>Ga0315899_10001025_pt1 | contig 32509 bp, 18 predicted proteins | sample LakEriMetagenome_2_FD_203518 | JGI IMG/M metagenome (GOLD analysis project Ga0315899, IMG submission 203518) | Freshwater fungal communities from buoy surface, Lake Erie, Ohio, United States - Buoy 4 MA112 | ecosystem: Environmental > Aquatic > Freshwater > Lake | place: USA: Lake Erie, Ohio...
GTTGCAATTACCGGAGCAAGTGGTCACGTTGGTGTGGCACTCATTGAAGAGTTAACCCGTCGTGGACATCAAGTTCGAGCCTTGGGATTTAATGATGTAGACTTTTTTATTAAGAACAATATTGAATATGTTAAAGGACATGTGAATGACCGCGCTTCAATCGAGCAACTCCTAAGCGGTTGTGATGCTTTAATTCATTCTGCTGCAGTAATTTCAATCAATGGGGGACAAGGTGGGCATGTAAGAAAGGTTAATGTGGACGGGGTGCGTAATGTCATGCAAACTGCCCTAGACTTAAACATTCAACGGGTAGTTCACATTTCATCAATTCATGCCTATGATCCACTTCCTAAGGATGAGACTTTAGATGAAACACGAAACTTTGTGGATGATACGGCCTTTGCCTACGATCAAAGTAAGCGGGATGGACAATTAACGGTAATGGAATTTGTTAACAAAGGATTGCCGGCATTAATTGTAAATCCAACCTCGGTAACTGGACAGCCCGAAAATAAATTATCACTTCAGGGAAAAGCCATCTTAGATATTTATCTGGGTAAGATCCCAGCGATGTTCGCAGGAGGATATGATTGGGTGGATGTTCGTGACGTTGCTTCATCCATTTGTAATGCGCTAACCATGGGTAGGGTAGGTGAGAATTACCTGTTGTCTGGTAGGTATTATACCATGAAGGAAATTGTGGCCATTGTAAGTGAGGTAAAAGGAAAGAAAATTCGAGTAGCCAATGTGCCGGTTTGGTTGGTTCAGATGGGCTTACCGTTTGTTAAGTTACAATCGCTTATCACCGGCAAAGCACCGCTTTATACCAACGAGTCGATTGACATTTTACTTCATGGGAATTCAAATATTAGCCATGAAAAGGCGAAACTTGAATTAAATCATAACCCACGTTCCTTTAAAGAGACTGTGGCCGATTTAATTGCCTGGTTTAAGGAGAATGGGTACATAAAATAATAACAAATGACTGAACAGTATTTTCAATGGATTTCATGGGCATGGATTGCGATTGGAATTATAACCTTTATCTATTTATTTAAACAAACAGCTCCGTATGGGAGGCATTCCAATGAACGTTGGGGACCAATGATCGATAATCGCTGGGGTTGGTTTATTATGGAGGTATTTGTGCTTGTGATTCTTGCGTATTTCTTATGGGATGCTAAAAAACAGCTGAATGTGGTCAGCGGCATCATGGTCGGACTTTTTGTGTTTCATTATTTTAATCGATCCATTGTCTTCCCTTTACGTCTGAAGACAAATGGTAAAAAAATGCCGGTGATCATTATGGTGTCTGCCATGCTGTTTAATACCATGAATGGTTTTTTTATGGGATATTATTTTGGGAATTTCGCTTCGTACACGATGGATTGGTTAACAGATCCACGATTTATAATTGGAATGATTGTGTTTTTCACAGGAATGGCCATTAATTGGCATTCGGATGCGATTTTAATAAACTTGCGTAAACCGGGCGAAACCGGGTACAAAATCCCGCAGGGAGGATTGTTCAAGTGGGTTTCTTGTCCTAACCTGTTGGGTGAAGTCATCGAATGGGTAGGTTTCGGAATATTAACCTGGAGTTTACCAGGATTGGTATTTGCGATATGGACCTTTGCCAATGTAGTCCCTCGAGCTATTTCTCACCATAAGTGGTACAAGCAAAAGTTCCAAGATTATCCGCAGGAACGAAAGGCAGTGCTTCCTTTTCTTTGGTAGGGATTAGTTGTACATAATTAAATCGTACTTCATTTCACCATTGTGTTTTTGTGATTAATTATGTTTATTATTAATTTTATTAAAATTTTTATATGAAGTGTCTTCTGCCTATTTTTTTGCTACTCATGAGTTGGCATGTTTCGGCTCAAACGAAACATGCATTACTAATAGGTATTTCTGATTATCCAGTGCGACCGAATGGTGAACGGAGTTGGGTAGATTTAAGTTCTGAAAACGATATAAAGTTGGTTAAAAACATGTTGCTTGGTCAAGAATTTAAATTAGCAAATATTGTTGAAATTGTTGACGAAAAAGCTACAGCAAGCAATGTGTTGAGTGGTTTAGATGTTTTATTAAGTAAATTGAAAACCGGGGATATAGTTTACATTCATTATTCTGGCCATGGCCAACAAATTGCAGATTGGGATTCGAAAGACTACCCGGAAGTAAAGTATATTTCAAAAGATGAGGGTGAAGATGGATTTGATGAGGCATTCGCGCTATATAATGCCCCAATTGATTATTTTGAAGGTTATCGATTTAATGAACACTTAATAGACGACCAATTGGATTATTATGTTTCGGCTATTGAAAATAAAATAGGAAAGACCGGTCATGTTGTTTTGGTGTTGGATGCGTGTCATTCTGGTTCTGGAACTCGTGGTTCGGAACCTACAAAAAAACGTGGGATTAGTACAGTATGCGCCCCAAAAACGTATAAAAAGACCTATTTTGTTGACGATAACAAAGGATTTAAAAGTGGAGAAGGAATTAAATCCGTTTTTATGGGGTGTAAGGACGAGCAGGTGAATTATGAGATTAATGTTAATGGCACGGGATATGGGTCGCTTTCTTATGCTTTGGTTGAAGCAATTTCAAATTTAAAGGATAAATCAAGCTATAAAAATGTATTTGATTTAGTATATGGAAAGCTTCTTATAAACTCCGAAGGTAAGCAAAATGCTGAGATGGATTTTGATGAACCTAATGCTTTGTTTTTTAGTGGTAAAACAGTACCTAAATCTGATTATTTTGAAATAATTAATTCGGTTATTAATTCAACTTCTGCTGAAATAAGAGCGGGTATGATACATGGCATAAGCAAAGGGGATTCGCTTGGGTTTTATTATTTAGATCCCACGAAATCAAAAAAAATATTGAGTAGAGGGATTGTGGATGAAGTTTTCGGATATTCATGTAAAGTTACTTTAACCAATAAGCTTCCAATGATTCAAAAGGAGGATTATTCATTGTTCAGTGCAAAATGTATTTATCAAGTTTTAGAAGGTCAACAACTGAAATTAGCCTTGGAACTTTCGGATAAAGAATCAATTAAAATAATTAAAAATGAATTGAAGGATATGCCGAATATCAGTTTGGTTGATCCCAAAAAAGACGCGCCAAACTATTACTTGAAAGAAGATAATAACAAAAACGTACGCATTGAAATCCCTTTCTCCGGTAATCCATTTAAAGAAATGAAGCCATTGTCCATGAACAAGCAAGAGGACGTTTCAAAACTGGCGGAATATTTAAAGCAAGCACTTCGTATCGATTATTTCACGAACTTGGAATTGAGTGATGAACGAATTGATGTTACAGTTAAATTAAATCCAATGAATGATTCTTTGTTGACAGCTAAAATGAAAGACATCCGCTCGAGGAATCCAAATTATAACAATGTTACAAATGTTCGAGGTTTTAATATGGAAGTAGTAAATAATTCGAGTGATTTGATTTATTTACACGCGGTGTATATTGGTAACAATAAAATTATTTCTGAATTGACTTTATCAAAAGACGGAAAAGATAAATTCGTGAAATTGTATCCAAATGTTTCAAAGAAAGCAAAGGATTTTGAATCTATAATTACATTTTGTTCGCCTGATGTAGATTGTGGTGTGGATAGAATATATTTCTTTGCTAGCCTTGAGAAAATGGATTTTTCGGCTGTTGAAAAATTAGGTGAAACCTTGAGTACCAGAGGCACGGAGGATGCTTTTATTCGTATGATAAGTGACGGTGCAGCTGGAAAAGATCAATCTGCCGAATCAGTATCAGGTGTACAGTTAATTAAGTATGAAATCAATAATGTCCCGTTAAATTAGTTCTTTATGAAATCAGTAATTTTGTTTTTTTTGGCATGTCTAACCATTCACGCAACTGCCCAACGTACCTTCCACATTTCCTATGACAAAGTAAACGATACGTGGAGCTATTCCCAAGTTAAACTGATAGATGGTAAATCGGAAAAGGTTCCCCTTAAAAAACGCTTACCAAAACTAAAAGAAACGGATATTGTTGAAGTTGAAGTGGTTAATTATAACCCCTTTCTTTATTATGTGGATATACGACAGGAGGATAATGTAGTTACAACAGGAGGTACATCAGGTGTAGCTGGAATTGTAAACCTATTGTCAGGCGGACTACCCCTGCTTTCTGGTTTAGAGATGGGATTTTTGGGAGGTGCCACGCGAGGAGAAACAGAAGCCGTTGACGCAAGCAATCAAGAAGAATTTAATTTGTATCGGAAAGATGCACAGTTAGTAACTATGCAAATAAATAATTTCAATGCCAGATATAAAAAATTTCAAGCTGCGATTGAACGTCTTGAATCCGAAAATCTAGCTTCAATCAAGGAAGAGGTGGTAAATGAACTCGAAGCATGTAAGAAGGAGTATTTTAATCCAGAACAATTGCTTACAGAGTATTTTCCGAGCATGAAATTACATTATCTAAAGGCCGGGGTAAACGATGACCGTTATAAATCAAATATGTCAGACCTTGAGGAGAAAGTAAAGCAATTTAAAGGAGAATTAGTCTTGGTGGAAGGTTCTTATACCAAAGAAGCCATTCAACAGCTTATTAACCAAGTTAAAAATGTAAGCTTTAGCCAAGAGGTGAAGTTTCAGATGGGTAAATCTCAACAGTTTTCCAACGTTACAGATGGCGACGATTTGGCTAAAAATGAGGTGTTATTCGGTAAGCGCTTTGTGTTGAATTTTTACAACAGAAATGACCTGAAATTGAAAAATGAAGGGCAGTCAGGTGGTTATGGAGAACCAACCTTCGTTCGATACTATTGGCCAAATCGATATTGGACGCCAAAAGGAGAATTAGTGAACGAAAAGTGTGTAGGGTGCCAACCTGTAGTCGCGGCGGAAGGATTGTATGATGGAACGCCCCCACGAAATTTATTTAAACTATGGGTGGATATGCAACGGGATAAGCCAGATGAATGGCTTGAAAAAAATCCATTAGTAGAAGAGGCAATAAAAGATTGGGTGTTTTACGATACGAACGGAGTAGTTGACTATGTCAGTGTTGCCCCAACGTATGAAGAAGATTTATCTACCGCGTGGGAAAAAGAATTTGCTAAAAGCTATGATTCAGACGAGCTAGAAAACAAGCCTCACCAACGCAGGATGGTTGAGTTGCCAGTAAACGGAGGTTTCAATGTGGGTTGGACCTCGGGGATCTATGCCGTAGGGGCTTTGGGGCCGCGCTACCAGTATAGCCTATCGTCGAATGCAACGATGGATTCGGTGCAATTGAACGGCGCTACCTCTTCGGCCATACTTCCGTGCATTGGTTCTCAAATGGATTTTCAGTTTTTTGGCAACAAAACGATCACACCTACGGTTAATTTAGGCGCAGCGGTGGATTTTTGGAACGAACGAGAAATTCATTTTCTATTGGGTGGAGGCCTACGCTTTAAAGCCTTTCCTTACCTGGGTTTGAGCGCAGGATTATCCTTTACGCGAATGCAGGTATTGAATGAGCAGGTTCGCATTGGCGACATGTTAGAAGGTAACGAATCTGACTATTTAGATTCAGAATCTTTCAAAACGATTAATGGTGCACCGCTAATAGAGAAAAAATACCGTCCAGGGTATTATTTCGGCATCAACATTACCTTTTAGTGTTTGTCTGAATTTTTTTTTAGCTGAAATAACTTGAAAATTGCTTGAAATATACGCATGATAAGGGTTGCCATAAGTTCTTTATTGCTAATTTAATATTTTTATGCGAGCCGTAGCTTTCAAACGGCTAATTTTGTTGTGTACCTTCATTGTAATGTGTGATGCAACAGGCCGTGCTCAGCTGATCAATGCAGATTTATGGAAACTCAGAAAAGAATGTGGGGGGTAGTTTGAACGTCTGTAATGTGAACCTTTGTTTTTTTAACATACGAAACTTATGCCGATTCAAGCGATTTGGATGTAATTAATTCTTATATTAGTTTAAATACTTAAACCTATTCATATGTTGTTTTTTATAATTTTTGGTACACGGGGTATAACCATAACAAAGGAAGATGGTATGTTTCACTGCCCATCGTGTACAAGCAGCCAAGGTTATCGATTTCGAACGGTAAGAAGATTTTTCACTTTGTTTTTTATTCCCTTAATTCCTTTAGATAAAGTGGGAGAATATGTTGAATGCGACCGATGCAGCAATACATTTTATCCACGGGTCTTAGATCAAGTGCTTCCCGATGATAAATTTAATGCAGTGTATGAGGAGGTGATGCAAAATACATTGGTGAAAATGATGCTTGCTGACGGGAAAATTGAAGATTCTGAAAAATATATGGTGCTAGCCATCCTCAATAAGTTTGGTTCATCTGAAATTCAAATTGACGCATTGGATGGGATTATCGCTAAGGCGAAAAATGACAGCAGAACCATTGTTGATTATCTGAAGCAAATAAAAGCTTCATTAAATGAAAATGGAAAAGAATTAATCGTGAGGAGTGCTATCTTAGTATCAATGGCTGATGGCGTAATGGATGATGCTGAGCGCAGTTTAATTTTGCGAATTTCCAGAATACTTGAATTCTCTGATAATAGAACCAATGAACTTATTAATTCAAGTTTAACCAAGGAAGCCCAATAACTTTAAGATTGAGTTTTTTAATAGGGGAGGATTTATTTAATATATCCCATTTGTTGAGCCCAAATTAACAAACCAATTATTGCAATTATCCCAGCGATTGCATTGCATCCGGAACCTAATGTATCTAATACGCCATCGCCTTTACTACGAAAAAGTAATCCAAATAAAAAAACAACTACAATAATACCTATAACCAATCCCATAATACAATTTTTTAATTTTTTAAGCCATGAATTTATTAATAAATACTGTATTTTAGTAAGTGTTTTCAAAAAATCGATTCTTCAATCTTTTCGAATAGTGTTTTGTAATCATAAAAGTGTATTTTTTAAGGACAGTTTTTTTTCGGTATGATTAAACAGGTATTCTTTTTTATTATTTTTTCGACGATTACCTTAAGGGCCTTTGCGCAGACCGATGCATACAACCAACTCAAAATTCAATACGACTCGTTACAAAAAGTAAAGAATCACGAAGGTGCCTTGCTTGTAGCCAAGCAAATGAGTATCTGGGCGCTGCAGAACGAAACAGATACCAGCCTGAGGTATGCTGTGAGTTTGAGGTATATTGGAAACTCTCATGAAACATTGGGAAATACGGATTCTACTATTTATTATTGGACCAAGTCCGTTGTGTTATTTGAAAAACATCATCCGAAAATTCCTGACTATATATCTATTATAAACAACCTTGGGATTTTGTATTCTGAATTGGGTGATTACAAAGTCGCAGAACCATATTTTAAGCAAGCTTTGGAGATTAGAAAAAAAACCTTGGGCGATGAGCACCCGGATGTTGCATCGAGTTTAAATAACCTTGGGGTTTTGTGTTCTAATATAGGTGATTACCAGTCTGCTGAGTCCTTTTATAAACAATCCTTAGCAATTAAAAAGAAAGTCTTTGGCGAAAAGCATCCTGATCTTGTATTGAGTTTAGACAACCTTGGGCAGTTGTTTTCTGACATAGGTGATTACAAATCTGCTGAGCCTTATTACAAACAATCTTTAGCAATCTTAAAGAATATCCTAGGCGTAAAGCATACAGATTATGGGGGTGGTTTAATGAGACTTGGGATTTTGTATTATAATATGGGTGATTACCAAGTCGCAGAGCCCTATTTCAAACAAACCCTTGAGATTTATAAGCAAAACTTAGGCGAGGAACACCCTGACTATGCAATGACTTTAAACAACCTTGGGAATTTGTTTTCAGATATGGGTGATTACAAAACCGCAGAGCCCTATTACAAACAATCCATTGAGATTTATAAGCATTCCTTAGGCGAGGAGCATCCTGATTTTGCAATGAGTTTAAACAACCTAGGGCTGTTGTATTCTGATATGGGTGATTATAAAGCAGCAGAGCCTTATTACAAACAAGCCCTTGAGATCAGAAAGCAAGCCTTAGGCGTAGATCATTCTGATTATGCAGGTAGTTTAAACAACCTTGGGAATTTGTACTCTGATATGGGCGATTACAAAGCAGCTGAGTCCTATTACAAACAAGCCTTTGATATCAAAAAGCAAGCCTTAGGAGAAGAGCATCCCGACTATGCAGTCAGTTTAATGAATCTTGGGACTTTGTATTCTGATATGGGTGATTACAAAGCAGCTGAGCCCTATTACAAACAAGCCCTTGATATCAAAAAGCAAGCCTTAGGCGAAGAACATCCCGATTATGCGGATGCTTTAATGAACCTTGGGGCTTTGTATTCTGATATGGGAGATATTCCGTCGGCGGAGCCCTTATGCAAGCAATCCGCGGAGATCTACAAGAAAGCCTTTGGCGAAATGCATCCTGATTTTGCTTCGAGTTTAAACAACCTTGGTACTGTGTTTGCTAAGATGGGCGATTACCAGAATGCTGAGCAATATTACAAGCAATCCCTTGAGATTAGAAAGCAAGCCTTAGGCGAAGAGCATCCTGATTACGGTGGTGGGTTGATGAGTCTCGGGCTATTGTATTTTGATATGGGCGATTACCAATCTGCGGAGCTCTTGTTTAAACAATTTTTAAATATTTATAAGAAAGTATTGGGAGATGAGCATCCTGATTATGCGGTCGGTTTAATGAGTCTTGGGAGTTTGTATTTCACAATGGGTAATTATCATTCAGCGGAATCCTTATATAAACAATCCTTAGCAATCAAAAAGAATATCTTCGGCGAGGAGCATCCTGATGTTGCAAGGAGTTTAAATAACCTTGGGATGTTGTATTCTAATATGGGCGATTACCAGACTGCGGAACCCTTATTTAAACAATCCTTAGCAATCAGAAAGAATATCTTCGGCGATGAGCATCCTGAAGTTGCAAGGAGTTTAATGAGTATTGCGGTTTTTTATTCTGAGATGGACGATTACCAGTCTGCTGAGCCCTTATATAAACAATCTTTAGAGATTTATAAGAAAGCCTTAGGCGATGAGCATCCTGAATATGCTGATGGTTTAATGAATCTTGGAAGTTTGTTCTCTAATATGGGCGATTACAAAGCTGCAGAGTCTTATTACAAACAAGCCTTGGAAATCAGAAAGCAAGCCTTGGGCGAGGAGCATCCGGATTATTTAAGCAGTTTAAACAACCTTGGAACTATGTATTCTGAGATGAGTGATTACCAGCCTGCGGCGTCTTTTTACAAACTTTGCCTACATCAGAAATTAAAACTTTTGAATTCAAATTTTTCTTGGTTATCCGAATTCGAAAAATCAGCATACTGGCAACAAGAAAAAGACTTTTATGAGATTATGAATAGCTTTTCAGTTTCAGCTGTCGATTCTGTTCTTTCTTGCACTGAGCTTTCTTATAATGCCAACATCATCTCCAAATCCCTCCTCTTAGAAAGCTCCCGCGAACTGGATCAAGCCATTGCACAATCTTCCGATGAAGCTTTGAAAGCACAGTTTTCAGAAATGAAACAGTTGCTAAGAATCTATAGTAAAATGAAATCCGAAGGTTCTGAAAACAAAGAGATTATGGAGCGATATAAATCACAAGCAGATTCCTTGGATAAAATTCTGGTGAACAAAATCGGAGAATATGCAGCTTCAAAACGCAAATTCGAAATCACGTGGAAAGATATTCAATCCAGTCTTACATCTACAGATGCTGCCATTGAGTTTGCACGTTACTACGACGATAAAGACAGTTTGTACAAATATATGGCTTTAGTGGTTCGACCGGATTATGAGTATCCGAAATTAGTCACCTTAGGAGAAGAGGATGCTATACGAACAGCTGTTCAAAATAAAGATTTCTCAACATTGTACAACGAAGCATGGAAAGGTATCGATAGTCTGTTAGTGGGAGTAAAGCGCGTTTATTTCAGTCCTTCTGGAGAAATCAATAACATTTCTTTTTCAGCCCTCTGCATAGAAGAAGGTAATGAGTTAGTCGCCGCAAATAATCAGAAAAACAGGGGAGTAGTTACTGGAAACAATAATACGCCCACTAAAGCTTGTAATGCAGTGTTAATGGATAAATATGAACTTCACCAATTGACAACCACACGATACCTAGCGGATGGTAGTTTGACAAAGGAAAAACCAATGCAACCGAGTCTTGCTCTTGTGGGAGGCATTAACTTTGACGATATTCCTGATAAAACCAATGAAGCCGAAAATGAGCAATCGAATGAAGATTTTGCTTTTCACGCCAACTTGAACAAACAATTTGCTTCCACCAATGGCAAGAAACGAGGGAAACGCAGCAGTTCGAATTATGGGAAAAAGATGGATCCACTGCCTGGCACCAAAGAGGAAATCTTAAATATTGGCGGTCTAATGAATACCTCCAATTGGAAAGTACAAACTAGAAGCGACAAAAAAGCAGGAGAATACGAGTTTAAAAAAGAATTGGAAACCAAAGCTCCGGGTGTACTTCACTTCGCTACGCATGGTTTTGCTTTCCCGGATGAGACGAAGAAAGAATCCAATATGGAAAAGGAAAGCAACTACAAGGTTTCTGAAGACCCGATGGTGCGCTGTGGCTTAATGTTAAGCGGTTCAAATATCAGTTGGACAGGAAACCCACAAAAGATGATCGAACAAACAGGTGATGATGGCATACTCACAGCAGCTGAGGTTGCCAACTTGGACCTATCCAATACCAAACTCGTCGTGCTTTCCGCCTGCGAAACCGGCCTTGGAAAAATTGAAGGCTCAGAAGGAACCTTCGGTCTCAAACGCGGATTTAAACTAGCAGGGGTGGAGCAAATGATTGTTTCCTTGTGGTCCGTCCCAGACAAAGAAACTATGGAATTGATGACACTTTTCTACAGCGATCTAACCAAATCCCTCAATCCTGTCACTTCCTTCTCCAACGCCCAAAAAGAAATGCGTAATAAATATCCAACTGAACCTGAGAAGTGGGCCGGGTTTGTGTTGGTGAGGTAGGGATAAAAAATTTAATATTTACTTTATAAATAAATTTACACTGTTATGAGATTAATAATTTGTTTTCTTTTCTTCTCGTACTTAACAATTAATGCACAAAAAATTGATCGTGGGATAATTATTGAAAGTCAAGAGAAAACTCAAAGTTCAGGAAAGTATCACGCTATTATTATCTCCGAAAATCTCTATCAGGATGATAAAATAAATGACCTTAATGAGCCTAAAAATGATGCTGATAAATTAACTTCTATTTTTATTTCAAAGTATTATTTTAAAAAAGAGGATATAATTCGGTTGGTCGATCCAACTCGAGCAAATATTTTAGATGCGATTGAACAAAAAAGAAAGTCATTGAGCGTTGACGATAATCTCATTATCTTCTATGCTGGTCATGGATATTGGGATGAAGTTTTGAAAATGGGATATTGGCTTCCTTCAGATGCTAAAAATGATAGTAAAAGTAATTGGGTTTCCAATACTGATTTGACATTATATTTATCGGCATTTGAGTCCAATCATGTGCTTCTTATTACGGATGCCTGCTTCAGTGGAGGAATATTTAAAACAAGAAGTATTAGCGATATGGATCAAGGTGCAAAAAGATTGTATGAGCTTAAAAGCCGAAAAGCTATTACTAGCGGTAATTTAAAGGAAGTTCCAGATAATAGTGTTTTTATGAAGTTTTTGATCAAGGAACTTGAGATTAATACATCAACTTTTTTAACTTCTGATCAACTTTTTGCTAAAATTAGACCGAATATTTTAAATAATAGTATTACCGAACCACTGTATGGGGTAATACATAATACTGGTGACGAAGGCGGAGAATTTGTGTTTTACTCACCTATCTTGGACACAAATTCAACCAAGGAAGAAGAAAAAGAACTGTCAAGTATTATAGTTAAACAAGAAAAAAAAGAGGTTAGATCTGTTATTAGTTCTGAAAACAAAATTTTACCCAGCCCAAAAAGAGTTGCAATAATAAATTTTGATAATACCAGCGGTACAACCGGCGAATTTGGAGACCTTGGAGGCCCTCTTCGTGACATGCTTACAACAGATTTGACTGAAGTCAAAAATCTTTCAATGGTAGATCGACAAGCTCTTGAGAAGATAATTAATGAACAAAATTTGAATAATACCGAGCGTTTTGATCAAAATACAGCGACAAAACTCGGCAAACTTTTAGGCGCGGAAATTATCATTACTGGAACATACTTCGAGTTTTATGGAAACTTGCGGGTGGATGCAAAATTCATCAATGTAGAGACTGGTGAAATAGCATTTTCAGTTGGCGTAGATGGCGCAAGAGAAAAACTTTTTGATCTGAAAAATTCTTTGGCAAATAAAATAATTGAAAAACTAAAATAAATATGAAAGTAATTTACATTAATCTTCTTTTGATCTTTATAAGTATCAATGGTTTCGCACAAACTAATAAGGTCGCTATTCTGGATTTTGAGAACACCTCTGGAAAAGTAGAATACGATGCTTTAGGAAAGGCAATGAGCAGTATGTTGATAACAGATCTTAGCAATAATATTCATCCGAAAAAGGTCGAGTTTTTTGAACGTTCACAATTAAATAAATTATTGGATGAACAGAAACTTCAAAAGAGCAAGAATTTTGATGCAAAAACTGCTGTAGATTTTGGAAAATTAAGCGGTGTAAATTATGTATTTGTAGGTTCTATTTTTGTTATGGATGGCAACTGCAGCATCACGTCAAACCTTGTAGATGTTCAAACATCAAAAATCATTTTATCTAAAGAGGCGAATGGAAAAATTGAAACTTGGCTTCAATTAAAATCACAACTTGCAGAGGCGATTGCTCAACAGCTAAACAACCCAATTACCTTAGATCCAAGTTATAAGGATCTAATAACCACATTGGCCACTCTCAATCAATACGGTAAAATTCTCACCACAATGGATCAAGGTGATGCGGAAAAGGCGGAGCAAATGAGAAGCTTATTTGAAGAAACAAATCCAGATTTTAAGTATTTCATTGAAATAAAAGATGAAATAGAGAGGCTTAAACAACGTGTTTCTGAATTAGAAAACGTTACTGAAATTTTAACAGATAATTTTGATTTGGGAGAAAAAGCAGAAAAGAAAAAGGATTTTAAAAGTGCGATAAAATATTTTGAAAAATTCATTAACAATTCAGGCGATCAAGGTTTTGTTGAGAATAAAAAACTATATGCGTACAGTAAATTAGCTAAATGTCAATTTTTAATTGAAGATTATGCCAATTCATTAGTAAATTCACGCAACGCACAACTTATTTACCCATATTATCCAGAGGCAAATGAAATTGAACTAATGACAATTATACAACTCAATTTATCTGATGAAATTGAACATAAATATAGTTTTATCCTTGATTCTTTGACTTTTCGTAATGAACAAAATTTCAGGAGGCAAGAAAAAAATTCACTACTGAAATGGGAATCAATTGATGGGATTTATTTTGGTTTATTACCCGCAGGAGATGTAGATCAAAACGACTCTGGTACTTGGCTTTATTTAGGATTAAGAGATTATGGTTACGGAAGTTCTGCTGAAAATAGCTTGCGGTTGTCAAAAGCTTTAAAATTCTATTCAATCAAAATTCCTAAATATAAAGATAAATTGCATTCATATGAGAAGATAGAGAATAAATTAATTAGTTTCAATGATAATATAATTTTTAATCATGAATATATGTTAAATTTTTATGAATTGTCTTTGGACTTTGCGGATGAATTATTCAATTCAAAACAATATGATAAATATAAAATTCATTTATCAAAAGAAATTAGAAGAATTGAGGGGTTTGGCATTCCTTGTGAATCATGTTATCCTGTGCCTAGAAAACCTTTAGATTATTTTAAATCTCCGGATATAGACAAATTTATTACGAGTGTTGGTCTTGAAAATACAAGTGAAGATTTTTTCAAAAAATTTCATTTTTTATACGGAGAATTTATATTTCGAAAATTAATTTTTTCTCTTCAAGAGAATAATATTAAAGATGCAGCAAATTTATACAGAACAATTCTTATTAATGGGGTTGTTAGCGACCGAGAGAATTATTTTTATGGTCGTTACTGGGATATAATATTAAAATTAAGAGTAATAACTGAAGATTACAATTCACGCAGCCCCTTGTCTTTAAAAGAATTGGAGGTGAGACTTGATGATAGAATAAGAAAATCTTTAAAGGACAACGGTTTAAATCAGGACCTTTTGAAGAAACTGAAAGCAGAAAAAATTGAATTCAAAACTGGGAATACTGTAATTGAGATTGATACCACAAAAAATGATGGTAAACTAATTTGGTCGAAAAACATAGGACTCATTGAGGATTCAAAAGGAAACAAAATTCTATATTGCAATATCGATTCCTTGGAGGAATTTAACCGAAAAAAAATACCTGCTTATACTTTCTATGACGGTGATATAAGAAATGGAGAAAAATATGGCAAACTGTATAATTTTTCGGCGATTGAACTATTAATTCAAAATCCACCTATTGGTTGGCGTGTTGCTAAAATTGATGATTTTATCTATGATCAAATATTGAAAGATTATTTTTTTGACTGTTATGAAGCACAGCAGGAGTATTTAAAAAAGTATCCAGATGTAAAAGATTACACGCTTGGTCCAATCAGACACTACGAATTTTTCGGAAAAAAAGAGGGAAGGACTTGGAATTCTAAAATTTGTGCTAATGATTTAATTAACAATTGCCAAATTAGAGGACTTTATGGTTTCAACCCATCAGGTAAGTGTGAGAATGGAGGATATTTTAGTATTGATGGTACAGCAGGTTTCTGGACTGCGGATAAATTAGAGAACTCAGAAAATTTTCAAATGATAGAGTTTCGTAAAGGTTCCTGTTTGGCAATATCAAGAGGATACAATGGTTATTATTCAATCTTAATGGTTAGAACTGAATAGAATTCAGGTTGACATTTTCCGTAAAGACCATCGAAAACGGCGCCTTTACCTACAGTATCTTGGAATGCCTTAAACAAAACGAGGGTAAGGAACTAAAAGTAAACACCCTGAAGCAATACGCCGAAAAGCGGGTAGAAGAAATCACCAACGGCAAACAAAAACCCACCTCGCGCCAAGAAACTATGGAGATTGATTGGGGGGTTAGGTAGAGTTTTATATTGTGTAGGATAAATTGAAATCCGCCACAAAGTAATTATTTGCTTAACCTACTCAGCATAACCACAAGACTTCCTGAATCAAAAGCTAAAAAACGTGAATTGATAGCTCAATAAATACAATAGATCACTTCAGAAATGGATTGATTGGATATGCGTTAAGAGATGTACAAGAATAAAATAAGTTAGAAAGTTATTTACCCATTAGAAATCCTAGAATTTTGGAGTCTCTCGGGTAAAAGTTTGAATTTTTCCACCGATGAATCAGGTAAGCGCAGAAAACGAAAAAAATAACGTAACAAAAGTAAATCAGAAGTATGTTTGAGCTCAAGTGTTCATCTAAAAAACTAAATGTCCAATGGATAAAAAATAAATGAAAGCCATACATGAATAAACTTGGGCGACCTAATAATTGTAAAAAATCAAGTGCTCTCCATGGAATTATTTTGAATATTAAAACAGCGATGAAAACGAAAGCAATTGAATAACCAAGGTATAACGCATCTGCTGGGTAAAATAATTCCAAGGAAAAATATCGTTTTACACTAGGAGATAAGAACTCTAGGTATGCCAATCCAAAAAATATCGGAATGCAAATGAATAACAATGTTAACTCATTTAACTCCTCCTTATAACGTTTATACAAAAAACCAAGGATAGGGAAGATTATCCATGGGAAAACTGGAAACCACCCATTAAAACACAAATTCATGAACATTTCAATCAAGGAAAGGTCCTTGTACTCATATAAACTCGGTTCATGCACTTCCTGGGGATAAAGATTGAGGTATTGATAAAAGAATGCACAGCTTATCAATGCAGACAAGGCTGCGAAATTTGCTAACTTGGATTCGAATTTCAGGAATTGAAGGATGATAAGCGAAATTCCAATTAGATATAGGATATCATACGAGTAGAACGGAATAATTTGCCATAATAAAACATCAATAAAAACGGCAAGACTGAAGGTTAGCATGATTTTTTTTATTGAACTTGTATCGAACTTTTCTTTAGGTCTAAAATTGAATCCAACGAGAAATAAAAACAAGGGCGCAGCCAATGAACTTAATAAACGTATAAGAAAATTAACCTCTTCAAATGCTTTCGGATCGTTCGGAACGGTATGAGCCAATATCATAAAGAGTATTGCCATACCACGCAAACTGTCGATATATCTTATTCTAATCATTTGTTACCAAACAGTTGCCAAACCTGTAAAAATTAAAAAACAGCCCAATACTCCAAAAAACAGGATTAAATCCATTTTTCTACTCATAATTATTCGATATCGCTGCTCAATGATGGCTAAAAACGCCATCAAGGTAATAAAGACAAAGGTTAATAAATGAATTCTATCCGATAAATTAAAATTACCACTCATTGGAAATAAATCATCTGTAATATACTTGTTTCCAATCGCGGTGAAAAGTGAGCCTACAATTAGTCCAAATTTTTCTTCGCTCATTTTCAAGGGGAGTAAAATACTACTTGCCGATAGAAATAATGCTATAAATAGGGTGATAAATAGTTTCAAAAAAACATTCCACTGTGCTCGATCTAAGTCAAGGGAAATCTCTAATCTTGGATAAACTACATTTTCTCCAAGGTCTTCATTTCCATAATTGCTCTCATATTTGGCATTACCGAGGCGAATTAATGAATTTAATTTTAAACTATCTGAACCAATATACTCGGGCTTAATTACAGATTCTTTATCCAAATTCAAGGAAAGGAGTTTTACATCATTTTTAATAAACTCAATAAAAACACTTAATTGAATTTTGTCAAATGGAAATATATTAACGTCAAAATCATTTATAATTTTAGCACTTATACGCCTTTCTGAATGAAAAAGTCCATTCTCTAAGGTGTCATCATAGGCAAGAGAAAAGTCTACCTCGGTAGCTCTATTAATGTCGATGTATTTTTCCATTTCATATAATTCAGTATTTGAATTAACCCAGAGATAAAATATGATTTCAAATGTTGAATTGGAGTAATCTATATTGTGAATATCTTCAATGTAAACACCAGCAGTAATTTGCTCTTTTTTAGATGATTGTGCATAACAGTTAGTGCTTTGAACAATAATGAGAATTAGTATAACAATATATTTGATTGTAAGCTTTATAATATTTGATTCCAACATGTAAACATCGAATAAATGAGCATATAAAGTTCTAAATAAAAATAAAATAATACAATTTAATTCAAACTAATACCCTTTAATAATATGATAGGCCTTTCAAAAACATATACCTTACCGCCATCCGTTGGTTGCCTAATCTGAGTAATTTTCATAATTTTATCCAGTAGGCGCCCATGAAATTCAAAACGCGATTATATTGGTTATTTAATTCACGAGTGTTTAAGCTCTTGTTTTATTATTTACTTGTCATGGGCCTAGGTTGGCTATTAAGTTTAGTATTGAGTTTAGATTTCATGAATGTACCGCGATTGGAATTGGATGCGGCCAATGACTTAAGCTTAAATGATTTACATTACAAAATTAATTCACGAACACGCAAATACGTCCCCGGGACAGATATTATTTTAATCAATTCCGGTGATTTAGATCCGATCAAGTTTCGTCAAGAACTGGCCGATTTGATCAAGATAGTTTCCTTGTACGATGCTAAAGTCATTGGTGTTGATCATACCTTTTCAAAAGACCCTCAAATCATAGGGTCTGCTGCCCTATCAGAAGAGTTATCTGAAAACAAAAAGGTGGTTTTAGCCTTAAATACGCAAGGGAAAGATCATTTAAAAATCCAAAACGCGACGTATGGAACGGTTAATTTAATTCAAGAACCGCAAACCGTCCGCAGGTACGAGGGGGGAGGACAAACGTTTGCTGCGCAAATTGTTAGAAAATTTGGTGTTAAACATGAAATACCCGAAGATCCCTTTTTAATTAACTACGTCGCCCCTGAATATCAAACCATAACATTTGATTCGCAAGCAGTAAAGGAGTTAGCCTTTTCAGAACCACGCGTTATTCCTGTTTTCAATGCCCACGAAGTTATGACCGCGACCGATGCGAGCATGATTGAGGGTAAAATTGTACTCATTGGTCATTTCGGTAGTACCGCATTACGTGATATAAAAAATGATTTGGAAGATAAATTTTCAGTGCCTTCTAACGCGAACATGATTTTTAGATCACCATCTATGCCTGGTGCATTAATCCATGCGAATGCTATTGACAACCTGCTTAGAAAAGAAGTTCGATTTATAGAGATTTCCGCCACATGGTGGTTCAAATTTTTGGGGCTATTGTTCATCTTTGCCTACCTGTATTTCCTTATCTTCATGGAAGCGGGAAAGGTAGTTAATATCTTATTGATGCTGGGCTTGAGTTTACCTGCCTTGTATGTTGTCCTTTACCTAATGCAATATAATTGGTATATAGAAATGGGGAGTACCTTGCTGCAATTATTGGTCTTTGAAGAAATGGTGGAAATTTTTACGCCCGTATACAACTGGATTCAAAATAAATTAAAACCCGCTGAACTATGAAAAATCGATTACCCTTAGTTGCAATACTTGCGTGTGTTAACATGAGCTTTGGGCAGGTACAACTCTTCGTTAAGAAAGGCAGTTTAACCGTCGGGAAAAACACACATCAAGCAGGGGCTGTAGTATCCCTAAAGTCCACGGATAAAGTGGTAACCTCGGATAAAACAAAAGCCATAGCGAAAAAACAAGCCCAATTGATTGAATTAGAGAAAAACAAAACCTATACGTACAAACAATTGGAGAAAAAACTGGATGGAAAATCCAATTTTACGGAAGCCTTTATAAATGCAGCAACCAGCCAGCAAGTTGCACAAAAGAGCAATGCAGGAGCAACGCACCGTGGAGTCGGCGATGATCCCATGGCATTTTATCCCTTGGATAGTATGACCATACTTGCGGATAGCTTTTCACTGGAAGTAAGTCCTAATTTAAAGTTAATGTCGGATGTTAGGCTTTATCGAGTAGGTGCCATAGACACCTTGGTTTTTTCACGGGATTACTACACTTTTACGATCACCTCTTTGGAACCTGGTACGTATAATTGGGAATACCGAGCCAAGGTTGGAAACGGTAAATATACTTTTAAGCATATATTTTTTATTCCAAATCCGAAAGAAAGGGCCCTATTTAAAGAAGAACTAAAGCAATACCAAGCTGAGCTAGCTCCTTTTTCGGATGATATGCGTGCTTTGCTTACAGAAGAATTTCTATTTCTACATCGTTGGGTACCCTAGATTATCTTAAATTACAAAAAAAAGTGTTTTTTTGGGGTACCTTAGCAAGGTATTTTTTATTGCTTATGCGCGCTGTTTTTCTATTCATCCTCCTTCAGTTCTTTATTGGCACAACACTATTTTCCCAAACCCAACCCCGCTTAGTGTTGCCGGTGGGGAATCTAGGGGGGGTAACAAAACTGGATAATTCTCCAAGTGGTAACTTATTATTGACTCAGGATTTAAATTCAGATATTATTATTTACGACAGACATAAGCTCCTTGAGCTTCAGCGGCACAATTACAGAAACCAGAAATTGTCTTCAAGTATTTTCTTAAATGATTCATCGGTTATTTGTATCAATAATGATACAATTATCTCAATTTGGAATTTTTATTTAAACAAAACAAATAGTTTTAAAATCCCTGTCCATTTATCAAAAATTTATAGTCAGGAATTTGGATTGTTCGGAATTGATTTAGATGATAACATATTTAAGTTGAAGATTTCTTTTAACAATATTTCACTTGAAAAATTCGGTACAACAAAAGCGAAAGATGTCTATTTCAAATCACAAAACGAATTTTTCCTGGTTAATGAAAAAAAACTAATTTTTATAAATACAGCTCGTAATCAGCTAGTTAAAAAAAAATTCAATTCGAACATTTCTGCACTTACATGGAATAAAAATGGAAATGTGTTATTAGGCTTTGAAAATGGTACAATTACTGAATTTGATTCTATCCTCAATATAAGTCACAATTTCATTTCTATGAGTGATCGCATTTCTACTATTAATTATTTTGGGGATTCATTAATAATTTCAGGGTCTTATGACTTTTCATTAGTAACGCAAAATAAAAAGGGTTTTGTTAACTCCATTTTATTGGATGATTGGGTTGTTGGACTAATGGTAAACAATTCGAATGCTATCGTGTGCTCATGGAATGGGAGGCTTGTTGAATTAGATTATGGGCTTTCAGTTAATAAGGAATTTCAAGCTGGACTAAAAAAATCTACTTTCTTTAATCAACAAGATAATTTCTTGTTCATCTCATACAACGATGGTAGCGTTAGGAAATACAATATAGGACAACGAAGTCTAATAAAACAGTATTATCTCAGTACTATTCCTATTCTTGGTTTAGATGTTAAGCATAATGCTTCTGAATTAATTATTTGGACTTCCAATGGAATAATTGTTTATAATTCTGAAGAAGATAAAATTAAAGTTGATTTAAAAAGAAGCAATATAGTTTCTGCCAAGTTTATGCCTAATTCATCAAATTACATCTTTTGTTCAACAGAGCATCTCTATTTTTTTAATAAAAAACAAATTCTCGACTCCATTCCCATCATAGATTCATGGTCAATAATAGAAACAAGAGACAACTCGTTAATTGTTTCAGGATTAAATAGGTTTATTGAGATCAATAGGGATGGTGCAAAAATCCGAGATGTTAACAACGTTGGACAAATTTGGACGTGTCAAAAAATGCAAGATGAGCTATTCATTTTTGGCACATCAACTGGTAAATTATTTAAATCACAAGAAAATGGTAAATCCCTATTACTTGCACAATTACCTTTGGGAATAGACGATATTGAAACTGTGAATATAGATGAAGTAATTGTAAACTGTGAAAATGGACATTTAATTCACGTGAATATTAAAACAAAAAAATCTAAAATTATTTCTTCTTCACAAGAATATGGAAGTTGGGATTTTAAAGTTAATTCAGGCAAAATAATATATCCAAATGCAAAAACATGGAATTATAAAATGGATGTTGATGTTCTCGATTTTAAAGGAAAATTATTGAATAAACTTCAAAATGTAGATGGTGAAGTTATTTGTGTTAGTAATTCCAATCAGAGTATTGAATATAATAAATTAGATTCCAATCAGGTTATTTTCATCGTATCCGATGGTTCTGTAAAACTTTGGGATATTAATTCTGATGGAAAAAACCCAATTACGCAATTAGGTTTTGATTATTACAACCTATTGAAAAGTGAATTAAAAGATTTTAATTTAAATGGAGCCTTTTTGAAATCAGGTTTATTGAAGCTTCCTATCCCCGGAATCGATACGCTAACCTTCATGAATCTAAAAAATGGTGATTGGATTGTCCACGATAGCAAATATAGATTTGACGGCACGCCAGGTGCTATTGAAAAGTTGTATTTTACATGTGGCTTAGAAGTTGTGGAGCTGAATCAAGTAAAAGATTCTTTATATGTTCCTAATTTAGTGCAGCGGTATTTAAATGGAGAAAAATTTGAGCACATTCCGGAAATTAATAATCTTCGAATATGTGGATATACTCCACTGGTTGACCCAATTGATTCATTAAACTTCAAGATCACCCCAAGAAATGGCGGGGTTGGTAATGTAGATGTTTTTATAAATGGGATTCAAAGACTCACATTTAATAATGGGGATTTAAAGTCAGAAAAGGGAATCTATGTTTTGAAAATAGATGAAAAACAAATTAATCAATATAAAACACCGGGTGTTTCTCTCGAAATTAAAGTTGTAGCTAAGACAGCTGATAATAGTGTGAGCTCGAGAGGTGTAGTGATTGAAATGGTTTCAGATACACCCAAAACAAAATTAAAACCCTCTATTCATGCGGTTATGATTGGAGTTGACAACTACAAAGATAAAACCCTTGAATTGAGATACGCAGCAAAAGACGCTAATGATCTTCATAAGACATTAGAATTAGCAGCTATAAATTATCTAAATATCGATGATACCAATAGAGTATTTTTTTATAATCTAACAGTCAGCGGTAATGGGAAAAATGGAACGGAAAATATTAGAGGGATTACTCCAGATCGTGGTAATATTATTAAAACTCTTCAGGAAATTGAGAAATCTAGTAAGCCAGAGGATATTATCCTCCTGTTTTTCGCAGGTCATGGTGAAATAGTGGATAATGAGCAATTATTATTACTCACTACCGAATCTACTAGGGATAATTTTCAAGGCATCAAAATGAATGAGCTATTGTCTATTATGAATAAGATTCCGGCAGGTAAAAGAATTTTAATTTTAGACGCTTGCCACTCCGGGGCTGCTATCAACAACCTAGATTTGGCTTATTTTTCGGGAAAAAGAGATGTGAATGATGTGGAAAGAGAGTCACAGCGACTAAAAGAGTTAGATAAACTAGCAAATAAATCCGGTTTTTGTATTATAACGGCATCTAGTTCTGATCAAAAAGCGCTTGAACTTCCTCAATTTGAACACGGTTTACTAACCTATTCTTTATTGAGCACTCTTGTAAGAAACAAAACCGTTTTGAATGAAGATAATCAATTGGTTTTGGAAAAATGGTTTTTTGCGGCTGAAGAGGAAATGAAAAAACTCAATAAAAATCAAGATGCTGAAAAAATGGTTCCTGTAAGTTTTAATATCGGCTTAGTAAATGAAGAAGTAATAAAATCTATTCAAATTAGCGAAATTCCAATGTTAGAAATTGGTGAAATAATCAATGAAAATCAATTTATAAATGATTTTTTTCCCCTAGATAATCTCCAGATTAATGAAAAAATAAATAGGTCGTTCCAAGTTTTAAATCAAGCAAAAAATCAAAAAATATACATAATCGAAAAGGGTGACTTCCGAAACTATAAACTTATTATCAAATATCAAACTTCGGAAAGCAATATCAAATTAAAGTTCACTGTTATTAAAAATGATTTGGTAATCATGAAAATCGAAAGAGATACCTCTACCGAAATGTTAGAAAAAACATTAAACGAGATTGCGTTTGAAATATTAAATCAACTTTAAAATGACAAGTATTATTTTATAAAAAAAATGAACCTATCAATAAACTTATTTCTTTGTGTTTTTTACTTTCTATCGGTTACGTTTAACTTTTTTAGTCAAAATAATAATCCGAAGTTGGTCTTTCCAGAAAAGTCTTTTATTGATTTTAATTGCACCAGTTTTCTTAATGAAAATACTATTATTGCCCCATTTCACAATTCAGCAAGAGTATATAAAGAAATTAATAATTCCCTTCAACTCATTTCAACAATAAAACTTGATGCGGATCCTATTGCATTTACTGATGATGAAAATAAGATTTATATAATCGATTGGAACAATATGTTCTATGTTTTTGACAAGAATGACTTTTCTTTACAATTCAAGGATTCTCTTAAAATTATTCCAAAGGAGATAAAAAAGATTCAGGATAAAATAATTATTGCATCGGATTCCGCCTTTGTTGAATTTAATGAAAAATTAGAAAGTGCTTTTTACATATTTAATGAAGGGTTAAATGGGGTTATTTCGTCAAATAATGAGAATAAAATTATCACCTCAATTGGAGTGTACTCAAAAACAAATGACAACCTATTTAATCTAATTAAAATTATCCCAATCGAAAAACTAATAAATAATTCATTTTTTGAAAGTAATATCTATTTAATTAATCAATTAAGTAAGGGAAGTCTGTATTGCCCGTTAAACGATTCAATTTATAATCTCCAATTGAAAGTTAAAGCGATTAAAAAGGCAATTATTCAACCACGAAACATCTTTCTTTTGGATAGTCTAGATTGTCTTTTAAATTATAGTTTAGCGGATGGTAAGTTGAAAATTATGAATTGTTTGGTTAATGATTTTTATGTTACTGAATCCAAATTATTCCTTACGACCAACGATTCAATATATATTTATAATTTGGACTCGGATTCTATAGAAGTTAAAATAAAGCCACCACGAACATTTGATTTGAGAAAAATAAAGGTGGCCGGTGATAACATTATTTTGACATATAGTGATTTAAGTTTTATTTTTTACTCGAATGTTTCAAAGAATTGGTATCGAATTAATGAATCCTCTGGTTTTAAAGGAAATATTAAATTTATTCAGAATCAATTAATTTGTTCAGGGGATTCTCATGTTTTCAAATACGATTTATTTTCTAATTCAAGTAGTTTAATTCCAAATTTATACACTTTCACATCTCTTGAAAATGGTAATATTTTGTACTATGGTAGTGAAAGTAAACAACAGTTGGATTTGAGAGTAAAAAAAATAGTTAATAAATATGATTATGATAATGTAACTTCAATTGAAAAGATAGAACTATTTGATTCTTCGATTGTGTTTTTACTTTACAATGGTTTGTTGATTATAGCAGATGATGTTAACGAGCGCGTGATTTATAATTCGCATTTTTTCGAGAGAATTTCGGAAAGCGAATTAATTTATGAGTCTGAATTCAAACTTTATTATTTGAATATTTCTAATAATATTCAAATATTATTAGACGAAAAAATTGAAATCCCTACAATTTCTTTTAGTCTTGAGGATAGCTCCATTATTGTAATCAACAATTATGGTAAGGGTAAAAAATACATACGTAATGAAAATTTAGAGATTATTGAATTCCAATTCGAAGAATATCTTTCATTCAGCTCGTGTTTTAAAAATAATGAAAACGACGTTTTCCTAACATCTTGGAATGGTGGAACTTATAAATTTATTGACTCAGAGCTCGTAGTAGAATTATTTTATCAAAATGAATATCCTATTTTTTCAGGTTGCTATAACAGTTCCTATGACATCATTGGACTTGCTGATTTGCAGGGTCGGATTAATTTTTTTTCTGCTAAAAGTGGATTGAATATTTTTACAATGTATAATTTGTCCAATAGACAAAAGGTTATATTGGATAGTGATGGTAGATTTGATGGTACATTTTCAAGTCTAGAACAAATTAATTTAATCTGTGAAAATGATCAAATCGACCTTTCCCAAGTCAAAGACTCCCTTTGGGTGCCGGGTTTAGTGGAAAAAATCATGAACAAGGAAGAAATTCGCATCCACGATCGTCCTGCGCCCAAATTGCGGGATTTGAACATTTGCGAGCTTACCCCCGTCATCGAACCGCTCGATGATGGCGGCCAGGGGCTATTTCGCTACCGCATTATTCCAAGAAACGGTGGCTTGGGTGAAACCGAAGTGTACATCAACGGCAACCTTACGTACAAATTCCAACCCGAGCAGCTCGAAAAAAAACGCGAACAAAACAAAGACATCTATTACCTGAGTATTTCTTCTGATACGCTGCAAGGCTTTCTAACGGGTGATAAAGGAAATGAAAACCCCATTCTAGTAAAAGCCAAGGTGAAAGGTTCAGGAATTTACGGCCGTGGTGTAGTACTAGACATTGAAAAAGAAACGGATAAGGAAAATCCGAAGTTCTTCGGGCTGTTTATTGGGGTAAATGATTACGGCAACCCCAACAAAGAACAAAGCGAGTTGCGTTACCGAAACTTGGACTTTGCAGCAAAAGACGCCAACGATCTTTCCAAAGCGGTTGAAGCTACGGCAAGAAATCTCTTCCAACAAGATTGTTATATCTACAACTTAACGGGTACAGGAAATGCCGAGAACATCCCCACAAAAGCCAACATGCAAAAAGCATTGAAGGAAATTGGGGAAAAAGCCAAGGCCTCCGATATCTTGTACATCTTCTTTGCCGGTCACGGCGATATTCCTGAAAAATCAGGAGAAAAAGAAATTCGATTCATGTTACATAATGCTGACAAGAAGAACCTTTTATCATCCAGTTTTGGCGTGGATGAACTTTCCGAATGGTGCGATCCCAAACAAATCAAAGCACAGAAACGGGTTTTTGTGTTCGATGCCTGCCACAGCGGTCAGATTATCAATCAAACCTTAGCATTCAACGGCAGGGGAGATGAGGAAGCTACACGCATCCGTCAGTTAGATAAGCTCAAGGACAAAAATGGTATGATGATATTGGCTGCAGCAGCAGACAATGAAAGCGCTTATGAAGACGAAACACTCAATCAAGGCGTATTAACTTATCACTTGTTGGATGCCATGAAAAAGGAGAAAGACACGTCACTTATAATCCGTCAATGGTTTGATGAAGCCATCGAAGGGGTGAAAGAATACTCACGAGCCAACGGCAACAAGCAAGAACCCAACAGTTTTGGGGATGGCCGCTTTGAAATAGGTAACGTCAACGAACAAGTACGAGCAGGAATCGATATAACGTGCCCAAAGACGCGTGTTGGATTATGCGAATTCTTGGCCATTGGTGAGGTTGCGGAGCGTTATCCAAGCCTTAAGAATGATTTGTCGAATGTTTTCAAAGAGGTCATACCAAGGGGAGAATTTGTGCTCTCTAAGAATTTGGAAAAGGCCTACCGTGTCTCGGGGGTTGTGAGCATGAATAAAGGAAAAGTATCAGTTCAATACGAAGTAAAAAAAGGGGAACAAAGCATTGCGAGTATTCAATTACCTATATTTAAAAAGAATTCAACCGCGCAAGAAATCCTAGATGAAGTAACCCTATCGATCGAAAAGGAAATTGAAACCTTGGATAATCGTAAAGAACAATGTGTAAAAAACAATTAACCTATATTGAAATGAAAAAACTATCGAAATACTGCTTTATTATTTTCATGTTACATCTTACATGCATTAATGCACAGCGCGTTGGAGGAGGAAATATTGACACCCTTGCAGAACGTATGAAAATAAAAGTGAATTACCCCTTAACAAGAGGCGAATCATCACTACCCTCCAGCCATTCATTACGAATCTTTGCCCCCCCTGTTCAAAGTCAGGGTTCAACACCATCATGTATATCATGGGCCACGGCGTATGCCGGTATGACCATTGTTAAGCGCATAGAGAAAGGTACACTGCAAATAAATCCATTTTCAGCAATGAATTTATACAACCGAGTTCGCCCTTACGACGCACTTTATGATTGCAATGCGGGGAGCATGTTTTCATCTAATATTGTATTAGCTAAAAGCAAAGGGGTAAAGTTTTATGAGGAATATCCAGAATATTGTGAAAATCTCTCCAGCAATTTGGCATATACCAATAAGTTGTATAACTATGAAGATTTAACTATTACCGCGTGGAATATTAAATACGCCATTGCAAGAAATCGACCTGTAATGATCGGTATGAAAATGTACTCAGGTGAATATTGGGGAACCATGTCCTATCATGAAACAGGAATTTGGGATGGTACCCATACGGGTAATTTAGAATGGAATCACGGCATGTTGGTAATTGGGTACGATGATAACATTGCGGGAGGTGCTTTTTTGGTGATGAATAGCTGGGGTACCGATTTTGGAAAAGATGGCTTTTTTTGGCTTAAATACAAGCATGTAGTGAACGAATTAGTATGTGCATACGCGATGATTCCCAGCGTGGATAATTCGCGTTTTATTACCGGTGGAAATACAAGAGGAGGTGAAGCTTTGAAATCATTACCCAAAATCACCCCGCTTGAATCGGTGAGCGATAGCGTGAATCCTATACCTTTGACATCAACACTTACCCTTCAAAACCGATGTGGAGCCTCGGTCCGAGTAGCTATTGGACAACGAGGCAATGCAACAAACTATTCGAAGGGTTGGTATGTACTCGCGGCGGATGCAGATCAACAACTTTCGATTAACGCCCAAGATTCTTTGTTTTTATTAGTGGATGCGGATAATATGAAACTTGATAACGCAAATTACGCGTTTTCGATTAATGAAAATATGGCTTTTGAATATCGAACCAGCACATTCCGTACACAAGAAAACTTTGTTTTACTTGGTAATTCCGACGAAAACAACCCATTTATTCGAGTGCAGTGCGAAAACGCATTAAACCCTTTGATTAAGGTTCATTTAACCAAAGATTGTGATACCACATCGATGGAATTTCGAAACATACATTGGAATGGAAAAGACTTGTTGTATGATCCAATAACCTTAAACGAAATTAAACCAGACTCTGAGGGTAAGTATATCGTCTATTTGTCTGGCAAGAAAATCAAAGCAAAAGAACTTTCAAGAGAAAAGCTTTTAGCGCTTGATGGTACCATTAAATTTGGCAGTAAAGAGAGTGCAGCTTCCTATGAAAAATAGAAGCACTTATTGCTTTATTTTTTGGTCATCATACGCATCCCCAAACAAATATTTGCATTTATCTGCAATGTCCGTTTTTAAATTACCATTATTCCAGTCCAATACTGATTTCCCATCCTTTTCTATAAAATATGTTTGAGGGCAAGGAATTGGTGCGAATTGCTTATACAACGTTGCATTTTCTCCGATATAGCAAGAGATTATTATTACAGGGTCTTGGCGTTTCTTAACGTTGTTATATCTGAAATCAATTTTATATACAATTTGATTTTTTGTTTCTAGATTTCCATCAAAGTCAATTTTCTCGCTGTATTTAGTTTTTATTTTTAAAAAGCACTCTTTCTGAATCCCGTTTTTTGTCGTAAGGGGAATGTTTTTTAATTCACCATCCATTTCATTAATTTCAAAAGTAAGATAAACCTTAGGTTTTTTTATGGTTTCCGTATTTATTGTAGGCGCACCTGCTCCACCAATTTTTGATGTTTGTTCTGTGGCATCGCGTTTGAAAAAAATGAAATCACCTTCGCGGTATGGCGACATTTTTTTAAAAACATGTGTATTCATCGTAATACCTTGTTGTTCTAAGCTGCGTTTATCCGCTTTATTCCGATTAACAGTGAGTTCCGCATGTATTTGGGTTGCAGAAATATAGTTATTCTCGTTATTAGCTAAAATTGAAATGAAATTTTCAAGAAACCAGCTTTTATCAGATACTGGACGATTAATCGAACTCGCTAAATAATATGCCGCTGGATTCATGTATGCCGTTTCTAAGTCTTGCTCATCACTAATACTGGCACGCATAGCAACCATTTGGTCTTCTATGTCATCCATTCCAGAAAAACAGGCATCGGAGACAAAGAACAGATGTTTGGTTTGAATTTTTCGTTCACGTTTGTTGGTGAGTTTTGCTGTAAGGTTCCCATAGGTAAAGAGTTCGGATTTACCTGATAGGTTGTGCTCTTCATTGAAATCAACCGGAACAATAAAGCTTACACCACCACCATTATCATGTGTTGTGTCGCCGTGTCCGGCGTAAAATATGAAAAGGTCACCTTGGAAAGCATATAGATCATTAAATAAATTTATTAAGCTATCACCATCTAGGTTTTCATAAATTGTAACATCTGAAAAATTATATTTAGATATAAGGACTTTTTTAAGTGCTAAACAATCATCCAATGGGTGAGTTAAAATAGGATAATCATCAGTATATTGATAAATGTAATTGGCGATTAATACGCCTTTGGTTGGTTCTTTAATAATATTTGATGTTGAACCCTGTGTAGAACTTTGAATCACCCCACGAGTAACGGTTGATTGTTGCGCGTGTAAATTCAACGTAGTTGACTTTAATATTAAGCAGGCTAAAAAGCCTATTTTTAATACTGAAATTGTTGTTTTCATCCAGAAACTTTTTGATTTTCTATTAATCACGAATGTTCTCATCTGTTGCATTTTCCACCTTAAGCACTTCATTACTCAAATTTTTAGTGTAAAGTTTATTGCCAAGTACACATTTAAATTCAGCGCCATATTCTTCTTCGATGGCATCGTATTCAAAAGGAATGAGAATGTTATTTCCTAGGTCAACAACACCATATTTGAAAGAGACACCATCGCATTTACCAACAATCAGGTAATTTTCATCGTTCCCAACAATATCACAATACTGTGGTTTAATAATCCAATCGCCGTTTTCATTAATAGCTCCCCAGATGTCTTTCTTATTTTTAATACCTACGATAGCGCCTCGATAAAAATAATCAGGTGCTTTGAAATCGAGCGCACCATTAAGGTTGTTCTCTATTTTACTGTTGACATTGAATAAGGTCACATTGCCTTCTTTTTGTATGATAAATACCGTATCAGTTAATCGTTGAATAACAGAGGCATGCTTTACCAAAACATTGCCCTCTTGATCTAATAAATCATAGCCATCGAATTCAGGATAATTACATACATAATTATCACCTACCTCTTCTATTTCTGAGTATATACAATCTGCAATTTTGTTTCCTTTTAAATCTGTTACACCATAAAGTCCTCCTTCCGCATTTCCGTATTCACTTAGAGTCACGTTCTTACCAATTATAAACTTAGGATTATCATATGAATAGCCAAGTTTGTCAATGTAGTTTACATCTTGTTTCGTAATTCTTGTTAACGATGGGAAATTCAATAAAAAGGCATTTTTATCTAAATCGGTTACTTGAACAACTGTATCGTTGATGAATAAAATTTTACTGTAGGCGATAGGTATCAATGTGTCTCCTTTGGTGTTAATTACTCCCCAATTTCCACCCTCTACTTCCATACCATAGTAACCGTCTTTCACCGTTCCGTATATGTTAACAAGAAATACTTCTTTGTCTTCATCTAGGTTTGCAGATTCTAAATAGTTATATCGAATCGGAGTAATTACATTTCCTTGTGAATTAAGAATCCCAAATTTATTGTTTTCGCTAGCCAGGTAATAATCTGTTGAATAAACCTTAGTTAAGGAACTATATTTTACTGGGATATTCACTTTTCCCGTCATGGTTGAAATTAGTCCATAACGCTCAGCTTCAATTTTTTCAATATAGTTTTTTACGACACATACCTCATCATCACGATCAATATTGGTATATATATAATCAAGAATTTGTTCCCCACTTATCTGATGTATTCCGTATTTTCCATTCTTCTTAATCAATAAGACACGGTCGTTCCCATAACCAGACATTTCGATATCTTCGTAAGCAATTGGTAGAACTTGTTCGCCAAATTGATTGAAAATACCAAAAACGCCCCCTTCCGGTTTGCCATATCCTTCGTCTTTTCCTCCGATTTGAACAAGGTACAACCCATCACCTAATGATTCTAAATAAGTGAAATTTTCTTTTGATCCAATCGGATGGTTTAATACCGGCAATAATTGCTCATTATATCCAATCCAAGAACCATTTATTTTTAAAAGCAATAAGGTTTCATTATTGTATGAATAGGGTACTTTATAATCTTCAAACTTTAATTTTGATACTTCTTTCCCATGGAGGTCAAGTAGAACATAACTGCTAGTTTCATCTTCATAGTAGTCATCAGATTTCTTATTTTTCTTTGACTTTGCTGAGATTTCACCGATTACATACTGATCAAAAACCAAACTATTTTCAAGATATTTATACTTCTTTTTATTCAGCAGTTTTCCAATTTTGGAATACAGATAATATTCATCACGATTCTTTTGAACACTGAAAATGTAGTCATCGCACCCAAAAGTAATTCGATTTATATTTTTAAATTCCGGCTTAAGGATTATTTTATAATTTGCGTCCATATATCCTTCTTTCTCTAATAAGGTAATCTTAAATCCAGCAATATTCGAGTAGTCAGAACCATATTCCACATCTATTTCATCATATTTGGATTGAATTTCAATGCCCCCTTTTTTATTTAGAAGATATGTCTTAAGCGTTTTATCTTGCACTAGAAATGTACCGTTCGTTAATTCTTCGCATTTAATGAAATCAGGTTTTAAAACTTCAACATACTTAGAATTCATAAAACCTTCATAGCCATTAATTTTAAATTCAAAATTACCATTTGACTCTTTTAATTTCTGAAATAGAGGGCTAAGCGTTTTACCATTGGTAGAATATATTCGAGCGTAATCATTTTCCATTTCAGCAATAATTATGGATGGATTCGAATAGACGGTATTGATATACTTGTAGATCGCTGGAATGTACACTGTTCCGTTAATATGCAACAATCCTAAGTTTTCACCTTTACCGAATTTATACAATGTATCGTTGTAATATGACCACTTATCCAAATAATCAAAGGTTGCTGGAAGAATGATTTTACCATTTTTGTTAATAATCCCATATTTTGCCCCTTTTATCGGACCCCAACGCTCTGCATTACCTCCGATCGAAAATACCGCGTTGCCCGCATCATCAAAGTCATCTAATGAAGAAAATACTTGAGAAATTCTATTGCCTTTCTCATCCGTTAAAAAATACTGCGAGTTTTTGGTGAGTTTTTGTCCAACGATGACATTGAAAATCAGTAGATTGATACAAATTATAATTAACTGCTTCATTTTATTTTAAATATTTTATTTTTGTACATACAAACTTATTGAATGTCATGAAATTATCCA
>Ga0315899_10001026_pt1 | contig 32503 bp, 28 predicted proteins | sample LakEriMetagenome_2_FD_203518 | JGI IMG/M metagenome (GOLD analysis project Ga0315899, IMG submission 203518) | Freshwater fungal communities from buoy surface, Lake Erie, Ohio, United States - Buoy 4 MA112 | ecosystem: Environmental > Aquatic > Freshwater > Lake | place: USA: Lake Erie, Ohio...
AAACCTTTCGTCAAGAACGGCCGCCGAAGGCGGCCTGTGCGCCTTCAACCACTCGGCCACCCCTCCGTTGCGCGCTTTAAGGCGCACGCAAAACCTTTCGTCAAGAACGGCCGCCGAAGGCGGCCTGTGCGCCTTCAAGTGCTCGGCTGCGCCTCCGTTGCGCGCTTTAAGGCGCACGCAAAACCTGTTCTTCGCATCGCTCGCAGCGTTCGTGGTTGAGCCGACCCGTGCGACGCGGCGCAAGCCATAGACCAAATGCTCCCGCCCGCCAAGGGCTTCGGCCAGACCCGGCCGGGCGCGCGGGCCAAGGCCGGCGGACCTTTGGGGCGGGGCGGCGCCGCGTGGACAGAAGCTTCACAAAGAAATAGTCTAAACTTCTGATTCAAATGGCGAAGCTGAAATGTTCCGTTTTCTTGTGCGTGCGATTGGCGTTTTGTTTCTGGCCGGCGGCTTCGCGGCCCTCGTGGTGGACGGCGCGCGCGCCATCGCCGCCTCGCGGCTCGTGGTCACCGCATTTGGCGAAACCTGCCACCGCATGTTCCCGCGCATGTTCCCCATGCTTCAGTCTTTCGTGGAGAACCGCCTTCATCCCCTCGTCTGGGATCCGTTTTTGCTCGCCGTCTTTCTACTGCCGACGGCCTTCGTCTTCATGGCCTTCGGCCTGTTGCTGCTCTGGCTGGGGCGTCGCCGCGAGGCGGCGCTCGACGCCTTGTCCCGCGCCTGAGCGCGCGTGAGGGCGCTGGACGCTTCTGCGCCGCCGCCTACAATCGCTGGAGGAGAGCGCCCATGTTCCTGTTCCGCAAGAAAGCCCAGATGCCCGCGCCCGAAGAGGCTTTGCCGGGCCGCGACCAGCCTATTCTGACTGCGGCGAACCATTACGTGTTCGGCCGCTCCATCGTCCCGCCATGGCCCGCCGGCGCGCAGACGGCGATGTTCGGCATGGGCTGTTTCTGGGGCGCCGAACGCAAGTTCTGGCAATTGGGCGAGGGCGTTCACGCCACCGCCGTGGGCTATAGCGCGGGCTTCACGAAGAACCCGACCTATGAGGAGGTCTGCTCCGGCATGACCGGGCATAACGAGGTCGTGCTCGTCGTGTTCGATCCGGCGAAGATCACTTACGCCGCGCTGTTGAAGACTTTTTGGGAGAACCACGATCCGACGCAAGGCATGCGTCAGGGCAACGACGTGGGCACGCAATATCGTTCCGGGATTTATGTTTTCGACGCGGCGCAGATGGCGGCGGCGCGCGCCGGCCGCGACGCTTATCAGCAGGCGCTCGCCGCGCGCGGCTTCGCTCCGATCACCACGGAGATCGTGGAGGCGGGGCCTTTCTACTACGCTGAGGCTTATCACCAGCAATATCTCGCCAAGGAGCCCAACGGCTATTGCGGGCTTGGCGGCACGGGCGTCGCCTGTCCTGTCGGCGCAGGCGTCGTCGCGTCCTGAGGCAACCTGCGCGCGGGCGCGGGCGTTCATCGGGGGAAGCAAGGAGCCTCCCCCATGTATCTTGCGCGCTTTTCCTACGATGTGCTTCCCGTCCACCGCGAGGAAGCGATGGACTTCATCCGCCGCGAGGCGCAGGCCGCGCGCGAAAAAGGGCTTGAGGCGCGCCTTCTCGTCCCGCTTACGCGCTCGGCGGGCGGCGCCGCGTTGCAGTTCGAGGTCGAGCTCAAAGACCTTGCGGATCTCGATGTGTTCCGTCGTCGCGGCATGGGCACGAGCGAGGAGACGAGCGCATGGATTCGCGCCTTCAGCGAAATTCTCGCCGCGCCGCCCACCACGGAGATTTTCCGTCTGGCTGATTGAGGGCGTGTTTCACGCGCGGCGGCTGAGAAAGGGCGAGCCGTCCAGCGTGAAGCGCCATGGCGTCTCGCGCGCCTGCGTCACGCCGATGCGCGGGCCAGCGCGCACAAGCGCCCCCTGCGCAGCCGGAACGAAGGCGAAGGGCGCGGCGAACACGCTTGCACCGTTCATGGCAAGCCCGATCCCCAGCGCCTGCGCGAGCCGCGCCGGACCGCTGCACAAGAGGCGCTGATCTTCGACGCCGCGGCGCGCGCGCATGTCGTCGAGCCCGGCGAGCGGTTCGATGGCGCGCACCAGCGCGGCTTCGCCCGGCGCAGCGCCCACGATGTTGAAACACGCGTGCAGCCCATAGATGCGATAGACGTAAACGTCCCCCGGCGCGCCGAACATGGCGGAATTGCGCGCCGTGCGCCCGCGGAAGGAATGCGACGCGGGATCGTCGCCTCGATAGGCTTCCGTCTCGACGATCCGCCCTCCGATCCCCGCGACGTAAATCTGCGCGCCGATGAGCGCGCGCGCGAAAGACGCCGCATCGAGCGCGAAAAGAACCGCGCGGCGAACGCGCGCGTCCCGGTCATCCACTTGTGGAGTCCTGCGCGTCGTCGTCGGGGTCAGGCAGGGCGCCCGCGCCGGGCGTCGCCATGGGATTGGTCAGGTCGCGGCGCGCATGGGGCCCGGCTGCGGGCATGGTCTCGCCGGTTCGCTTTGGGGCGTCGTCCCTGAGTTCTGGCGGATCTTTGCGCGGGGCGTCCGCGTCCGCGCGTTTATTCGGCCGCGCGGGTCGTGGCGGGCGTTTGCTCATGTTCGTTCGCCCATGGGAGCCTCCATCGCGCCGCCAACGCCCAGCGGCGCCGCTTGTTCCGCCCGGGGCGCGATTGCTTCACCGCGGCGCGCCTGCGTCCGCTTGCGCCCGCCTGCGCGCCGGCTGACAATGGCGAGGCGGCTGGTTAATCTGCGCCCCGACGCGGGGCGTAACAATCCCGCAGCATGGCTTTGGTAGGGCTTGTCCGGATCAGCCCGGCGATGTGGAGGTAAACGCATGTTCGGCATGAAAACGGCGCGGCGCGGCGTTCTGGCGCTTGGTTTGACAGCAAGCCTCGGGGCGGCGGCCGCGTTCGCAGGGCTGATGGGGCCGGCGAGCGCGCAGGAGGCGAAGAGCGAGTACCAGCCCACGGTCGGCCAGCGCGGCAAGGACGTGGTCTGGGTGCCGAGCCCGCAGGCCCTCGTCGACCGCATGCTGGAGATGGCGAAGGCGACGCCGAAGGACTTCCTGATGGATCTGGGCTCGGGCGACGGGCGCATGGTCATCACCGCCGCCAAGCGCGGACTGAACGCGCTGGGCATCGAATACAATCCCGACATGGTGGAATTGTCGCGCCGCGCCGCCGAGAAGGAGGGCGTGTCCGACAAGGCGAAATTCGAGAAAGCGGATCTCTTCGAGACCGACTTCTCAAAGGCCGACGTCATCACCATGTTCCTGCTGCCTGACATCAACCGCCGCCTGCGGCCGAAGATTCTCGATCTGCGTCCCGGCGTGCGCGTCGTCTCCAACACGTTCGACATGGGCGACTGGACGCCCGATCAGGTGGCGGACGCGGGGGGCGAGTGCACCTCCTATTGCCGCGCGCTCCTTTGGATCGTGCCGGCCAAAGTCGAAGGCAAGTGGAAGACCGCCGATGGCGAGGTGACTTTCGAACAGAAATACCAAATGGTCACCGGCTCCGTGCGCGCGGGCTCGTCCACGGATTCGATCTCGCAGGGCAAGATCGAAGGCGAGCAGATCACGTTCACCGCGGGTTCAGTGGTCTATACGGGCAAGATCTCCGCCTCCGCCATCGAGGGCGTGGCCAAGGGCCCGGCGGGAGAGAAGCCCTTCCGCGCGACGCGCGGATAAGGCGTCACGCCAAATTAACTGACGTAGTGTCAGATCAAAGGGTCGGCTCACGCCGGCCCTTTTTTGTTGCGTGCGCGTTTTTGAGTATGGAGTTTTTAACCATGAATTTGGAAGCTGTTTCAGCCGGCGCGGATGCGCCCAATGTGGTGAACGTCGTCATCGAAGTGCCGATCGGCGGCGAGCCGATCAAATATGAGCTCGACAAAGAGTCCGGCGCGCTGTTCGTTGACCGCTTCCTCTACACGCCCATGCGCTATCCCGGCAATTACGGCTTCATCCCCAACACGCTGTCAGGCGACGGCGATCCGTGCGACGTCATCGTCGCCAACACGCGCGCGATTCTGCCCGGCGCCGTCATGTCCTGCCGCGTGATCGGCGTGTTGAAAATGGAGGACGAGGCCGGCGTAGACGAGAAGATTCTCGCTGTGCCCGAGACGAAACTGACGCGTCGTTACGAGAACGTGCGCGACGTCGAGGACGTGCCGGAGATCACGCTGCGCCAGATCGAGCATTTCTTCGAGCACTACAAGGATCTCGAAGCCGGCAAATGGGTGCGCGTCATCGGCTGGGGCGATGCGGAGGAGGCGCGCACGCTTGTCGCCGCCGCGATCCTGCGCGGACAAGCGGCGAAACTCGCCCGCGCCGCCTGAGCGGACTTAAGCGCCGGAGAACGAGCGCGGCGCGGGGCTGACGACCGTCGTCGCGCCGTCACGCACTTGCAGCACGCTGAGGCCGCGCTCGTTCAGTCCGTCAGAGCGGAAGCGGAAAAGCCCGTCGGCGCCGTTGAAGCCCGAGGGGCTCGCCAGCGTCGATTCTGCGAAGCCGAGATTCTGCGCGCCCAGCGCCGAGGCCAGCGACATCGCGTCATAGGCGAGCGTCGCAATGCGCGTGGGATCGGCGCCGAACTTCGCGCGGTATTTTCCGGCGAACACGTTGAAGCCTGCGTTTTCCGGCGCGGCGAACCATGCGCCCTGCAATTGCGGCAGGCGCAGAACGCGCGCGTCGTTCCAGAGGCCGGTGCCGAGAATCTGCACGCGCTTGCCGTCGATGCCGGAGCTTGCGAGCGCCTGCGCGACGGCCTGCATCTGGTCGGCCTGTTCGGGGATGAACAGCGCGTCCACCTGGGCGCCAAGGCCCGCGATGCGCTGCGCGCCGGCGAGCGCGCCGCCGGGGCGATAACGCTCGATCGCGATCACGCGCGCGCCCTTGGCTGCGGCGCGCTGCTGCAATTGCGCTTCCGTGATGTTGCCGTAGTCGCTTTCAGGCACGAGGGCGGCGAAACTTTTCTTGCCGCGCGCCGTCGCGAAATCAACGATGCGGTCGACATAGCTCTCCGCAAGGAAGGAGAGCAGATAGACGCCCGGGCTCGCGGTCGTCGCGTCGGTGGAGAAGGCGATCACCGGCACGTTCGCCGCGCGGGCGAGGCGTCCGGCCTCGCGCACATTGTTTGCGTAGAGCGGTCCGAGAATGATCTGCGCGCCCTGCGCGAGCGCTTGTTGCGCGGCGGCGCGCGCCCCTTCCGGCGACGACTGGTCATCGAGCGCAATGAGCGTGGCCGCGCTTTCTAAGGCCTCGCTCAAGGCGAGCTCCGCGGCGTTGCGCAAAGATTGTCCGACAAGGCTCGGCCCATCGGCTTGCGTGAGCGGGGCGATGAGGGCGACGCGCGTGCGGCCCGTGCCCAGCGTCGCGCCGGCCGAGGCGCCGGCGTCGGTGAGCGCTGGCGCGGTGGCGGAGGCCGCGTCCGGTTTCACGAACGTGCCATAGGGGCCGCAGCCGGCGAGCGCGAGCCCGCCCGCCGCTGCGCCGCCGCGGGTCAGGAGCCGCAGGGCCGCCCGCCGGGAGAGGCGCGCCCTGGTCGTCTCGTCGCTGAACATGCCCTCGGAAAAGGAGCCCATCTTGTCCGCCTTCGCTGAAAGTCGCGCCACGTTATGCCGCCCGCGCGCGCGTTTCAAAAGCAAAACGACCCGCCGCGCGCTCTGGCGGGGCTGAAATCCAGTTTGTTCTTTTTAACGAACGCAGATGCTGATTTACAGAACGGTCTGGATGGGGTTAAGCTCTCCGCCATGAAGCCCGAGCCCAGCTCACGCGCCGATGCGCCCTCCTTCACCGCCTTCGGCCTGCGCGCCGAAGCGCAGAAGCTCGCGCCCGGCCTGCATGTGGTGGCCACGCCCATCGGCAATCTGGGCGACGTTTCGTTCCGCGCGCTGGCGACGCTGGCCGCCGCCGACGCGGTGATCGCCGAAGACACGCGCGTCACCAAGACCCTGCTCGCCCATTACGGGATCGCGACGCCCCTCGTCGCCTATCATGAACACAACGCCGCGGTGATGCGCCCTCATCTGATCGCGCGGCTGGAGGCGGGCGCGGCGCTGGCGCTTGTTTCCGACGCCGGCACGCCGCTCGTTTCCGATCCGGGTTTCAAGCTCGTCGCGGACGCGGTGGCGAAGGGTCTGTCCGTCACCGGCGTGCCGGGCCCTTCGGCGGTTCTGGCGGCGTTGGTGGTCGCCGGCCTGCCGACTGACCGTTTCTTCTTCGAGGGCTTTCTGCCGCAGAAGTCCGCCGCGCGTCGCCAGCGCGCCGCCGCGCTCGCGCAGGTGCCGGGAACGCTGGTCTTCTTTGAGTCCCCGCGCCGGCTTGCGGAATGCCTCGCGGATCTCGCCGCCGTGCTCGGTCCCCGCGAGGCGGCCGTCTGCCGCGAACTCACCAAGAAATTCGAGACCGTGCGCCGGGGCGACTTGCCGACGCTGGCGGCCGAATTCGCGTCCGAGCCGACGCCTAAAGGCGAAATCGTCCTGCTCGTCGGCCCCCCGCTGGAGGACGCTCCCATCGAGGGCGAGGACCTCGACGACAAACTGCGCGCCGCTCTCGCCCGCCACTCGGTCAAGGACGCCGCCGCCATCGTCTCCGCTGAGACCGGCCTGCCGCGCCGCAAGGTCTATGCGCGCGCCATCGAGCTTCAGGAAGGCCCGCCGGAGGACGGCGCGCCGTGACGGCCCGTCGCCGCCGCGCTTACCTTCTGGGTTTGCGGGCGGAGACCTGGGCGGCGCTCTACCTCAGATTGACCGGCTGGCGCATTCTCGCGCGCAGGTGGAAAGCCTCCGGCGGCGAGATCGACATCGTGGCGCTGCGCGGCGACGTGGTGGCCTTTGTCGAGGTCAAGGCGCGGGACAGTCTCGACGCCGCCGCTCTGGCGATCACGCCCGACAAGGGCCGGCGCATGAGCCGCGCCGCCCGCGCCTGGGCGGGCCGCCACCCATGGTCCGCGCGCAAGGTCCTGCGCGGCGACGCCATTCTGATCGCTCCCCGCCGCTGGCCGCGTCGCATCCCCGGCGCAGTGGAGCTGGAGCTTTAGCCCCCTTCGCTGGATTCCCTGCGGCTTTCGTGTATAAGCGGACCATCGTCCGTCGGGTCTCCGGCGGGCGCGCCTGTTTTTGCGACCGCGCTGGACGACATCCCGGCCCGGCCGCGCGCAGGCTTCCCGGCCTCCTTCCGCCCCCGGTGGGCGGCGGCCTTCTCCAATCCGAAAGGACAGACCGATGTCGATCACCGATGAGCGCAAACAGGCGCTCGTGAAAGAATACGCCACCAAAGCCGGCGACACGGGTTCGCCCGAAGTCCAGGTTGCGATCCTCACCGAGCGCATCGCGAACCTCACCGAGCATTTCAAGACCCACGTAAAGGATAACCATTCCCGCCGTGGTCTCCTGAAGCTGGTCTCGCAGCGCCGTCAGCTCCTCGACTATGTGAAGAGCCGCGACGACGCGCGTTACCGCAAACTGATCGAGCGCCTCGGCATCCGCCGCTAAGCCTCGCACGCATCTCCCGCGCCTCGCGGCGCGGGAGAGCACTGGGTCGCCGGCATGGGGCCGTCGTTCCCGCCAAACGGATCAGCCATGGCAGGATCGCCAGACGCTGTCGCCTTCAGGATCGTCCGATCCGGGACCTTGCGGTCCGGGCAGCGTCTCGCCGTCTTGTCCATGGCCGTTCGCTTTGCGAAAGCAGCCAAGAGAGAAGACACACATGTTCGAGATTCATCGCGAAACCCTTGAGTGGGCGGGGCGCAAGCTCACCCTCGAAACCGGCCGCATGGCCCGTCAGGCCGACGGCGCGGTCTATGCGACCTGGGGCGAGACCAGCGTGCTCGCCACCATCGTCTCCGCGAAGTCGCCCAAGCCCGGCGTCGACTTCTTTCCCCTCACCGTGAACTATCAGGAAAAGGCCTTCGCGGCCGGCCGCATTCCCGGCGGCTATTTCAAGCGCGAGGGCCGTCCGTCGGAAAAGGAGACGCTTGTCTCCCGCCTGATCGACCGTCCGATCCGCCCGCTCTTCCCCGACGGCTACCGCCACGACACGCAGGTCGTCGTCACGGTCCTCAGCCACGATCTTGAGAACGATCCCGACATTCTCGCCATGGTCGCCGCCTCCGCGGCGCTGACGATCTCCGGCGTGCCCTTCATGGGTCCGGTCGGCGCGGCGCGCGTCGGCTACATCAAGGGCGAACTGAAGCTCAATCCCACCATCGACGAGATGAAGGAAAGCGGCCTCGACCTCGTGGTAGCCGGCACGCAGGACGCCGTGCTCATGGTGGAATCGGAAGCGCAGGAGCTCTCCGAAGAAACCATGCTGCAAGCGGTCATGACCGGCCATCGCGGCTTCCAGCCGGTGATCGACGCGATCATCCGTCTTGCTGAAAAGGCGGCGAAGGAGCCGCGCGACCTCGTGGTCGTGGACAAGAGCGACGTCGAAAAGGCGGTGAGCGACATCGCCGAGGCCGAATTGCGCGTCGCCTACAAGATCACGCAGAAGGCCGAGCGCTATAAAGCCGTCGACGCCGTGAAGGCGAAGGTCAACGCCGCGCTCTGCGAAGGCGATGCGCCGAAGTTCGACAAGCAGAAGGTCGGCGAGGTCTTCCACGACCTGCAGGCCAAAGTCGTGCGCTGGAACATTCTCGACACCGGCGTGCGCATCGACGGGCGCGACGTGCGCACCGTGCGCCCCATTCTCGCGCAGGTCGGCGTTCTGCCGCGCACCCATGGCTCGGCGCTCTTCACCCGCGGCGAAACGCAGGCCCTCGTCGTCGCCACGCTCGGCACGGCGGAGGACGAGCAATACGTCGACTCGCTGGAAGGCACCTACAAAGAGCGCTTCCTGCTGCACTACAACTTCCCTCCCTACAGCGTCGGCGAGACCGGCCGCATGGGTTCGCCGGGCCGTCGCGAGATCGGCCACGGCAAGCTGGCCTGGCGCGCCATTCGCCCCATGCTTCCCTCGCAGGCGGAGTTCCCCTACACGCTGCGCGTCGTCTCCGAGATCACCGAGTCGAACGGTTCGTCCTCCATGGCGACCGTCTGCGGCGCCTCGCTCTCGCTGATGGACGCGGGCGTGCCGCTGAAGCGCCCCACGGCGGGCATCGCCATGGGCCTCATTCTTGAGGGCGAGCGCTACGCGGTTCTCTCCGACATTCTCGGCGACGAGGACCACCTCGGCGACATGGACTTCAAAGTGGCCGGCACCGATCAGGGCGTCACGTCTTTGCAGATGGACATCAAGATCGCCGGCATCACTGAGGAGATCATGAAAGTCGCTCTCGCGCAGGCGAAAGACGGCCGTCTCCACATCCTCGGCGAAATGTCGAAGGCGATTAACTCCGCCCGCGCGGAGCTGGGCGAATTCGCCCCGCGCATCGAGCAGATGAAGATCCCCACCGACAAGATCCGCGACGTGATCGGCACCGGCGGCAAGGTCATCCGCGAGATCGTCGAGAAGACCGGCGCCAAGATCAACATCGAGGACGACGGCACCGTGAAGATCGCCTCGTCTGACGGCGATTCCATCAAGGCCGCCGTCAACTGGATCAAGTCGATCACGCAGGAGCCGGAGATCGGCCTGATCTACGAAGGCACGGTCGTGAAGACCATGGACTTCGGCGCCTTCGTGAACTTCTTCGGTTCAAAGGACGGCCTCGTCCACATCTCGCAGCTCTCCACCGAGCGCGTCGCCAAGACCACGGACGTGGTGAAGGAAGGCGACAAGGTGAAGGTGAAATTGCTGGGCTTCGACGATCGCGGCAAGGTGCGCCTGTCGATGCGCGTCGTCGACCAGACGACGGGCGAAGATCTCGAGGCCAAGCAGAAGGCCGAGAAGAAGGCCGAGGACGCCGCGGGCGAGTAATCGCGCGCGCATCCTGACTCCCAATCAAGGGCCGCGTCTTCGGGCGCGGCCCTTTTGCTTTGGCGCTGCTCAGGTGATCTTTGGTTCGTCTGTCGCCAGAACGCCGCGCTCGACCAGATGGTCCCAGGCCTCCTGCGCGCTCTCCGCGAAGCAAAAAATACTGAGGTCGGCCGGGTCCACCATGCCTTCCTCGATCAGCGCCTCGAAGTTGACGATCTTCGTCCAGTAAGCCTTGTCGAACAGAACGACAGGCACGCGCGGCGCCTTGCCCGTCTGCGCCAGGGTGAGCACTTCGAACAATTCGTCGAGCGTGCCGAAGCCGCCGGGAAAGACGACGAGCGCTTTCGCGCGCATCGCCAGATGCATCTTGCGCATCGAGAAGTAATGGAAGCGGAACGTCAGCTCCGGCGTCGAATAGGGATTGGGAACCTGTTCGTGCGGCAGGACGATGTTGAAGCCGATGGAGGGGGCGCCCGCGTCCTGCGCGCCGCGATTGGCCGCCTCCATTGCGCCGGGGCCGCCGCCGGTCGCGATCACATTGTCGCGCGGCACGCCCGCATGACCGTCGAGCGCGCCGCCTTTCTGCGAGCAGATGCGACCGAACTCGCGCGCCTGCGCATACCAATAGGCCTGCTTGCCCGGTCCGGTCTCGCGGATGCGCGCGCTGCCGAACACGACGATGGTCGAGCGGATCGACCATTCGCGCAAGGTGAGCTCCGCCTTGGCGTATTCCAGCAGGAAGCGCACGCCGCGCATTGAATCCGACAGCAGAAAGTCCTGATCAAGCGCAGCGAGGCGATAGGACGGCGAGGCGAGCTGCGCCTGAGCGCGCAGATGCGGATCGGCGTGGGAGTCATCCCGCGCGTCGGGGGCGGCGGCCGGAGAAGACCCGGTTTGCGGAGCGTCTTGCGTCATGCCCGCAGCATAGACCGGCGCAGCTCCCGCGCGAAGCCTTGGCGTTTGGGAAGGGATGACGCTCGCCCCGCGTCGTTCTAACCTGTCGCGACGAAGCCCGGGGCCCGCGCCATGAACACCGCTTTCCTGTCGGACCTGCTTAACGCCATCGCCGATCGCGGCCGCACTTTTCTGGGCCTGCCGGCGCCGTCGGTCGATCCGGCGATGCGCGCCGCCGGCCTCGCCGAATTGTGCGAGCGTCTGCTGAGCGGGCGCGGCGAGGCGTCAGGCACGGCGCTTGCGCGCGAAATGCTCGACATTCTGGCGAGCCTCGACGACGCCGGCCGCACGAGTTTCTACGCCGCGCTCGCCGTGCGTTTCGGGCCCGACGAGGCCGCGCTGCGCAAGGCGGTGGACACATGGGCGCAGGCGCCGACGGATGAGAACGCCGGGCGGCTGCACTATGCGTCCGAACCCCGCCGGCAGGAGATTTTCCGCAGGCTCAACCGCGCGCCGGGCGGCACGGCGGCGCTGGTCGCCATGCGCGCCGATCTTCTCAAAAAGCTCAAGGCCCATCCGGACCTCAAAGCGGTGGATCGTGATCTCGTCCACCTGTTCCAGTCCTGGTTCAACCGCGGCTTCCTCGTCCTGCGGCGCATCGACTGGTCGTCCCCGGCGGTGATTCTGGAGAAGATCATCCGTTATGAGGCCGTGCATCAGATCCGCGACTGGGACGATCTGCGCAACCGCATCGATCCGCCCGACCGGCGCTGCTACGCCTTCTTCCATCCCGCTTTGCTCGACGAGCCGCTGATCTTCGTCGAGGTCGCGCTCACGCAGGCCATTCCCGGCGCGGTCCAGCCGTTGCTCGCCGCGCCGCGCGCCGCCCTGAAGGCGGAGGAGGCGAGCACGGCGGTCTTCTATTCCATCTCAAACTGCCAGCAGGGCCTCGCCGGCGTGTCCTTCGGCAATTTCCTCATCAAACAGGTGGTGGAGGAATTGCGCCGCGAATCCCCACGGCTTGAGACCTTCGTCACGCTCTCGCCCGTGCCGGGCTTCCTGCGCTGGCTGCGCGCCCAGCCGCTCGATGGCTGGCCGCAGGAGGATCGGCAGGCGTTTGAGGGGCTCGAAGACGCCGACTGGCCGCACGATCCCGATTTCGCGCCCCGCGCCCGCGCCCTGCTGGAGCCCCTCGCCGCCGCCTATTTCCTTGAGGCGCGCAGCGCCGACAACAAGCCGGTGGATCCGGTCGCCCGCTTCCATCTGGGCAATGGGGCGCGGCTCGAGCGCATCAACTGGCTCGGCGACGTCTCCGAGAAGGGATTGGCCGAGAGCGCCGGGCTGATGGTCAATTACCTCTATGATCTCGACCAGATCGAGGAGAACCACGAGGCCTTCGCCAATCAGGGCGAGATCGTTGCGTCCGCCGGCGTTCGCAGATTATTGAAGGCCAACGCCCGGCTCCGGATCGCCCCGAACCCGGGCAAGACCTGACCGGCCGAACGAAGCCCCTGGGGGAACATGCCCGCTTATCTCTATGACCTCATCGCCCGCCGCGCGCCTGCGCCCTCCAAGGTCTTTCTGGAGACGCCCGAAGGCCGCAAGCTGACCTTCGCCGATCTCGCGGCCGGTTCGGCGCGCATCGCGAACGCGCTCGCCGCCCGCGGCGTCGTCGCCGGCGACCGCGTGGCCGTGCAGGTCGACAAGTCGCCGGACGCCATCCTGCTCTATCTCGCCTGCCTGCGCGCGGGCGCCGTCTTCCTGCCGCTCAACACCGCCTATACGCCGGCCGAGATCGAATATTTCCTCGGCGACGCGGAGCCGCGCGTCTTCGTCTGCGAGCCGCAGAAGAAGGACTCGCTGCTCGAAGCCGCGCGCAAGGCGAACGTCGCCCATGTGGAGACCATGGGCGTGCGCGAAGACGGCTCGCTTGTGGAGGCCGCGAAGGGCGAGAAGGACTCGTTCGCAGACGTGGAGCGCGGCGCGGACGATCTCGCCGCCATTCTCTACACGTCGGGCACGACGGGCCGCTCGAAGGGCGCCATGCTCAGCCACGGCAATCTCGCTTCCAACGCGCTGACGCTCGTCGATTACTGGCGCTTCACCGACAAAGACGTGCTCATCCACGCCTTGCCGATCTACCACACCCATGGACTTTTTGTGGGGATGAACACGCTGCTGCTCGCCGGCGGCTCCATGTTCTTCCTGCCCAAGCTCGATCCCGATCTCATGTTGCAGCTCATGCAACGCGGCGCGACTGCGATGATGGGCGTGCCCACGTTCTACACGCGCCTGCTCGCCCATCCCGGCCTCACGAAAGAGGCGACGAAGAACATGCGTCTGTTCGTCTCAGGCTCTGCGCCGCTTCTGGCGGAGACCCATCGCGAATGGACCGAGCGCACCGGCCACGCCATTCTCGAACGCTATGGCATGACCGAGACGAACATGAACACGTCGAATCCTTATGACGGGGATCGCGTGCCCGGCGCCGTCGGCCTCCCTCTGCCCGGCGTCTCCGTGCGCATCACCGATCCGGAGAGCGGCGCGCCCCTGAAACAGGGCGAGATCGGCATGATCGAGGTGAAGGGCCCGAACGTGTTCAAGGGCTATTGGCGCATGCCGGAGAAAACGGCCTCCGAATTCCGCGCCGACGGCTTCTTCATCACGGGCGACCTCGGGAAGATCGACGAGCGCGGCTACGTCTATATCGTCGGCCGCGACAAGGACCTTGTGATCACCGGCGGCTTCAACGTCTATCCCATCGAAGTGGAGACGGAGATCGACGCTCTTGCCGGCGTGATCGAGAGCGCGGTCATCGGCGTGCCTCATCCTGATTTCGGCGAGGGCGTCACGGCGGTCGTCGTGCCGAAGAAAGACGGCGCGCCGGATGAAAAGACCGTGATCGCCGCGCTCGAAGCGCGCCTCGCCAAGTTCAAATTGCCCAAGCGCGTGCTGTTCGTCCCAGAGCTGCCGCGCAACGCCATGGGCAAGGTGCAGAAGGCGGAGCTGCGCAAGACCTACGGCGATCTCTACAAGAAATAGGCCGTCAATTGGCGCGGGGAGCGCTGGTCATGAAAGTCGCGCTGATCCAGATGAATTCCGGCTCCGACAAGGCGGCCAACGTCGCCGCCGCGCGCGACCTGATCGAACGGGCCGTGCGCGAGGAGCGGCCCGACTGGATCTGCCTGCCGGAGGTCTTCGACTTCATGGGCGGCTCGCGCGCCGAAAAGCTCGCCGCCGCCGAGGAGGCGGGCAATGGGCCAGCGTGGACCATGCTGCGCGACATGGCGAAAACCCATGGCGTGTTCATCCATGGCGGCTCGATCCTCGAACGCATCGCCGGCGAGGAGCGGGTCGGCAACACGACCTTCGTGTTCAACCGCGTAGGCGCGGAGATCGCGCGCTATCGCAAGATCCACATGTTCGACATCACCGCGCCGGACGGCCGCCAATACAATGAGAGCGCGTCCATGAAACCCGGCGACGCGGTGGCGACCTATGAGTGCGAGGGCGTCACCATCGGCTGCTCGATCTGTTACGATCTGCGTTTCCCCGATCTGTTTCAGGCGCTCATGGCGAAAGGCGCGCAGATGATCGCTCTGCCGGCGGCTTTCACGCTGCAGACCGGCAAGGATCATTGGGAAGTGCTGCTGCGCGCCCGCGCGATTGAAACGGAGACTTATGTCTGCGCCGCCGGTCAGACCGGACTTCACATGCAGGGCGGCGAGCCGCGCGCCACCTGGGGCCATTCCATGGTCGTCGATCCGTGGGGCCATGTCACGGCGCGCGCGTCCGATGGCGTGGGCTATGTCGCCGCGCGTATCGACCCCGCGCGCGTCGCCAATGTGCGCGCCATGATTCCCGTCGCCCGACATAAGGTGAAACTCACATGAGCGCATCAGCCTCGCCGCTTGCGAAGATCGACCTTGAGCGCCTGCTCTCGCCGCACGCGAAGCGGCGCGACGATATGGAGGCGCTCTGGCGTTTCCTGCAGGAAGAGGACGCGAAGCTTCCCGACCAGTCCCGCATGACGCCCGCCCAGCAGCGCGTCGTGCGCGATCAGGCCGCCCGGCGGTTCGACGGCGATCTTGAGTCGGTGGAGAGCGTCGAGCGCGTGCATGCGCCGGGGCTTGGCGGCGCGCCGGATGTGGTCTGCGATCTCGTCACGCCCGCCGACGCGCGCCCGGGCTGCATCGTTTATCTGCACGGCGGCGGCTGGACCTTCGGCAGCATCGTCTCCCATGCGCGCGTCGCGCGCGCGCTCGCCAATGAAACGAAAACGCGGGTTCTCGCCGTCGATTACAGGCTCGCGCCGGAAAATCCCTTTCCCGCGCCGCTCGATGATTGCGTCGCCGCATGGCGCTATGTCGTGCGCCGCGCGGGCGTCGAGCGCGCGTTCGACGGCCCGCTCGCCGTCGCCGGCGACAGCGCGGGTGCCAATCTCGGCATGGCGACGATTCTGCGCGAAGGCGACGCGGGCCGTCGCCGGCCGGACATGGGGTTGTTCTTCTACGGCGTGTGGAATTGCGATTTCGACACGCCCTCCTATCAGCGTTTCGGCTCGGGCCATGGCCTGACGCGCGCGAGCATGGAGAAGTTTCTGGACTTCTACGCCCCCGGCGGAGCGAGCCCCGGCGCGCTGCGGTTCGAGCCGCTCGTCTCGCCCATGATGGCGAGCGAGGCCACGCTGGCGAAACTGCCGCCGATCTATCTCTCCGCCGCGGGGCTCGATCCGCTTCTGTGCGACACCATTGACTTCGCGCGCAAGCTCGACGCGGCGGGCGCGATCTACGACGTCAACGTGCATGAGGGCCTGCATCACGGCTTCATGCAATTGAGCGCGCGCCTTGCGGAGGCGCGCCGCGCTTACGGGCTTGTGGGGGATTTCTTCCGCCGCCACGCGGCGTGAGAGGTCAGGCGGCGAGATCCGCCACGACGGAATCGAGCACGGGAAAGCCCTCGTTCGTCACGCGCAGCTTGCCGTCCGGCGCGTGCTCGATCATGCCGTCTTCAATCAGCGAGGCGATGCGCCCCGCGTCGAGCGGCTTGCCGCGAATGGCTTCATAGCGCGCCGGCAGAATGCCTTCGGCGAGCCGCAGGCCCATGAGCAGGAATTCGTCGCCCTGCTCCTCGCGCGACAGGACGTCCTCCTCCACGAGGCCGTGCCCGTCCGTCTCCACCACGGTGAGCCACATTTCGGGGTGGCGCTCGGTGGATTGCGCGATCCGCCCGCGCGGCGTCACAAGCCGGCCATGGGCGCCGGGGCCGACGCCGGCGTATTCGCCATAGCGCCAGTAGAGCAGATTATGGGCGCTCTCCTGCCCGCGCGCGGCGTGGTTGGAGATTTCGTAATTGTAGAGCCCCGCCGCGCTTGTGACCTCCTGCGTCACGTCCCACAAGGCGCGGCCCGTCTCAGGATCGGGCGTCTTGAGCTTGCCCGCCTGCACGAGCCGCTCGAACATCGTCTCGGGCTCAATGGTGAGCTGATAGAGCGAGAGATGCCCGCCCGTGCGCTTCGTCGCTTCCGTCAGCTCCTTGCGCCAGGCTTCAGGCGTCTGGTCCGGGCGCGCGTAAATCAGGTCGAAGGAGAAGCGCTCGAAGATGGCGGAGGCGATCCCCACCGCCATCATCGCCTCGGCGGCGGTGTGGGTGCGCCCCAGCGCGCGCAGATCCGCGTCGTTGAGCGCCTGCACGCCGAGCGAGACGCGATTGACGCCGGCCGCCCGATAGCCCTTGAAGCGCCCGGCCTCTACGGAGGTGGGATTGGCCTCAAGCGTGATCTCGGCGTCGGGCGCCATGGCCCAATTCTGCGCGATGGCCTCGAGAATGGCGCCGACGGTCTCGGGCTTCATGAGCGAAGGCGTGCCGCCGCCGAAGAAGATGGAATTGACCGTCCGTCCCGGCGCGAGCGCCGCGCGATGGGCCAGTTCGGCGCGGAAGGCGGCGACATAGCGCGCCTCGTCCACCCCGCCGGCGCGCACATGACTGTTGAAGTCGCAATAAGGGCACTTCGACAGGCAGAACGGCCAGTGGACGTAGACTCCGAAGCCGGGATCGGCGTTTGGGAATCGGCTCGCCATGATTCGCATGTATCGCACGACCGGAGCCGTAGGTCGATGCGCCCGCGCAAATTGTCCCGGGCTTCAGCGCAGGCCGAGGAAGGAAAGCACGACCAGAATGACGACGATCAGGCCGACGATGTAGATGATGCTGTTCATGGGGGCCTCCGCAGCGCCGCCGCCGGGCCCCGCCCGGCCGATTCGCGTCGCATCCGCCAACGTGCGCGCGCGCAGGCGGTTCCGGTTCCGGCGCAGGTTGGCCGGCGCAGCTTCGGCCGCGGCGGCGGCGTCAGCGCGCCTTGGCGTCCTCGATCATCATGGCGGCGGCCTTTTCGGCGATCATCATCGTAGGCGAATTGGTGTTGCCCGAGGTGATCGTCGGCATGGCGGAGGCGTCGGCGACGCGCAGACCCGCGACCGCGCGCACGCGCAGGCGCGCGTCGAGCACGGCGGCGGGATCGTCGGGCGCGCCCATGCGCGCGGTCCCCACAGGGTGAAAAATCGTCGTGCCGATGTCGCCGGCCGCGCGCGCCAGCGCCTCTTCGCTTTGGGCGGCGGGCCCGGGCAGGCGTTCGCGCGGCTTGTAGGGCGCCAGCGCCGGCGCCGCGCAAATGCGCCGCGCAAGCCGGATCGATTCCGCCGCCACGCGCCTGTCTTCTTCACTAGACAGATAATTGGGCGCGATGGCGGGCGGTTCGCGCGGATCAGGGCTTCGCGCATGCACGCTCCCGCGGCTCGTGGGGCGCAGATTGCAGACGCTCATGGTGATCGCGGGAAAGGCGTGCAGAGGGTCGCCGAACTTTTCGAGCGAAAGGGGCTGAACGTGAAACTCCACGTTCGGCGTGGCGAAGCGCGGATCGCTGCGCGCGAAGATTCCAAGTTGCGAGGGCGCCATGGTGAGCGGCCCGCGCCGGAACAAAGCGTATTCAAGCCCCATCCAGGCGCGCTTCCACAACGATTGATAATCGACGTTGAGCGTGCGCGCGCCCTCGATCTCGAAGATCGTGCGCAATTGCAGATGGTCGGAGAGATTGGCGCCGACGCCGGGCAGGTGCGCCTGCGTCGCAAGGCGCAGCGCCGAGAGGCGCGCGCCGTCGCCAAGGCCTGAGAGTTCGAGAAGCTGCGGCGTGCCGACGGCGCCCGCCGCCAGCACGATTTCGCCGCGCGCCCGCGCCTCATAAAGCGCGCCTTCGCGCATGAAGCGCACAGCCTGCGCGCGCCCCTGCCGCACGACGACCTGTTGCGTGTGCGCATGGGTGAGCACCGTCAGATTAGGACGGCCCATGATCGGCTTGAGGAAGCCGCGCGCGGCGCTCCAGCGCCGTCCGCGTTTCTGGTTCACGGGGAAATAGCAGGATCCGAAATTGTCGCCGCGGTTGAAGTCGCGCGTGCGCGGCACGCCGATCTCGTCCGCCGCATCCTGCACCGCGTCGAGAATCTCCCAGCGGATGCGCGGCTCCTCCACGCGCCATTCGCCGCCGCTTCCATGCATGTCGTCGGCGCCGCCGAAATAATCCTCCTGGCTTTTGAACAGGGGCAGAACGTCGTCCCAGCCCCATCCGGTCAGGCCCATCTGGCGCCAGCCGTCGTAATCGGCGGCCTGTCCGCGCATGTAGATCATGCCGTTGATGGCCGAACAGCCGCCGAGCGTCTTGCCGCGCGGATAGGCGATGGCGCGTCCGTTGAGGCCCGGCTCGCTCTGCGTGCGCATCATCCAGTCCGCGCGCGGATTTCCGATGGCGAAGAGATAGCCGACGGGAATATGGAGCCAGATCCAGTTGTCTTGGCCGCCGGCCTCCAGCACGAGCACGCGCGTGCGCGGATCCGCGCTCAGGCGATTGGCGAGCACGCATCCGGCTGAACCCGCGCCCACGATCACGTAATCGAATTCGCCTGCGTCCGCCGCGGTTTGGTCGTTCATGCGCGCCTCCCTGAGCCGCACCATAATCGCGCCCTCGCGCGCGGCAAAGCGCGGCGCTTCAGGTTGCAATGGCGGGCGCGCGCTGCGATGCAGGGGCATGACCCATTCGAGGGAACACGAGCCGGCGCCCTCGGGCGAGCATGAGCCGCCCCACGGTCTCGCGCGCGTTCTGGGCGTGTGGTCGCTCACGCTCTATGGCGTGAGCGTCGTCGTGGGCGCGGGCGTCTATGTGGCGCTGGGGGAAGTCATCGCCCGCGCAGGCGCGGCGGCGCCGTTGTCTTTTCTTCTTGCAGGGCTCGCAGCCGCGCTCACGGGCCTGTGCTACGCGGATCTCGCGAGCCGCTGGCCTCATGCGGCGGGCGCGGCTTTGTTTGTGGAGAAGGGTTTCGCCTCCCCCCGGCTCGGGCGCGCGACGGGCGTCGCGCTCACCATTGCGGTGGGCGTGGCGGCGGCTTCCATCGCAAGCGGCGCGGTGACCTTCGCCGCGCCTTTCCTCTCCGCGCCGCCATGGCTTGCGTTGAGCGCGCTCATTCTCGGCTTCACGGCGCTTGCGGCTTTCGGCGTGCGCGAGAGCACGGGGTTCGCCGCGTTCATCGGCCTTTTAGAGATCGGCGGACTTCTTGCGGCGACTGTAGCGGGCTTCCTGCGTGCGCCTGATCTTGATCCGGCTGTTTTCATTCCGCATGGGGCGGCCCAATGGAGCGGCGTGGGCGCAGGCGCCTTCATCGCTTTTTTCGCTTTCATCGGCTTCGAGGCGCTTGCGAACATGGGCGAGGAGACGCGCGATCCCGCGCGCGCCCTGCCGCGCGCCATACTCGGCGCTGTGGGATTGAGCGTTGCGCTTTACGTGCTTGTGGCGGCCGCCGCCGTGTGGGGCGGCGCCCAGAGGCTTGGCGCGCCGCCTGCAGAAAATCCCTTGCTGGCTTTGTTTGACGGACGCGCCGCGCTCGTCTTCGCGCTCGTCGGCGCGCTCGCCGTCGCCAATGGCGCGCTGGTGGAGATCGTCATGCTCGCGCGGCTCTACTTCGGCATGGCGCGCCACGGGCGCGCGCCAGCTTTCTTCGCGCGCGTTCATCCGCGCACGAAGACGCCGCTTGCGGCCACATGCGCAGCGGGCGCCTTCGTGCTCATCGTCGCTTTGTTCGTGCCTTTCGAACGTCTGCTCGTCGTCTCCAACGTTCTCACGCTCGCCGTCTTCGCGACGGTTGATCTTGCGGCCATGCGCGTGCGCGCAGATCCGCAGGCGCCGCCATCCGCGCTGCGGTTGCCGCGCTGGCTCGCGCCCATGGCCGCGCTCATGTGCGTTGGGCTCGCGGTTTCCGAATTCGTCTAGGCGTTTTCAAGGGCTTCGGCGGACTTGCAGCGCGCCTGAGGACGCTGCGAGGAAGCGGGTTGATTCTTTCGTCGTATTTTGCGACACCTTAAGGGCTCCGGCGTCCAAAACGTTAAAAACAAGAGGATGGCCGGATCGGGTGAGGAAGGGGGAGGTCAGCAGAAAGTTTGCCGCGTCGCACCTGAAATTCAGGCTTGACCGTTGCTGAAGCCAGCTTCAGCGTTACGGCGGCGCGTAGCGAATGATTTGCGACAACACGCCATGCGCCTCACGCTCCGCGAAGACGCCCCACAAGCCCCCACGATCGTCACGCTCAGCCTTTTGCTGTTCGTTTTCCTGTCGCTCGCCTCCATGATGACGGCGGCGCGGCCGGGAAGTTTCGATGAAGCCTGCCTGCGCGCGGGCCCCAACGACCTGATGCAGGTCTCGCTCACGCCGGCGCCGCCCGCCCGTGACGACAAATGCTGCGACGACGCCACTGCGGTCGCGGCCGACGTCCTGCACGATTTCGATTTCGCCAGGCCCGGCGACGTCGTGGTCATCGCTCTCGGCGTCGTCACGCCGCGCGGCTTTGACGCGCGGGGACCGCCGGGAATGGGATAAAGAGGGCCCGCTAAAGGGCCCCGGGTCGCCGCAGGCGGCCGCAAAGACAGCAGGAAACGTTACAGCACACATCCAGCTCCGGCCCTGAGCCGCGAGTTTGGAGAGCCGAAAGGCGGGTACAATGGAAGTTAGCATGCTCGACGCGGCCGGTTCGGCCTTCGTCATGATCGCAGACCCCTGGCGTCTGCTAATGTTGTTCACCGGGGTGATCCTGGGCCTCGTGCTCGGCATTCTCCCCGGCATCGGCGGCCTCGCGGGCACCGCGTTGCTGCTCCCCTTCACCTTCAACATGGACCCCGTGGCGGCCATGGCCCTTCTTCTGGGTCTGGGCTCGACCACCGCGACGGGCGACCCGATCCCGGCCATTCTGTTCGGCGTGCCCGGCGGCGCAGGCTCTGCGGCCACCGTGCTCGACGGTCTGCCAATGGCCAAGCGCGGCGAAGCCAGCCGCGCGCTTTCGGCCGCCTACATGTCGTCCATGCTGGGCGGCGTGTTCGGCGCCATCCTGATGGGCATCTCGCTGCCGATCCTTCGGCCGATCATGCTATATATAGGATCGCCAGAACTCTTATCCTTCGCAGTGCTCGGCATATCGATGGTGGCCGTGCTTTCGGGCAACACGCCCCTGCGCGGCCTCACCGTCGCCGGCCTCGGCCTGCTGATCTCCATGATCGGCTCCGACCCGCAGACGGGCACGCTGCGCTGGACGCTCGACACGCTCTACCTGTGGGAAGGTCCGCCGCTCGTTCCGATCGTGCTCGGCCTCTTCGCTCTGCCTGAACTCGCCGACCTCGCGATCGCCCGTACGGCCATCGCCGGCGACATGGCCCGAACCGACCGTCGCGGTATGTGGCAAGGCGCGAAGGATTGTTTCGAGAATTGGTGGCTGGTGCTGCGTTGCTCCTGGCTCGGCTCCGCGCTGGGCGCGGTTCCCGGCATCGGCGGCGCGGTGGTCGACTGGCTCGCCTACGGCCATGCGATGCGCACTGAGAAGGGCGCGGCGCAGAGCTTCGGGCGTGGCGACGTGCGCGGCGTCATCGCCTCCGAATCCGCCAACAACTCGCGTGAAGGCGGCGCTCTCGTGCCGACCGTGGCGTTCGGCGTGCCCGGCTCCGCCGGCATGGCGATACTCATGGGCGCCTTCATGATCCACGGCCTTGTTCCGGGCCCCGACATGCTGTCGAAGCATCTCCACGTCACCTATGCGATGGTGTGGTCGGTCGCGCTCGCCAACATCGTCGGCGCGGGTCTCTGCTACCTGTTCTCGGAATGGTTCGCGCGTCTTGCGACGCTGCGCTACACGCTGATCATGCCGGCGACGCTCGGCATCATCTACATCGGCGCCTTCCAGGGCAACCGTAACTGGGGCGACCTCTGGACGCTGCTCATCTTCGGCATGCTCGGCTGGACGATGAAGCAGATGAAGTTCCCGCGTCCTCCGCTGGTGCTGGGCCTCGTGCTCGGCGAGGTGGTGGAGCGTTACCTCTTCATCTCCATCCAGCGTTACGGCGTCACCTGGTTCCAGCGCCCGATCGTCATCGGTCTGTTCGCGCTCGCTCTCCTCGGCCTCCTGCGGCCGCTGATGGCGGACGTGCGCGCCCATGGCGGCGTCAAGGGCATGTTGACGGGCTTCGGCGCGCCGAACTTCCGGCCGCAGAACCTGTTCTCCGTGTTCCTGATCTGCGTGCTCAGCTTCATGGTGTGGGAAGCCACCTCGTGGAACTTCAGCGCCAAGATCGTCCCGCTGATCGTGGGCGGCCTTGCCCTGTTCTTCTGCTCGATCAGCCTTCTCAACGACATCTTCCGCAAGCCGGAGGATCAGGTTGAAGTGGGTCTGGCGGCGGCGGCTCAGGCCTCCGTCGAGAAGAAGTCGGAGACGAAGATCCACATGGACCTCGAGTCGGATACGGCGCACATCCCCGTGCACCAGATCGCGGTTCGCGCGGCCATCTTCTTCGGCTGGCTGCTCGCCTTCATGGGCTCCATGGCCGTCATCGGCCTGATCCCGACGGTGCCGCTGTTCGTGATCATCTACATGCGCATCGAAGCGCCGGAGCGGTGGAGCATCGTGGCGCCCTACGCGGTCCTGCTGACGGTGTTCATCTGGATCGTGTTCGATCAGCTCCTCACCATCCCGTGGCCGCCGACCTATCTCGGCCAGTGGATCCCGGCCCTGAAGGGACTGATCCCCTCGGTCTGACCGGCGAGAAAGAAACGGAGCGGCCGGGCGAAAGCCCGGCCGTTTCCTTTTTGCGACGACGGCGCGCCGCGCACTTCAGGCTTGCGGCGCGCGGCGTTTTCCGCGAAGTCTGCGTTCACGACAACAAAAGGGGGGACGCATGAAGGCAGCCGTCTTTCACGAATACGGACCGCCGGAGGTCCTGCGCTATCAGGACGTCGCCGATCCGGCGCCGCGCGCGGGCGAAGTGCGCATCAAGGTCCACGCCGCCACCGTCAATCGCGTGCTGGACGTCGCCTTGCGTCGCGGCGCGCAGCCCCAGCGCGAACCCGTCATGCCCTGCATACCAGGCGTTGATTGCGCGGGCGTGGTCGATGCGGTCGGGCCCGGCGTCACGCGCTGGAAGGTCGGCGACCGCGTCGCCGCCGCGGGCACGATGCCGGTCGACGTCGTCGCCGAGGATGGGCTTGAGTCCTACAAAGGCCCGAAAGGCATGATGGGCATCAAACGCCCCGGCGGCTTCGCGGAGCTTGTGTGCATTCCCTCCGCAGTCGTGCGGCCCTTGCCCGCCAATCTCAATTTTCATGAAGCGGCGGTGGTCATGCGCCATGTGCCGACCGCCTGGAACCTGCTCGTCAACATCGCGAAATTGCAGAAGGACGAATGGGTCCTCATCATGGGCGCGAGCGGCAATCTCGGCGCCATCGGCATTCAGATCGCCAAAAACGTGATCGGCGCAAAAGTCATCTGCGCCGCCGGCTCGCGCGCCCGCGCCGATATCGGCCTTGCGCTGGGCGCGGATGTCGCCGTCGATTACTCCTCGCAGGACATTCTCGCTGAGATGATGAAGGCGACGGGCGGCAAGGGCGTGAACGTTCTCTACGACAACATCGCCAATCCGAACGTTCTGCCGCAGGCCTTTCATGGCGTCGGCATGGATGGGCGCCTCGTTACGGCCGGCGCCCATGGCGGGCCGAACGTGATGATCGACTTCTTCCACCTCTACGATAAGCGCATCATGATCAAAGGCTCGCCCGGCTCGCGCGAAGGCGACCTGCCCGCCTGTTTCGAGGCCGCGGCGAGCGGCAAGATCAAGGTGCAGATCGCCCATGTTCTGCCGCTGTCGAAAGCGGCGGAGGCCCATCGCATGATCGAGGGCGATCCGGGCATGGGCAAGATCGTGCTCGATCCCACGCTGGGGTGAGGCGAAACGAAAAAGCCCCGGAGATCGCTCTCCGGGGCTTCATTGTTCAGGGTTGGAAGATCACTCGGCGAGGATCTTCTGCATCCGCTCGATGACCGATTGTTCGACATTGGCGGTCTGGGCGACGATTTTGGCGATCTCCTCGCCCGTCGCAGGCTCGAAATCGAGTTTCGCCTTGTTTACTTCCGCGAGCAGATCGGGGTCCTTCATCGCGGCGTCGAAGGCGCGGCGCAGAGTCGTCACGCGATCAGCCGGCAGGCCCGGCGGGGCGATGATGAAGCGACCCAGCTCCGCGCTGCTGACCGCGAAGGTGAGCAGCTTGCGGTCCGCGTCGTTCTTGGCGAGTTCGACGAGCGTCGGCACGTCCTTCAGTTCGGGCGAGCGTTCCGTGACATATTGCACCAGCAGAACGGCCTTCTTGTCCGTCAGCCAGTCCATGCGCGTGCTCTTCATCGTGTTCCACGAGGTGAGCGCGCCGTCCACTTCGCCGCGCTCCACGGCGAGCAGGCCGTCGGTCGAGCCGGGGAAGCCGCGGATGATCTTGAACTTCGTTCCGAACACTTCGTTCATGATGCGCGGATAGGTGTCCGACGGCGAGCCGGGGCCTGTGCTCGCCACAGGCACGTCGGCCTGACGCGCGCCCTCTAGGGTCGAGCCCTTCGACTTCGTCGACAGCACGTGCACTTCGATGTTGGAGGTCACGCGGCCGATCCAGTTGAACTCGGTCGCCTTGAATTGCACGCCCTTCGCCTTCAGGGCTTCGTCCATCGCCATCGTCTGCGAGACGGCGCCGAGCGCCGTGCCGTCCTTCGGCGCCGCGCGGTAGAGCCAGTTGGCGGCGGTGAGCGAACCCGCGCCCGGCATGTTGGAGGCGACGACCGTGGGCTGGCCGGGAATATGTTTGCCGATGTAGCGCGCCACCATCCGGCCGAAGAGGTCATAGGTGCCGCCGGGCGAGAAGCCGATATAGACGGTGACGTTCTTGCCCTTGAAGAACTCTTCGGCGCTCTGCGCAAAGGCGCTCGCGCCTGACAGCCCCAACGCCAGCGCGCTGATAGCGGCCAGAGGAGCGGACTTGCGCAGGAAAGCGCGCGTGGACTTGGTCATGGCGTGTTCCCTTCCAGTCATGTTCTGGTGAACGGTCAATTGGTTCTGCTCAGGCCATACGGCAAGGGGCGCCGGCGGGCAAGCTGGGCAGGACTGGGCTTGTCCCGCCCGCCGGATCAGCGCGTGGACGCGGGGCGGGCCCTGCTGGTAATGTCGCGCGTCCGCCGCCGGCGCGCCACGAGCGCGCTTCCGCGCGGCGTGAGGGAGGGAAGATGACAACGCACCACATGATGCGCGCGCTCGCGTTCGCTGGCGCCGGCCTTTTCATAAGCGGGGCTGCGCTCGCTCAGTCTCCGGCTGATTTCTACCGCGGTAAAAACGTCAATGTGCTGATCGGCGTCGGCGTCGGCGGCGAATATGATCTCCATGCCCGCCTCGTCGCTCGCCACATCGGCAAGCAAATCCCCGGTGCGCCCGCCATGGTGCCGCAGAACATGACCGGCGCCGGCGGCGCGAAAATGGGCGCCTTTCTCGCCGACGTCGCGCCGCGCGACGGAACGAACATCGGCATGATGGCGAACAATTTCCCCGCCATGCAGGCCGCCGGCGTGGACGTGATCCGCTTCGACCTCGGCAAGTTCCAGTGGATCGGCTCCATCTGCCCGACGGTGGAGACGATGACGGTGTGGACGAAAACCGCCGGCGTCTCCTCCATCGAGGAGGCGCGCGTGAAGGAGGTCGTCGCCGGCGCCAGCGGGCGCGGCGCCATCACCTATTCTTTCCCGGCCATGCTGAACGAATTCATCGGCACGAAATTCAAGATCGTCACCGGCTATCCCGGCGGCAATGAGATTAATCTCGCCATGGAGCGCGGCGAAGTGCAGGCGCGCAACAACACCTGGTCGAGCTGGAAAGTCACAAAGCCCGAGTGGATCAAGAACGGCGACATCAAGATCCTCGCCTATGCCGGTCCCAAGCCTAAGGATCTGCCTGGCGTGCCCGACGTCACCGCGCTTGTGAAGAGCGACGATGACCGGCGCATCGTGGAGCTGATCGTCTCCGGCACGCGGCTCGGCCGCCCGCTCGCCTTCGCAGGCGGCGTGCCCGAAGATCGCGTGAAGGCCGTGCGCGAGGCCTTCATGAAAACCATGGCGGACGAGGATTTCCTCAAAGAGGCCGCGCAGATGAAGATCGAGGTTGATCCCGTGCGCGGCGAGGACATGCAGAAAGTCGTCGCCGACGTTCTCGCCACGCCGAAACATCTCGCAGCCCGCGCCCGCGCCCTCATCGAATGAGGCGGCGCGCGCTGATGAACACTGGCGGCCGCGCGTAAGGCGCGGCCGTCGCGCACAAGGCAGGGGGCGGCGATGGCGGATGCGTTCAAAGGGCGGCGCGAGGACGCGCGTCTGGTGACGGGGCAGGGGCGCTATGCGTCGGATCTGTCCTTGCCGGATCAGGCCTATGGCTTCTTTCTGCGCGCCGACCGCGCCCACGCGCGCATCGTCTCTCTCGATGCGAGCGCTGCGCGCGCACATCCCGACGTGCTCGGCGTCTTCACCGGCGTCGAGGCGCAGGCGGCGGACTTCGCGCCCGTTCCCTCGCTGGTGAAATATCCCGGCGTCGGCGGCATGAAACTGCGCGAGACGGGGCGCGACGTGCTCGCCATCGACCGCGTGCGCTATTCCGGCCAGCCGCTCGCGTTCGTCGTCGCGCGCACGCTGGCGGCGGCGATGGACGCCGCAGAGCTGATTGAAGTGGAGCTCAGCGATCTTCCTGTCCTCACGGATGCGCGCAAGGCGCTGGCGCCCGGCGCGCCGCAGCTCTACGAGGACGCGCCCGGCAATCTCGCCTTCGATTACGAATACGGCGACCGCGCGAAGACGGACGCGGCCTTCGCCGCCGCAGCCCATGTGACGAAACTGCGCGTGGAGGCGCCGCGCATCGTCGGCAATCCGATGGAGCCGAAGGCCTGCCTCGCGGCTTATGATTCAGCGGCTGACCGCTTCGACGTGTACGCGCCGACGCAGGGGATCACGCTCATGCGTCCCGGCCTTGCGGCGGCGATGCGCATTCCTGAGAGCAAGATCCGCGTCTACGCTTATGACGTGGGCGGCGGCTTCGGCGTGCGCGGCGAGGCCTATCCGGAATATTGCGCGGTGATGATGGCCGCGAAGGCGCTGGGGCGCCCTGTTAAATGGGTGTCGACGCGCGCGGAGACGATCCTCAGCGATCATCACGGCCGCGCGGCCTCCATGACGGGCGAACTCGCGCTTGACGCGGATGGCCGTTTCGTCGGCCTGCGCATTGAATGGATCGTCGATTGCGGCGCCTATCTTTCGGGGCCGGGGCCGTTCATCAACACCATGGCGCCGAGCGTTCATGCGGCGAGCGTTTACGCCATTCCGACTCTCGTCGGCCTGCATCGTCTCGCCTTCACCAACACGACGCCGACGACCGCCTATCGCGGCGCGGCCCGTCCTAACGTCAGCTATCTCATCGAGCGGCTTGTCGAGGAGGCTGCGCGCGAGACCGGGCGCGACCGCATCGAACTGCGGCGCATCAACCTTATTGCGAAAAAGGCGTTCCCGTACAAAACGCCGACGGGCTCCGTCTATGACAGCGGCGACCCGCCGGGCCTGCTCGCCGCCGTGTTGAAGGCCGCGGACTGGAAGGGCCTTGAGCGGCGACGCAAGGCGGCGACGCGCCGCGGCAAATTGTTCGGCGCGGCCTGTTCGGTGTTTATCGAGCCGTCGGGCGGCGGCGCGGCGCCGCGCGAAGAAGTCGCCATCCGCTTCGGCGCCAATGGCGAGGCGACGCTCTACACGGTGTCCGGTCCGTCAGGTCAGGGCCATGAGACGGTTTTCCCTGAAATCGTCGGGCGCATCCTTGGCGTCGATCCGCAGAAGATCACATTGCGCGCCAGCGATCCCGACGGGCCCGATCTCGTCGGCCTCGGCACGATCGGCTCGCGCTCCATGATGACCCATGGCGGCGCCCTGCATCACGCGGCACATGCGGTCGTGCGCAAGGGCCGCGCGCTCGCCGCGCGCCGGTTCGAGGCGGCGGAGGCCGACGTCGAATTCGATGCGGGCGTCTATCGCGTGCGCGGCACGGATCTGTCGGTTGGACTGATGGCGCTTGCGGCCGCGCAGGCGGGCAAGGGCGAGGACGCGCTCGATGCGCTCGATTCCCATCCCATGACGTCGAACTATCCCACCGGCGCCCATGTGGCGGAGGTGGAGATCGATCCCGACACCGGCGTGGTGGAGGTCGTCAATTACGTGGCGGTGGACGACGCGGGCGTCATCCTCAACCACACGCTCGCTGAAGGGCAGGTGCATGGCGGGATCATGCAGGGGCTCGGGCAGGTGCTTGGCGAGCTCGCCGTCTATGACGAGACGAGCGGGCAGATGATCACGGGCTCCTTCATGGATTATTTCATGCCGCGCGCGGATTGCCTGCCGCCGCTCACCGTGCTCGACCGGCCGATCCCCTCGCCCAACAATCCGCTGGGCGTGAAGGGCGTCGGCGAGGCGGGCACGACAGGCGCCGTGCCGACGGTGACGAACGCGATCATCGACGCGTTGCGTCCGCTTGGCGTCAACGACATCGAGCTGCCGGCGACGCCCCATCGCGTCTGGCGCGCGATCCGCGTGGGCGGGCTTAAGGGCAAGGACAAGCGCCCCGCGCGCTGATCGTCTTAGCCCAGACAGGCTTTCGACAGCGCCTGAAACGCGCGCGCGCGGTGGGAGAGCGCCTGCGATCCGTCGGCGGGGATGCCGTGTTTCTCTTCCGAACTCATTTCGCCGAACGTGCGGGCGTGTCCGTCCGGCTGGAAGAAGGGATCATAGCCGAAGCCCTTCTCGCCGCGCGGCGGCCAGACGATGGTTCCAAACACCTTGCCTTCAAACAATTCGAGATGGCCGTCAGGCCATGCGATGGCGAGGGCGGAGACGAAATGCGCGCGCCGTTGCGCGCCTGAGACGGCGCCTTTCGCCTGCATCAGATCATGCACGTTCGCCATGGCGGCGGGAAAGTCGCCGGCCTCGCGCGCCCAGCGCGCTGAATAGATTCCCGGATCGCCGCCGAGCGCGTCCACGCACAGGCCGGAATCGTCGGCGAAGGCGGGAAGCTGCGCCGCCTGCGCGGCCGCCTCCGCCTTGATCTGCGCGTTGGCGAGGAAGGTGTCGCCCGTCTCGTCGGGCTCGCCCAGCCCCAGCTCGCCGGCGGAGACCGCCTCGATCCCGTAAGGCGCGAGCAATTCGCGCATCTCGCGCAGCTTGCCGGAATTATGCGTGGCGATGACGACGCGTCCGGTGAGTTTGCGATGCGCCTGCGACATGTCATGCTCCTCTCGGGGGCGATTTGCGGGTTCGCCGCGTTATACGCGCGAACCATGGGGAGAAGCCATGACGACGTCGCAAACCCACTCCCAACCCCACTCGCACGCGCCTCACCTGTCTCACAGCGAGAGCCCCCTGCGCCTGCTTGAGCCCGCGCGCCTCGTGCCCTTGCTTGAGATCCATCATGTGGAGGACGCGGTCCCCCTCGCACGCGCCTTCGTGGCGGCGGGCCTGCGCACGCTGGAGATCGCCCTGCGCACCAAGGGCGCGCCCCACGCTATTCGCGAGATCCGCGCCCATGCGCCGCAAGCCATGCCCGGCGCGGGCAATGTGATGACGCCGCTTGATCTGCATCTGGCGCGCGAATGCGGCGCCATGTTCGCTCTGTCGCCCGGCGGAACCGACGCGCTGCTGGACGAGGCCGCCGCCATGGCGGACTTCCCCTTCGTGCCGGGCATAGCCACCGCCTCCGAGCTGATGAAGACGATCACGAAAGGCTTTCACGTGGTGAAATTCTTTCCCGGCGCGGCGATGGGCGGTCCGGCGGCGCTGCGCGCCATGGCCGCGCCCTTTCCCCACGCGCGGTTCATGCCCACCGGCGGGGTGAGCGAGGAGGATCTCGACGAGTGGCTCGCCCAGCCGAACGTGGTGGCGGTTGGCGGCGCCTGGCTCGCCCCGCGCGAGGACATCGCCCGGCGCGACTGGGACGCCATAAGCCGGCGTGCGGAGAGCGCGATCGCGCGTCACACGGCGATCCGCGCCCGTTAGCGGCGGCGCGTCAGGCGACGGCGGCCTTTTGCAGCGCTACGAGTTCGCCGATCCCCTTGCGGGCGAGGGCGAGCAATTGGCCGAGCTGCTCTTCGGTGAAGGTCGCGCCCTCGGCGGTCGCCTGCACCTCCACGAGCTGGCCGGCGCCCGTCAGCACGAAATTGGCGTCGGTGTGGGCGGCGGAATCCTCGGCGTAGTCGAGGTCGAGCACGGGCAGGCCCTGATGGATGCCGCAGGAGACGGCGGCCACATGGTCGCGCAGGGGCATGTCGCGGATCATGGAGCGCGCGCGCATCCATTTCAGGCATTCATGCAGGGCGACCCAGCCTCCGGTGATGGCGGCGGTGCGTGTGCCCCCGTCGGCCTGCAGCACGTCGCAATCGACCACGATCTGCCGCTCGCCCAGCGCCTGAAGGTCAACCACCGCGCGCAGCGAGCGGCCGATGAGGCGCTGGATCTCCTGCGTGCGGCCGGAGGGCTTGCCGGAGGAGACCTCGCGGCGGGTGCGCGTCTGGGTGGCGCGGGGCAGCATGGAATATTCGGCCGTCACCCAGCCGCGGCCCTGTCCGCGCAGCCATTGCGGCGGCTTGTCCTCCAGCGAGGCCGCGCACAGCACATGGGTGTCGCCAAAGCGCACGAGGCAGGACCCCTCGGCGTAGCGGGCCACGCCGCGCTCGAGCGTGACCGTGCGCATCTCGTCGGCGGCGCGTTTGGATGGGCGCATGCTCGGGCCTCCTTGAAACTGATCGGCGGTTGGTAATGGCAAAAGCCGCCCGCCACAAGCGCGGCCGCCCGCAGGCGCCGCGGCCATCGGCCGGCTTTCGTCGGCTTTCGCCGGGCTTTCGTCTTGTCGAGGCTGTGTCCTGCTGATAGAGAAGCCCGTCCGCGGGCGACCGTGGACAAAACCTGCTCGCCCAACCGGCCCGCGCCGGCCCGCCTGAGGGAGTCATCCCGGGCGGTGAGTCCTTATCGAGAGAGGGACGCCGGGGAAAGCGAGCGCTCGACAACACCAGCCCCGCCGGCGCATTGGCCGCGGCCGCAGAAAGCGGCGCAGGCCCCCAGGAGACCCAATGGCAAACACCCAAACCGGATCCGCGCCGACGCGCGAGGATTTCGCGGCGATGCTCGACGCGACGTTCAATGAAAACGAAGCGATGGAAGGCGCGGTCGTCAAAGGCATCGTCGTCGCCATCGAGAAGGACGTCGCCGTCATCGACGTCGGCCTGAAGACCGAAGGCCGCGTCGCCCTCAAGGAATTCACTGGCCCCGGCCGCGACCAGACGCTGAACATCGGCGACGAGGTCGAAGTTTATCTCGAGCGCATCGAAAACGCGCTCGGCGAAGCCGTCATCTCGCGCGACAAGGCGCGTCGTGAAGAGAGCTGGGTCAAGCTCGAAAAGGCGTTCGAGGCCAAGGAAAAGGTCGAAGGCGTCATCTTCAATCAGGTCAAGGGCGGCTTCACCGTCGACCTCGACGGCGCCGTGGCCTTCCTGCCGCGTTCGCAGGTGGACATTCGTCCGATCCGCGACGTCACCCCGCTCATGAACGTGCCGCAGCCCTTCGAGATCCTGAAGATGGATCGTCGTCGCGGCAACATCGTCGTCTCGCGCCGCACGGTTCTCGAAGAGAGCCGCGCCGAGCAGCGCCACGAGATCGTCGGCAAGCTCGAAGAAGGTCAGGTGATCGACGGCACGGTGAAGAACATCACCGATTACGGCGCGTTCGTGGATCTGGGCGGCATCGACGGCCTGCTCCACGTCACCGACATCGCCTGGCGTCGCGTCAACCACCCGACCGAAGTGCTCAACATCGGTCAGCAGGTGCGTGTGAAGATCATCAAGATCAACCACGAAACGCACCGCATTTCGCTCGGCATGAAGCAGCTGCTCGACGATCCGTGGCAGGGCATCGAGGCGAAGTATCCGGTGAACGCGCGCTTCCATGGCCGCGTGACCAACATCACCGACTACGGCGCGTTCGTGGAGCTGGAGCCCGGCATCGAAGGCCTGATCCACGTTTCCGAAATGTCTTGGACCAAGAAGAACGTTCACCCCGGCAAGATCGTCTCGACGAGCCAGGAAGTGGACGTGCAGGTCCTTGAGGTCGATCCCGTCAAGCGCCGCATCTCGCTCGGTCTCAAGCAGACCCTGCAGAACCCGTGGGAAGCCTTCGCGCAGAAGTATCCCGCCGGCACGGTGGTTGAAGGCGAGGTCAAGAACAAGACCGAATTCGGCCTGTTCATCGGCCTCGAAGGCGATGTGGACGGCATGGTCCATCTCTCCGA
>Ga0315899_10001027_pt1 | contig 32502 bp, 37 predicted proteins | sample LakEriMetagenome_2_FD_203518 | JGI IMG/M metagenome (GOLD analysis project Ga0315899, IMG submission 203518) | Freshwater fungal communities from buoy surface, Lake Erie, Ohio, United States - Buoy 4 MA112 | ecosystem: Environmental > Aquatic > Freshwater > Lake | place: USA: Lake Erie, Ohio...
TGAGCAACCTCCGAGATAGCGCGCCACTACTGGATGCTTATCTCTCATACTTCGAGAGCGCTCGAACTCCCTTCACCATCCCAGGCCACAAGCAGAAGACAAGCGCCCTAGATGCTGGGCTAGGCGCCGTGGTTGATTCAGATACGCCTCTCTATGGCGGCCTTGATGAAATTAAGTTAACGAATCAAACGCTCAAAAAAGCTGAAAGCCTTGCAGCACAGTTATGGGGCGCTGACTATGCGCGCTTTTCAACCGGTGGTTCAACTCATGCCAACCAAGCAATCATCTTCGCTCTCGGAAAACCTGGTGAGAAAGTTGCCGTCTCTCGCACAGCACACCGCTCTGTTTTAAGTGCACTAGTGCTTGCAGGGCTTGAACCCATTTGGATGTCTCCTGAGATTGATGGTGCAACTGGTGTTCCGATTGGAATTGGAGTCAGTGAACTCAAGCGTGCACTGAGTGAGAAGCCCATCGCGGTTCTTCTGACTGAACCCGGATACCTAGGAACAATTTCAGATCTTCCAGCACTTATAGAAGCAGCACATGCAGTGGATGTTCCTGTCATTCTCGATGCTGCATGGGGTGGTCACTTTGGTTTCCACCCTGAACTACCTCGCCATGCATTCCAAGTGGGTGCAGATGCACTGATTACTAGTACTCATAAAGCACTTCCTGGATATAGCGCATCCGCACTTCTCCTTGCTCGCACAACACTTCTCAGTGCCGAGCGTCTTGAACAGAGCTTTGAAACAACACACACCACATCTCCTGCGGGTGCTCCTCTTGCATCGATCGATGGTGTTCGCGCACTTCTTGAGACTAGAGGCGAAGAACTTATTGGCAAGCTATTGAGCAATATCCATCGCTTTAAAGAGATGGTGCAAGCAGAATTCCCACTTCCCATCTTTCTCTATCCATCAGATTTTCCTGAAGGACGCTTTGACCCATCCAAGATTGTTCTTCGCGTGCAGCAGTTGGGTGCATCAGGAGTAGATATTGAAGAAGACCTACAAGCCAAAGGCATCCGCGTTGAGATGGCAGATCGAGACACCATTGTCTTTCTTGGCACTATTGCTGATACCCAGGCAGATTTCGATCACTTAGCCGATGTTCTTATTCCTATTTTAAAGAAGCGCCAAGAACAACGACGAGAAAGTGCAACAGCGCTGAGTTGGTCAGTCGTTCCAAAGCGTGCTGCGTCAATGCGTGATGCTTACTTTGCTGAGACAGAGATGGTTACTGCGGCAAATGCTGTGGGGAGAATTTCAGCAGATCTCATCGCCCCATACCCGCCAGGTGTTGCAGTTGTTGCCCCTGGAGAGCTACTCACGAATCAGATAGTTGAAGGATTGAGCGCATCACGTGATGCTGGAGTTCGCATCGCTTATGCAACAGATCCAACACTTGCGACTTATCGAGTCGTTAATCAAACTTCGTAATTGCAAACGAGTAATAGTCGTGTGGTATTCCATCTTCCACCAAGAGCGCCTTTAAAACACCTTCACACTTCCAGCCCGATTTCTCAAAGGCTTTTCGCATCGCAACATTGGATTCATCTGTGGAGCCTTCAACTCTATGAGCACCATTGCTAAATGCGTACTCTGTAACAAGGCTCAGTGCCGTTGTTCCAAATCCCCTACCTTGAAGTTCAGGAGCTATATCTAGTCCCATTTCCCATGCTCCCTGCGGGCGAGTGGCATCGCATTTACGCAACTGAACATCACCGACTAATTCACCATCTAAATCAATTGCAAGATGCAGATAATGCTCTCCCCAGGTTCCTGATGAAGAGAGACCTTTGCGAAATCTTTCGCGGCTTTCTTCGCTCTCCAGATTACGAATAGAGCATGCGCGATCAAAATCAGCTTCTCGATAAGGCCTTAATTGGAGCTCATTCATTTCTCGTAGCCATCTATCGAATTGGCTTGCGATAAACCTTGTGTGAGACTGCCTGAGCGAGTGGCTTGATCATCATTGAATCCACATTGAAGTGATCCGGAAGCATGACAACCCAGCGAATAGCTTCAGCAACATCTTCTGCAATCAGCGGCTTTTCAATACCCTCATAGATCTTTGCGGCAGCATCGGTATTGCCCTTGTATCGAATCTTGGCAAATTCCTCTGTCTTCACTATTCCTGGTGCAATCTCTGAAATACGGATCGGTTCACCATTGAGTTCAAGACGCAAAGTATCGACAAGGGATGCCTCACCGAACTTTGCTGCTGCATAACTGCCACCATTCTCATAGGTGCGGTGGGCTGCAGTTGAAGTGATTAGAACGATATGTCCCTTGCGATGTTCACGGAAGATGGGGGTGAGCGCTTTAACCATGCGCACAGCACCAACCACATTGATATCAAATGTCTTCTGCCATAGAGCAGGATCTGAATCCATCACTGAATCGGCATCAAATGCACCGCCTGCGCTGTGAACCAACACTGTGACTTTTGCATTTCCTAGGTGGGCGACAAGAGAGTCAACACTTGCTTGGTCAGTGACATCAAGTTCAAATGCCTCGATATTGGCAGAGCTAGCTGCAAGATCATTTAATTTATCGATTCGCCTTGCAGCAGCAATAACGTGAAATCCATTATCTGCCAGGGCTCGTGCTGTTGCAGCACCTATTCCACTACTTGCGCCAGTAATTACTGCATATTCACGTGTGCTCATTAGGAAAGAGTACATGCGCAAGATAGAATCTAGATATGAGCAAACAAATTAAAACTGACGTTGAAATCACCTATAAGAAGCGCAATAGAACCACAGTCTTCTGGCGCGGAATCCTGGTCTTCCCCGTTTCAGTATTGATCTGCTCCTTTGCCGTCCAATCAAATGCAGGATTTGCAGCTGGCCTGATCATCTTGCCACCGCTTCTGACTCTGGTATTTCGTGAGGTCTATCCAAGCTACGTGCTGTTTTTTAACCAGGCATTCCTTGAACTTCAGACTCGAGTGATTGCCTACGCACTTCTTCTTACTGATGAATATCCATCGATTGAACGCAATAAGAATATTGAAGTGGAGTTTCCAGAGATTAAGGGTGGCAAGTCACTCAATCGTTGGCTTCCTCTTGTGAAGTGGTTCCTCTCAATTCCTCTCATTCTTGTTGGACTTGTTTACTCAGTGATTGCACTGGGTATGACTTTCATCGCCTGGATCATGACTTCAGCAACTGGCAACTATCCAAAGTGGGCTGGCAAATTCGTTCTCAAGACAATCCGCTTCTGGAACCGTGTTAACGGTTATGCATTCATCTTGGTTTCCGATAAGTACCCTTCATTTGGGCTCTAATGTCTACATCGATCCGCCCAATCCAAGCTGGAGATAAGCAGCGCTGGCTCGTTCTCTGGCAGGGTTATCTCGACTTCTATAAGACAACAGTTGCTGCAGAGCAGACTGAGCGCACATGGACTCGCATTATGGATTCAGAGTTCAATATGAAATGTGCTGTTGCAGAACGTGATGGCGTTCTTGTTGGCTTTACAACTTATAACCTTCAAAACTCAACATGGTCTCCCAATGGCCATTGCTATCTAGAAGATCTCTTTGTAGATCCTGCTGTGCGTGGCACTGGTGCAGGTCGAGCACTTATCGATTACGTGAAGGCATTTGCTATAGAAAATCAATGCTCACGTCTTTACTGGAATACTGATGCAGATAATGAGACAGCTCGAAAGCTCTATGACACCTATGTTCTTGAATCTGGAAAACGTCAGTACCGAGTTCAGCTCTAAACTTTAGCGAGCAACAGTCTTTCTGAGCATGCGCTGGTAATACATCCCTAGCTTACGAGTACTTTCCTGCTTCTCGCCCATCTTTTCAAAACCTAACTTTTCATAGGCAGCAATAGCAACCTCGTTATCAACCCAGACTCCGAGCCCTTGGACAGTCCAATCTCTGCGCACTGCCTGCTCATCTAAATACTCAAAGAGGGCGCGAAGTGCTCCATGTTGTCTGTATTCGGGATCTACCCAACAGCTACCCACCCAGCTTGTTGCACCAAAATCTCCTCTGAGATTTTCAACAGTCATCATGCCAATATCTTCTTCATCCACAACTGCCACGAGTGCAATGTATTGGCGCGCTTTAGATCGCCAATCACTTTCTGTGAAGAGTTGTTCAGACGCTAAATTTCCTCCAAAGGCATGGCCATCACTATCAAGGGCTGCTAAACGAATATCGCGATATCGAGTCCATTGGCTTTCATCAAGCTCTTGAACGAGAACAATTGGGGCCATCTTTGCATTACTCACAAAAAGCAATTACTGCTTCTTAAATAGTTTCTTCGGATTGAGCTTTGAACCTTGGGCCTTTACCTTTTCCAACATTGATTTAGCCCACGCGAATTCAAGTGCGAGTATGGCAAGTCCCAGAATAAGTAACGGCATCGTAAATGGTCCAGGCAGCACGATGAGAAGTAGACCTGTGATGATGAGGGTGGAACCAATAACTGAAACGATTGTTTTTCGCATAGGCGAAGGAAGTGTCTTCCAACTCTTAGCTATTTTTTCCTTCATCGCCCTTGCTTCCTGTTACTCGACCAGCATGTGCCTTTGCAGTGGGATCAGACTTAGTCTTCACCAAACTTGCAATAGTCGAGGTAACAAGAATTATACCGATAACTGCCAACCCCAGTGGTGTTGAAATCTTAGGGATTGAAGTGAATTCTTCATGAAGATAGGTCAGGATTAACTTGATACCGATAAACATCAAAATGATAGATAAGCCAAGAGATAGGTAGACAAGGCGGTCAAGCAAACCTTTCACAAGGAAATAGAGCGCACGTAGGCCCAAGAGCGCAAAGGCGTTAGCTGCAAAGACCAGGAATGTCTCTGAGGTCACACCAAATGTTGCAGGAATTGAGTCAAGAGCGAAGAGCAAGTCCGTGGAACCGATTGCAATCATCACTAAGAACATTGGGGTTGCAACGCGCTTGCCATTTTGGCGAATAAAGAGCTTGGTTCCATGGAATTCATCGACCATGGCGATTCTCTTGCGGATGCGCTTCACAACAGCGTTATCACCTGGTTCTGGATCCTCATCCCAGTGTGAGAACAAGCCAACACCTGTCCAAATCAAGATTGCACCAAAGATCACGAAGGTGAATGAGAAAGCTGCGAGTGCTGCAGCGCCAACGGAGATGAAGATTCCACGAAGAACGAGTGCAAGCATCACACCGATGAGTAATACGCGTTGGTGATAGATACTCGGGACGGCAAATTGCGCAAGAATGATGACAAATACAAAGAGGTTATCTACAGAGAGTGACTTCTCAACGAGATAGGCAGCAAAGAACTCTGTTCCTGACACTGATCCATATCGCTGGAAGACCCAAATTCCAAAGGCGATGGCAATACCAACATAGAAGATTGACCAGCTTGCAGCCTCTTTAAACTTCACTTCATGTGGTTTAGCGCTGACGGTGAATAGATCAATGATGAGTAACAGGGCGATGACGCCAATTGTTACTGCCCAGACTGTGAGTGATACGTTCATATTTTTCTCTCCTTGACTCGCGTAAGTAGTAACGTGGTCAAGGTCTTCCTAACCGAATCTCGGCCAGCGCCCCGGGTTTTCACACCGTATTGACGAGGTAGCTGTATTTAGGTACTCCCCTTAATAGCCATAATTCTAGATGCGACTTATAAGTACAGCAAATTGTCCCCTAGTATCAGAGCCTGATTTGAGGGAGAAAATATGAGCACAATCGTCAATCACTGGATCAACGGCGCTGAATTTGTAAGCACATCAGGGAGAACATCCCCTGTTTATGATCCAGCTCTTGGTACAGAGACGAAGCGTGTTGCACTCGCAAACCAATCTGAGATTGATGCAGCGATTAAGGCTGCAAAGGATGCATTCCCTGCTTGGCGCGATGAATCCCTGGCCAAGCGTCAACAGATTATCTTCACCTTCCGCGAACTGCTGAACTCTCGTAAAGGTGAACTTGCCGAGATCATTACAAGTGAGCACGGCAAGGTTCTCTCTGACGCACTCGGTGAAATTACTCGTGGCCAAGAAGTTGTTGAATTTGCAACCGGTATCCCCCACCTACTCAAAGGTTTCTACTCCGAAAATGTTTCAACTGGCGTTGATGTCTATTCCACTCGTCAGCCGCTAGGTGTTGTGGGAATCATTAGCCCCTTTAACTTCCCAGCAATGGTTCCGATGTGGTTCTTCCCCATCGCAATCGCTGCAGGAAATACAGTTGTGATTAAACCATCGGAGAAAGATCCATCTGCATCGATGTGGGTGGCAAAGCTTTGGAAAGAGGCAGGTTTGCCTGATGGCGTATTTAACGTTCTCAACGGAGATAAAGAGTCAGTAGATGGCCTGCTCAATAGCCCTGATGTTGAATCCATCTCATTTGTTGGTTCTACTCCAATTGCAAAATACATTTATGAGAACGCATCACGCACCGGTAAGCGCGTTCAGGCACTAGGTGGCGCAAAGAATCATATGTTGGTCCTTCCTGATGCAGATCTTGAGCTCGTTGCAGACTCAGCAATTAATGCAGGATTTGGTAGCGCCGGCGAGCGCTGCATGGCAATCTCAGTAGTCGTTGCAGTTGAACCTGTTGCAGATCAATTGATTCCTAAAATTGTTGAACGTATGGGCAAGCTGCGCACAGGCGATGGTCGCCGTGGCTGCGATATGGGTCCTCTTGTTACAAGAGAGCACCGTGACAAGGTCGCCTCCTATGTTGATATTGCCGAAAAAGATGGCGCAACTGTCGTAGTCGATGGGCGTAACCCACAGGTTGATGGCGAGCCAAAGGGTTTCTGGCTTGGACCAACCCTGATCGACAAGGTTCCAACAACCTCTAAGGTCTATACCGAGGAGATCTTCGGACCAGTTCTATCTATCGTGCGCGTGAAGAGCTATGACGAAGGCGTTGCACTGATTAATAGCGGTGCATTTGGAAACGGAACAGCAATCTTCACCAACGATGGTGGAGCTGCTCGCCGATTCCAGAATGAGATTCAGGTCGGTATGGTCGGTATCAACGTTCCTATCCCTGTGCCAGTTGCGTATTACTCCTTCGGTGGATGGAAGCAATCACTCTTTGGCGATACCAAGGCGCATGGCGTTGAAGGCGTTCACTTCTTCACACGCGGTAAGGCAATTACCTCCCGCTGGCTTGATCCAAGCCATGGTGGAATCAACCTCGGCTTCCCACAGAACTAATTACTTCTATGGCCTCTGCTGACAAGTGGTACTTCAGAAGCGGTGAGTTATCTCGCGCTGGCTGGGATGTATTACTTGATCCACAGAACCCACCTGTACATGGGTGGAAATACACAGGGCTGCGCGTTGGAACTCTGACTCAAGGTGCATCCCTTGCACTGCCTGCAGATTCCAATGAACGCATAATCTTCCCTCTAGAAAGTGAAGAAGTTCTCGTTGAGTATCTACACCAAGGTGAAAGTGCGAGCCAGGTATTGCGTGGTCGTCCTTCTGTCTTTCACGGTCCATCTGATTACATCTATCTACCGATTCAAACATCAGCAACGATTACAGGCACCGGGCGTATTGCAGTCGGTGAAACTCCAGCAACCCAGGTTAAAGCTGTGAAATATGTTGCAAAGAGTGATGTCTTAGTAACGCTACGTGGTGCAGGTCGTGAAACCCGTCAAGTGCATAATCTTGGAATGCCGGAAACCCTTGATGCAGATCGCATGATTGTCTGCGAGGTTATTGTTCCTGCGGGCAATTGGTCTGGTGCTCCCTCTCATAAACACGATACATATATTCCAGGCAGAGAATCCAATCTCGAGGAAATCTATTACTTTGAAAGCGCCGTCACTCGCGGAGCGAGTACACCATCTGCATCGTCACCATTTGGATACTTCCGTGGAACTTCAGCTGATAGCCGCCCCTTTGATGTGACGGAGGAGGTGCGCTCAGGCGATGTTGCACTCGTTCCCTATGGATGGCATGGACCGGCTGCAGCGGGTCCTGGATATGACCTTTACTTCTTTAATGTGATGGCAGGGCCAGACCCAGAGCGTGCATGGAATGCCACAGATCATCCCGATCAAGTGTGGATTCGCGACTCTTGGCAATCACAGCAAAGCGACCCAAGATTGCCCTACGGGCAATAGGAAGGAATTGATATGGCCACACGAAAAATGACAGTTAGCCAAGCCATCGTTGAATTCCTTGCTCATCAATACACAGTCGATGGCGATTATCGTGAGCGCACAATTGCTGGTGTCTTTGGAATCTTTGGACATGGAAATGTTGCAGGTATTGGTCAAGCACTTAAACAATTCTCTGTTGAAAACCCATCGCTGATGCCGTATTACCAAGCGCGTAATGAACAAGCGATGGTGCATGAATCATCAGCCTTTGCTCGCATGAAGCGACGCCGTGCAACATTTGCATGCGCAGCATCGGTTGGCCCGGGTGCTACCAACATGCTCACAGGAGCTGCAGTTGCCACAACAAATCATCTTCCCGTTCTTCTTCTTCCCTCTGACACATTTGCCAATCGCGCCTCAGATCCTGTACTGCAACAGCTAGAGATGCCACATGATGCAACTCTCTCAGTCAACGATGCATTCAAGCCACTTTCACGTTTCTTTGATCGCGTGCAAAGGCCAGAACAGCTTTACTCAGCGCTACTTGGTGCAATGCGCGTGCTGACCGATCCCGTTGAAACAGGGGCTGTCACAATCTGTCTACCTGAAGATGTGCAGGCAGAAGTCATCGATGTTCCTGAGGAATTTCTCGCAGATCGTGAATGGCGCATTCGCCGCCCACGTGCAGAATCTGAAGTACTCAAAGAAGTTGCCCGAGTTATCGCAACATCGAAGGCTCCACTGATTATTGCTGGCGGCGGAGTTATCTACTCCGATGCTCACTCTGCGCTGCAAGCTTTTGTTGAGCAGACAAAGATTCCTGTTGCAGCATCCCAGGCTGGTGTGGGATCTCTGAACTGGGATCACCCTCAATACATGGGCTCTGTGGGAGCCACAGGAACAACTGCTGCAAATCGCTTAGCTCGCGAGGCAGATCTAGTTATCGGTATCGGCACTCGCTATAGCGATTTCACTACTTCAAGTCGCACAGCATTTCAAAATCCAAACGTTCGCTTTATCAATATCAATATCGCATCCTTTGATGCTTTCAAGCATGCAAGCGCACTGCCTGTTGTGGCAGATGCTCACCAAACCCTGCTTGAACTCACCCCTCTATTTAGGGATTACCAAGTCTCAAGTGATTACGTGGCGCGCACTTCCCGCGAGAAGAGCGAGTGGAATGCAGTAGTTGATGCAGCTTTCATTGATCAAAAGCGTGCACTACCAAGTCAGAGCGAGATCATCCATGCTGTGCAATCAGCATCTGATGCACAAGACACCGTTATCTGCGCAGCAGGATCATTGCCTGGAGATCTTCACAAACTATGGCGCGTTCGCTCACCGCTTGGTTATCACGTTGAATATGCATTCTCATGTATGGGATATGAGATTGCCGCAGGGTTAGGTGCTGCGCGCGCTGGTGCAATGCCGATTGTGATGGTCGGCGATGGCTCATATCTGATGATGCACACTGAGATTGTTTCAGCTGTCGCTGAAGGTCTGAAATTTATTATCGTTCTCATTCAAAACCATGGCTATGCATCTATTGGCCATCTCTCAGAAAGCATCGGTTCAGAGCGCTTTGGCACGCAATACCGCTTTAGAGATGCAGCTAGTAATAACTTTGAAGGTGGCGAGAGGCTTCCTGTTGATCTTGCAGCAAATGCGGCAAGCCTAGGTATTGATGTCATCGATATTAAAGCTTCATCTTCTGCAATCGCAGATCTTCATGCGGCTGTGAAGAAGGCAAAAGCGTCATCGAAGGCAACGTTGATTCACATCAATAGCGACCCATTGCTCTATTCACCTGACGGTGAAGGCTGGTGGGATGTTCCTATCGCTCCTGTTTCAACGCTGAAGAGCACACAAGATGCTTATAAGAAGTACTCAGAAGAGATTACGTTGCAGCGTCCATTGCTTGGCAATGGCACAAAAGATAAGGAATAGGGGATCAGAAAATGACTCAGCAAATCCGCGTAGGCACCGCACCTGATTCATGGGGCGTCTGGTTTCCCAGTGAACCTCACCAAGTGCCATGGGATCGTTTCCTTGATGAAGCAGTTGAAGCTGGTTATCACTGGATTGAACTTGGTCCCTACGGTTATCTTCCAACCGATCCTAAGCAACTTGAAGAAGAACTCGGCAAGCGCAATCTCAAGATGACTGCCGGCACAGTCTTTACAGGTTTTCATAAAGAAGATGAGAGCCAATGGCAGCGCGCATGGGATCAAGCACTCGCTGTTGCAACTCTGGTTTCACAACTTGGCGTTGAACACCTAGTTGTTATCCCTGATCTATGGCGCGATGACAAGACAGGGCAAGCTCGAGAGTCACGCACGCTCTCCAATGAACAGTGGAAGCGTCTTGCTGCAGGACATAACAAGTTAGGTAAGGCTCTCCTTGAAGAGTTTGGTATCCATCAGCAGTTCCACTCCCATGCAGATAGCCATATCGGCACCTATCAAGAAGTTGAGCGTTACCTACAAGAGACAGATCCGAAGTATTCAAACCTCTGTCTTGATACAGGCCACTTTGCTTACTACTTGGGCGATAACCTCAAGATGATGAACGCCTACCCAGAGCGCATTGGATATCTACATCTGAAGCAAGTGCATCCAGATATCTTGGCTGAGACGCTTAAGAATGACATTCCATTTGGAGACGCCGTTGCTAAGGGTGTTATGACAGAACCAGGATTTGAAGGTGTTCCAAAGTTTGCACCCATCATTGAGCGCGCACTGGAAATCAACCCCGATATCTTTGCGATCATCGAACAAGATATGTATGGATGTCCCGTTGATATGCCATTTCCTATTGCACAGCGCACGCGCGAACATATCTTGGCTGCAACTCGCGCAGCACGTGTGAAGTAATAGTTATGGCGCAATCACCATTTCTCTATATGAAGGAGAACTCTCCAACAGTTCTCTGGAATGACTCTGCAGATCCGAAAGAGTTACAAAATGCACTCACCTGGGGAATTGTTGGTGCAACATGTAATCCTGTGATTGCGCTGACAGCCATTAAGGCAGATGCACCGCACTGGGTCTTGCGCATTAAGGAATATGCCAAGAAAAATCCCATTGCTACAGAAGATGAAATCGGCTGGGCAATGGTGAAGGAACTCTCACTGAACGCTGCAAAACTCTTTGAAGGCGAGTTTGAGAAATATAACGGGCGCAACGGGCGTCTTTCTATTCAGACCGATCCCCGTAACTTCCGCAATGCACAGCTATTGACCAAGCAAGCAGTTGAGTTTTCCAAACTTGCACAGAACATCATCGTGAAGATTCCTGTGACAACGGAGGCAATCTCAGCTTTTGAAGAGGCCACCTATCAAGGTGTGAGCCTGAATGCGACGGTCTCATTTTCTGTGGCACAAACTGTGGCTGTTGCTGAAGCAATTGAACGTGGTCTCAAGCGACGTGAAGCAGAAGGCTTGGATATCTCAACAATGGGTCCTGTCTGCACCATCATGGTGGGACGCGTTGATGACTGGGTAAAGGTCTCTGCTGAAAAATCTGGCGCAGCACTTGATCTAGAGATCATGGAATGGGCAGGCGTTGCAGTATTTAGAAATGCTCACAAGATCTATAAAGAGCGCGGTTACCGCACTCGTCTGCTCTCTGCTGCATTTCGTAACCATATGCACTGGTCTGAAATTCTCGGTGGAGATTGTGTGATCTCTCCCCCTTATGCATGGCAGGTGAAGATTAATGAGATGGGAATTACCCCCAACCTTAATAGCGTGAACGAACCAATCGAAGCGCGCATCCTTGAACCTCTTCTTGAGAAACTTCCTGAGTTTAGAAAGATGTATGACGTGGATGGCCTTGCAGTAGAAGATTTCACCAACTTCGGAGGGACTTTGCGTACACTGCGTGGGTTCTTGCAATCCGTAAACGATCTCGAATCATTTGTTCGCGATGTGACCGTTCCTAATCCAGATAAGTAAAGGTTGAAAATGACTGCTCTACCAAAGCCACATATCTTCACATCAGCTGAATCAAAACCATTGCGCTGGGGAATCTTCGGTGCAGGGTGGATTGCTGAGGCGATGGTCAATACAGCGCAGAAGAACTCCAACCAACAGTTCGTTGCAGTGGCATCGCGCACTCCCGGTAAGGCTGAAGCATTTGCCCAGAAGTGGAAGATTGAGTCATTTCACAATTCCTATGAAGAGCTTGCAGCGCGTGAAGATATCGATGCAATCTATATCGCTACTCTCCCATCGGATCGACTAGAAGTTGCACTTGTTGCCATCAATGCAGGCAAGCCAGTTCTTATTGAGAAGCCCATCACCATGGATTTGGCAGAAGCTGAGCAGATTTATGCTGCAGCAAAAGCTAAGAAGGTCCTTGCAATGGAGGCTATGTGGACTCGCTTCTTGCCACAGATGGATATTGCCCGTCAATTAGTTGCAGATGGCGCACTCGGCGATGTTGAACTCGTTGTCTCCAACTTCTGCCAGAACAATCTCGGCGTCACTCGCTTGTTTACGCCAGGAGGTGGAAATCCCATCATTGATATGGGTATCTATCCTGCAGCGCTCTCACAACAATTCTTAGGCAATCCCAATGAGATTCATGCATTTGGAAAGTTACATCCAAATGATATTGATGAAGAGACACATACCTTTATGCGCTTTGCCAATGGCTCTCGCTCAAACTTTGTTCTCTCAGCTCGCACCACTTTGCCTCACTGGGCGGGAGTCTCAGGCTCCAAGGGTGCGATCACCTTTGGAACTCCGTGGTTCACTCCTTCTTCCATTACCTTCCATGAGTCAACATTTAATGGGGTTCAGAGCACATGGAAAGATGATCTGGGTTTGCCTGAACACCTTGGACTGATTCATCAGGTGCATGCCTTTGCTCAATATCTTGAGCAAGGCTTACTTGAAGGCCCTCTCTATACACACCACGATTCACTTTCTAATATCAAGACTGTACTTGAGATTGGCAATCTCATCGGAACTCGCTACAAGTAATTTCACCCACAACTCATCTAGGAATAGGCTCAGGCAATGACACAGAAACTTAGAATCGCAATTATCGGTGCCGGTCGTATTGGCTATGTCCACGCAGGAAGCGTCAATGACATCCCCGAGGTCGAGCTTGTCTATGTGGTCGATCCTTTTGAAGAGAATGCGAAGAAGGTCACTGCAGCATTTGGTGGCAAAGTCTCTAGCGATCCCTCTGCTGTCATTGCATCAGGTGAGATTGATGCAGTCATTATCGGCTCCCCCACAGCAACCCATATTCCACTGATTCGTGAATCAATTGCTGCAGGCGTTCACGCGCTCTGCGAAAAGCCACTTGATCTAGATATCAAAAACGTTGAAGAATTCCGTGCACAAGCCAACGCTGCAAAAATCAACATCACTCTTGGCTTTAATCGCAGACAAGATCCTCAATACCTAGCCCTCAAAGCAAAGGTTGCAGCTGGAACAATTGGAAATGTTGAGCAGGTAATCCTTACGAGCCGCGACCCAGGGCCGGCACCACAGGCCTACATCGCAGTCTCTGGCGGAATCTTTCGTGATATGACTATCCATGACTTTGATATGGCACGTAACTTCGTTCCTAATATTGTTGAAGTAACGGCTTTTGGTGCCAATAGCTTCTGTGATTACATCAAGGAAGAAGGAGATTTCGACAATATCAGCGTGATCATGAAGGGCTCTAACAACGAGCTCATCACAGTCGTGAACTCTCGCCATGCAGCCTTTGGATATGACCAGCGTGCTGAAATCTTCGGCGATAAGGGAATGCTGCAGATTAGCAATCTCTCTGATTCCACGGTGAAGTCATTTACTAAGGATTCAACAACAGCAGGTGAGCCATTTATGGACTTCTTCCTCGAGCGCTATGCAGATTCATATCGCAATGAACTCAAGCTCTTTATTGAAGGAATCAAGACCGGCAAGGTTTTAGGTTCAACATATGACGATGGCCGCGCTGCGCTGATTCTGGCTGATGCTGCTCACGAATCAGCTCACACCGGTAAATCTGTCAAAGTTAATCTCAATTAAGTAGATGGCAGTTGCACTGAGTAAGACTCAAAGAAGTGGGTTGCTCTTTGCCTTCCTTGGAATCTTTGCCTTCTCGCTCTCACTGCCCTTTACCAAACTTGCTCTAAAGAGCTTTGATCCACTATTTACTGCCTTCGCTCGTCCTGTGATTGCAGCAGTGATTGCTATTCCACTGATGATGATTGTCAAAGTTCCCAAGCTTCCACGTAATCTGTGGAGGCCCACAGCATTTACTGCAGCGGGTGCAGTCTTTGGTTGGCCGATTTTGATTGCACTCGCTTTGCAGAGAACCACTTCAGCCCATGTTTCAGTCATTGCAGCTGTGATGCCCCTTGTCACTGCAATCATCGCAGTCATCAAACATAAGAAACACCCAGGGCTCACATTCTGGGTTGCATCATCTCTAGGCACAGTACTTCTTGTGACATTTTCCATCACTCGCGGTGGTGGCACCAACGCGGATTTAAAGACAGATCTGCTCATTATTGGCGCAGTGATTGCCTCCTCCTACTGTTATGTAGAAGGTGCATCACTGACTTCCTTCATGCCTGGGTGGCAAGTTATTTCATGGGTTGTGGTGATCAGTCTTCCGATTGCTATACCTGCAGCAGTCATTGTCTATGTGCGCACCAGTGCGGAGTATTCATTCCATGGTGATGCACTCTTTGGATTACTGGCAATCGGTTTATCCTCGATGTATCTGGGATTCTTCGCTTGGTATCGCGGGCTTCGCGACTTCGGAGTAGCTCATGGCTCTCAAGTACAGCAGCTGCAAGCAATCATGACTTTAGGTTGGTCAGCGCTGCTTCTTGGAGAGACTGTCACACTCACCATGGCGCTATCTGCCATAGGAATTGTTGCCTGTGTTCTGTGGGCGCTATCTAACGTCAACAAGTAACCTTTTTCTTATGGATCAGTTCGAAGACGAGGCAAGAGAGCGCTGGGGTGATACCCAGGCTTATGCCCAATCCCAATCTCGCACATCTAAATACACCCATGAGGATTTTGCTGCTGCCAAGGTAGATCAAGAAGCTGCTACAGAGCTCTTTGTATACGCATTTGGAAATAGCCTCCCAACAGATTCAGAGAAGGCTCAAGCTGCAGTCGTTGCACACCGCGCTGCTATCTCAAAGTGGTTCTATGACTGCTCGGTTGAAATGCAGAAGAATCTTGCGCTTATGTATGTGCAAGATCCACGCTTTAAGAAGTATTACGACGGTCGCGTCAATGGGCTAGCGCAATATGTCCATGATGCAATCATGGCTCAGCAAAACTAACTAGTGAAGCGGGCGTAGCTCAACTTTTCTGTTACAAGCTTTTGAAGCTTCAAAGGCTAACTTCTTCGCAGTTTCAGCATCTGCTGCATCAATGAGCCACAAGCCGCTGTAATGCTCTTTGGCATCAAAGTGGGGCTTTCCAGTCTCAAGGTTTGCACCAGCACGGTTATCAATCACCGTGGCAGTATCTGGCGCTTGTAACCCCCACGCGAAGATCCATTGTCCCTTTGCGCGCAATGAGTCATTGAACTTATCAATCTCAGCCATTTCAGCTGGAGTACCTGAATGTGAGAGGTCATCGATTACTGAGATTAGAAACTTCATGGGGGTCCTTTACTTGTTCTTTCTTAGATTGCGCAAGTTCTGGAATGACTTTACAAAAACGATTATCAATACAATCAGTCCAATTCCCTGAAGCCCTGGAGAATCATCGGCTTCCCCAGAGATGATGGCCAGAGCTCCAAAAAGAATCGCGACTATTTTGAGCAGGAAGCTTCTTGCGCCATTCATTTCCTCTGCTCGCTTTCTGCGACTGCCTTTAATCGGACAAGTGATTTCGCCACAGCAAGCTGAGTCCATGGATATGCCTTACGGAAGTTAAGCCAGGCCTGCCCAATACCTGGGGAAGAGCTTCCATCGAATGTCTCTGTTACCTGGGTTGAACCATTGCCCAGATCTACTAACTCATAGCGCCATCTCCAGCGACCCAAGTGGCGCCAGGCAATGAGTTGGTCTTTCTTGTATTCAACGACCATGTTTTGGATTCGATAGTCGATACCTAGGTGCATCTTCATTCCAAACTTAGATCCAAGAACTAATTCATCAGGCCCACTGATATTTGAAGTAATTGTGTCGCTGCCATCAACTTCCTTATGGCGCTTAGGGTTATTGAGGATAGAAAAGATTGTTGAAGGTTTTGCGTTAATCACAATCCGAGCAGACTTAATCTTGGGGTTGCCTGTCTCTAGAATCTCAGAACGTACTTTCTCTTCAGTCATGGCTTGAGTATAAAGAAGAGATGTCTGAACAGCCAGGAAATTGGAAAGAGCCCCGATTTCTCGAGGCTCTCTCCATGCACAGCTACTGCAATATAAGAGCGTTCAGGAAAGGATTTGGAACTTTCTGCCACTGTTTTTTGATGTGTATATATCTGAACCCACTGTTACCAGCATCATCTGATCACTCACACTAAGAATCCCTGGAGCGGCTCTAAATGTGCTCTGCTTCGTCCACGTATTGCCAAAATTTGTGGACTTATACAGTGAATTACCACTTAATGCATAGAGACCTGATTTCTTCCATTCAATCTGAGTGAATTTAAGGGAGCTCTTAATTTTAGAACTTGCCTTGAAGGCATTTTCAGTTAGAAGTAATTCAGAATCCTTCAGCGCTATAGCCATTGCTGGCATCTCGGGTGAAACTGCAATATCTGAGAAGGTATTGGCCCCTAATGAACGCCATGTCTTCCCAGAATCTGCTGAGTACAACAAGTCACCGCTCTGTGAATCTGCGCCATAAAGGTCAGTTCTGGCACCTTCTAAAAAGTGGAAATCGACTTCCCCAACTAAGGAGATGGCCTTCCAATTTAATCCACCATCTATAGATTTCACAAGGCCAATGGGGTTTGGCATTTTAGAACCCTGCGCAGGGTGTCCGCTTGCAAGCCATGTCTTACCTAAGGTTGTAAAACCCATCACATCTATTTTTTCTTTTCCAACTAACTTCATGTCATTCCTGCTAACTAACTCATATAGACCTTCATGAGTCAAAACAAATACTCTATTCTCTATGACTTTTATATGATGAATATGTGAGACGGAATCGAGAGTTTGCGCACGTGCGATATTCACAGGCGCCACCAACACAACAAGTGCGAAGATTGAGAAACTGACCTTCAGGGCCTTAGCGACTAACTTTTTCATCTCTTCCTCATTCTCTGTAGTAATGAATTTCCTTAAACTCTGCCTGCAAATGGCATCATCCCTGAAACACTATAAATATTGGAAAATCTAAGACCGGTTGCTGTTGACCTTGCTTCCCACATCATCTCATTACCAGCATAAATACTCATGTGGTGAATAGTGCTTTGAGTTCCTTTGTATGAATAGAAAATTAGGTCTCCTGGCTGCATTTCAGCAAGCGGAATCTGCTTGGTATAGGTGTAGAACAACCCTGAGTTGAGCCGATCCCAAATTGGCCATCCAAGTCCAGCGTATTTATAGGCGGCGTAAACAAGCCCAGAGCAATCAAATGAGTTTGGACCTTCACTCCCCCATACATAAGGCTTTTTTGCGAGTACTTGACGCTTAGCAAATTCAACAGCTTTTAAGCGCTGTTCCTCTGTCGTTCGCGATTTTGTAGCACCTGTGGGCCCACCACTTTTCCAAATTTTGGATTGATTCTTTACTTTGCCTGCTTCATTGGAACGAGTTTCTTCCAAGATTGCCAATTGGCGTTTTTGCTCAAGTGTTATGCGAACTTTTTTCGCCGACGCAAGATCTCGTTGTAATTTATCTTGAACCGCTTGAAGTTTATTCACTTCTTTCTGCTGTTCTGCCTGTGCATCATCAGCCTCTTTTTTAGTTGCTGCTACACGAGCAGTAACTAATGCTTGCTTCTGCTTAGCTACCTCAGCAACGGCTTTAGCTCGCTGAGCAACTTCCTCGGCAGCTTTAAATCTCTTGAGTGAGGTTTTATTACCAGAACCTAGGTTTTCAAGAGTCGATAAATTATCAATTACCTCTTGAGGTCCCTGAGAACTCAAGATTGATTCCAGGTCTGCTATTCCACCTCCATTAATGTAGGCATGGACTGCCAATTTTCCAATCTCACGATGAGTTGCTGATACTTCAGCAACGGCTGATAGGTAAGATGCATTTGCAGAATTTAATTCGCGCGTAGCAATCAGTAATTCTGCCTTTGCGGCCATATATTTTTGCTGTGCTTGGTTTGCAATAATACTGAGTAGCTTCAAATTCCCCTTGGCGCGTGATAATTTCTTTAACGCTTCATCTGCGATTTTTTTCTTTGCTAATTCAGCCTTTTTGGCACTCTCAATTTGTTCGAGTGTGGGTTTATGCGATGTAGCACCACTCGGAGTTACCTGTACCGATATAACTAAGAGCGTGATTACTGAGGCGGCAAGAGCTTTGATACGAAACAACTTCATAGCCTTCTAGCCCCCACAAATGGCTTTCTTCCAAACATTTTCGTTATCGGCACTACCTCGACTCTTTTGCCTGGTCTTGGAGCTTGCACCATCTTTCCACCACCCATGTAAATTGAGACATGGCTAATCGGCTTACCAAAGAATAGTAAATCTCCCGGCTTTAAATTGGCGTAAGCGATTGACTTCCCGTATTTAACTTGCACCCGTGAGGAGTGAGGTAGAGATACGCCTGCTGATTGGAATGCTCGCATAGTCAATCCTGAACAATCCCACCTGGTTGGGCCGGCAGCTGCCCACACATAAATATCACCTATTTGTTGAAGAGCAAACTTGAGGGCAATTGATCCACGTGTGTTGTCACCTTTATAGGAGGCGGCGTATCCCTTCGATTCACTTTGAATCTTATTTTCTCGAGCAGCTTCTTCTCGAAGCAGACGTTCTCTATCTGCCTTCGCAAGTGATTTAAGGAGTTTTTCCGCCTTTATCAATGCGCTCTTTGCTTGCGAAACTTGTTGATTGAGTCGCTTTTTCTCCACCAGTAGCAGTGAGGTTCGGTCAGCCAGAACCAATTGTGTGGCTTGAACTCTCTGTTTGGTTACTGCGTATTCTCGTAACTGCTTGGAATATCCTCTACTCACCCCATCCAATACAGATATGTCTGAGAGATACTGCGTCGGATCGGAGGAAAACAGTAGATCAATGCTTTTTCCGAAACCACTACCTTGATATTCAGAGATTGCGATTCTTGCTAGAACATCACTTACTACACTCAATTCTTTCTGAATTACTGCCTCGCGTTGTTGTAGCGCTCCTGTCTCCTTCTGGAGTGATTTGATTCTTAAGGTTGCCTCGTTTGCTTCTTCATATTTTTCGGCTGCCAAAGTCCGCAGTCGATCAATATCACGTTGCACAGAAGCCACCGATGGCGCAGCATGTGCCTGTATAGATTGCGCCATGAAAGCTGCAACAAGCAGTGATGCGAGGACTCTCTTCATAATATTAACCTTGGGCCCTATTTACTCTTAGCCAATAATTTCTTCATGAGTGTAATTTCAGCAGATTGCCCGGTTCGAATTTCGACGGCAATCTTTTTGGCTTCACTATTTTTCGTGCTATCAAGCATCGAAACCATCTCTAAAGCACCCTCATGATGAGCGATCATCGCTTTAAGAAAAGCAGCATCAAATTTGCTACCTTTGAGCTTTTTTAAGGCGGTAATTGCACTTTCAGGAAGCATCCCACTCATACCCATATCGTGGTCCATAGTCATTGATGACTTAGTTGCAGTCAGCCAATAATTTAACTGGGTCATCTCTTTGCCTTGTGCGGAGATAATCCCCCTTGCTAATTTTTTCACCTCTGTGCTCGCACCATTTTTTAGAGCCATTTTGGACATTTCGATAGCTTGTTGGTGATGTGGAATCATGCCCTGAGCGAACATAACTTCATTCATGCCTAGATTTTTTAAAGCACTGGCATGTGAACTTGCCGATGCGGAGTAACTTAAGAAGGGAAGGGAAATAACGGCGAGCATAAAAAGAGTTTTCTTGAACATTTTGAATCCTTTTCTCGATTTGATTAAACAATGTTTAAAATCGATGAAGGATTAGATGCGGATAACTCCCAATTGTGGGCGAGAAAGGGCAAGATGCAAAACTTGGGGTCGAAAAGCAGTTGCCAAATCTCGACTCAAAGCCATGAGGCTATTTAAGGCAGACCTTGGAGCCTTCAAATTTAATAGCTTTCTACCAAAGAAAAGTACGGCGATGAAGAGTGCAACACAACCGCTATCAATGAGTCGCTCGGTATTAGAAGTGCCATTCAAAGGTTTTGCTGCAGCTGTTGGAGCGGAATCGTGACCCAAATGGCCATGCTGCACGGATACTTGATTGCTTAACATGGAATGACATTGATGCGCGATCACAATTCCAGTTGAAAATACAGCCAAGAAAATGGCAAAGAGCAGGGCCAACCGCTTATTGCTATTGGCCACCATGCGCATGGAAAAACTTTACCAGTTGCGAGTTTTTGGGCGACTTATTGAGAAAGGTCGGTGCCGGATTGTGACTGAAAATACACTCCCTCGCTGCTCCTAGGGACCAGGAAATTAGAAAGAGCCCCGATTTCTCGAGGCCCTCTCCATGCACAGCTACTGCAATTCTTTTGACCATTACCAATAGATCGAATTGCACTAACTAAGACTGTGGGGGAGGCGACGGGGTTCGAACCCGCTCCGACTGTTTGGTAAACATACAGGCTGCCAATGACAACACGCCCCCAACACGGGAGCGAAGTTAAGGCTTTGCCTACTACTGAAATTCGATTTTTAACGAACATGTGGATAAGAATTGATTCAAGAAAGCAAAAGGGACCCGGTGATTAACCAAGTCCCGATTACTACCAAACCCGAAGTGCTCACAAATTATGACACAAAAACTCTGCTGTGAGAAAGCAAAAGGGACTTGGTAATTAACCAAGTCCCGATTACTACCAAACAGTCGTGGCCAAAGTATTACATAGATAGATGGCTACTCGCAGTAACTTTAATGTTGAAGAAGAGTCGCCCTATAAGCCGGAACTCACGTTTGGAATCTCATCAAGGCTCATAAATATGGTTTTCCCTAATTCTTTGGCTTTAGCCATTTCAATATCTGCACCTCTGGATTCACCGGGAATTCGCAACACTGCATCACATTTTTCTAAAAGCCGATGAGCAACCGGGTATTGGTACTCCGTGAACTGATCTGACGAATGCGAATTACCACCAGCCTGTCGAATCACTGGCCAAGCGAGCCATTCGCCCACAACAGCAAGGTGTCCCTTTGAAAAAATAGGAAGTGCATAATCTTCCATAGCTTTGAGATTTTTAGCGATTGCAGATTCATCACCATTAGTTCCAGAAATATAAGGACCAGAAATTAGAATCATCAGCGGCTTATTCATCCTAAAAGCCTAACTTAAAAAGAAGAGACGCCGTATAAACCAGATCAAGTGGCAGTATAATTTGGAGCGATGAATCCAGCCCACTCGATCCTCAGCATCGTCCTTGCGGTTCTTTGTACAGCATCGGCAATCGGAGACTTTCTCAAGCTACCGAGCGTTATGAAAGCCGCTGAAACAGTTGGCTGTCCACCCAACCTCTGCAACATTCTCGGCTTGATCAAAATGTTGGCAGCTGTCGGATTGATCGTCGGTTTTGCTATCAAAGAAATCGGAATCGCAGCCGCAGTTGGATTGTCGATCTACTTCGTCCTTGCAGTTGGTGCTCACCTTCGCGTAAAAGATCACTTTAAGGGAATCCTGCCTGCCATCGTGATGCTCGCAATCAGCACTGCAACTTTTGCAACTTCCCTTTGAGTCATTAGAATATTGCACGTGGAGCCAGTTATCACGACTGAAAAGTCACTAACTGATGAACTAGCGCAGATACTTCAAGCGCACTGGCTTTTTTGCACTTCCTCCACCCCTATCGAGCACGTATATGCGCTAGATGCCTCCAAGTTGTTTTCGCCAGATATCACGGTGTTCGGTGCTCGAATTAATGGAGAGCTTGTCGGTGTAGGTGCCATTAGAAAACTAGATGCACATCATGCAGAGCTTAAATCTATGCACACCTTGGCAAAATCCAGAGGGTCAGGTGTTGGAAGAGCAATGGTTGCTCATATAGAAGATTTTGCAAGAAGTAGCGGTATTGAACGAATGAGCCTTGAAACAGGAACGAATGAGGCTTTCAAACCGGCACGTGAACTCTATAAGTATCTGGGATACAACAGTTGTGATGCCTTTGGCGACTATGTCCTAAACGAAGACAACATGTGCATGACCAAATTGATTTGAAAAAGAAGAGTCGCCCTATAAGCCGGATCAGTCTTAATGGTTAGAGCTTGAGAAGTTCAACAGAACGACTCCGGCAATGATGAATACAATCGCGGTAATACGGGCAATAGACACGGGATCTTTGAAAATAAGCATCCCTAGAATTGCTGTTCCGGCTGCACCTATTCCTGTCCAAACAGCATATGCCGTTCCGATAGGTAGAGTCTTTAGCGACCAAGCAAGTAATGAGAAACTCCCCGAAGCAAAGACTAAGAATCCTATGCTCGGCCAAATTTTTGTAAAGTTATTTGAGAGTTTAAGCATTGTGGCAAAGCCAACTTCTAGTAATCCTGCCGTAATGACAGCTAACCATGCCATGCAAAAATATTACCAAAGATGAAGAAGAGTCGCCCTATAAGCCGGATCCTGTAGTTCTTTCGAACCGATCACCATCCATCTAGATCTGTAATTACTTACAGATTCAAGCAACCTACCCGATAGCTCAGCGCGAGCAGCGCACTATCTTCTTGGTCTTGCTTCAGGTGGGGTTTACATAGCTACATGTATTACTACATGCACTGGTGGTCTCTTACACCGCCGTTTCACCCTTACCAATATTGCTATTGGCGGTTTACTTTCTGTTGCACTATTCCCGTGGATTGCTCCAGGTGGGCGTTACCCACCACCTTGCTCTGTGAAGTCCGGACTTTCCTCGGTGTCTTGCGACAACGCGGTGATCCGGGCGACTCTTCTTTGCCTAATGGTACGGGAAGTTAATTAGCGCTTGCGACGTAATCTCTGAGGGCTTGGCGCTCAGAATCGAGTTCACTGACATGGTTTTTAACAACATCGCCAATGGAGACTATTGAAATCAGTGATCCTGCAGCATCTACTACCGGCACATGGCGAATGCGAAGCTCGGTCATCATCTTCATGAGTTCAGCAATCGTGGAATCGGCTGAGCAGGTATGGACATCGACAGTCATGATGTCTCGCACATGCATGCCGATTAATTGATCAAGCTTTCCAGGCATGGCACGAACAACATCGCGCTCTGAGACAATTCCATCAATCTTCTTGCCATCACTTGATACAACAAGGGCGCCAACATGATGTGAATTCAGTGAATTCACTAAATCATGAATACTCGCACTGGCAGAGATTGTTTCAACCCGCTTACCTGAAATGATTGCACTGACCTTCATTGCTCACCTCTTTCGCACTGTGGTGGCTTCATAGTGCTCTTAAGGCATTGCTAGCGCAAGGGTTAAGGCTGGGGCTTCTCTACATTTCTGGTTGCCACAAGGCTGGTAATAGCGGTCACCGTGAGCGTTGTGATGATGACTCCTAGGCTAAGTTCCAAGGAGACTTCTGGGACATGAAGGCCAATGCTGTGGAGTGCGTGCAGGATCATCTTGACTCCGATAAATGCCAAGATGAATGAGAGACCACGAGAGAGGTGGATCAGGCGATCCATCAGACCCTGAAGAAGGAAGTAGAGCTGGCGAAGGCCCATCAGCGCAAAGATATTTGCCGTGATCACTACATAGGTGCTCGTTGTGAGTCCAAGGATTGCTGGAATTGAATCTAGCGCAAAAATCAGGTCTGTGACTCCCAGTGCAATCAGTGCAATACCGAAGTTGCTAAAGCCTCGGTTACGTAAGAATGAGACAAGTTTTGCTTCCTCTTCTTCCACATTCTCTTTCTCTTCAATCAGCTTATATGCGGTGAAGATCAGGAATGCTCCAAAGAAGAAGAAGACCCAGGTAAATCGAGTTACCAATGCAACGCCTAGGAAGATCAGAATGATGCGCAGAACGATTGCAATCATGATTCCTAGCAGTAGTACGAGCTGCTGAGACTCTTTCTTAATTTTCAGTGATGTCAGCAAAATAATAAATACAAAGAGGTTATCAACCGAGAGTGAGTACTCGGTGAGCCAGCCTGCGATGAACTCCTTGCGGTATTCAGCAGGTGCCCACTGAGGGAGGAAGTAGCCAAAGGCGATCGCAGCAACAACATAGAAGAGCGTCCAGCCGAGCGCCTCACGAGGAGTGGTCTCCTTATTGCGACGGACAACGGCAAGTATGAGGTCCAAGATAATGACAGTGCCAAGAATTCCTATGGTCACAAGCCATTCTGTCGATGAAATCATCGTAGGTGTCCTCTTTCGTTAAATGATCGCAGGGCGCGAAGGCCATCAGATGGCCAGATAGAGATAGAAGATAGCGAACAAGGTGTGACATCCATGTGAAACACGGCATCACTTGGGCCATCTACTGCGATTTTGGCCGCAGTTTTAATCACACCGTTGTGGGTGACAACAATAACTTTCTTTCCTGGGTGTTGCGCAACGAGCTTTTCAAGGGCTTCCTCAATACGGATCGAGGCTTCATCGTATGACTCTCCCCCGGGTGGTGCGTATGAGGATGAGTTGAGCCAGGCTTGATAGGCATCAGGCTCTTGCTCGCGCACCTCTTCAATGGCTTTTCCATCCCATGAACCAAATGAGAGCTCAAACCAGACTTCATCAAAGATGATTTCAAGACCCGTAGTGCGCGCAATCGCCTCCGCTGTTTGTCGCGTGCGATTAAGAGGCGATGCAATAAGCACTTCAGCACCCAACTTTGCGCACTCAGCAGCGACAAGGTCTGCTTGATCTAAACCTTCTTGCATTAGCTCTGGGTCAAGAGAACCTGTGCCTGAGAACTTTCGTGCTGGCGTCAGAACTGTTTCACCATGGCGAACAAAGTAGATAAAGGTTGGAATCTCAGCGCTACGAAGGCGATCTGTCAGAAAGTTCTGCTGGATTACAGCAATCGGCTTATGAGCACTTCCACCATCGAGTGCTTTATTGGCAAGGCGATCTGCATGTGAGTTCTCATCACGTGGAATCCATGAATAGGTAACAAGGGCTGCAGGGTGGGCATCGCGACATTGTTTAGCAAGATTGCGCATATCTGCATGCTTAATCTGCCAGCGCCCTGACATCTGCTCCACTACAAGCTTTGAATCCATAGCCACTTCAACAGTTGCCTGCGCATCTAAAGTGTTGATATGAGAAAGGCCTGCAAGGAGGCCGTTGTATTCAGCAACGTTATTGGTGGCAACTCCTATGACATCAAAGAGTTCAGCGACAATTTTGCCGCCTTCTGTAACGACGGCGCCAAAGCCTGCAGGACCAGGATTACCGCGTGATCCACCATCGGCTGTGAGTTTAAAGTGACGTGCCACTACTTATCACGCACCAATATGCAGCGACATTCCTCGCAGCGAACGACTTCATCCTGGGCAAGAGCTGCAATGCGTTGAAGTTCAATGGTATTCAGTGTGAGGTTGCAGCCTTTGCATTGGTTACCGGCAAGGGCAGCAGCACCAATTCCATTACTTCCTGCACGAATCTTCTCGTAGAGAGCAAGGAACTCAGCGTTCACAGATTGTGTTGTCACCTTACGGTCAGTCTCAATTCCTTCACGTTCTGTAGCAATGGCAGCAAGAGCGTTCTCTTTACGGATATTCAGATCTGCTAAAACCATACCTAGCTCATTTTCTTCAGCAGAGAGTGTGGTGATGCGATCTTTAATTCCATCCACGCGCATCATGATTTCAAGTTCAACTTCTTCTAGCTCCGAGCGGCGTGCTCCAAGTGTGCCAAGCTCATGTTGAGTCTGCTCCAGCTCTTTGGGAGTACCTGTTCCTGAGGCCAAGCGTTTCTCATCGCGTTCAATGCGGGTAACTATCTGTTCAACATCGCCTTCAGCACGTGCAAGCTCGCGCTTAACATCACTGAGCTCTGTCTCTGCAGCGATACGAAGGTCTCGAACATTGTTCTGCTTAATGGTGGTTGAGGTGATCTCAGCAAGCTCTGGAAGATTGGCTGCCTTATTGGCAAGTGTGGCTGCTTGGTTATCAAATTTTTGGATATCCAGAATCGATCTCTGGTCACTCACGCTTGCCTTCACGGCGTTACCTTACTTCATTACTTAACGGTGAAGGAGTAGCTACCTGCGACCACATGAGCATCTGCTGATACAACTCGGTATTTCACCGTGTGCTTGCCAGGGCTCAGAGGCACCTTAAGAGCGGTAGTGATTTTTGCCCCCGCGATGGTGACATTTCCGAGGCTGACTTTCTTTCCGCCGCTATTGGTAACAAGAATCGAATTGGGTTTCTTGCCCTGCAAGACCAAAATATCCTCGGCAAAGCGCATCACAATCATCTTTGTTGTCTTTGCAACTATCGCACCCTTTGCGGGATTAGTGCTTTCAAGAGCTGCATGGGCGTGAGCCACAGGTGAATTGAGGATCGGGATGAAGATAAGCGCACTTGTAAGTAGTGAGATTCTTACCTTCATGCCGTGATTGTTGCATGTATTAAGGTTGCTAATTTCTCATCAATTAAATGTGTGGGCGGCGAGGGTTTCGAACCCCCGACATCCTCGGTGTAAACGAGGCGCTCTACCACTGAGCTAGCCACCCGGCTATGTACTGCTCGCGAATACTACTTTATATAAGCGAAAGTACGAAAATCGTGCGTGAAGTATGCCTGGTTAGAGCGCTGCAATAGCGCTCTTGTAATCACCATTATTACGAGCATCGCCAAGGCCATTTACTACAGACCAGCGGATGATGCCCGCTTTATCAATGATAAATGTGCCGCGCAATGCGCAACCAAGATCTGCATTGAAGATTCCATATGCCTGCGCTGCAGCGCCATGTGGCCAGAAATCTGCAAGTACTGGGAACTTATATCCCTCTTGCTCAGCGAAAATCTTCTGTGTAAATGGAGAATCACATGAGATTGCTAGAACTTGAACGTTATCGTTTTGGAAGGCTGCAAGGTCATCGCGGATTGCACAGAGCTCACCAGTGCATGTGCCCGTGAATGCAAAGGGGATAAAGAGAACGACGACATTCTTATTGCCCTTAAATGATGAGAGCTTTACCAGTTCTCCATATTGATTCTTTAATTCGAAATCTGGTGCGGCTTCACCGACACTTAAACCTGCAGGTAGTTGAGTCATGGCGCGAATCTATCGCTTGCCCGCCTTACGTGCCACTAGACGCGTTGCAGTCCAATCCTGCGCAACAACAAGTGTGGATGTTTGGCTCAGACCGCATGTGGGCGCAGCATCTTGAATATCACTGGGTTCAACATGTCCATCGCGGCCGACCTTGGGAGTGAGCACCCAGATAGGTCCTGTCTCAGAGAGATATGCCATCGCATCCATTAACTCATCCACGAGATCACCATCACCATCGCGGAACCAGAGCAGGACTGCATCAACTACTTCATTGGTGGAATTTTCATGAAAATCTGTGGCGACTATCTTCTTAATCTCAGCGCGCAGAGAATCATCACAATCGGCTCCATAGCCGATTTCAAGGATTAGCTCTCCCTTAGCAAAACCCATGCGCATTGCCACGGGATAAGTCCAACGGATGAGACCGATATTTACAAGGGTTTCGGCGCCCTCATAGCCGATTTTTTTGCGCTCACCCCCCTTTGGCGGAAGAATACGGCCATGACCGAATTCGCCGGATCGCCAGATCAGATAATCGACCAATTAGTAGATACAGATCCTGCTGAAACGGCTGAATGGCAGGCATCCTTTGATGCAGCTCTCAATGCTGCTGGCCCAGTTCGTGCGCGTTACCTAATGCTCCAACTTCTCAAGCGAGCACATGAGAAGAAGATTGGTCTTCCTGACCTTCGCACAACTGATTACATCAACACAATTTCTCCAGAGAATGAACCAGATTTCCCAGGCGATGAAGATCTTGAGCGCCGTATCCGTGCATATGTTCGTTGGAATGCAGCGATATTGGTTCACCGTGCACAGCGCCCTGGTGTGGGAGTCGGCGGACATATTTCAACCTATGCATCTTCTGCATCTCTATACGAAGTGGGCTTTAACCACTTCTTCCGTGGACAAGACCATGCAGGTGGCGGAGATCAAATCTTCTTCCAAGGTCACGCATCTCCTGGAATGTATTCACGTGCATTTCTTGAAGGACGTTTTAGTGAGAACCAACTCGATGGATTCCGCCAAGAACTTTCTCATGAAGGTGGCGGACTCTCGTCATATCCACACCCACGGTTAATGCCAGACTTCTGGCAATTTCCCACAGTGTCGATGGGTATTGGACCGATCAATGCAATTTATCAAGCGCGCTTTAATCGCTACCTGCATAACCGCAACATCAAAGACACCAGTGATCAGAACGTATGGGCATTCCTAGGCGATGGCGAGATCGATGAAGTCGATACATTGGGCGCAATCGGTCTGGCTTCACGCGAGAATCTCGATAACTTAACCTTTGTTGTGAACTGTAATTTGCAGCGCCTTGATGGCCCTGTGCGCGGTAACGGCAAGATCATTCAAGAGCTTGAATCCATCTTCGGTGGCGCAGGATGGAATGTCATCAAGGTTGTGTGGGGCCGTGGATGGGATCCACTCCTTGCACAAGACCGTGAAGGCGCACTCGTTAACTTAATGAACACCACTCTCGATGGTGATTACCAAACCTTTAAGGCAGAAAGTGGCGCATTTGTTCGCGAGCACTTCTTTAATCGCGATCCACGCACTGCAGCGATGGTCTCCGGATATTCAGATGATCAGATTTGGAACCTCAAGCGCGGTGGCCATGACTATCGCAAACTCTTTGCTGCCTACACAGCTGCAACTGAGAAGAATGGTCGACCAACTGTCATCTTGGCTAAGACAGTCAAGGGTTGGACCCTTGGTTCGCACTTCGAAGGACGTAACTCAACGCACCAGATGAAGAAGATGACTCTTGAAGACATTATGGAGTTCCGTGATCGCCTGGATATTCCACTGACTAATGAGAAGTTAGATAAGTACACACCTGCTTACTACCGACCAGCAGCTGATTCTCCTGAGATGAAGTATCTGGAGGAGCGTCGTCGCGAGCTCGGTGGATCTATTCCAAGTCGCCGCAAGGTCTCTCGTCCATTGCCACAGCCAGCTGATACTGCATATGAATCAGTGCGCCGTGGTTCAGGTCAGCAAGAAGTAGCAACAACGATGGCATTTGTCCGTATGTTGAAAGACCTGATTAAGGATCCAGGACTTGGTAGTCGCCTTGTTCCCATCATTCCTGATGAGGCTCGCACATTCGGTCTTGATTCACTCTTCCCATCACTGAAGATCTACTCACCACATGGTCAGCAATACATGGCAGTCGATCGTGAATTGATGTTGTCTTATAAGGAATCAACATCAGGTGTCATCTTGCACGAAGGTATTAATGAGGCAGGATCTGTTGCCTCCTTTACCGCTGTGGGCTCTTCTTACTCAACGCATAACGAGCCAATGATTCCTATCTACATCTTCTACTCCATGTTTGGTTTCCAGCGCACAGGAGATGCCTTCTGGGCAGCATCTGATCAGTTAGTCCGTGGATTCGTCCTCGGTGCAACTGCAGGTCGCACAACCTTAAACGGTGAAGGCTTGCAGCACGAAGATGGTCATTCACACCTACTTGCTGCAACCAACCCTGCAGTTGTCTCCTATGACCCAGCATTTGCTTATGAAGTCGGACATATCTTTAAAGATGGTCTGCGCCGTATGTATGGGGAAAATAGCGAGAACATTTATTACTACATGACTGTCTATAACGAGCCTTATATGCAACCTGCTGAACCAGATAACTTAGATCTCGAAGGTCTGCTCAAGGGAATTTATCTCTATGCAGGTGCATCAAAGCAGCGTAAGAAGAATGCGCAGATTCTTGCATCCGGCGTGGGCGTTAACTGGGCGCTAAAAGCTCAGAAACTTCTTGCACAAGATTGGGGCGTTGCAGCTTCCGTCTGGTCAGTAACGTCATGGAATGAACTACGTCGTGATGGTCTTGAAGTAGATCGCCACAACATGCTCAATCCAAAGGATAAGAAGAGCGCTTATGTCTATGACAAGCTCAAGGGAACTCACGGACCTGTCATTGCAGTCTCTGACTTCATGCGCGCAGTCCAAGATCAAATCTCACCATGGGTGCCAAATGCATTCCATTCACTGGGAACAGATGGCTTTGGTTTATCTGATACTCGCGGTGCTCTTCGTCGCCACTTCAAGGTCGATGCAGAGTCAATCGTTGTCGCAACTTTGGCTGAACTTGCTAAGGCAGGGGAAGTAAAGGAATCTGTCGTTCAAGAAGCGATTGATAAGTATCGTATTTTCGATGTTCGCTCAGCAGATGCTGGCAACACCGAAGGTTCTGGCTGATCTGACCTTCTTACACCTTTGACTTGGAGTCCTCTTTAAGAGAATCCACGAAGAAGATAGTTGCAAGCATCATCACTGTTGGAATCATCATCGCAAGTGCGATGGATCCGGTGAATTGAATTGTCCACGCAACAATCCATTTGATACCAAAGAGTAGAACGTTATTGACGACGCCAAATTGACCCACAACGACAGCACTTGGCTGTGAAGAACGGCGATTTGCTGCTGCAAAGAAGGATGGGCCAAGAAATGATGAGCCAAGGCCTGCGAAGAAGAATGCCAATAGGAAGAGTCCGTATGACCACCATCGCGCGCTGGCAGGTAGATGGGTTGCGGTGATGATGCAGATTCCAAAGCCAGCTCCTGCAAGCAGAGCTGCGCGTTTTACCCATAGATGTAGCGGTGCTGTTGGAAGTATTCGATGGACAAGTAATCTGCCAAAGATCATCATCGCAGTGAAGACGATGTAAGGGGCGGTGCTGAGCCCTGCGCTAATACCTAATCGATCCTTGGTAAAGATCGTTCCCCAGTCACCGATAGCAAATTCGAGATAGACGGCGCATGCCATGCCAAGGCTCACTGGCCAATCAATTTTAAATCCAGTAAATATCTCCTTGATTGAATAGTCATTGTCAGAGTCTTCATTTGATTCCAGAAGCACTGATTTCAAACGAATAACGAGTGCAAACATAAGAACGGTAATTACTGCACAGAGAAAATCAATGTGAGTAACAAGACTTACTCGTCCTACTAAGAACCCAGAGAGAATGGCTGTAGCCAAAGCTCCTGCGCTCCAATATCCAGCCGTGCTCGTAACCAGATTGATTTTGCTGCGCTCTAAGAAGTGAAAGACCTGGCTATTCAGGCAGACGTGGACTGAGGTGATTCCAAAACCAAAGAGAATGCTAAAGACAAGAAAGAGAAAACTTGATTGCACGTGCACAAGTGCCACAAGGCTTGAATAGAGAATCAATATTGCTGCCAAAGTAACTCTATATGCGCCGAATCTGTGGATGATGTGGCCCACTGTTAATAGACCAAAGAATGCGCCGATAGCACCTGTGCTCATGAGCGAGCCAAATGCTCCGTTATCAAGGCCAAGGTTTGCCTTCACTTCAGGAAAGCGAGGAACCCAGGCCATAATGCCAAAGCCAAAGAGGAAGAGAAGTGTGTAGAGAGACTTCTGTTCTTGAGAGTGGTCGACGTCTTTAGCCATTAAAAGAGGGCATTCGCAAGCTGAGTACGGGCCTTCATTACTCGTGGATCAGCTGGATCTACGAGTGCAAAGAGTTCAAGAAGGCGATCTTTAATCCGCTTCTGTTCATCCCCATCAAAGAGAATAAGAAGACGCAGTAAACGATCAAATGCTGGCTCTAAATATCCACTCATCACTTCAACATCCGCGCATTGAATCTGCAGTTCAATATCATCAGGGCTCTTAATGGCATCTTCCATGATCTTCGCAGCATCAAGGCCATGCGTGCGGGAAAGAAGTTGTACTTGAGCAAGTCCTAATTTGGCATAAGAATCAGAAGGCTTACGTGCAATTAAGCGCTTGTAGGCAGCCTCGGCAGTTGCGTAATCACCTTGATCAAGGGCGGCAAGTGCCTCATCTTCTTCCGGCTCAGTCTCCTCAACTGGCTCTTCACCAATTCCTTGTTGCGCAGCAACAGTTAAAATCTTAGTGATGACTTCACGGAGTTGAGTTTCACTTAGTGGTTGTTCAAGGAACGGAACTGCCTGTCCCCCGATAAACACAACGCCATAGGGAATGGTGCGCACCTGAAGTGCTTGCGCCACAGGAGCTTGCTCATCAATATTGACTTGAGCCAAAATCCATTTACCTGCATCATCACTTTCCAGTTTTCCAAGGGTGCGCA
>Ga0315899_10001029_pt1 | contig 32478 bp, 37 predicted proteins | sample LakEriMetagenome_2_FD_203518 | JGI IMG/M metagenome (GOLD analysis project Ga0315899, IMG submission 203518) | Freshwater fungal communities from buoy surface, Lake Erie, Ohio, United States - Buoy 4 MA112 | ecosystem: Environmental > Aquatic > Freshwater > Lake | place: USA: Lake Erie, Ohio...
TTGCCTGCTGCAAGTGCCTCATCAAATGCTACAATCACTTCACGCGCATGGGCCACTTCATCTTCAGATGGTGACCACACGTCATTTGCAATTCCCACCTGATCGGGGTGAATGAGAGTCTTTCCATCGAATCCCATGTGTTGTCCCTGAACACATTCATCACGGAATCCATCGGCATTCTTAATGTCGTTGTATACGCCATCCAAGATGACTTTGCCGGCTTCACGTGCGGCCAACAATGCCATGTGCAAACTTGGGGTGAGTGGTGCGCGACCAGGAACTTGGGCAGCGCGCAGCTCTTTTGCCAAGTCGTTTGTTCCCATGACCAAAACTGCCACGCGCGGGTGGGCGGCAATTGCACGGCAATCCATAATGGCTGTGGGCGTTTCAATCATTGCCCAGATCATCATTTCTTTTGGTGCTCCGGCTGCATCAAGCGCTGCCGACACTTCATCAACTTCTGCAACAGAGTTGATCTTTGGAATGACCACCGCAGATACACATGCCTTTGCAGCTGCGGCAACGTCTGCATGACCCCATGGTGTTGCCAGTGCATTGCAGCGAATAGTGAGTTCGCGCTTTCCGTATTCACCACTGTTCACTGCAGCAACTGCCTGTGCGCGTGCCACATCTTTTGAATCGGGAGACACTGCGTCTTCTAGGTCGAAGATGATGGCATCGGTTGAGATTCCCTTTGCCTTCTCCAAAGCGCGCTCATTTGCGGCGGGCATGTACAAAGCAGAGCGACGTGGGCGTAATGAACTCATGGCTGTCTTTCCGTGTGAAGTGTTTAGAAACCGTACTGAGCGGCAAGTTCTGGGTCGCGTGCTGCCAACTGGCGTGCAAGCTCTACAACAACCTTGCACTGCTTCACAGATGCATCGTCTTCCATCTTGCCGTCCAGCATGATTGCGCCGGTTCCGTCACCCATTGCATCAATCACGCGTTGTGCTTGCTTCACATCTTCTGGACGTGGGCTAAAGACGCGCTTTGCTATGTCGATCTGAACGGGATGAAGGCTCCATGCGCCAACACAACCCAGAAGGTATGCGTTGCGGAACTGGTCTTCACATGCAACAACATCTTTAATGTCGCCGAATGGACCATAGAAGGGCAGAACTCCGTGCATCACGCATGCATCGACCATGCGAGCCATTGTGTAGTGCCACAGGTCTTGTTGATACGTGGTGCGTGCACCTTGGTAGTCGTCGCCTTGTGGGTCTTGACGCACGATGTAGTCGGGGTGTCCGCCACCAACGCGAGTGGTTTTCATGCGACGGTTTGCAGCGAGGTCGGCTGGTCCGAGGGAGATTCCCTGCATGCGCGGTGATGCGCCACAGATTTCTTCCACGTTGGCAACGCCGCGTGCTGTTTCAAGAATTGCGTGCAACAGCAATGGCTTCTTCAAACCTGCACGAGCTTCAAGTTGAGCCAACAAACGATCCACATAGTGAATGTCTTCTGGGCCTTCCACCTTCGGAATCATGATGACGTCGAACTTGTCTCCGGCTTTGGTGACAATTTCGGTGACGTCGTCCAAGAACCACGGAGAATCAAGGCTGTTGACTCGTGTCCATAACTGAGTGGTGCCAAAGTTCAGTTCATTTGCAACCTTGATGAGGCCCGCACGAGCTGCTTCTTTGTCAGCCATTGGAATGGCGTCTTCCAAGTTGCCAAGGATGATGTCCACATTCGGAATGGTCTCCGGAAGCTTCGACACCATCTTTTCGTTGTGTGGCGGGAAGAAGTGAATAACACGACTTGGCTTGAATGGAATTTCGTGCAGAGGTGCGGGAGCACCTGCAGCAAGCGGCTTAAAGAAGTCTCTGGCGGAACGCATTTGTGAGACCTTACTTGGCGGCTTCGCAAAGGTTCTTTGCGATGACCTTCAAGCAGAGTGTCTCGTCTGCGCCTTCGAAGATGGACAGAACGCGGGCGTCTACATACAAACGGCTCACGCTGTATTCCTCGGCGTATCCGTATCCACCGTGGATTTGCATTGCTTCACGCGCAACCCACTCGGCGGCTTTACACACATATGCCTTCACCATGCTGGCTTCCATTGCGCCCTCGCCCTTACCCATGAGGCGGGCAACGGCGTACGAGAACTGGCGAGATGCCTGAGTAATGACGGCCATGCGACCCAACTTCACTTTGGTGAGTTCGTACTCGCTAATGGATGAACCAAACACCACGCGGTTCTGCGCGTAGTCAAGCGCTGCTTCGTATGCAGCCTGCATGACGCCAACTGCACGTGCTGCAGTTTGCAGACGACCGTTTTCAAAGCCAGCCATTTGCAAATAGAAGCCTTTACCCAAACCGTCACGCTCACCAATGAGGTTGGCTTCGGGAACCCACCAGTTTTCGATTGCGATTTCGTAACTGTGCATGCCGCGATAGCCAATGGTGTCAATGGGGCGACCTTCCATTTTTCCGCCACCATCTTGGGTGAACATGAAACCATGAGCATCACCAATTGGCTTTGGAACAATGAACAACGACAAACCGCGGTGTGCCTTTGAACGATCGGGGTCTGTACGTGCCAACAGCATGAGCACATTTGCGCGCGCACCGAATGTGCACCATGTCTTCACGCCGTTAATCAACCAACCGGCTTCGCCATTTGGACCAGGTGCTTCAACAGCGGTTGTTTTCAATCCGGCAACGTCTGAGCCGTAGTCGGGCTCGGTCACAGCAACAGCAGACATCACTTCAGCGCTAGCCAGTTTTGGCAACCACTCATGCTTTTGTGCCTCTGTTCCGCCCTTTACTAACGCGCGGGTAAGAATTTCAGGACGGGTGATGAGTGAGCCGCCAATTCCGAGCGATGCTTTCGAAAGTTCTTCTGTGGCAATAACTGACGCCATGTATTCACCTTCGCCCCCTTCGGAGAAGCCTTCGTATTCAACGGGAACGCTTAAGCCGAATGCGCCAATTTCTGCGAGACCAGCAATGACATCTTCGGGAACATCGCCGTTGTGACGGTGAACATGCTCTGCCTTTGGTGCCACAACTTTTGTTGCGAACGAACGGAAAGTGTCTTGCACCATTTCAAAATCATCGGCCAGGTGGCGAGGGCCCTGAACATCTGCAAGTGAGGCGAGGAATTCTGGAGCACGGTACGTGGCTACGAAATCATGAGCACCAGACAATGCAGATGGGTCGACGCCCCACAACTTTTCGCGACCAATGAGGCGAGACACAAAGTCGTGCACCATGTCGGCGGTGAATGCACACGTGATGTTGCCTTCAGCGGTTCCCTTTGCGCCGTAATCAAGAAGCGAGCGAGCAGTTTCAACCGCAGCCGCCACGTGAGCAATGTCGTAGGCAAGGGTCTGATTCTTGTCCGGACCACCTTTGGCGATGAGGCTCTGAATGGCGGTGTCCACCATGGTTCGAGCGGTGGAAATCACCGAGGCGGCGGTTTGGAGGTCTGGCGCAGTGCTCATGCGGTAAAACGCTAGTGAGCCGTGCGCCGATTTGGCTTATCCACGGTGCATTTCTGTGGGTTCACGGGGTTGTCGAGCGGTGGTATTTGGTCACGCTTCGATGCGGGGTCCGCGGGTCTCACGCCTAATGTCGTGGGGTGGCAGATCGGGTGTTTCCTCAGGGTGACTGGGCTCGTGGCGACCTTCGGCAGGGAGTGAGTGCGACTCGCCTTGATGCCGCCATTGACGCACTGGTGAATCGACCCGAGTCCGAGGGTCGCACCCACGGGCTTCTCATTGTGGCCAACGGTCATGTGGTTCGGGAATGGAATGGAGACGGATTAACGCCAGAGTCCACGCATATTTCATGGTCAATGGCCAAGAGCGTCACTCACGCTTTGGTGGGTATTGCGGTGGGCGATGGTCTGCTCTCGCTTCATGACACCAACTTGTTGCCGGAGTGGCAGAACGATGAGCGCTCACACATTTCATTGAGCGACCTGTTGACCATGCGAAGTGGCTTGAAATGGATAGAGGACTATGTGGATGGAACCACATCAGACGTCATTGAGATGTTGTTCGGTGAATCCGATTTCACGGGTGACCACGCCGCCTATGCGGCTGCAAAGCCGTTGCTCTATAAACCCGGAACCCAGTGGGTGTATTCGTCGGGCACCACCAACATTGTTGCGCGAATACTTGCGAACGCAATAGGAGAGCGGGGCCAATCTCACGACGCGCTGGATGTATTTATGCGCAGTCGATTGTTTGCGCCACTTGGAATGTCTGCAATTCCAAAGTTCGATTCTGCAGGAACATTCGTCGGGTCGTCATTTTTATATGCCACAACGCGTGACTTTGCAAAGTTCGGATATTTGTACCTCAACGGCGGAAACTGGGGCGGACAACAAATTCTTCCCATCGGTTGGGCTGATGATGCAGCGCGCTCAGTTGTTCATGACGATGAAACGGGAATGGGCTATAGCTCGCATTGGTGGACATGGCCAACAGACGAAGGGTCCATGATTGCCCACGGTTATGAAGGACAGATCACGTGGGTGTCACCTGCACGAGATGTGGTTGTTGTTCATGTAGGGAAAACATCGGCTGACCACAGCGATCAATTACGGCATGGGCTAGAGCGGATAGTGGTTGAATTCCCTGCATGAGGATGCGTAATCGGTCACGATGGTAGAGATGAATTCAGAGAAGAGAAAAAGGCCCGCATTTCTGCGACCTATTCAGATTGTGCTCGCGGGCGCAGTCATCTACTTCTTTGTGTTGCCCCTTATCCCTGGGTTTAGAGATGCTGTAAATGACCTCAACACCATTGATCCGTCGTTGCTGTTCGCGGGAATTGGTTTTCAGGCGCTGTCGCTTTTTGCATATTCGCTTCTCACCAAGGCGGCGCTTGGTGAAAGCGGCAACAATGTCAGCGCGTTACGCCTCTATCGAATTCAGCTCAGCACGAAGGCGCTTGGCAATATCGTTCCTGGCGGAAGTGCGGCAAGTTCAGCACTTGGTTATCGGCTCATCACAATGTGCGGAGTTAGGGGTCCCGATGCCGCTTTCGCTCTTGCGACAGCCGGTATTGGTTCAGCGGTCGTCTTGAACATCATTTTGTGGGTGGGTCTCATCGTTTCCATTCCGGCACGGGGAGTTAACCCTGCCTACGGATCTGCAGCAATTGTTGGCGTCATCCTTATGGCGTTTGCCGCCTTCATCATCTTTGGTCTTGTTGAAGGACAAGGTCGCTCCGAGCGCCTTGTTCGCACAATTGCGCGTCGATTGAGATTCGACGAACATCATGCTGCGGAAGTGTTGGCGCATCTGGGTTCGCGCATTGAAGGTTTGTACGCCGACAAGCAACTTCTTCGTCGCGTTGTTATGTGGGCAACGGTGAACTGGCTGCTCGACGCAGTCTCACTGTGGGTGTTCTTGCGCGCATTTGGCGGCAACATTGGTCTTGACGGACTCATTGTTGCCTTTGGTATTGCGAACGTGTTCTCTGTAGTTCCCATTACGCCTGGTGGTCTTGGAATTGTGGAGAGCATTTACATTCCAACGCTCGTTGGTTTCGGACTTGCGCGTCGCACTGCAACGGTTGGTGTGTTGTCGTATCGCGTTGCGCAGTACTGGCTTCCCATTGTTGTGGGCTGGCTCTGTTATCTCTCTCTGCAATTTGGACCGTGGGCAATTGACCGTCGCCATCGACTTGCATCGTTGCCGCGCGTGGCTCAATCGCAGACTGAACGTGGCTTAACGACGGTGGATTGGGTGGAAAAGTTTGCGCCGCGGGACCGCACCGGCCAATTCCCCATGCCCAAGATTGACCCCAGCGAACTCGAATACAACGACGATACGGATGGTTCGGCTCGCCCTGAGTAGCGTTTGGTGCCATGACAACACATGAGCGCCCCTTTGGTCGATACCTCGAAGACTTTGTTCCCGGAGACGTTTTCCGTCATTGGCCAGGCAAGACCATCACTGAATACGACGATCATCTTTTTTGCATGATCACCATGAACCATCACCCGTTGCACACCAACGACTGGTTTGCAAAAGAAAGTGTTCAGGGACGCAATGTTGTTGTGGGCAACTTGGTGTACTCGCTTGTTCTCGGAATGAGCGTGCCCGATGTCAGTGGTGCAGCAATTGCAAACTTGGAAGTGGAAACACTTCAGCACAAGTTCCCAACATTCCATGGCGACACTATTCATGCGGAAACACGTGTTCTTGAAGTAGCCGAGAGCAAGTCAAAGAACGATCGTGGCATTGTCACGGTTGAAACAAAAGGTTTCAATCAAGACGGCAAAGAAGTGTGTTACTTCCGTCGCCGTGTCATGGTGTGGAAGCGAGACAGCGCGCCAGATCGTCGCCGTCCATACGACGGACAGGACGTGTGGGCCGACTAACCCGCAACGACCGCATTGCGGTCGCGTTATTGAAATGGGGAAGTGACACTCTGCGCGATTTGCCGTGGAGACGTACACGAAACCCCTGGCACGTGCTGGTGAGTGAGGTCATGTTGCAGCAGACATCTGTTGCGCGGGTACTTCCTAAATTTGAAGCGTTCATTGACGAGTTTCCCACTCCACAGCATTTAGCAGCGGCTCCACTCGGCGATGCCTTGCGTTTATGGTCAGGTCTTGGGTATCCGCGTCGTTGTCGTAATTTGCGAGAAGCAGCGCGTGTTGTACACGAGGAGTTCAACGGAGAATTCCCACGTTCGTTAGAGACTTTGCTTACGTTGCCTGGGGTGGGGCAGTACACAGCACGAGCCGTCATGGCATTTGCTTTTGAGCACGATGTTGCTGTGGTGGATACCAATGTGTCTCGCGTGTTGTCGCGGCTTGAAGGGAAACCACTCAAGGCGAAGGAACTACAGACGCTCGCTGACTCGTTCGTACCTCAGGGTCTTGGGTGGGAATGGAATCAGGTGATGATGGATTTTGGTGCCCGTCATTGCACTGCCCGCCAACCACTTTGCGCGCAATGCCCACTGCGTCAACAGTGTGCGTGGAGGGGCAACGGCGATGACCCAGCACCTGCATCAGCGGGGGCAAGTAAGCCACAAGGAAGATTCGAAGGTTCAGACCGTCAAGCTCGCGGTCGCGCGTTACGTGCAGTGGCAGATGGTGCGACCACGCTTGCACGACTTGCGAAAGTTATGGGCGTAGACAATGAACGAGCAAAAGTGTTGGTGCACGCACTTGTCGACGAAGGCCTGCTTGTGCGAACGGGAAATCGCTTTACTTTGCCGTAACCCAATTAACAATCAGTTCGTTGACTTCGTTTGGCTTCTCTAATTGAAGGAAGTGTCCCGCATCTTCCACTATGCGAAGAGTGGCCCACGGCGCGAATGTTGCAATTGATTCTGCAACTTCTCGACCAATGCAGCCATCGTTTGCGCCGTGCAGATACAAAGTGGGTTGAGTGAGTTCGCCCCCACCGGCAGCCTGAATAGCGTCGTACTTTTCCGAACGCGGACCTGCACCAAGTGTGCAGCGGTAATAACCAAGCGCGGCTGCCAAATGTTGTGCATCGCGAAGACTCGCTTTGCAGTTCTCAGCATCTGCCGCTCCGTCGTATCCGGGTGACCAGTCACGCCACAACATGTCGATGAACGCAAGATCGTTCGATGGCACAACAATGTCGGACAGTGGGTGTTGGAAATAGAACATGTACCAACTGCGCTTGATTTGGTCCATGTTGTTGACGAAAGCCACGTTCATTGCACCACCAGGTGGCACTGCCATTCCCACAACCCGCTTCCATCGGGATGGTTCAGATCCGGCCGCGCCATACACCGATGGGGCTCCCCAGTCGTGACCAATGATGACGGCGTTCTCATCGCCACCGAGAGCTTCGTGTAACGCATTGGCATCTGCCGACAGTGCGCCAGTTTGGTACATGCCATCACTCGCAAGCGACGTTGGTGCATACCCGCGAGTAAACGGTGCAATTGCGCGAAAACCAGCATCTGCCAGCGCAGGCAACAGAAAGCGCCAACTATGTGGGGAATCGGGAAACCCGTGAAGACACAGAGCTAACGGCCCTGTTCCGCATTCAAGATAGGAAAAGTCAATGCCGTTTGCGCTAACCGTTCCCGTGGAGATGAGTGGTGTCATACGAAGAACCGTAGTGCCCTGTGGTGCGACAGGCGTCACCTAAATGAAACATGGGTAAAGCGGTGAAGTTCCGTAGCGTTTCTCGCATGGGGGCCAAGCCATGCTGACTGTGACATTCCACGGCGTACGTGGATCAACGCCGTGTCATGGCCCGTCCACGGCAAAGTACGGCGGCAATACGTCATGCGTCTCGGTGCGTGCTCCAGGTCGACGTCCCATCTTGTTAGATCTTGGAACTGGTCTTCGTTACTTCGGTAAGCAATACACCGCCGGAACAGAAAGTCCGTTGAAGGCAATTGCTTTAGTGACACATCTCCACTGGGACCATGTTCAAGGTCTTCCGTTCTTCACACCAATGCTTCACCCAGGTGCGCGTTTAGAAATCTTTGGTCCACCACAATCAGATGGAACTTCATTTGAACGTGCAATGCAAGAAGCAATTTCGCCGCCAACGTTTCCTGTTGGTCTGAAAGATTTCCCCGGCAACTTCTCGTTTAACGATGTAGCCGATACCGAATGGGAAATGGATGACTACAAGATCATCTCGCGTCTTGTTCCACACATTGGGCCAACGGTTGGCTATCGCATTGAGTTTGCGGGTTCCACTATTGCGTACATCTCCGACCATCAACAGCCCCTCGACGGTTCTTTTCATCTGCCAGAAGGCGTTCGTGAACTCGCCCAAGACGTTGACCTGTTAATTCACGACTCGCAATACACGCCGCAGGAGTTTGCAGTGAAGGCAAACTGGGGTCACTGCACGGCCGAGTTCGCTATGGGAATTGCTGCAGCAACCGGGGCGAAGCGTTTGGCGTTGTATCACCACGACCCAGACCGCACCGACAATGCGCTCGATGCAATGGCAACCTGTGGAACGGGCAAGGGCATGGACGTTTTCTTCGCTCGCGAGGGCGGAACAATTTCCGTCTAACGGCTCTGGTCTACTGTGGTCGCGTGACCTCAGAAATCAATCCCGCACTCTTTCGTTCCGTACTTGGGCATGCACCAACATCTGTTGTTGTGGTCACTGGTTGCGATGCATCGGGTCAGCCATTCGGAATCACGATTGGGTCGTTTGTTTCTGTCTCCCTCGATCCACCACTCGTTGGATTCTTGCCAGGAACATCGTCACGTTCGTGGAATGCAATTCAGGAGTCTGGGCATTTTTGCGTCAACATCCTTGGGGCCGATCAAGAAGATCTGTGTTGGAAGTTTGCGAAAGAAGGGGACGACAAGTTCGAGGGAATCAACTGGACACCGTCGTCAACGGGTAGTCCCGTGTTGCCAGGTGTCATCGGTGTTATCGATTGCTCCATTGAGTCTCAGGATGTCGTAGGTGACCACTATTTCGTAGTGGGTCGCGTCGCTCAGATGTCTCACGTTGAGAATGCAGATACTGCAATGGTGTTCTTCCGTGGGAAAGTGGTCAGCGCCACCTACCCAACTGCGTAATGCTGTCTCGCATTCTTGCCGCATGTGTTGGGGCTGTCATCTTGTTCGCTGGTGCCACGAAAGCCACAGGATTTCAGCAATGGAAGGCAGACGCACGTTCGCAGGGACTATGGCCAGCTATTGCGTATGTTGTGCCAGGTGTTGAATTGCTACTTGGTGCTCTCTTGATTGTTCTTGCACCAACCCCTGTCGTCTTCGGAGCCGCCACACTGTTGTTGCTGATTTTTACTGTGTATTTGCTTGTGCTTGTTGCGTCGGGCTCAACGGTGCCGTGTGCGTGTTTTGGTGCACAATTTTCGAAACCGCCGTCGTGGAGAGACGTTCTGCGTAACGTTCTGATGCTGACGGCGTTGTTCGTTGCTGCTGCTATGTACTAGCGACTAGTCAATGCAACTAATGGCAAATGCCAAAGTTCGCGCTTCATCTCGCCATTGTTCATAGCGACCAGACAGACCGCCGTGTCCGGCCCCCATTTCGCATGTAAACACAACTGTTGTCTGCGGAGATTCGTGTCGTATTTTGGCTACCCACTTTGCGGGTTCGTGATAACTCACGCGAGGGTCATTGAGTCCGGCCGTTACGTACACCTGTGGGTACGTCACAGATGTGGTGTTGTCGTAGGGAGAATACGACTGAATGTATGACGCGAATGGTTCTGTGCGCGGGTCGCCCCATTCTTCCCATTCCGTCACAGTCAGCGGCAACGACGGATCACTCATTGTGGTCACAACATCAACAAACGGAACTTCGGCAATGGCTCCTGCAAAGCGAGCGGGATTCATGGTGATGCATGCACCCACCAACAACCCTCCTGCACTACCTCCACGAAGCACAAGACGTGACCCCGCACAGACAGACGCACTGTCTAGGTGGCTTGCGGCATCAATGGTGTCGGTGAATGTGTTGCGCTTATTCAAGAACTTTCCGTTGAGGTACCAATTGCGTCCCATCTCGCCACCACCGCGCGGGTGCACTAAGGCCCACACCCATCCGCGGTCCAACAAGGAAAGCCGTGCAACAGAAAACCATGGGGCGAGAGAGATCTCGTATGCGCCGTAGGCGTACACCACGCCGGGAGCAGTGCCATTAAGTGGTGTGTCGCGATGATGGACTATGTCGACAGGTACTTGAGTTCCGTCGGCGGCTGTGGCCCACAGACGTTGCGAGATGTAGTGAGAAAGATCGCAGTTCAACACTTCCGTGCGCTTCAGAGTTGTGAGAGACGAATCTTTTAGCGAATGCCACGCCACGGTGTTGGGGATTGTGAGCGATTGATATGTCAGACGAATTCCGTCAGGTGAATAGTCGGGATTCGCATCTAGTTCTACTTCGTGAGGTTCCTGGCGAATGGCAATAGGGGAAACGGTTCCGTTGGTGGTCACTAGCGACAGAACTTGCTGTGCATTTTCCCAACGTTGCATGACTGCAAAGGTTTCGAAACAATCGAACTGCACAATGCGCTTTGAAGGTGCGTGGGGGATGAACTCTGTCCATTCGCCACCATTTTCTGGCATTGTCATGACGTGAAAATCGTCGGCATCCAAATTGGTGGTAATTGCAAATACATCGTTCCAGTGATCTGCCTGGTACTCAACAGTGTCGCGTCGTGGAGCGAGGGAGCGGGGTGATGCGGTGGGATTCAGTGCATCTATTACCCAGCATTCACTAGATGTTTTGCTTCCCGACTCAATCATGATCCACTTGCCAGAACGTGACACGCTGACGCCAACGAAGAAGCGCTCATCGCTGTCCTCTAGAACCAATACATCGTCAGTGGTTGCTGTGCCTACTTTGTGTCGCCACACCTGATAGGGCCGCATGGCTTCATCGGGAACCACGTAGAACAACCATTCGTCATTGGCTGACCATGCGGTGCCACCCCAGGTTGTGTTGGGAATCTCGTCGGATAAATCTTGAGCGGTAGTCAGGTCGCGAATTCGCAGTGTGTACATCTCACTTCCGTCGGTATCACTAGACCACGCCAGGAGTTGTCCGTTGTGCGAGACATCGAATGCACTTAATGAGAAGTAGTCGTGTCCCACTGCTTCTACGTTCTCGTCGAGAAGCACGGTGGAAAGGGCAGTCTCTGCAGTCCTTCCGCGTGAATGAATTGCGTACGACTTGCCGGTTTCTGTGCGCGATGCGTACCACCAGCCACGATGAAGGACGGGATAGGACGAATCATCTTCCTTCACCCGTTGCTTAATCTCGCCGTAAATGGCATCGATGGTGGCGGTGTGGGGTTGAAACCATTCAGTTGCGAAAGAATTTTCCGCAGTTAGATACGTAAGCGTGTCGGGATCGTCTTTGTCCCTGAGCCAGGCATAGGGGTCAGATACCGGACCTGTGGGGCGGAGCCATTCGTGAGGGCGACGAGGGGCCCGTGGCGTGGCAGAAGTCATGGCGGGAAGGCTATGGCGACAAGGCAGGTACCGTGAGCGCGTGCGCGTATGGATTGACCAAGACCTCTGTACAGGAGATGGACTCTGCGTCGATCATTGTCCCGATGTCTTTGTTCAGCTAGATGATGGCATTGCCTATGTAGCCGTACGCGGAGAACCCCTCAATGACCCAGGTGGCTCTGGTTCTCTCGCCGATGTGGCAGAACGCGACATTGCCGCAGTGGTGCAAGCAGCCGATGTGTGTCCGGGTGAATGCATTTTCATTGAATTGGAGCCGACATTTGACGAAATGACAGGGTCGTAATTCCCCAAATATGGCGCACCCTTCACTTAGTGTTGCCCGCCATGACACCCCGCAAGAATTTCGACCATTTGCCACACGGCTTGGCTAAGGCACTGTCGGTCATTGGCGAGTGGTGGACTCCGTTGGTCATCGTCTCTATTCACGAGGGAAACCACCGGTTCGAATCAATTCAGTCTTCGCTTGACATCGCGCGCAATATTCTCACCGACCGCCTCACAACGCTGGTCGACAACAACCTTGTGCGCAAGGTGGAATACAGCTCACGTCCTCGTCGTTTCGAATATCACCTCACCGATGCCGCATTAGAACTCATCCCAATTTTCAACGATCTTGAAAAGTGGGGAACCAAGTGGTTCGGCGACGATGATGGTCTCGCCGGTGTTCCAGCGAAGGTGTAGTAGACATTCGTTATGGCAGTTCGCACAAAAACTCAACGTGCACTTGTTGTCTTTCCTGCCATCGCAATGGTGGTGTCGCTAGGTTGTGTCTCCGCGTCGCAGGCCCAGAACAACAATGCTCCAACTGCAAAGAAAACAACCACAACTCTTAAGAGAAAAACCACTTCAACAACAAAGGCTCCCAAAGGCGCTGGCGTTCAAAGTGCTCTTACGGTTTTAGGTGCAATCAAAATTGAAAAAGAACGTCCCCAGGGTTATAAGCGTGATTTGTTTAAACATTGGACCGACGATGACGGCGATAGTTGCAATACGCGTGAAGAAGTACTTATTGCAGAATCCCGCACACCTGCACAAGTTGATGCATACGGCTGCAAGGTTGTTGCTGGCGATTGGTTCTCCGACTACGACGGTGTGTTGCACACCGATCCGTCAGATCTCGATATCGACCACTTTGTTCCACTTAAAGAAGCCTGGGACTCTGGCGCATGGGCATGGAGCCCATCTCAAAGACAACGGTTCGCAAACGATCTCAGTGACCCACGTGCACTTATCGCCGTCACGGCCGGAGCAAATCGCTCAAAGGGAGACAAAGACCCGTCGAACTGGTTGCCCAGGCGCAACGAAGCCCTCTGCACCTATGTCACTAGTTGGGTTGCGGTGAAGTCCAGGTGGAAACTGTCCATGGACCAAAGCGAGTGGGGCCGGGTCAAGAACATCCTCACCAACAACTGCCCGTCGGTAACCATTGCTCCTTGGGGAACCGCAGCAGCTGCCGCATCATCGCCAGTGCCCGTCGACTCTGTTGCGCCTAGCACGCCCTCAAGTTCGTCTCCGTCCATTGCGCCCCCAGCCGGAGAGCTTCGCGCGGTGAAGCCCCATGCACGGTGTAAGGGCGCAGAAGTGGGGCAGCGCGGTCAATCCGACGGGGTCACCTACGAGTGTGTGAACCGCAAGAAAGATGGCACGCCAGCGGCCCCTGGCTACAACTACTGGCAACCAGTTCAGTAGCCCTGGTGGGGTGGGGCTCCCTGCCCGATAGCATCGTCTCCTATGTCGAAGAAGACCAAGAAGCGCAAGGCGCGCATGCGCCGCTCGAAGGCCAACCACGGCAAGCGTCCAAACATGGGCCGCGGCTAGTCCGTTTCCCATATGGCCCGCCTCTTTGCACTTCATGCAGGCGGACAACGCTCACCCTGGCAATCCATTGGGCTCACGTGCGATGACGCCACCTGCCTTCTTTCCGATGTCCTTCTTTTGTTCTCCGGAAACGACGCTGGTCTGACTGGTTGGACCATCTCGTCAGACAAAGACGATGTGGTGTCTGTTGACGGAATTCCCACAACACTTGTGTCGCAGTTTCCGTCGCATCCCATCCACTCCTCCATTGGCTCACAACGCATTGTGGGGCTTGACCACGTGGTGGTGAACACCGACGACATTGATCGCACGTGTAGCGCAATTACCGAGGTGCTTGGTGTAGAGGTTCGCAGAGAACGCCAATTGGGCAATGGTGCCGTGCAACGGTTTCACAAATTAGAGAACACCATCATTGAAGTAGTCAGTGGACCACACGTCACAACGCCAGGCGCATCGTTGTGGGGGATGGTGGTCAGCGTGGATGATCTGTTTGATTACTGCGAAGAAGTGGGTGATGTAGTGACATCGCCACCGAAGAAAGCAACACAGCCAGGTCGATACATCTCGACAGTGCGATCGAGTGTTGGTTTGAACATTCCTTTTGCGCTGATGACACCACATGTGTCGGGAATGGACACCCGTTAACTGTCGTCTTCGTCTTCGCCACTGAGTTGTCGAAGATGACGCGCACCAATGTCGCATTCTTCGTTAATGGGGCACCATCGGCACTGAAAGCCAGGGCGACGCTCTGGTTGTCGAGTTTTCAACGCCAGGTCGGCGATGAGAAGTGTTCCGTGAGCGGTACGCCGCACGGCAGCCTGCAAGAGCCCTTCTGTTACTGGCTCATCGTCTAAGCGAGCAGAGTCGAGTGAGTACGAACCCAAACTGCGTGGTGGTTGCCTGCTGCGCAAAGTTTCAATGAGCGCATAGAAACGAAGATCGTCACGATGAGTGGGAGTGAGGCGACCTGTCTTTAGGTCGATAATGACTTTGCGGCCAGGGCCGCCAAGAACTAAGTCCATTCGTGAGGAAAAGATGACGGAATTATTGAATAGCGAATATGACGCCGAGTATTCCACCATGGGTCGCCACTGGGGCTTGATGGGTGGAAAGCATTCAAGAAAGTTTGTTACTGCTCCGAGAACGGCACCACGTAGTTCGGCAAGTTCGTGTGCAGGTAACGACACAATGAACCCGGATGCACTTTCGCGAGGATTTTCAGCAACGCTGGTAATTGCAGCATCGACAATTTCGCCAGGAATAATGGGACCACGCCAGTTGAGAAGAAGTTCAATGCCTTTGTGGGCAATTGTTCCGCGCACCGTATTGATGTTCCACGCAAAAGCTTGCTGACGATTTAGGACGTGGTACTCCTCGCATCCCAATACGGTGGCAATGTGATGCTTGTTGACGCGCAAGGGATTGTCGGCCGAGAACAGGCCTTCAAGCGGTGCAAGTGCAACCGACAATTGCTCTTCAACATCGGTGACTATGTGGTCGGGGAGTGGCTCCCAATCTGGAGGAACACCGAGCGAGTCGATGATGGCTTGTTGAAGAGGGTTGAGTTCGACATCCACGGTGACAATCACACTATTCCTTGGGCGTGCCATGCCAGAGAGGAGTGCAACACCCCTTTGGCACACTCATCACATGTCCACATCCGCCACATCAAAGTTCACAGCAGCAGCCAGAGTGCTTGCTCAGCGTGTTGCTGAACTTAATTTGGTGGTTCCAGGGTTCCGCAGCCCTCCACGCATCGTTGGTGTCAACCGCACCGTTCGACGCTCGCGAGATGGCGAAGGTGGCGTGGTGGCGGTACGTCTCGCAGACCGACCATTCACAGCCACGGTGGGGGACATGATCGAAGGCGTCATTGTCATAAATGGCTTATCGGCCACCGAAGCCGACCGGGTTCGCACCTTGTTGTGGCGAACAATGTTGCAGTTCACTGTTGAAACAAGTACGCCTCGGCCATCTACGCGCGTAGCCTAAATACGTTCACGCCCGGATGGCGGAACTGGCAGACGCAGGGGGCTTAAACCCCCCGGATGGCAACATCTTGCGGGTTCGATTCCCGCTCCGGGCACTCTTCATCATCTTTGCCCTTCACAAGTACCCATACGGTGTTCAGTTCTGTAATGAACAAACTGAGCAGAAGTGGAACAAACAGCAAAGCCAGCACGGTGGGGTGTTCGGCAAGTTCCACGGCAATCAGTGTGTAAAACGGCGTTGGCAACACAGTGCCAATGACCTGATCATCAATCACTACCCACGGGTCGTCGTGAGTGTTGGCATCACCGCGAGTTGCATACAACGTGTGAATTTCACCAGAAGGAGTGGTTGATTTCCACGAACTCATTACTCGATGAGTGGTGGTCTTGCCGCCGCGGAGGAAAGTGATCACGTCGCCCACCTGGGGGGACTCGGTGGTGCGAACAGTAATCACTTCCCCCACGTCGAGAGTTGGCTTCATTGACCCGCCATCAATCTTGAAATGGCGGTGGTCGTTGGCCGAGCTGAATTGGTTCGCTCCCACAATGGCGAGCGAACCAGCAATTCCCAGCAACGTGCACAGTCGCACGCCCCATCGGAGAATTGCTCGCATGTTCATTACAACTGCTGTGACGCCACGTTGAGGGTGACAGTTGAGGTCTTGCCAGCAATACCATTTGGTGTTGACGACGGCAACGAGATGCGCAGGCACACAGTTTCTGACGTACCGGCCACCAAGTTTGCGTTTGCCATGGACAATGCAGTTAGAGAAGAGGCTGAGCCAACTTGAGTGCCCGACTGGTAGGTGGCCGCAGCACATTTTTCGGCAGTCGTTGTCTTCCATGTTTCCACTTGCAATGCATCAACCAGTGGGGCACCAGAACCCGTTGGGCGAGATGCAGTGAGCTTGTAACTGAAATCCAATGAACCAGCGTTGGCAACATTGATAGGGCGGAAGAAAACATCGCCGGGCTTTAAGTTTGCCAACGCAACAACTGTTGGTCCGCCAAGAGCTACGTCAACCCAGCCGGACGAAACGTCCATGGTGGAGTCTTCGGTGTCGGTGAACATGGCCCCCGAAGCCGCCGTAGCGATTCCTGCACCGGCAACGGCAAGCGTTGACAGCGACAAAAGAAGGCGTCCGATGTGTGAAGTGAGTGAGGTGTTTTTTCTCATGAACACACTCAATCAGTATTGAATACCGCAGTTGCACGGCATTAGTACCCAACACGAGTACCGAGGTACCTAGTTAATGGGGCACTCCCAGGTGAGCAGAGTTCCACCCTCTGCAGCTGCGGAAAGGGCAAAAGAACCCTGATGCGACTTTGCGCGATACGCCAATGAAAGTGTGCCGGCTTTACGGCGTTTTAGTCCGTGTGGGCCAATACCGTTGTCTCGAATATGCAGCGATACAAAGTTGTCTGTGATGTTGAGAGTGACCCACACCTGTGTGGCTTTTGCGTGACGTGCAGAGTTAGACAACCCTTCACGAAGAACATTTTCAACGTCGTCAATTAAGTCATCGGGTAGTTCGCGGGCCACAGAAATGTTTTGCTCGATGGGAGATGTCCATGCACCAGAGAACATTTCAAGAACTTTCTCAATACGGCTTCGCACTGGTTGTCGTGTCTCTGGTTCAATGTTGAAAATTGTGTCGCGAATCCCGTTGATGACTTCATGGATTGCATTGACTGCCCATGGCTCAGAGTTTTGCGATTGCAGACGAAGTGCAATAGCAAAAAGATTCTGAATGATTGAGTCATGTAGATCTCGGCCAATGCGTGCGCGTTCCAGACTGAGTAGTGCTTCACGTGTGGCGTCGGTGTATGCCTGACGTTGTGCAATGAGTTCCATCTCGAGGGCGGTCATCTCGCTCAAGTCGGAGCCAATTTCAACAATGAGGTCGCCAATTCGCAGCCACGTGACTTCAATGCGAACAAGAACCTCTGGCGGGCGGTACACGTCAATCGTGTCTTCAGACAATTCAAAGACTTGCCGCACAGAATTCTCTTGCCATGCTCTGCGCACATATTCAATTGCAATGTCGGGTTCAAAATACTTGTCTGTGATGGTTTGGCCAACACGTGGTGGTTCGTTGCGAATGGCTTCGTACGGTTCGTTCCACCACGCCAGGCGAGTGTCCGTGACTTCGCCATTGTCATTGAAGATGGGTTCGTGAATACCGATGCAGTCACGAAGTGACGCCAAAATAAGTGCGGCGTGATGGTCGCAAATTGTTGCTGGAGGCGAGACGGGGCAGGTCATGTTTGGTCGGGCGCCTCTGCATGTTCACCGGCCATTGCTACAAGTACAGCAAGTTGTGTTCTATTTGCTGCACCCACTTGCGTAAGAATTTTTGACACGCGGTTCTTCACCGTCTGCAAACTGAAGTGCACGGTTTCCGCAATGTCTCTGTCGGTCATGCCGCGCGAGATGAGAACTGCAATTTCTCGATCTATTTCGCTGAGCACAGACAGTGCATTGGTAGGCAAAGTGCTGAGACGTTTTGATGCAGCACGTACTTCTACTGCGTTGATGAGGTGCAACCCTGCAAATGCATCACGAATTGCTTCGGCTAATTCGTGTGCCGGTGCACCTTTCAGAACAATGGCAGAAGCTTTTGTGGAGTATCCCGTTACTAAAACTTCATCTTCAAGGAACGAAGTGAGGAGAACGACGTTGATTCGTGGGTGTTTCGATTTGATCCACTCGGTGATGTTGTGCCCGGTGCCGTCACCCAAGCGAACATCAAGAACTGCAATGTCGATTTCGTCTGCTTTTTCCTGCAATAACGCAAGAGTGGATGCCACCGAGTTCGTTGTGTGAACGACGGATATGTCGTCCTCTTCGTTCAACACAGAAGCGAGTGCTTGTCGGACCATTTCGTGGTCATCGCAGATGAGAACACGGATTGTCATTAACTGCACCGTACTCGCAAAAAAGTATGGGTGTTGCCAATTGGTCAGTTCGCTGACAAGATTCACTGCAATGCGAATTGACTCCATCCGCTCGGTGCGTGTCCCAATGGACATTCATACTCCGTTAGTGACATCACATGGCACTCATTCGCAACGAACCGCATCTCTCGTTGAGATCACTACGTCAGATGGTGTAGTTGGATGGGGTGAGAATGTCGCACCTAGTGGTGTTCAATATGTAGGTGAGTCTGCAACGCAATCACACGCGTCTCTACAGATGCTCGCGTTACTGCTTGGAGGCCGCGATGTTGATGTCTTTGAGATGTTTGCGGAGACATGGTGGGGAGTTTCTGAAAAGAATTTCGCGAAGCATGCTTTGGAATCTGCACTCTGGGATGCCCATGCTCGAACAGAGAACGTGTCATTACGAAACGCACTTGGCGGTGTGCGCGACTCCGTTATGCCAGGAGTGGTGGTGGGCCTTGCGTCTTCCGTCGACGACACTGTTACTGAAGCTGTTAGTCGAGTTGCCGAGGGATATCGACGCGTAAAACTAAAGATTGAACCCGGCCGCGATGTTCAGGTGGTGCGTGCCGTGCGCACAGCAGTCGGAGATGCAGTCATTCTGCAAGTTGATGCCAATGCTGCTTATACACGCGACGACATTCAACATCTATCAAGACTCGACGAGTTTGCTCTTCAATTCATTGAACAACCATTAGCCGCCGACGATCTTGAGGGTCATGCTCTTCTTTCTTCTCGAATTCGCACTCCGGTGTGCCTAGATGAGTCAGTTGAGAACTGTGATCAACTCATGCGTGCAATAGAAAGTGCTGCGTGTTCGGTGGTGAACGTGAAGCCATCGCGTGTTGGTGGAATTGGTGATGCTCTGCGAATGCACAACATCGTTGCAACGCATGGTCTCGACGCATGGGTGGGTGGAATGCTGGAAACAGGAATTGGGAGAGCATCGTGTTTGGCACTTGCCTCACTTCCCGGATTCACTTTGACCCCCGACCTCAGTGCCTCGAATCGATATTTTGATCGTGATGTGACCGCGCCGTTCGAGTTGGAAAATGGTGAGATACGGGTGCCAAATACCGTAGGAATTGGAGTGCAGCCACTTTCGTGGGTGTTTGAACACCCCGAAGTGAAAATCGAGACACTGTTTCAGGCCTAGTTCGTGGCACGATTGCACCATGGTTTCTGCAGAGTCCTTTTCGCTTGATGCTTTGGTGGCCGACCTTGAAGCGTTAGTGACTAGCGAGTCTCCTTCTCGTGACCTGCCTTTGCTGAACCAGCACGCCGAGCTGCTTGCACAGATAATGGAACGCTTGTTGGGTTCTCGTCCGACATTGATTGAGTCACCAGTAGGTCCGCACATTCACTGGGTAGGTGGGCCAGATCCCCGAGTACTTATTCTCGGCCATCACGACACCGTCCACCCCGTGGGAACTTTGGCTCGACTTCCATTCACCACAAATGATGGCATTGGTCGTGGGCCCGGCATCTTTGACATGAAGGCAGGAATTGTTCAGGCACTGCACGGCGTTGCGGCGCTGGCCGATACATCACACATTGAAATTTTGTTGTCCGCAGATGAAGAGATTGGCTCTCGTGCTTCGCGTGCACTCATTGAGGAGCGTGCACGTGCATGTGGCGCCGTGTTAGTTCTTGAACCAAGCGCTGATGGTGGCGCGCTAAAAATTGGTCGCAAAGGAACTGGCACATTCGAGCTCACTATTGAAGGACGCGCATCACACGCTGGATTGGAACCCGAAAAGGGGATCAACTCGTTGGTGGAACTTGCCCATCTCATTCCGCAAATTGTCTCTATTGCGGATCCCGCACGTGGAACAACGGTGACACCGACGCTTGCATCGTCTGGCACTGCCGACAATGTTGTTCCGGCTCGCACCACCATGTCGGTCGATGTGCGCGTTGCGGTTCCCGAAGAGAAGCCTCGAGTTGAAGAAGCATTTGCCCAACTGCAGACATCTCTCGAAGGTTCTCGTCTCACCATGAGTGGTGGCATCGGGCGTCCGCCAATGCATGAGTCGGCCGCAAGCGAGCTCTTTCAACTTGCTCAGAATGTGGCCACAAAAGTTGGTATTACCAATCTTCAGGGTGTGGTTGTTGGTGGCGGTTCCGACGGAAATTTCACTGCTGCAGTTGGAGTGCAAACATTGGACGGCCTTGGCGCAGTAGGTGGCGGTGCCCATGGCGACGACGAACATGTTGTGCTCAGCACCATGCCGACACGCGCAGCATTAATTGCGGGTCTGTGTCAGGAGTTGTCTTCGATAGCCAAGAGACCGCCGCTAGGCAATGTTCCGGCAGAACGATAAACCTCAAGCTTGGTTCTACTGTCATCAATGTCAAGGTTGCGCATGGTGAGTTGACCAATTCGGTCAAGTGGCCCGAAAGCGGCGTCTTCAACACGTTCCATACTGAGTCGGTCTGGCGCATATGTGAGGTTTGGACTAGTGGTGTTCAAAATGCTGTAGTCGTCGCCACGCCGTAAACGCAGAGTGACTTCGCCAGTAATTGCGGTTCCAATCCAACGCATTAACGGTTCACGCAACATCAGTGATTGCGGGTCAAACCAACGGCCTTCGTACAGCAATCGACCAAGCCGGCGACCCATGGTGCGATAGTTCTCCATGGTGGCTTCGTTATGGATTCCTGTGACAAGGCGTTCATAGGCAATGTGCAACAAAGCAAGCCCCGGAGACTCGTAGATGCCACGGCTCTTCGCTTCGATAATGCGGTTTTCAATTTGATCGCTCATGCCTAAACCATGACGACCGCCAATGGTGTTTGCTTCCATGACCAGATCTACCTGGGTTGCAAATTCACGGCCGTTGATGGCAACAGGGAAACCTTCGTGGAATCGAACGGAGACGTCTTCAGATGCGATGGCAACATCGTCGCGCCAATGGGCAACGCCCATGATTGGCTCCACAATTTCCATCCCGTTGTTCAGTTCTTCCAGCAGTTTTGCTTCGTGCGTGGCGCCCCAGATGTTTGCGTCAGTTGAATATGCCTTCTCGACAGATGCCTTGTAGGGCAACTTGCGTGCAAGAAGGAACTCGCTCATCTCTGTGCGTCCGCCCATTTCGTTCACGAACGTTGGGTCGAGCCACGGCTTGTAGATACGTAGTGCGGGGTTCACCATGAGGCCATAGCGGTAGAAACGTTCAATGTCGTTTCCTTTGTAGGTACTGCCATCTCCCCAGATGTCCACTCCATCTTCTTGCATTGCGCGTACCAACAGTGTTCCGGTGACGGCACGCCCAAGTGGAGTGGTGTTGAAGTAGGTCTTTCCCGCAGTAGTGATGTGGAATGCCCCACATTGAAGAGCAATGAGTCCTTCGTGCACAAGTTCTTCACGGCAGTCGATGAGGCGAGCAATTTCTGCGCCGTATTCCTTGGCCTTGCTGGGAATTCCCGAAAGATCTGTTTCGTCGGGCTGACCAAGGTCTGCGGTGTAGGCGCACGGAATGGCGCCTTTCTCTCGCATCCACGCAACGGCAGCCGAAGTATCGAGGCCGCCAGAGAACGCAATTCCGACGCGTTCGCCAATGGGGAGTTCAGTAAGGACCTTGGACATGGTGTCAACGGTACTGCCGAGCGATGACCAGCAACGCAATAGATACCGAAAGCGCTGCGATACCAACAATGCCGATGGCGAGCGCGACTGCTGGAGTTCCCGAGATATCGATGACTGCCGTGATGAGAAGAGCAATGGAGCTTCCCACACTGATAGGCGCAAGCACGCGAGGCTTCTTTGACGCTGCCACCAACGGAAGGACAACAATCACGACGGGCACCAGAATAAAGAGGGGAGACGCCGGAGAACTTTCTGGCCCAAGCCACCACAGCGGTCTGCCAATAGTGCGGCTGGTGATTGCAATAGCCAACACGCTCGCACCAGCCAATACCCACGTAATGAACGCAACGGTGCGCCAGCCGTCAGACAAGTACGGAGACGGCGGCGGGGAGACCTGCGGGGGATCAAACTCCATGCCTTCACCGTACTCGGACCGCCTTCGTAGACCCAGCAGTAGCCTTACTGCGCATGGAGAAGACCCCATTTCAGAAGTTGTCGGTGTTCTTCCCCATGTGGAACGAACAGGACTACATCGAACGCGCTATCGATGCCGCTCGCGAAGAGTGTGAAGACCTCATGTCTGGCGGAGATATTGGTGATTACGAACTCATCATTGTTGACGATGCCTCAACTGACGCCACTCCAGACATTGCTGCTCGACTTGCCGCCCACGATCATCGAATCCGCATTGTGCGTCACCCAGAGAATCGAAAGCTTGGCGGCTCGATGAAATCTGGTTATGCGGCAGCAAGCGGAGATCTTGTGTTGTACACAGATGCGGATTTGCCGTTTGACATGCACGACGTTCACAAAGCAATTCGTCTGTTGCGCTATTACGACGCCGACATGGTGAGTGCCTACCGGTTCGATCGCACAGGCGAGGGATACGTGCGTACCGTGTATTCGTTTTTCTACAACATGATGGTCAGGGTGTTGTTCGGAGTTCGTATGCGCGACATCAACTTTGCATTCAAGTTATGCCGAACCAGAATCTTCGAGCACGTGGAACTAAAGAGTGAAGGCTCGTTCATCGACGCCGAACTTGCAGTGAAGGCCCATAAGTACGGCTACACAGTTATCCAATTCGGGGTGGACTATTTCCCCCGAACTCGCGGAGTTTCTACATTGAGCTCCCCAGCAGTCATCATCAAAATTCTTCGAGAAGCTCGCTCTTTGCGCAAAGAAATTCGCAATATCAGCCCTGTTGTATAGGGGCGATACCCGTCCCGTAGGGGGCGTTGGTAGCGTTTCGTACTCGTGAGCGACCCATTCGACCCAGAGATGAATGACCCGTTCTCCGACCTTCCAGACCCTGCCTTCGCAGAGTCTCAATTCACTGAACCGCCCGCGCCACATGTTCCCTGGTGGATTCACTGGCGCCCCGCCATGATTGCGGCTGCGGTGTTCGCAAGTGTTGTGGGTGCCGTGGTGGTCAACGCAAACTCCGGACCAGCCACCGTTGCGACAACTACTACCGCTTCGGCATCGTCAGTGTGTAATGAGAATTCGCCTGTCACGTGTTTCGGTTTGACACGAGTCATCAAAAATGGTGCGAAAGGTGAAGATGTTCGACGGTTACAACTTCGCCTAAAAGAACTGAAGTTTGATCCGGGCAAGGTAGACGGAATTTACGGTGGCGACACCCGCATGGCGGTGTGGGCTTTTCAAGGAATTGTTCTCAGTCTGAAAGGCAAAGAAAAAGTCGACTTCGTCACACCGGCTTTGTGGGACATCATGCGCGGTGATGTCGTTATTGCACCGCGTCGTCAGCCCGGAACCCCCAATCACGCCGAGGTGTATCTTCCCGAACAAGTGCTCACTGTGTTCAAGGGGCCCGAACTTGTTCTCGTCACACACATTTCGTCTGGAACGGGTCAGCAGTGGTGTGAACCCGTCACAATTGACCCAGGCGAAGAAGGTAACGAAAACGGCACAGAACCCATTTATGAAGGCTGGTGTGGAAGCGCTATCACTCCAGGTGGTTTGTACTACTTCTACAACCGAAAGTTCGGCCTTCGCGAAAGCAAGTTAGGCACAATGTGGAATCCGGTGTACTTCAACTTTGGTATTGCAGTTCACGGAGCAATGAACGTTCCGAAAGAACCTGCATCACACGGGTGTATTCGAATTCCCATCTTTATTTCTGAGTATTTCCAAGACCTTGTGAACTACAACGACCGAATTTATGTATTTGATGGCGTGAAAGACCCAGAAGAATACGGATCACAACCACCCGAATGGGACAAGAAAGATCCGAACTTCACGACGACAACGTCGAGCACCACATCAACAAGCGTGCCCAAAACCACAGTTCCTCGCCGTGCCACCACCACTACGTCGTCAACTGTGCCCGTCACTACAGTGCCCTAGTAGTGTCGTGCGTATGGCACACACCACCCCCTACGTATTGTCAGACCTCATCACTTTCCCCAAAGTGCTTCATCGTTCTCGCGTACGCGATGCGGTGTTAGTTCTTGGTGGAGCATTGTTCACCGCGTTGTGCGCACAAGTGGTGGTTCATCTTGGTTTCACACCGGTTCCACTCACTGGCCAAACATTTGCCGTTCTCACAGTGGGTTCCATTTTGGGCTCGCGTCGGGCAATGGCTAGCCAGGCGTTGTACTGGGCCTTGGGCGCTATCGGTCTTCCGTTCTATGCGTCTGCAACTGGCGGCTGGGAACGTGCCACAGGCTCAACATTTGGCTATTTCATCGGTTTTGTTTTGGCATCGGGAATTGTTGGCTGGTTTGCAGACCGTCGCAACGACCGCAACTACATCACCTCGTTAAGCAGCCTTGTTTTTGCTTCATCAATCATTTACGCATGCGGTGCAGTGTGGTTGTCACATTCTCTCAACATTCCGCTTGCGCAAGGTGAAGGAAGCGCCATTGAATTGGGAGTCAGCCCGTTCCTTGTTGGCGATGCCATCAAAATTGCCTTAGCTGCAACAGTTGCCCCACTTGGCTGGGCTGCGTATTACTCACGTCCACGGTGATTCGTTGTCATGGCGGGGGTAGACAACAAAGCGGTTCATAAAGAACGCAAGTTGGGTCGCCCCGCCGACACAGACTCCACCGATACGCGCGATCGAATTGTGCGCTGTGCACAAGAGATCTTCGCTGCAGAGGGTTTTGAAGGAACGACCAACAAAGACATTGCCGCACGAGCAGAAATCTCGTCCGCTGCCTTGTATCACTACTTTCCGTCTAAGGCTGAAATGTATGTGGCTGTTTGTGAATCAATTACATGTGTATTTGTCGACGTGTTCAGCCACGCCACGTCATCGGATCCGCGCTTAGAGAGACGTCTCACCGCATTGATCTCAGAAGTGGGAACACTGGGTGCATCCTCGCCGTCAATTGTGGGGTTCATCACCGGAATTTCGGCAGTCGTGAAACGCCACCCTGAAGTGGCGAGGGGTACCGAAGCATTTGGGTTGGAATTTCGAAAAATGACTCTGCATCTCATCGAGACGTCAACGGAGTCGGAGAGAATCTTGCAGGGAGTCACTCCAGCATCATTTGCCGACCTCACTGCATCCATCCTTGCTGGTTTAGGTCGCCTTAGCGCTCGCGGAGACCAGGCCCGACATTTGGCTGCTGGCGACGCTTTCTTGCGGCTCATTCGGGCTGCTGCGCGCAACTAGTTTGGAGTCGGTGAAACCCGACGCACTCTCGCACTTGGTGAACCTTGCTCAATCGGTTCCCAGTATCGCCGAGATGTTCCGAACATCGCCCGGACGAGCAGCTCAGTTCACGTTCGATGCTGTTGGCATTCATGCGGATTTTTCCCGTCAGCGTATTTCGCCTGTCTTATGGGCGGCATTGCAAGACACTGCAAAGGATCGCGGCATCGAAGAAAACATTGCGCGAATGTTCAGGGGAGACATCATGAATGTCACCGAAGGACGAGCTGTGTTGCATACCGCTCTTCGAGCCGATGCGTCAACCAGCAATGAAGCGCACTGGGCATCACATGCCCTTCACAAAGCAAAAGAGTGTGCACGCGCTGTTCGGTCACAGTCAGATATTCGCACCGTGGTGAACATTGGAATTGGCGGCAGCGACTTGGGGCCAGCAATGGCTACTCGCGCTTTGCGCCGATGTGTTGACGGCCCCGATGTTCGTTTTGTGTCAAACGTTGATGCTGCAGATCTTGACTCGGCGTTGGCGGGTCTTCAGCCACAGCACACCGTCTTCGTTGTGTCGTCGAAGACATTCACAACAAGTGAAACCATGCATAACGCAGAGCGCGCGCGACAGTGGGTGAGCGCGGCAGGCGGCGATTGGGCCTTGCGTTTCTTTGCCGCTACGGCCAGCCCAGACGTTGCGCGTCGTTGGGGCATACGCGACGAGAACATTTTTGAGTTCAGAGATTGGGTCGGCGGACGATTCTCTGTGTCGTCTGTGATCGGTTTTCCGTTGATGTGCGCAATAGGTCCCGATGCATTTGACGAGATGTTGATGGGCATGCGAGACATGGACGCGCATGTTGCGGCGGAACCACTTCATCTGAATCTTGCCGTAGCCCACGCGCTTGTGTGGTTCACTAATGCGGTTCTTCATGGGTATGCCACAGTTGCAGTGGTGCCGTACAGCCATGACCTGTCTCGACTGCCGGCGTACTTGCAACAGTTGGTCATGGAAAGCAACGGCAAAGGCGTTTCAACACGTGGCGAACGTGTCGACACTTCCACTAGCCCTGTTGTGTGGGGTGAACCCGGAACGAACGGTCAGCATGCGTTCTTTCAGATGCTTCATCAGGGGACACAGGTTGTACCAGTTGAATTCATCAGTTCGGTGGCTCCATTAGGCAGCGATAACGAAGCGCACGACATCTTGATTGCCAACATGATTGCCCAATCTGAAGCCCTTGCGGTTGGCGACGCAAACGAAAACCCGCACCGTCGCTTTCCTGGGAATAGACCCAGTTCTGTTCTGATGCTCGACGCGTTGTCACCGCGTACGTTCGGAGCGTTACTCGCAATGTATGAACATTCCACCGCTATTCAAGGGTGGCTTTTGGATGTCAATAGTTTTGATCAATTCGGGGTGGAATTAGGAAAAACAATGGCAATCTCAACACTGAATTCGTTCGGTGATGGTGGCAATAGTTCCGAAGAAACGTTGACACACCCCTTGGCGTCTTGGTATCTCGCGCAACAAAAAAACATCTCTGGGGAATGAATGCGAATTGCCATTTGTGGGTCTATCCTGCCCTGAATGGCGGGTAAAAAACTGACGGTTAATTCCACTGAGCGAATGCTCAATCTTGTTGCGTTGCTTACAGAGTCTCCGCGGCCACTCACGTTGGAAGACATCTCGAACAAAATGTCGGGGCAATATCCCGAAGCAGATGAAGCACGTCGCACAGCATTCGAACGCGACAAACGTTCACTGCGCGCATTGGGGCTTCCTATCACTACGCAAACACTGTCCGGAAGCGATGCGGGGAAAACTGCATATTCCATTAATCGTTCCGAATATTCACTTATTAACTTCGACCTCAGTGAAGACGAGCTCGACGCATTGCAGCAAGCGGCTGCTCTTGTTCAAATTGGAACAACGTGGGGCAAGCAAGCAGTGCAGTGGCTAGGTGGCGAGGTAACCAGCGCCGAAATCCCTACTGCCGTCAACGTAGATGCGCGTTCGCACGTACTGCCATCGTTGTGGGATGCCATTGAATCGCGCTCTGTGACGTCCTTCCAGTATCGCGATCGCCCACGCGTTATTCACCCGTACGGACTGTTGGCTCGTAATGGCTTTTGGTATCTCATTGCATTCGATGTCGAACGCGACATGCAAGTCACCTATCGTGTCGACCGCATCGAGTCAGACATCACGTGTGGTGAACCCAACGCTTTTGTTCGCCCCGCCGACTTCAACGTATTATCGGCGTTTTCTCGCGACCCCAAAGAGTTTCCTGGCATGCCCCAAGAAGTGGCAGTTGTCCGACTTGACCACCGCGTCGCACCTGCTGCAGTACGCGAACTCGGAGACGATGCAATTGTGGCTCGTCGTACAGACGGGTCCATCGATGTTGAAGTGTCATGCGGAAACCGCACTGCATTTAAGTCGTGGTTGTACGCCATGGTCGACCGTGCCGAGGTTCTCTCACCCGAACACATTCGTAATGAAATCATCGCTGATCTTCAGCGCATGGCAGGAGGTGCATCATGAGCGGCCGTCGTGGACCACGCAAAGCAGAAGACCGTGTGAAGGGGTTACTGGTCATGTTGCCATGGCTCATGCAGCGCAAGAAGGTGGCAATCTCCGAAATGGCGAAGCAGTTCAACATCAGCGAGTCCGACCTCATTGAAGACTTGGAACTTGCAGCAATGTGTGGAACGCCGCCGTACACACCACTAGAACTCACCGAGGTGTACATCGACGAGGGGTTCATTCATGTGGGCCGCAACAAGCACTTTGAGCGTCGTCTTGAACTCACATCATCCGAAGCATTTGGCCTCAGCCTTCTGGCAGCGGCTGCTGAAGATATCCCAGGCTTCTCAGGTCGCAAGGAACTGAAGTCGGCAGTTAAAAAACTGCGTGACATTCTGGGAGAAGGAATAGTGGATGTTGACACTGAATCTCCCGCATTTCTCGACGATGTCACCACTGCAGCAGCCACAGGGGAGCGCCTGGCAATTACCTATTGGACTCCGGCCGACAACTCAGAGAAAGACCGCACCATTACGGTTCGCTCCGTCTTTACCGATCGTGGCCACTGGTACATCACCGCAGACGACGACTTGTCTGGTAGCCAACGCCACTTCCGCGTTGACCGCATTCGTCGGGTGGTTCACACAGGTGAGCACGTTCCGGTCGTTGCCGTAAAGGCCGAAATTCCATCGTGGTTCACCGATGCATCGGGTAAGACACGTGCGGTACTTGAAGTAGGTGCCGCATCTGCATGGGTTGTAGAGACCTACCCCTGCACAGTCCTCGAAGAACGTGCAGACGGCTCGTTCCGTGTAGAGATGGTGGTGAACAGCGACCACTGGCTTGGCCGTCTGTTGTTGCGCGCCGAAGGTGACGTGAAAGTTGTTGGCCCAGACTCTGTGGTGGACCTGTTGAACCGTACGGCAAGCGATGTGTTAAGCCGCTACGCGAACAAGTCTGGCAACTGATCGGATCTTTCTACACCCATCTCTTTCATGAGGTGGATGAGTAGTTCAGCAGTAGCTGTTGCATCGGCTTTGGCATCGTGTGCTTTTTCACGTTCAATGCCATAGTGCTCGCACAATGCGTCCAGCGTGTGTCGGCGAGTTTTCTCTGCGTCGGTTTTTCGTGCGAGCGCAAGAGTGTCGACATGTGTCTCGATGCGGTTGCTGAGACCCACGCGCTCTGATTCGGCGTGAAGAAAGCCGATGTCGAAACGAGCATTGTGTGCTGTGAAGACATTGCCACTGCTGATGGTCCAGAGTTTTTCTAATGCTTGTCGAAGTGGCATGCCATTTTCGACTTGTTCTTTGGAGATGCCGTGGATGTGCTCGGCCCCGTGTTCGTAGTTCTCTGGGCTTTCGGGCCTGACCACTGTGTCGAATTGGTCGACGACTTCGCCTTCTCCGTTGACAATGATGGCAGCCACCTGCAATATTCGATCTGTTTCTGGGTTGACCCCGGTTGTTTCACAGTCGACAACGGCAAACGAGACGTTGCGCAACGACTCTGGCTGCGATATTTCGTATCTATTGCTCATGTTTCAAACTCTAAGCGTGGGGTGGTGCAGAGATGAATTCATTGGTGGACGAAATAGGTCACGCACTAGGTGGCGTCATGACATCGATGATTGTTTGGCGGTCAAAATAGTCCCGCCATAACGTCAGTTTGCCGTTGCGAATCTCGAAGACGCCAGCAACGGGCAACGTTGCCCATCGTCCGTGAATTTCTACTCGGTCGTCTCGTTCGTTCAACACGGTTCCCTGCATCATGTCTCCCGATGATGTCTGGCGCAATATCTCCCAGTCGATGTTGGTGCACATTCCAAAGAATCCGGACAGCGTGGTGGTCAGAGCTTCTGGGCCGAATGCCTTACCCATGGGAACATTGTCGTATTCAAAATCTGGTGTCACCATGCCTGCTGCACCGTCGAGGTCTCTAGCAACAAGTTTGGAAATGAAAGAGCGAACAAATGAGTCGGGAGTTTCGGCCATGGCACTTAGTGTGCCACAGGCCCTACAACAACTCGGCAGCCAGGCTTGCTACTTCGCTTCGCTCACACGATGCGAGAGTGACATGGCCAAAGCAATGTTGATTTGCAAACGCATGAATGAGAACGGCCAGAGCGTTATTCGATTCGCCCATGTACGGCGCATCGATTTGGCTGGTGTCACCCGTGAAGACAACCTTGGTGCCTTCCCCAATACGAGTGAGGATTGTCTTTAGCGTTGTGGGCTCAAGGTTTTGGGCTTCGTCAACAACAACGAACTGGCGATGGAGTGAACGACCGCGTAAGAACGTGACAGATTCCAATGACAACTGTCCGCGTGCCGTGAGATCGTCAATAAGGCGTCGTGCATCGTGACTGCTGCGTTGGTCGGTGAGAGCAACAATGGCATCGTGAATGGCGGACATCCATGGGTCAAGTTTTTCGTCAAGACCACCAGGCAAAAATCCGACGTCGGCGCGACCAACAGGAACGAGTGGGCGATAGACGGCCAGTCGTTCGTATGTTCGAGATTCAACAACTTGTTCAAGACCAGCAGCGATTGCCATCACGGTCTTGCCCGTGCCGGCGCGACCGTCTAGCGCTACCACGCTGACATCGGGGTCCATCAGAAGTTCGAGTGCGAACCGTTGTTCTTTCGAACGTGCGCGAAGGCCCCACGCTTCTGGGGATGCGGCGGGAAGAAGTTCCACCATCTCGCCATTGCACCGAACGAGAGCTGACTGAGATCCGGACTTCACAACGGCGAACTCATTCACCACCAGTTCATGCTCGCGCTCAAAGGCAGACGTGGGAATCTCGCCATGTTCATACAGTTCATTCACCAAAGCACCTGGAACATCAAGCGTGAACCAGCCCATTGGTCGTGTGTTGGCTGCACGGCCGACAGGCTGATGCTCGGCAGCCACCAAGCCAAGATGGGCCGCCTTAATTCGTAGACCCGCGTCGTTTGAGATGACCTGTGTGGGCGCCCGCAACGACTGGCCTAACGCGGCGCCAATGATTCGATTGTCTGGAACCTCTGGATTTAGGCCGTTTTCTAGAAGACGCTCGCGCTGGATGCCATTGACCTCAATGTGCAATGTGGCTCCGTCAGGGTCTGGGCCCAGTGGCACTGGTTCATGAATAGAACCGCCGGCTCGTCGACGCAAATCTTCAATGGTGCGTAATGCAGTACGCGCAGCACGACCAACATCGTCAGGGCGACTTTTCAGTCCATCGAGTTCTTCAACAACGGTGAGTGGAATAACGATGTCGCAGCTTGGGAACGAATGAAGACATCCGGGATCTGCAACAAGAACTGAAGTGTCGAGAACGATGCGCGTACGCACAGCAGAGGAAGAATTCAAGATGCTCGTCATTGCATTCTGAGGTGACGCAATGTCGGCATCGATGCGCTCCGCAACTCCATCGATGTCCTTCATCATTCATCACGACGCGGGGTGAAGTGGTGGATGGTTTACAAATTTTTTTGTTCACGAATCACCAAGTGGGGAACTTTTCGGCGATTTTTCAGAAATTTTTCAAAATTTTTTTCGACGATCAGAATGACCTTCGTCACGCAGTTATACACAGGCTGAAACATGACAGCGATACGTCACTTGCAGCAACATAAACACGCGTTCAATGACGACAAGAACGTGTGTTGTTGCTCTGGTGCACACGAAAAATGCAGAACTGACAATCTCGGCAAACCCTTGCAATTATTGGGTTTGCTGGCTTTCGCAGATGTGTTCCACCGAAGTCAACAACTGCGATCACGCAACGCAGACAATACGAACACGTTGCGAGTCATGGCCCCAATTACTCAAGCAGCGATTGGTTTTTCGACGTGCGCGGAACGATGCGAGTACACGCAAAAAAACACGATACTTGCATTTGCAAGTAATTGAATGCTTGCAATTGACGCAAATAGCCGTTCAGATTGTATGTACCACTCCGATTCCGAGGAGGAAAAACAATGACCAAAGCAGAGCTCATCGAAGAGGTAGCAAAGCAAGCAGAGTGTTCCAAGGCAGATGCCGAACGCACACT
>Ga0315899_10001030_pt1 | contig 32462 bp, 23 predicted proteins | sample LakEriMetagenome_2_FD_203518 | JGI IMG/M metagenome (GOLD analysis project Ga0315899, IMG submission 203518) | Freshwater fungal communities from buoy surface, Lake Erie, Ohio, United States - Buoy 4 MA112 | ecosystem: Environmental > Aquatic > Freshwater > Lake | place: USA: Lake Erie, Ohio...
CCAACAGGAAAGGGATTGAGTACCCTTTACGCCAAAAAGATCCTCTTGTTGAGGGCTTTTGCACCCAAACCTGCACTCCTGTTGCTGGATGAGCCGTTTGAACTTGCTGGAGGAGAAGATTCTCAAAGAATTTCCAACTACATCCTCTCTTTGAAAAACACAAGTGTATTGGTGGCGACAGGCAATCTTGATTTTGCAAAACAATGCGATACCCTCATCGTCCTTGAAAAAGGGAAAATAAAACATGCTGGTAAGCCCATGGATGTATTGAAAACCGCAGGAAAGGAATAAGATGAAAAACATAAGCCAAACCATCAAAAAGGAAACCGGTTTCCAGCCCAAGGCACCGGGAATGATCTATCGTGCCGAAAAGGAGAGTAAGGTGAAGTATTGGTTCTATGGTATTTTGGGGGCATTGATCATTGTGCTTTTTCTTCCATGGACACAAAATATCAATACCGCCGGAAAAGTAACGACCCTTTACCAGGATCAACGTCCACAGGAACTGAATTCCATCATCCCCGGAAGAATTGTGAAATGGTGGGTGAAGGAAGGCGACTTTGTCAAAAAGGGAGATACCATCGTTCAGTTATTGGATATCAAAGATGATTACCTGGATCCGCAACTGTTGCAAAGAACAGAAGAGCAATTAAAGGCCAAGCAACAAAAGATCGTTTTTTACAATGACAAGATTGATGCAACACAGTCACAGGTGTCTGCGCTGGAGCAATCCCGTGATCTCAAGCTCAACTCCCTTGAAAATAAGATAGAGCAGACGCGCAGGAAATTGCTCAGTGACAGTGCGGAAGTAGTGGCTGCTGAGATTGATTATACTATCGCCACTCAACAGCTGAACCGCGGTAAGCAAATGTTCAGTGAAGGAGTTGTTGCATTGACTGAATTGGAAAAAAGAACAGCGCAGTTCAACAAAACACAGGCCATCCTCACCGAGAAGCAACAGAAATTTCAGAATACCCGACAGGATCTGGTCATTCTGAAAATTGAGATGGGCAATGTGCGCCAGGAGGCAGCCGACAAGATTTTCAAGGCGCAAGGTGATATCGCCTCCGCCAGAGGAGAAGTTGCGACAACAGATGGTGAAGTTGCCAAGGGCACCAATCAATTGGCCAATTATGTGATCAGGGGTGGACAACGTTGGTTGATCGCACCGCAGGATGGCCAGGTGATCAATGCCAGAAAACAAGGTTTGAACGAAACCGTGAAAGAGGGAGAGACCATTGTGGAAATTGTTCCCAATAAAATCGATTACGCAGTTGAACTTTTTGTGGATCCCATGGATCTTGTGTTGATAGACCGTGGTCAAGATGTGAGGTTGATTTTCGATGGTTTCCCTGCCATCGTATTTTCAGGATGGCCAGCTGCCAGCTATGGTACATTTCTGGGTGAAGTAATCGCAGTGGAAACCAACCTCAGCAGCAATGGAAAATTCAGGATATTGGTCGTTCCAGGAAATGAAGAAAAGAAATGGCCTCCGAATGTCAAGATTGGTGCAGGTGTTCGTGGTTTTGCCATGTTGAAGAATGTCAGCATTTGGTATGAGCTATGGCGACAAATCAATGGTTTCCCACCGGAGTATTATAAAGTTGCGACTGACAAAAAGAAATCATGAGGCGTATTGGACTGATATTGTTTTCTTGCTGGATCTGCTTTGCTTCTATGCAGATCAAGGCGCAGGACAAAACGCTCAGCCTTGAGCAAACCCTGGATATTATCCGCAAGTACCATCCTGTTGCCAAACAGGCTGCCATTGAAGTGAGCATGGCCAAAGCTGCCTTGCAATCTTCTCGCGGTGCCTTTGATCCTGCTTTTTATTTGAACACAGATAGAAAAACCTTCACAGGTGTTGATTACTATTTTCACTCCAATCCCGAATTGAAAATTCCCACCTGGTTTGGTATTGATGTCAAGGCGGGGGTTGAAAATAATTTCGGACAAAGGATCGCACCGGATATAACACTGAGCAAGAGCAGTTATGTAGGCGTAACCATTCCTGTATTGAAGGGATTGTTGTTCGACAAACGCAGGGCTGCTCTTAAGCAAGGTAAGATCATGGTCAACATGAGCCGACAAGAGCAGTTGCTCATGCTCAACGATCTTTTGTTTGATGCCACGGAAGCTTATTGGAAATGGGTGAGTGCTCAACAGTCCTATCTTATTTTCACCAATGCCCTCACAACCAACAAAGCCCGATTTGAGTTGGTGAGGAAGGCCTTCATTTCAGGAGACCGCGCAGGCATCGATACCACTGAAGCCTTGTCTCAGTTGCAATCCATCGAAGCCATGCAGACCCAGTATGGGTTTGAGCTTCAAAAAGCAAGATTAACATTGAGCAACTTCCTTTGGAAAGAGAACAATGAACCTTACGAACTTAGTGAAGACATACAACCTGATCCTTCCTGGAACCTTGTTCCATTGCCTACCTATCCTTTGCCCAATCTTGGTCAAACGATTGATACAGCCATTCAATTCCATCCCAAATTGGTTTCAATGGATTTCAAAATGGATGTATTGAATCTGGAAAAAAGGTTAAAGTTCCAATCCCTTCTGCCCAAGTTTGACATCAATTATAATTTTCTGAACAAGGGCTATGCCTTCAACAATATGCTCGGGCAACCCCTGTTCAACAACAACTACAAGTATGGTGTCTTGTTTGCACTCCCCCTGTTGCAGCGGGAGGCAAGAGGTGATTATAAGATGGCAGGATTGAAGATCAATGATCTTGACTTTTCCACCATGCAAACGCGATTGGAGATCAGCAACAAGGTGAAAACCTATTTCAATGAATTGCTGGCCATGCAAAAACAGTCGATCCTGTTCCAGGACAATGTTCGCAATCAACAAGCCTTGTTAAAAGCAGAAGAAATGCGTTTCTCCATCGGTGAAAGCAGTATGTTTCTGGTCAATGCAAGGGAAAACAAATTACTGGAAACAACACAGGAGTTGGCCGAGCTAAAGACAAAATTCTTCAAGAGCCTGATGGCCGTTCAGTGGGCAGCGGGACAGGTGAGGTAAGTCAAGAGGGACGAGGGCCCATGGGCGAGGGACAAGGCCTTTTACCTATTTGCTTAGATCCAATACCACGTGTTTTACTTTCTTCCGTTTCCAGGTATAGGTGATGTGTACCAGCCCGTCTGAGGTCTGAATGACAAAGGGATAAGAGAATTCCATCTTGGGTTCGTTCTCTAAAATTGCATAAGGCTCCCAGTTTTTACCATCTTTTGAAATGGCAACATTCAAGGGAGATCTTCCACCCCATCCATCTTTGATGGATTCCGGCGGTTTCACATTGTTGAATACAAGGAGATGTCTACCATCTTTCAATGTGATCGCATCAATGCCAGAGTTGTTGTTCGGCATTTCTGTTTGTTGCAAGGGACTCCAGGTTTTTCCGTTGTCTTTGCTCCAGGTTTCATTGATGGTCCGGTTCTGGCTCCTGGTAAGCGCCTGCAAGGTTTTGGTATCATGCCTTAGTACAGCGGGCTGAATACCGCTGATGGGTTTGCCATCATTGAGGTCCGGTCCTTTGGTCCAGGTACGACCATTGTCTTTCGTAAATTCAAAATGCACTTTCCATCCATCCCTTTCGGTGCTGGAAGGGCAGATTAAAACACCATCTGCTTCAAAAGGCTGGTTGCGAATGGGCCCTAGTATGCCATCGGGCAAGCGCTCTGCCTTGCTCCAGGTTTTTCCAAGATCATTGGATCGCTTCATCCATCCTGTCCAATCCACCACCCTTGGTCCGATCTTGTAAAACAAGAGCAGTTCGCCATTGTTGGCCAAATAAAGCACAGGATTGTAACAAGCATAACGGGTTTGCTCATCAACGAAGCCGTCAGCAAGGAGTTCGGGTTCAGACCATTTTCCATTGGCATAGAGACTGCCATAAATGTTGACATCCTTGTGTCCTTCTCTTACTCCACCAAACCAGGCCGCCATCAATCCCCTGGGTGTTTCCACGATCGTAGAGGCATGACATTCAGGGAAGGGAGCTGTCTCGTAAATAAATTCATCGATGATGATCCCTTTGCGATCCTGGCTGGGTATGCCTTCGCGGTTAACCTGTGCCATTAAAAAAAAGGGACTTGCAAGCAAGCAGAGTAGAAGGAGTTTTTTCATATTTGAAAACAAGTAATTTAAGTGGAGCTAGAGATTGACGACCAACACAGGAATTTTCAATTCGTGGCGCACGGCATCTACCGTTTCTCCATACAATACATCACTCAGGCCGCTGTGTCCGTGTGCACCAATAACCAGTATTTCTGATTCGGTTTTTTGCACCAGTCGCACGATCTCTTTTACCCTTCCGTCAAAGCCCAGCAAACCGGTAACGGTATAGCCCGCCATCTTCAATTCTTCTACATATCCTTCCATGCGTTGCTGGTCTTTCCGTGTTTCCATGTCATCAGTGGCGTCTCCGATGATGCGGGTAGCGGGACTCTCCACGACATGTATCAGCATATAATGCGATTCCTTCCCTCCCTGTCCGAGGGCATGTGCGATCAGCTTGTGGTCATTCTTGCTAAAATCCAGTGCCACAGCTACTTTCTGGTAAGAAGGAATGGCAAGTTGGTTTAGTTTGTCAGATTCCGGATGAAGCTTCACGCTTTCTTGTTCCTGCGTAGACATGAGCGGATAAAATATGGCCATTACCAGGAGACTGATATAGGCGATTCCGCCTACAATGATCATGGCTTTCCCAAAAATGGAATCAGAGGATTCAAAAAATATGGTGGCCTGCTCGTAGACCATTCGGATGTTCAGGTAAACGAGCACGAGGGTGATCAAAGAAGCCAGTACAATGATAAATGGCTTGATGGCAAAGACACCCATCTTCTTTTTATCACTCGTGAAATGGATCAAGGGGATGATGGCAAAGCCCAGTTGAAGACTGAGGATGACCTGGCTGAAAACCAGCAGGCTGTCGATATTGTTTTCACCATTGATCAGGATCACGGCAACGGCTGGCACAACGGCGATCAAGCGGGTGATCAATCTTCTCACCCATGGGGTGATGCGCAGATGGAGGTATCCTTCCATCACGATCTGTCCCGCCAAGGTCCCGGTGATGGTAGAGCTTTGTCCTGATGCAATCAAGGCCACAGCAAATAAGATCGGTGCCCAATTGTTGCCCAGCATCGGGGCCAGCAGTTCATGCGCCTGATGAATCTCTGCAACATCTGTCCTGCCCGTTTTGTAAAAAACAGTTGCCGCGAGAATAAGTATAAATGCATTGACAAAGAAGGCTGCATTGAGGGCGATGGCGCTGTCGATGAAATTCAATTTCAGTACCCGCTTGATACCCGCCTCATCGCGTTTGATCTTGCGTGTCTGTACTAGCGCAGAGTGCAGGTAAAGATTGTGCGGCATGACCGTTGCGCCGATGATACCGATGGCGATGTACAGGGCCTGTTCGTTCGGGATGCTGGGGATGAAACCGATGGCGACTTCTCCTAAATTGGGGCGCGCAATGAACATTTCACCGAGGAAACTGAATCCAATGATGGCGACCAAGCAGATGATGAAGGCCTCCATTTTGCGGATGCCCAGTCGCTGCAAAAAGAGAAAAAGGAAAGTATCGGCTACGGTCAGCATCACTCCCCAGATCAAGGGCAATCCGGTGAGCAATTGAATACCTATCGCCATACCGAGGATCTCGGCCAGGTCGGTTGCCGCAATAGCCACTTCTGCCAACAGATAAAAGGCAAAGTTCACATAACGGGGATAAGTTTCTCGGTTGGCTTGGGCAAGATCTCTCCCACGAACAATACCTAAACGGGCTGAAAGACTTTGGAGAAGGAGGGCCATCAGGTTGCTCATCAGCAGTACCCATATCAGTTTATAGCCGAATTGACTACCTCCTGCCAGGTCGGTTGCCCAGTTACCCGGATCCATATACCCAACGCTGACCAGGTAAGCGGGGCCGAAAAATGAAAGAATCCTTCGCCAACCTTTGCGCTGTCGCGTGGTATCCACTGATTCGTGTACCTCACTCAGTGAGCTGTATTCAGCGTTCGTATGCTTCATATCAATCGTACCCGAAAGTTACCATATTTCCTCCTTATTTGAAATGGAAGATCAATGGTAGCACAAAGACAACCAGAATGGTCCATGCAGTATAAATAGGGAGATACCCTGTAATGGCATATTCCACATCCTCACGGTTTGCCTTCCCCCTGACCAGACCCAAAACTTTTATGCTCGCGAGTACCATGTTGATCAGGATCAGCACATTGCCACCCAGTACAGCTGTTCGGTTGGGGGTGAAGCCCCATTCCACTATACGATAAGCGATCGCAGCCAATGCAATGGCGTTCACGACGATGGTGGCAATGCATAGTCCCAATAGAACCCAGTTGGCAAATCCGCTGGGTTTGTCTTTGTCGCTGGCCGAGACGGCAAAGAAGATGATGGCCATCACACCGATCAACAGCAAATTAAAGACCAATAGAAAATCCCTGTCGTGGAAAGGGTCCTTGCCGGAAACAAAGATGGAAGGGATGTAGACCAGGAGGGTAATCAATACAAGGGGACTGAATATTCTGGCAATGATGGGAGTGATCCTGTTAACCAGTTTTGGATTGGTTTGTACAATGTATGCGCAGACCACGGGCGCTGAAGCCATGGCTGCAATGATGATCCATTCAAAATAGAACTCGCCGATATTGATATTGATGGCAGAGAAGAGTCCAATGGTAATGGCAGTAAGCAAACCAAATGCCAATGAAACCACGTTGCCCACAATGATGATATCCGCATTGAACTTCAAGAAGGAGACCCTTGCATCATTTTGTCTGTATGTATTGCCCGTGTAGGCCAATCCCAATGCCGACCAGAGCAACAAAGGCAGATGAATGCAAACAAGGAGGAAGCTGTCGCTGTAGGGTTTGTATAATTTCGGATCAGTAGACAATTGACCGTTCTTGCCGTCGGGTATCAGATTAATGTATACGGCTGCAATGGCCAATACTGCTGCCAGCAGCAGGATGATTTTTTGGTTGGGTTTGTTCTTCCAGACGAAATAGGCCATGATGAAAGGGAAGGCAATAAGGCTGATGTTTCGGGCATAGAAGAATTCCTCATTCACATGAAAGAACTCAGGGATCTTGGCTACAAAGCTGGCCAACAAACAAAGGATTATCACAACGAGCCATTCTGATCGGCCACCCCAATTGATCTTTTCAGCGGTTTGATAATTGAGCCGGATGTTCCAAACATCTGTGATACTGTTTTTATCCAGAGATGGATAAAGCTCATTAAAAGATGCCTTGAATTGATCATTGTTGCTTCTGTAAAGCAGTTCCAGTTGCATTGGATCCTGCAGCGATGCGATGATTTTCTCTTTCATGGTTGTGGGGTTGTTCTTCAAATTTACCGCCTTTCTTCCGAAGATCTTTTTTATTGGATGAGTGGTGGGAAACCCGAAATTTGTAGCATGCAACAGAAACATGGTTTTGGTATCATTGGCGCAGGCATGATCGCACATGTTCATGCCCGTGCCATCAAAGAAATAGCCAATGCTGAATTGGTTGGTGTGTATTCCACCACAAAAACGAAGCGGGATGCCTTTGCTGAAAAGGAATCCTGTACCGCATATGACAGCCTTGAAGAAATGCTGGCCGATGATCGGATCACCATCGTCTGCATCTGCACACCATCCGGGGCCCACCAGGATCCGACTTTGGCCTGTCTCAATGCAGGCAAGCATTGCATGGTGGAGAAACCCTTAGAGGTGACGCTGGAAAAATGTGATCGCATGATCCAGCTCGCAGAAGAAAAAGGACTCAAGCTTGGGGTCATTTTCCCATCCCGCTTTTATGATCATGCCCTGCATTTGAAAAAAGCAATCGAGGAGGGTAAGTTTGGCGATATTGTATTGGGCGATGCCTATGTCAAATGGCACCGAAGCGAAGCGTATTACAAGTCCAATGCCTGGCGTGGTACCTGGGAACTTGATGGGGGCGGTGCATTGATGAACCAGGGCATTCATTCCGTCGATCTGCTTCAATGGTACATGGGTCCAGTGGAATCTGTTCAGGCTTTTGCAGGGAACCGCCGACACAAGGGCATCGAGGTGGAAGATACAGTGGTGGCAGTATTGCGTTTTGCCAATGGAGCCATGGGCAATATTGAATGTTCAACAGCGATCTTTCCCGGTGAACTCAAAAGGATTGAGATCAACGGAACGGTTGGTACGGCTGTCTTACAGGAAAGTCAACTGATGAAATGGGATTTCCTAGAAGAGAATGATCAAGACCGCCAATTGAAAGCAGCCATGCAAAACAACGGATTGAGTCATGGCGGTGGTGCGTCCAATCCAGCCGACATCAGTTTTGTTGGTCATCAGCGTCAATTGGAAGATTTTGTTCAGGCCATCGAGAAAAACAAAACACCCATGGTAGATGGCGTAGAAGGCAGGAAGTCTGTTGAATTGGTATTGGCGATTTATGAAAGTGCGAAGACAGGTAAGATGGTCAGCTTAAACACCTGACCTTTTGCAGCTATCCATAAATGTATTATCTTAATGGAGGCAGACAGACAAGCCTGCACCTTAAATAACCACACATGAGTTTTCCCAAGATCAATGGACTGGTAGCTGCCCCCTTCACCCCCATGCATCCGGATGGTTCAATCAATGTATCCATCATCCCATCTTACCATGCATTTTTAAAGCGCAATGGTGTTGCAGGTGTATTCATTTGTGGATCCACTGGTGAAGGCCCCTCTATGACCCTGCTCGAAAAGAAAGCAGTAGCCGAGGCTTGGGCCCATGCCAACAAGGGCGATGATCATTTCAAGGTGATCCTGTTTGTCGGAGGCACCTGTCTGGAAGATGCCAAGGAACTGGCGCGACATGCATCCACTATTGGACTCAATGGCATTTCGCTGACTGCTCCCAATTATTTCAAACCGGCCAGCCTCCAACAACTGGCAGCCTGTTGTATCGATGTGGCCGAGGCAGCGCCGGATCAACCTTTTTATTATTACCATATACCCGTGTTTACCGGAGTGAGATTTCCCATGATTGAACTGATGAAGTTGTTGCACGGAAAATTGAAAAACTTTGCAGGGATAAAATTTTCCGACGATGACATCCCTGATTTTACCCAATGCATTCAGTTTGAAAATGGTCGATACGAACTTCTTTGGGGAAGGGATGAATGTCTCCTGGCTGCCTTGGCAGTGGGGGGAAGATCGGGAATAGGCAGCACCTATAATTATGCGATGCCCTTGTATCAAAAGCTCCTTGCTGCTTATGACAAAGGGGATATGAAAGCGGCAGCCTTGTGTCAATATCAATCCATTGAGATGGTATCCCTGTTGGGAAAATATGGAGGACTGGCCACCGGAAAGGCATTCATGCAGGCAGTTGGAATCGACTGTGGAAAGTTCCGGTTGCCTGTCGCCAATATGTCCGATCAGCATTATACCTCGTTTCAGGACGACCTGAAAAAGATTGGTTTTGATCAACTCAAATCCATCTGAACTTGATTCGCAGCATTTTTTTGTGTACACTCATGATGGTTGTCACCATCTTTAAACCCTTTGCACAGTCAACAAGCATTACCAAAGACTGGCTCACCCTGGATGCATCCGGTATCTCTGATCTTCCATCAATGGGTATTGCCGGTCAATCTGCGGCCATCCATCAGAACAGGCTTTATGTTTTGGGAGGTTCTAATTTTCCTGAAGGCATGCCATGGGAAGGAGGTCAAAAAAAATATTTCGATCAGGTTTGGGCTTATCAGCTTGGCAATGAGATCAAATCGATCTCTCAGCCAACAGCGCTGAATTATGTTCAGCCCATTGCCTATGCAACATCCGTCCTGCACAACCATCAGTGGATCATCATTGGTGGTGAAACCCCCAATGGAAAAACTCGAGCTGTGAATGCAATGGATCTTTCTAATACTGCTCATCTGCAATGGGAAGCCTTTCCTGCGCTTCCCATTCCCTTGTCGAATGCGCATGGATTTGTTACCGATGAAAAATTGCATATCGTTGGAGGAGAAACAGGTAGCATAACCTCAACAACCCATTTCGTTTTGGATCTTCGCAACTTCTCAAAAGGGTGGACAACCTTGTCGGATCTGCCTTATCCCGTTTCTCATGCTGTTTTGATCAAGGACCAAAAGAAGAACCGCCTGCTACTGATTGGAGGCCGTACAAAAGTCAAGGATCAACCCAGCATATTTTATAGATCTGTCTTGTCGTTTGATCCTGTTGCAAATCAATGGCAGGAAGCAGCGCCCATTCCCTATCCACTTGCTGCAGGGACGGGTAATGTGTTGAAGGACGGATCCATGTTCGTTTTTGGAGGCGACAAGGGAACGGTCTTCCAAGAGGTTGAACATTGTATCTTGGAAGCATCCCGCTCAACAGATCCAGTTGCGATTGCTTCCTGGAATGAAAAAAGAAAAATGTTGCAGTCCGGTCATCCCGGTTTTTCAAGAGAGATCCTGCAATGGAACGAAAAAAAAAGAAAATGGGAGCCTGCAGGCAAGCTTCCTTTCCCCACGCCAGTAACGACCCAGTCGCTATGCAATGAACAATATCTTATCATATCCGCTGGTGAAGTAAGAGCGGGTGTGCGTACGTCCAACTTTTACATCAAAAAAATCAAATCAGCATGAAGTTGAACATCCCATATCGCTGGTTGTTGGTGTTCCTTCTTTCTGGAGTTGCCCTGCTTAACTACCTTGATCGTCAGATGATCGCTACGATGCGGCCCTCGATGCAGATCGATATCATAGAGCTGCAACAAGCTACCAACTTTGGTCGGCTGATGGCTATCTTTCTTTGGGTTTATGGGGCCATGAGCGCCTTCTCCGGCATCATCGCAGACCGCATCAATCGAAAATGGCTCATTGTTGGAAGTCTCTTCATCTGGTCGGCCATCACATTCTTAATGGGACAAGCACAGACCTTTGATCAGCTTTATGTATTGCGGGCACTCATGGGATTCAGCGAAGCCTTGTACATACCAGCGGGCTTGGCATTGATCGCCGATCACCACGACGATAAAACGCGATCATTGGCTATCGGTATACACATGGCTGGGATTTATTTGGGACAGGCATTCGGTGGATTTGGTTCTACCATATCCGATGCTTTTTCCTGGCAATATGCATTTATGTTCTTCGGATGCATCGGAATGGCATATGCAATCCTACTGCTCCTCCTCTTGAAAAATACTGTTCCACAGCAAGCAAAAGAATCATCAATACAAAAGGTTCCATTTACAAAGCTGCTTACTTCATTTTCTTTCTGGATCATCGTCATTTATTTTGCTGTTCCGAGTCTCCCCGGCTGGGCCATCAAAAACTGGGCGCCAACACTTATTGCGGATAACCTCAAGATCAGCATGGCCCTTGCCGGCCCCCTTACCACCATCTCCATTTCGCTTTCCTCCCTCGCAGGTGTATTGATTGGTGGAAGGATGTCCGACAAGTGGTTTCAGCGAAACAGCAGGGGGCGGATCTATACCGGTGCCATTGGCCTGTCGCTTACCATCCCTTCTCTACTGCTAATGGGTTATGGGGATAATCTCTATACCATGATTGGTGCAGCCATGTTGTTTGGTTTTGGATTTGGTATGTTTGATAGTAACAACATGCCGATTCTGTGTCAGTTTGTTCCACCTTCTCTCAGGGCAACAGGATACGGCTTTCTGAATACAGCGGGTATTTTTTCCGGCGCCATCATAACCAGTTATTTGGGTAAATCAACCGACCAGGGAAATCTGGGAAAAGATTTTGCCATGCTGGGGATCGTGGTCCTGGCCGTCATCTGCCTTCAACTGTACTTTCTTAAACCCAAAAAAGAAGCATGATCGATAGTGCTCAGTGTCTTCGCGCACTCAAAAAGTTTTTTCGTAAATGCATCGAGTATACAAGAGCGCAATTACTTCAACAATTTGGATACTAAATCATCAACACATGAAACGCCTTCTGTTTTTCTTTCTTCTCCTCACAACATTTGCGCATGCCCAGGAATCCATTGTCTTCAAGAGTGGTACAGACGGGCACAAAACATATCGCATCCCCGCCATCATCGGTTTACCCAATGGCGAGCTGCTTGCCTTTGCAGAAGGCAGGGTCAACAACAGCAGTGATTTTGGGGACATCAACCTGGTCATGAAAAGAAGTTCAGATAAAGGAAAGAGCTGGTCGGCCATGGAAACCCTTCTTGACTATAGCAACCTACAAGCGGGTAATCCTGCACCGGTTGTAGATCTTCAGGATCCGCAACATCCCCAAGGAGTGGTATACCTGTTTTACAATACCGGCAACAACCACGAGCCGGAAGTCAGAAAGGGAAATGGTTTGCGCGAGGTATGGTATATCCGTTCACTTGATCTGGGCAAGACCTGGGAAAATCCAGTTAACATCACCCTGCAAACCCATCGACCCAACCAGCCCGGTTTCAATCCCGCCTATGCATTCAAGGAAGATTGGAGAACCTATGCCAATACACCGGGACATGCCTTTCAGTTTCAGCAGGGAGTATTCAAGGGAAGGATCTATGTGGCAGGCAATCATTCAGAAAAAGGGGTAAGAGAAAGGTATACTGATCATTATGCCCACGGATTCTATACCGACGATCATGGGAAGACATTCAATATTGCAGACAACATCAATATACCAGGATCCAATGAGGCCATTGCCACAGAACTCTCGAACAATCGGATGATGATGTCTGTCCGCAACCAGAAAGGGGATATCCGCAGAAGGATCCTTGCCTATTCTTCAGATGGAGGCGCATCATGGGATACTGCTTATTTCGATCAGCAACTACCCGATCCGGTTTGTCAGGGCACCATGCTGACATTGGGTTATAAGAAAGGGAAGGCCATTGTGGCGCATTGCAATGCAGCAGATGAAAAACTTCGGGACAACCTGACCCTTCGCATCAGTGAGGATGAAGGAAAAACCTGGAAGACCAACATTGTGATCGATAAGTCAGTTGCCTCGGGGAAAAAAGATTGGACTGCCTATAGTGACCTTGTGAAAATTGGCAAAAAGATTGGAGTGCTTTATGAGCGTGATGGATATGCCGAGATAGTATTCAAAGTGGTCAGTTGGAAATGAGGGAGTCTATCATCTGGTACAATCAGAGATTCAACCAGTAAGTAGCTTTCAGCACAAGGGCACTTCCTTTGGATCGATAGGTATCGGCATAGTAATTATCAGTGTAGACCAGAAAGAGATCAGATGCCGGTGCAAACCTCCATTGAAAACGAATGTTCGTATTGATGTTGTTGATCTGGTTGTTGTACTGGATCAGGGTAGAAAGGAAGATAGACCTTGAAAAAGTGAGATCGATCTTGGGCCCTACCAGGATCAGATTGGCATCTTTGTACGGGGCAGGAAAACGCAGGCGGTTGTAAGAAAACACTGAGGATATGCTGCCAAGGGGCTGGATGCGGTAGATTACCTCTCCATCCAGGTTCAAACGTGTACCGTTGAAGTATTGTCCGGATCGGGTTTGCAGTTTCGCTGCCACCTTTCTTCTCTGGTCGGTGACCAGGCTGCAGATCAATGAATAGTAAACAAAGGACTCATTGGCTTTCAACCGAGCGCCACCGGTATTGGTGGGATCAAAATCTTCGGTGAGTTTGGTGTAGTCTCTTCTAACCCGGAAGATCAACTGGGTATAATCCTTCCACATGATGTTGTACATCGCATTCAGATCATAGTCGGTCATGCCCCTATCAGGAAAATAGGTAAAGTCATAATCCGCCATAGGGCCGTGGCGATTGATCCTTGAATTTTTGGGGTAGAATTTCCACCAGGCATCACCGGCATATCTTACAAAACCTCCTCTTCTCAAATAGCCTACTTCCGGATTGAACTCTTTACCAATTGAAAACAATCGTTGCCTGGATTCAAATGCTCTTTTGTTGTAAACGATGCTTCCCCCATAGGCCTTGTCTTTGGCGGTACTGGTAGGGTCGAAAGACATCATGTAAAACAATTTACCATTCAGCACATTGCTTTTGGATGCTATATTGTAATCAACACCCGCTACCCTGTTGAAATCGCTGCTGCCAACAGCTTCCTTGTTGGTGAAGATCATGCCCACACTGGAACGGGTAAATACTTTCTGCTGCAGGGCGATGACGGAAAAATTATTCGCTGGTTGTCCGATCGAATCAATGGCAGCAGCCCTCATCTGCATCACCCCCAATCGAAGATCATCCCCGATCTTTCCGCTCAAACGCATGCCTGCATCGATCTTGTTCTGGATGTTTTGTCCTGTGCCGGGGTCTCTGGTAACACCGATCCTTCTGGAGAAGAATGGTCGGGCACCATCGACGCCGAAGTTGGCAAAGAGATCTCCGTTTTCTAAAAAGAATTGTCTTTTTTCCGGAAAGAGTATCTCAAAGCGATCGAGATTGGTTACCTGGTTGTCGACTTCCACCTGTGAAAAATCAGGGTTAAAGGTCAGGTCGAGGTTCAGCGAAGAACCCAGTCCTACTTTAGCATCACCCCCAAAACTGAGGTTGTTACGGGTTTTGAATTGATCATTGGTGGGACTTTTTACCAATGGGTTTCGGATGATTCCAGGAGATACAAAGGGAATCAGAGAAATATTGGGGCCTTTTCGGCTGATCGGGGTTTCAAATTCGAGAGGCTTGTTGAAAGCCAGGCTGATCATGGCATATTGATTGGGAACCCTCGCCCAACCGGAGCGTTCTGCATTGTAGCTATCAAGGCGGTAAAAATTCACCAACCATTTTTTAGATCCGTTTCTGAAGCGAATCGTATTGAAAGGGATGGCCATTTCCATGCTCCAGTAGTCTTCATTTATCTTGGATTCGGCATACCATTTGTTGTCCCACGACAAACTCAGGTCCTCACTCAATACACCGCCATTCACTACCAATCCCTCTCTCTGCACACCAAAGGGGTTGATACCAAAGGAGAAGGAATTCATCCTGTCCATGAACGGATCGATGCTCACCACTATGGCATCATTTGCCTCCCCCCTAAAATCTCTTTTGAGGGAAGGAGTTACATAGGCCTGGTTTTTCACCGTATTGTACATCCGGGCGGCGACATAGAGGAATTTTTCATCGTAAGACACCATCACTTCCGTCTTTGATTTGGAAAGCATGGAGTCATTGGGGAAATTCTGGATGAAATTGGTGGCTCGCTGGGCTTTGGTCCAGGTTTGTTCCTTGATGTCTCCGTCTATTTTGATTTCATCTATTTTTTTTCTCGCAAAGTATCCGGTATCCAGCAGATGTTCCATCGACTGGACCGATTGTCCCTTGGATTCAGGTGCCAGCAATCCCAAAAAAATGAAGAGAGGAAAAACCGTTTTTCTCATGAGCGGGCTCAAGTTACAAAAAGATTTTGAGGCTTTCCTGTGTGACAAAAGTCATCTACGGATTATCCATCAACATCTACTTTTGTAAGTAGAAATAGAAATAAGTATGGTCCAGAAATTGATCAGAAAAAATGTACTGTCTATCATCGGCGCCTTTGTGGGGGCAATAGCAGGTTTTCTTTATTGGAAATATGTAGGCTGTTTGACGGGTACCTGTAAAATAACTTCAAGTCCAGTTAACAGCACGCTTTACTTTGCGCTGATGGGATTATTATTTTTCAACTTATTCAAAAAAAAGAATCATGTCAAGTAATAATAGTTTTGGAGCATTGATCAAAGGAGAGAAACCAGTTTTAGTAGATTTTTTTGCTGAATGGTGTGGGCCTTGTAAAATGATGGCTCCCATATTAAAGGAGTTGAAGGATATGGTAGGAGAGCATGCCACCATTGTCAAAATAGATGTTGACAAAAATCCAGCCCTCGCCGGTCATTTTCAGGTGCAGGGAGTACCCACACTGATGATCTTTCAAAACGGAGAGATAAAATGGCGACAATCAGGAGTCGTTCCTGCCCATCTTTTGCGCAATGAACTGCAAAAGCTTATGCACTAAGGATTCTACTATCTTCGCATAAATTTCAGCATTATGCGAAACTTCATTTCGGGAAAGTTATTCCTGATCTTGTTCATTCACCTGATCGCTCTTTCCAGTCATGCTCAAATAAGCCTAACAGGGCAGCCTTATGCGCAGGATTTTAATGTTCTCGCAAGCAGTAGTACCTCCTCAACGATGCCTGCAGGATGGATTTTTCTGGAATCCGGTACAAATGCAAATACATTGTATACAGCAGGCACTGGATCTGGTAATTCAGGTGATACTTATTCATTTGGCACAACTTCTTCTGACAGGGCATTAGGAGGATTGCAGTCGGGTAGTCTTATACCTTCATTTGGTGCACATTTCATCAACAATACCGGGAGTGTAATTACTAGCATCAAAATAATCTACAAAGGAGAACAGTGGAGATTGGGGGCAGCCGGAAGAAATGATGCATTGGACTTTCAATACAGTCTTGATGCGACAAGTCTGGCTTCTGGAACCTGGGTTGATGTCAACCAACTTGATTTTACAGCACCCATTTCTTCAGGAAGTGCCGGAGCACTTGATGGGAATCTTTCGGCCAATCAGGTATCGGTGACACATACCATAACGGGGCTCACCATTGCAGCTGGAGCAAGTATTTATATACGATGGAACGACCTGAATGCCACAGGTTCCGATGATGGATTGGCTATTGATGATTTTTCACTGGAGACAGTCGCTGGAAGTGATAACGTTGTTCCAGTGTTGAGTGCGTTAAACCCAATCAACAAAGCACTTTCTATCGATTTAAACCCTGTCATGAAAATGACTTTTTCAGAGCCTGTGCAAAAGGGGATCGGTTCGATTACAATAAAGCGGAAATCAGATGCATCAGTCTTTGCTACCATTGATGTTGCTAATACCGCTGTAGTATTCTCTGGTAGCACTGTTACTTTTAACCTGAGTGGTCTTTCTGTTTCTACTACTTATTATGTTGAGATATCTGGCGGAGCCCTCAAAGATCTTGCCGACAATGCATTCGCCGGATTTACCGGTGATGCAACATGGAGCTTTACGACACGATCAGCCAATGAATATCGTTTTGATTTCAATGATTGTACCGGGAAAGCTTTTTCTGGTTGGATGGGGTATAGCCTGACTGGTGACAGTACTTGGTCCTGTAGTATTTTTGGCAATGGGGGTACAAACGGATTGCAAATCAATGGGTTTGTTTCCGGAACCGGTGCAGTTGAAAATGACGACTGGCTTATCTCACCCGCTTTGGATCTTTCAACCTTTGGCTTTGTTAGCATGAGCATGGATATGAGGACCAAATTTACCGGCCCTCAACCGCAGCTTTATATTGCCATGAACCAGGCGACAATGCCTTTGCCGGGTAGTTCAACCTGGATACCATTGAGTGCTTTTCTTCCCAAACCCAATAGTGATGTATGGACAACGCTACCATCGATGGATCTGTCGGCATACAAATCAACATCCACTTATATTGCCATACGTTATACATCTTCGGTCTCATCAGGCGCAGCAAGGCTTTCACTGGACAATGTTAACATAATCAATGTCAACAGCAGGCCATCTGCTGATATACGCTTTGAACAACCGAGAATATTTCATTTTGATGCAAATCAGGCGGGTGTTCCCACTGCATCCCAGGCTCTGTCTTTTCAGGTACTGAATCCACAGGCAGATCTCGCCTTCACTGCTCCTGCAGGATTTGGTTTGTCTGCTGATAACAATACTTTTGGTTCCTCTTTGGTATACACAGCTGATCAACAAAAGGGTGGTGTAAAAACATGTTATATCCGATACACTCCTTCGGCAATTTCAACGAGTTTACAAGGGAAAATCACAATTTCTTCAACCGGGCTAACAGGTATTCCGACTGTTCAATTGATGGCAAACTCCTATGCTCGAACAGCAACGCTTGATGTTGTCAACTGGAACATTGAGTGGTTTGGAAGTGCGGCTGCAGGACAAGGACCGGTCAATGATGATCTGGCACAAGCCAATATCAAAAGGGTAATGGATAGTTTGGATGCAGATCTTTATGCATTTGCAGAAGTGGTGGATGTGAACCGTTTCAAGTCGCTTATCGAATCCTTGTCTGGTTATGCATATGTGGTTGCTGATTTTGCTTCGAATGCACCAGATGGTTCAGGATCTGCGTATGCAAGCGGACAAAAACTGGCATTTGCTTACCGAAAATCAGTGATAAGCAATATGGAAGCAAGGGGGCTCCTTAAAAACAGTCCTACGGCATCAGCTAACTGGGCTTCTGGGCGTTTCCCTTATTTGATGAAAGCAGATGTAGTAAACGGAACATCGACCAGAAAGATAAACTTTATCTTGGTTCACGGAAAGTCCGGAAATACATCTACTGATCATAAGAGAAGATTGGATGGAGCAAAAGAACTCAAAGACACATTGGATGCAAATTTTAATGCAGCCCATCTGATACTGCTGGGAGATTTCAACGATGATCTTGATTCTACGATTTCTACTGGCATAACTCCCGCGCTAACCTCTTATGATCCTATTGTCAAAGATTCAACCGATAATGATCGCTATAAGTCACTCAGCATGATATTGAGCAACAACGGGAGTTATTCTGTTTTGGGTTATGAAGATGTGGTAGATCATCTGGTTATATCCAATGAACTGGAAGATCTTTATGTACCCGGTTCTGTAAGATTGGTAAGGGCTGTTGAATCCTGGATATCAGACTATGCCAATACAACCTCCGATCATTATCCTTTGCTGTCTAGGTTTTTAATGCCTACAGGTGGGGTAACTGCCATCACGAATTATGACCCAAGTGAGATCAAGCTAGTCATCAAAGGAAATCCTGCGATCCGACAGTTGAATGGAGACTTTATTCCTTCCGCTGGAACGATAAGCATGGAAGTGTACAATATTGACGGCACGCCAATATACAATAGCAAAACGATGAAGGTATTGGCGCAGCAAAAAGAATTTTCTATTGATCTTGGTCACGCTGCATCCGGTACTTATTTCTTACGGTTGGTGAACAATGGCAAATACTATATCCAAAAATTCATACTCAAAAATTGATCACATGAAAAATGTTGTACTCTTATTCTTTGTTCATTGTTGTTTTACAGTCGGCAGCATAAAAGCACAGGGACTCACTCCTAAGGAAAAAGAGGTTGTTGATTGGATTGAAAAGAATCAATCTGCCTCCATCAAACTGTTGGAAGAATCCGCCAATATCAACAGTGGCAGTCTCAATATTGAAGGAGTAAAAAAGGTCGGGGCCATCTATGCAAAGGAATTGGAGAAGGCGGGTTTTACCTGCACCTGGATTTCCATGCCAGATTCCATCAAAAGAGCTGGACACCTTGTCGCTACAAGGAAAGGCAAAAAGGGCAAGAAGCTTTTCCTGATCGGGCATTTGGATACCGTTTTTGAACCCGACATGCCTTTCACGCCTTTTACGATGATCAATGATTCCACCGCAACAGGACAGGGAGTCAACGATATGAAGGGTGGTGATGTGATCATGATAAAGGCTTTGCAAGCCTTGCATGCAAAGGGATTATTGGATGATGTTACCATCACTGCTTATTTTACCGGCGATGAGGAGCGGGGAGGAGATCCGGTTTCTGTGAGTAGAGGCGATTTCATTGAAAGAGCCAAGCAGCATGATGTTGCCATCGGATTTGAAGGAGCTTCCGGATTGAATACCATTGCCACAGCTAGAAGAGGATCCAGTGGATGGACGCTCAGCGTAACAGCCAAAACCGGGCACTCCTCCGGTATTTTTAAGCCCACTGTTGGGTATGGCGCTATTTACGAGGCGGCGCGCATCATCAATGAATTCAGGGTTCAACTCAGCACTGAAAAATACCTGACTTTCAATCCCGGTCTTTTTATAGGGGGTTCAGAAATGAATTATGATGCCAATAAAGCTTCCGGTAACGCAATTGGGAAAGACAATATCATTTCTCCTGCTGTAACAGCAACGGGTGATCTTCGATTTCTAACGGAGCAACAAAAGGAGAATGCGAGAGAATCGATGCGGAAAATAGTTGCACAAAATCTTCCTGAAACAAAAGCCAGCATCGTATTTGAGGATGGTATTCCTTCCATGGCTCCGACCGAGGGGAATGCAAGAATCCTGAAAGTGATCGACGGGGTATCCAAAGATTTGGGGATGGGATCAACACAAGCTGGTGATCCTGGTTCACGCGGTGCAGGGGATATTTCCTATGTAGCCGCCTATCTGGATTGTGTTGACGGATTGGGTGCATCAGGTAAAGGAGCCCATGCTCCGGGCGAAACCATCAACCTCAAGGATATTCCTTATCTCACCAAGAGAGCTGCTTTGTTGATACACAGGTTGACACGTTAGTCCTGTTTCCTGCTGAAAATCTTGGTCGTCGATCAGAATTTGGGACAACGTTTCTGGTAAGTTGATTTTTTTTCCTGCAGGATCCAGGCGAATGAAACTTCGGCACTTTGATAGCTTATGGCTGCGGAGCGCTTCTTGTCCACCGTTATGTCATATGAGAATCCTACCCTCAGATCATTCCATTCAAAACCTGCATAAGGGATGATGGCATCGTTGTTTCTGATCCAGCTACCCAGATACAATTCTTTGTATGTATTGGCCGTATTCACAAGGTTACGGCTGATCGCAGCTCCCCATACCCATTCTTTGTAATTGATTTGATGCTGATATTGGGAGCTGAAATGAAGCGTTGAAAGTTCACCAATGGGCAAGTATCCGCCTCCCTGTATATTGAATCGTTGCCCCATTCGGTATTGTGTGGAGTTCAGGCCTATGTTGGGCTTACGCAAATGGTAGACAGATCCCCCTAGATAATATCCGCCATTATCACCTATTGAACCCTGGTATAAAACTCCGGCATGCAGGTCCAGATATGATTTTCCTATGTCTTGTCCCAATAAAATCTCAGCTGTTGGAATATTGAATCCGCTGGTACTCAACTGATCTTCAAATCTTGCTTTTTCAAAATCAAAAGCCAGTCGGCTATAGCTTCCCTGAAAACCAATACTAAGGCTATTTCTTCCATCTTCATCCAGTCCCTTTGTGTAGGCGATTGAAAGTCCGAGATGATTTTCTTTGAGTATGCCATTTCCTGATTGGTCGGACAGCATCAAAAGTCCTCCACTCACCTTATTGCCTTCAGACAAGCTGTTAGGAAAAAAACTGCCATCTAAGGAGGCTGTGGAAGTGGTATATGCCTTACCCAATGTCGGCCATTGGTTTCGATAGTTGGTGGCAACCCTCAGTATGCCATTGAAATTTCCTGTTTGTGCAGGGTTCAATGTCAGTGGGGATGCAAAAAACTGTGAGAAATGAGGATCCTGTGCTTCAAGATTCATGAAGCAGAGCAGGAATGGTAATATGATCAGCAGTTTTTTCATTTATCTGAACAAGGTTATGGTACCTTTTTGGGTATCCGTTTTTCCGTCCTGAAGTTGCAAAACCACCACATATACATAAGTTCCTTGTGGTGCTTTTTGTCCCTTGTAGCTCCCATCCCACCCAGCACTCAAGTCGTTGGGTTTGGCATTGCTCCTTTCAAAAACCTTTTCTCCCCATCGGTTGAATATTTGCAGATTTTTGACCAGGGTCACTTGTGCTCCGGCGATCACATAGAACCAATCGTTCAATCCGTCTCCGTCAGGAGTGAATGCGTTGGGCAAGGCAAGGTAACTTCGATAATAGATCTTGGCATCAATCGTTGCGGAATCAGTACAATCATATTGTGATGTACCGACTACTTTAATCAATGTATTGGTTCTTGTATCCAGTGTTGGGTTTGGACAAGTTGTACAACTAAGCTTATTAGCGGGGGACCATAAAATAGATCTATAAGGCTCGCCTCCGTTGATAAAGCTCAAGGTAACCGGATCACTCCTATAGACCCACCATGAATCCAGTGGAACACGAATTGAGAAAGGAGTATAGTTGATAGAGTCAATATTGTTGGAAAGATTTACCTCAAAGGGATCTCTTTTTTCATTGATGTACAGGTAGACTTTTCCAGTTTGCGTTTTGGCAATAACATTACTGATCATGCTGCAACCGTTATTGAAATTGGTATTAACACTGATTATTCCAGTGCCAAGCAGCTTAGCACCAGCGATAGATGGATCCTTGTCATAGTAGGCAACTTCAACTTCCTTTTTCAATGCCTTGTATCCATTTCCCAGACAGACTTCCGATTCAACAAGTAGATTTTCATTTCTATAGCAGTAAACATTCTTTGCCCTGATCAGCAGATCGTTGGGAAAAACATAGACCATGGTTTGTGTTGAATCGCTGCAGCCATATGGGTTTTCTGCATAGGTCTTCACCCAGCTGGTATCTGTTACAGTGAGGATTGGTCTTGCACAATCCGAACAATTGAGATTACCTGAAGAAGTCCATTTGTATAACGTGGCAGTGGTGGGGCGGGTTGCCAATTGAAGGGGAAGGTCTGAGTTTACATATACAGTAGTGTCGGATGGTTGTATGCGTATCCTGAACTGGAACAGCGTTTTGGAAGCTTGGTTATTGGCGGTATTATTTTCTTTCAATGTATTCGAGGGGTCGAATACCACAACCAATGTATCCGGTTTTCTGCCCATTGCTGATACAACATGGGTATACAAACGGCTACCACATTTACCCAAAATGCTATCTGGAAGCATGAATGAATTTTTCAATTCAAGCGCTCCCGGGAGGGAGGGGTCGCGATCGTAGAATTTGAACGGAAGGCCTGCAGGGATTGTATCATATCCATTGTTGTAAACACTGAATGTAATCCTGATGCTGTCTTTTTTGTAACAATCTACTTCATGCAAAAATGCAATGGCGTCGGTTATTGGATCCAAAACAGTGAGTCGGAATACAGGCGAAAGCTCCGTGCAGCTTCCATTGGTTGCTTCCAATTGAATGGAATATATGCCGGGTTGAGGGAATTTGTACAGCAGATCCTGCTGGGTGCCGACCATTGTTTTGTTGCCAGAAGGATTGGTGATATACCATTTATAGGCATTGGCTCCATAAGACTTGTTCCAGAAAAAAACGGAGTCTTCTAGCAAGCCTATCTTGGAGGCGATGATTCTCTTGTCTGGTGAGAATCGGGAGGCAACACCGCAGTTTACCCAAACATTTCCTGTGTAGGATCCGTAGCAGTTGCTATCAAGGTTATAAGCCTTTAATTTGACCGTGTACTTACCCGCTACATTGAAAGTATGGGTGAGATCCGTGGACGAATCAACCAGTACATCGTTGATGTACCAACGATAGTTCAAGGCTCCGGTTGTATTGTTTTTGAAGGGAACCGGTGAGCCTATTTTTGGATGGGGATTGGCAAACCAGTCAAAGTTTGTAACAATGTTCTCGCTGCAAGGGATGTTGCACCGATCACTGGTGATGAGACTGCCACCGTTGAAATTTTCAAGAAAGGCCCGCATTCTGTCTGCCTGACCCTGTGTGAACATGCTTGGACAGGCACTCCCATAATCCATGAAGTTGGCAATGTTGTCGGGCACGTCACTGGTAAAAGGCCCTGACAAGGTATCGGTATTGCAAGAGTTATCGGGACTGTTACAAGGAGAGGTTGCCGTGCTTCTGTCAGGTGGCGTATCACAAACCAGATCACCATCTTTGGTACAGTCATTGTTCCGGCAATCCGTTCCTTGAAAGGTGTGCAACAGTGAAAGATAGTGTCCCATCTCATGGGCAAGCAGCGGCACACTGAGTCCTGCTACAACAACTCCGCCTCCGGCACTAGCATAGCCTCCATATCCTGATCTTTTCCATTTGCCGCATTCAAATACCGTAGGGGGAATCTCACCCTGGATGGAATTCACCACCCAAATATTGGCGTATTTGGCAGGATCCCAATTGCTCAGCGCAGGCAGTTCACCGCTCTCCATGTCTACATCAATATTTTCATAGTAAGAGCTGATCCTCTCAATGCCATTGGTTCGTCCTCCGTAGGGATCTGTTTTGGCCAGACAAAATTGAATTTTCGTATCGGCCCCGTTGGGTTCTACCTGGTAAGCATTTCGGAAAGCAAAGGCATCGTTCAATTCATTCAGGGCCTGAATGATCATCAGGTCGGTGATGGAATTGGGATCACTGTTCACAATATGAAAAACCACAGGGATTGTATAGACAATGGTGGGTTGGGATTTAACCAGACTCCGTTTGTTTCTCTCCAATTGCTTTTGAAGGACGGATGTCCTGATTTTCTGGTTCAACAATTCTTCCTTCTGTCGGAAAAGGGCATCCTGTAATTGTTGTTGATGCAGATCATCAAAACCGCAACCGGGTCGTATGCTTTTTTGTGCCTGTAGGGTGAGTACTGATGTTAGGAATAAGGCTGCAAGAGAAATCAGTCTTAGTTTTGGCATGCGATAAATTCTGCGAGAAATTAAACTTAGTTTTTTGCACTGACCCTCTCGCGTATGCGAATTAACAATTCATAAGCATTGATCAGGCATGAAAAAGATTCATTTTAACTTTTTCATAGAATACAGGAACCTCATTCAGCGGGTCGTTGAGTCCAAGTGTTTCAATGGGTACATTTCCCCTGTATCCACATTCCCTTATGATCTTGCAAAGCTTGGGCAGATTCATCAAGGTTTGCTTTCCATCGATTAACAGCTTTTCCTTCAATTGCCAGTTTACTGCCAGAGGGGTTGCTTTTCGAATCTCTTCATAGGGATCCGGTGCAACAAAAGTGCCGGTGTCCAGCACGAGTCCCAGCCAGGGACTGTTAAAAGGCTTGATCAGTTCAAAGCATTCGTCTGCTGTGTGCAAAAAGTCATTGTGGTTTTGGATACCCAGCACAATACCATGAGCTGCTGCAACCGGGATGCAGCTATTCAATGCTTTAACGATACGGTCCCTGACTTTTTTTCTTGTGTCGCCTGTGCTATAAGCTTTGGCAGTGAAGATGCGAAGGACCGGTGCACCCATTTTCGCTGCCACTTCGATCCAGCGCTTGACTGTATCAATTTCTTTGTTCAATGTGGCATCATCCTCATAAGAAAATTCATTTCTTACGCCCGTGCCGCTGATCTCAATTCCCAACTCATGGGCCTTGCGTTTGAAACCATAAATTTCTTCATCGCTGGGCGTATCGGGATAGGTGCTGAAATAATAGCCTGTCATGTCCACTGCAGAAAAGCCCGTTTTGGCGCAGAATGCCAGTACTTCCGCTTTGCTGATCTGTTTTTTCATCAGCATGTCGTTGAAGGAGTATGCGTTTAAGCTCAGCCGAAGATGATCCGTGGGGGATGACAAAAAGTTTCGAGAGGAGGATAATGGATTGTCTGATGCAAGCGCATCCTGCTGTACCCAATTTCCCATGCCCAACAATGGGATGGCAGATAGAAATTCTCTTCTTTTATATGACATTTTAGAGCGTTGACATATCAATCACGAAGCGATACTTGATGTCACCCTTGATCATGCGCTCATAGGCTTCGTTGATGTAAGATATGTCAATTGTTTCGATCTCTGCATAGATCTTGTGTTCATGGCAAAAGTCGAGCATCTCCTGGGTTTCCTTGATACCACCAATCATGGATCCGACAATGCTTCTCCTGTTTTTGATGAGGGCGAATGGAAGCACTTTGGGCTGGTGTTCAGGCAATCCCACTACCAATAATTTTCCTTCCAGACCCAACAGGTTCAGGTAAGGAGTATAGTCATGATCCGCTGATATGGCATCTAATACCACATCAAATTTTGAATCATAGGGTTTGAGGGCTTCAGCATCTTTTGCATGCACAAAATGATGAGCACCCAGTTTTCCGGCTTCTGCCACTTTGGAGGCAGAAGTAGAAATCACTGTAACCTCAGCGCCAAAGGCAACAGCAAACTTAACGGCCATGTGACCAAGTCCGCCCAATCCTACCACAGCCACCTTGGTTCCTTTTTTTACATTTGCAAATTTCAGCGGCGACCAAGTGGTGATTCCTGCACAAAGCAAGGGCGCTACGCCGGCAAGGTTGTCGGTTTCCTTGACATTCAAAACATATTTTTCATCGGTCACGATCGCTGCTGAGTAACCTCCGTAGGTGATGTTTCCGGATCCATCTCTTTCTTTGGCATTGTAGGTCCCGGTCATGCCTTCTTCGCAATATTGTTCCTGGTTCGACTGGCAATTCTTGCAATGTCTGCAGCTATCGACCATTACACCCACCCCTACATTTTGGCCAACCTTGAATTGGGTAACCGAAGCACCCACAGCTTTCACCGTCCCCACGATCTCATGTCCTGGTACCACAGGATAGATAGTGCTACCGCCCCATTCGTTTCTGGCAGTATGGATATCGCTGTGGCAGACACCGCAATAGAGGATTTCTACCTCCACATCATGTGGACCAAGATCTCTTCTGTTGATGGTAAGAGGCCCAAGAGGAGATTGACTGCTGCTGGCAGCGAAAGCTTTGACTGATTGCATGGTAAAAAATGTTATTGGTTAGAGGCGATAAACTTGGCGGGATCTTTTTGAAATTCCGCTTTGCATTCAGCAGAGCAAAATCCATAGGCCTTGCCTTCATAATGACAGGTATCGCTGATCCCTGCAGATGTTGGCATGCCACAGGAATAGTCTTTTGTATTCACCACCATGTCGGTAGTATATTTGTTTGCTACAGGCGCTGCCATTTCTGATGTTTTCTCGTCCGATGCTGATTTGTTTTCTGATACAGGCTGATTGCAAGCGGATGCCATCATTGCAAAGGCAAATAAGGTAAATAAAAATTTCATGAAATTATTTTTGGATGAAGAACTACGACCTTTCAGTGTGCAAATTTCCCTCTACTTCCTGAGAATACCATCAAATAGGTCCTATTTTTACAGAAAGATTGTTCTCCGGTCACCACTTTAATCCCTACAATGAAGATTTTGTTGAAAATTTCGATGTTTTTATTCCTTGTGTGTATCAACACTTTTATTGTGTTTGCACAGCAAAAGAAAAAGAGCAGCCTACCCATAGGTGTTTTTGATTCCGGAACGGGGGGGCTTACTGTGCTGGAGGCAATGCTGACGCTGGATGCCTTTAACAATCTTACCGGCGCTCCCGGATCCGATGGGAAACCTGATTTTGAAAAGGAGTATTTTCAGTACCTGGCGGACCAGGCCAACATGCCTTATGGAAATTATGCTGCTGAAAACAAGACCAAACTCTTGCAGGAGCACGTGATCAAGAACATGGACTTCCTTCTGAAAAATAAATATGATCTCAACAAGACTGATGCATCATCCAAGCAGGGAGTGAAAATGCTGGTGCTGGCCTGCAATACCGCCACAGCATTTGCTCTTCCTGAGGTGCAGGCGTTTGTAAAAGCGTCTGCATCAAATGTTCCCGTGGTGGGCGTTATCAATGCCGGGGTGAAAGCAGCGCTTGCCTACCAGGCATCACATGAAAAAGGAACCATCGGGGTATTTGCCACTGCAGGAACCGTTGCTTCAGATGGCTATCCCAAAACCTTGCGAAAAATGGCACAACAATTGGGTATGGCAGAGCCGAGTATTGTCAGCCAGGGTGGCTTTGGACTCGCCGATGCGATCGACCGGGATTATAGCTTTTTTGATGAAAAAGCAGCTGGCTATCGCAAAGATTACAAAGGACCTTCTGTTGGGAATACCAATTACCGCATTGATACAGCCTTGCTCAATGTTTACAATTTCAACAAAGAGAACAACAAGTTGCTTTGTGAGTATGACGACAAAGGCCGTTGCCTCGATGTGCAGTTGAATGATCCGGAAAATTATGTGCGCTATCATCTTGTCAGCCTTTTTGAAAGAATGAGGGCACAGGGGATCGCAAAACCCATGAATACCCTGATCCTCGGTTGTACCCATTATCCCTTCATGCGGGACACCATCCGGAACGTGTTGAATGAATTGTACAATTTAAGGTTGAATGGTTCCTATCCTTATCGTTCAGTGATTGCTCCACATGTGGAACTGATCGATCCCGCAGTGGAAACTGCTAAAGAAGCCTATATAGAAATGCGAAAATCGATGTTGACCAATACAGCCTCAAAAGATGTCAATGGATTTTACATCACCATACCCAATACCGCACTGCCCGATGTAAAGCTGCAGCAAGACGGCTGGTTTACCTACGCCTACAAATATGGCCGGGTCGAAGGAGAGAACAAGCCCTATGTAAAGTTTGTCCCCTTTGACAACAAGAATATATCATCAGCCACCTACGATCGACTCAAGCAGGCATTGCCAACAGTGTATGCTTCTGTTGTTAAGGCTGCACAATCTTCAGCACCCAAACATGGTCAGTAACAGTGCGTAGTGCAGCAGGCAGTTCTACCTCATAGCCATCGGCTGTTTTTTTCCATTTTAATTTTTTGGCTGCGCCCAGCAAACTGATGGTAGATTTTTCCGGTACGTTGATCTTCGTGAAGTTGACTTTACCGTTTTCAGGATAATCAAAGAGGAAAACATATTGCAGTCTGCCATCCTTGCTTTTGGTGAATCGGATTGTTGAACCCTCACCAAAGCTGTTGTTCATCCTGCTTCCATAAATCGACTCTCCATTGGTCTTGATCCACTGTCCAATCTCTTTTAGTCTTTGATAGGCCGTCGTATCGAAATCTCCTTCAGGAGAGGGACCGATATTCAGCAAGTAGTTTCCTCCTTTGCTCACGATGTCCACCAGTTTTTCGATCAGTTCATTGGCGGGTTTGTATTGATCGTTTGGAACATAACTCCAGCTGTTCCCCATTGTCATGCAAGTTTCCCAGGGATAGGGGAGTCCATTTTCAGGGATATGTTGTTCAGGTGTGAGGTAGTTTTGGTGCTCACCAGGAACTGCACGATCCACCACAATGAGTTTGGGTTGTTTCAATCTTGATTTTCTGACAATCTCTGCCATGTTGATGTCCTGGCTCTGCGGATTGCGGAACCATCTTGAATTATCATACACATCGAGCAATTCAGCTTTTACTTCTTCATCTGTTTTCTTGCGAACCCAACCCCCATCAAGCCAGAGAATATCCACCTTGCCATAATCGGTCATCAGTTCATCGATCTGATTATGGGTGAAGTCGACAAATTTTTTCCATTGATCCGGATGCTTGCGAATGGAATAATTGGCATTGCGGTCACTTGCAGGAAATTTCTTCCACCAATAATAATCACTGTGCCAGTCTGGTTTTGAAAAATAGGCACCGATCCAGAAATTCTCCTGACGAAACGCATTGAAAACTTCTTTCACTACATTGCTCTTTGGATTGGTAGAGAAGGGCGTTCCCTTGTCGGTGATCTTATAATCCGTGTATTTTGTATCGAACATGCTGAAACCATCATGGTGCTTGGTGGTGAATACCATGTATTTCATGCCGGCATCCTTGGCAGCAGCAGCCCATTTTTCAGGAGAAAATTTTGTGGGATTGAAAGTATGCTTCAGTGCCTCATACTTCTGTACATATTCGTTGTATGAATTGGCAACACCTTTTTTCTGTGCTTCAATAGCCCAGCCCACGTCTTCGGGACAAATACTCCAGCTTTCCACGATGCCCCATTGGCTATAAGTGCCCCAATGCATGAGCAATCCAAATTTGAGATCCTGCCACTCTTCCAATCGCTGCTGGATCAATGGATTGGGGTCCTTGAAGTAAGCCTGTTCTTGTGCATGGGCAAATTGGGTTCCACCGATCAGGAGTATACCCAGTAAAATCTTGAAGGGGTTCAGTTGGATGGTATTCATCCCCCTAAAATAACCAAGTTCGGGTAAGAATGGACATCAGCCACCAATTTACCGAGGCATAATTTGTTCTCCTAAACAATTCCTTCTGCAGGATAACCGACCGATGTTGTGAAGCTCGTTTCTCATTCAATCTCAACTGTCCTGCTTCCTCTTCCCCTGCTGTCAAATGCCCGTAGCTTTACAATGCCGGTTGATACAATGGGAGAGGTATAAAGTGGACTGTTCACAGTGGGCTCAGTTCCATCTGTTGTATAACGGATCTGCATGCCCGGCAATTGGATATTGGCCAGTACTTTGCCATCAACTCTTTTTGCTCCAACTGTGGGAATGCGGAAATTCACTCCACCCTGATAATAGTTGAGCTTGAACAGTTCCTGTTTGCCGACGGTGTTCACAAAAACAGACCACGCATCATTGTACAAGGTTTTGGATCGGTTCTCATCTGTTGTGGTGGCCCACTCGGGATCAACTGCCCAGGCCCTTTCTGCCAATCCCAGCATCTTGGGGAATGCCAGGTATTCCAGATCGGCGGCACTGCGGATGTTTTCGCTCCAGAGTTCTCCCTGGATGCCCACGATATTCCCCTTGCCATAATCTGTCAGCTTATCCTTGCCCTGCAAGAGTTTTGGATCGATGGGCACTCCAAAACGGTCTACAGCAGTATTCTTCAGATAATCGTAGGGAATGAAATAAAAAGCTTTGTCGATGTCTACAAATCCTCCCCAGTAATACCCCACCTCATCAAAATGCTTTTGATAAGCAAGATCAAAATAAAGATTGGATACCGGACACAAGACAACTTTGTATCCTCCATTCGCCAATCGGTAAGGAAGATCTTCGGCTCCCCAACCGACCACGGTATTCCACACATAGGCATGGAAGTTGTTGTTGGCGAACTCAGGATTGACCATCATCACGCGATTGCCATTCACTTTGGATTCACGCATGCCAATCTCTTCCCAGCCGGAAACATAAAGCCCTCTTTCTTTCAGGATCGCATGCACTTTCTCCCAGTAATAGATCCAAAGATCACTGGTCTGTTTGAATTTTTCTTTTGGGAGGGCTGCAAGTAAATTTTGAGCGATCGGAGATTTCTCCCAAACTCCTTGCGGCACTTCATCTCCTCCCACATGGATGGTTTTCAGGGGCATCTCCGCTTCTTTGTGCATGTCAATGAAAGCATCTACGGCTGTCGCAATGAATGTATAAACGCCAGGTTGTGCCACACACATGACATTGTCGCGGAAGTTTTGCGCGGAGAGGTAAATGGATTTGTCGTCGGGGTCCGACAACAAATATTTTTTCGCTTCCGCTTCTTTGCCTTCCTGCATCAATCTTCTGTATCGGGCATCCATGGCCTTGATGGCAGCTCTTGCATGTCCGGGCGTTTCAATCTCAGGGATCACTTCGATATGCCTGTTTTTGGCGAAGCGAAGGATCTCGATATAATCTGCTCTTGTATAAAAACTGCTCTGAGGGTTGTTGGTATTACCGCCGGATCCATAGGCCGATGGCATGTGCTCTTTGCTGTCCAATGTATGACCGCGTTGCACACCAACAGTGGTCAGTTCTGGCAAGGCTGGTATTTCTACTCTCCAGGCATCGTCTTCACTGAAATGAAAATGCAGTTTGTTCAACTTGTACATGGCCATCCAGTTCAACACGCGCATCACCTGTTCCTTGGTTTGAAAATTTCTCGCCACATCAATGTGCAATCCTCTGTAATCAAATCTGGGATTGTCTTTCACAACAACATTGGGAATGGCAAGTGATGTTTGTGGATTCTTCCAGGTGTTGAGCGGCAGCAAGGCTTTGAGGGATTGAATGCCGTAAAAAATGCCGGCACCGTTGGATGATCGGATCTTGATGCCATTGCTGTTTACTTCCAATGTATATCCTTCCGCCGGAAGGGAATTGTCGACCACCAATTGGATAACATTGTTTGCGGCAGTTCCTTTGGCCAAGGATTTCCCTAAAAATAGTTTCAACTCTTCCACCAGATAACTTGCTTCTTTTTCAAAGGCAGGATCTGATTGGAGGATGGTTTGTTCATTCAACATGAACTGTCCCTCTCTGGCCGCAAAAGACACCGGTGTGGGAAGAATCTTTGGAATGGAAGCCGTGGGCAAATCCCTGGTATTTTTGTTCTGTTCAAATACCATCTCCGGTGTGATCTGATCATTGACCTGATCAGGCCTGAGTTTGAATTTATTGATATCTGCCGGAGGCCTTGCAGAGGTATTGACGATGGCATGTGCCGTTTTGGGATCTTGGTCCCATACCCAATAATACCCTGATGGGGCATCGGATATGTTGAAAGCCCAGGCATCTCCGATGCCTTCTAGGCGAATACTTTCACCGGGTTTCAATCCTTTGAAATCAGCTCTGGGTTTCAAATAGAAAAGATCACCATGCCAACGAAAAGATGTAAAGGGACCGCTCAGGTTGCTGTCAGCAATTTCTCTGTTGGCATTGTAATAAATCTTCCAGCCATTACCTGGCAACCATGATTTTTTCCCAGTGTTGGTCAGGGTCAATGCAAAGAGGTATTGATCTTTACCCTGGTAATTATTGGTGACCAATTGCCAGTCAATTTTGAGGTCGGCTGGATTGAACATATTCTTTTTTTGAGCCCAAGTAGCATGTATGCTAAGGAAGGCGCAAAGGCCCAACCATAAAACTTTCTTCTTCATGCGGGTAAGTTAGGATTTTTTCATTTTCATGTTTCCGTCATCATCAACAATTGAGCTTGTGGTATGTTTATTTGTCTATTTTC
>Ga0315899_10001032_pt1 | contig 32410 bp, 22 predicted proteins | sample LakEriMetagenome_2_FD_203518 | JGI IMG/M metagenome (GOLD analysis project Ga0315899, IMG submission 203518) | Freshwater fungal communities from buoy surface, Lake Erie, Ohio, United States - Buoy 4 MA112 | ecosystem: Environmental > Aquatic > Freshwater > Lake | place: USA: Lake Erie, Ohio...
AAATCGTCGTAGAGCCGAACAACGGAATCTGAGGTGGGGAAATGGCCAAGCGGCGAAATGCTAGCTGTGGTCTTTGTTTGCCACAACAAACGCAAGATAGGGGTGATCCGAACAATTTTGCGGGTCAAACTGTTGCGTAGGGGGGAGAAGCCCAAATATTGCGCGAACAAAAACAAAAAGAGATGAGCGAACAGAGCTTGGCGGCTTAAACAATGGATGGCACAAACTGGATGAGGCTAGTGGGGGGGCGAGAAAGGTACGATCTCGCCGTGTCGGATTAGAAAGACCGTTTCGGTCTCTTTCGCGTCGATCAAATTTCGACCTGTGAAGTCGCTGAAAGCCGGAAATATCAACATGTTTTCCCTAAATGCAAAACAGGCTAACTTTTCACCATTGTCTGGCATCGAAAACGCAGGATGAACATGTCCCGCCATAACCATGACCTCTTGTTGAGATCCTGCGAATAACGATATTTCCATCGGATCATGAACACACATGAAATCCTCGAATCGCCAGGGAGGACTCACTATTTGTACCGGCCACTTCTTGATCTCACTCTTAGCCCGCCTATCATGATTCCCCTCAACCAATATCCAACAGCAATCCCCTCGGCCCGCTTGCCTATCCCAGAATCGATGCATAGTCGATCTGAACGAATCAGTAAATGAACTCGTACCATGAACCATGTCCCCCAAGACGACTACCCGCTTTGGTCTCAATTGTTCGATTAAAGAAGATAAACGATTCAAGTTCGATTCAAGCGATTGAACAGGTATGGGTAAGCTGGCTTTCTGAAAGGTCGTTTCTTTTCCCCAATGTAAATCGGCACAAAAAAAAGTTTCCGTGTCGGGATGCCAAGCGGATTTCTCCGCATTTAACTCTAACAAAATCCTTCGGTACCGAAATTTCTGAATCCCAGCTGGCTTCATGCTCCTACCCAATCTCTTTTTCTAATTGCATTTGAAGTTTGCGAATTCGATCTTCAAGCGATTCACTCGATATTCGCTGACGCAATTGTTCAACCACCAGGGGAAAACCTAAAGGGGTGGGACCTCCAGGTTTGCATATCTGAATTGAACTTGCCGCAATCCTTGCTATTGCATGACGCATTCGACCTATTTCAAACTGATTGTCAAGCAATTCCCTTTCGGCCTGGATAAGAAGCCTATTGGTCGGGTCAAACTGACGAAACGCATCATAAAACATATTCGCCGAGGCTTGCAAATGCCGGCCAGGTTTTGTCTGACCTGGTATGCCTGGATGAATTAGCCCAGCAATCCTGGCTATCTCCCGGAATTGCCGTTTTGCCAATTCCGTTGCATTCATACTCTGCAGGAGATGCTCTTGCAAAAACTCTTCATCAAATAGTTCTGATAGTTCGAGCTCCGAGAGTGTGAATTCATCTTTGGACTGAAACATAAATCCATAATCATTGGCGGCTATGGATAGCGTAACTCCTTTCGACCTTGCAAGTCTCCAACACACCAAGGCGGCAAGCCCCTCGTGTACCAACCTACCTTCGAACGGATAAACACATAAGCAAAATTCCCTTTTGATGGTAAACGATTCGACTAACAAAATTCCTTGCCTAGGGATTATGCTTCGCAAAGCTTGAAGCTCGAAGATGGGCCTCAAGCATTCCATTTCCTCTCCTCGGATTACGCCGTTGGCTGCTAGATTTAACTGCGCGCGAACCTCAGCGGCCAACTGTGATGACAATGGCATTCGACCTCCACCCCACCGCGGTGTCGTATTTGGCTGTTTAGTCGTTTTCTTTACAATTGCAGCTCCTTCTCGAATCATCATCAATTCAAGAGTCTTGCCTGCAAACTGAAAACAATCCCCCTCTTTTAATCGTGTAATATAGCTTTCTTCTACTGTTCCAAGCGTTCGCCCACTTGCATACTTGACTTGCATGATTATGTCTCCTGCGATGGTCCCCATCGCCATTCGATGCATTCTAGCCACCCGCGCATCGGTTATTTGGTATCTGCCATCCTGTAGGTTAACACGATGGAAATCGGGGTATGCTGTGAGCGAATCGCCTCCGTGTACGACGTATCGCAGCGCCCAATCTACGTCGTCCTCTATCAGATCCTTATATGCATAAGTCTGCTTGACCTCACTTATAAGTTCATCCCGAGTGTACGAGCTCTCCAATGCAAGGGTCATCGCATGCTGTGTTAAGCAATCTAGTGGGCATTGAATCGGTTCCTTTGATTCGAGTTTGATCCTCTCGTCATTCGGAGAACCGATTGGTTCTTCTGCCTTCTTGGCAACAATGTTTGAAAGATCCGAGTTGGGCGACAGTGTAGCCATAATGTTTCGGACTGCAGAAATTTCAATCAATTCGAGAGCATGCGTAGGGACAAAAAGTAGTTTGCTCACCTCACCAGGACTATGGCCGCTCCGTCCTGCTCGCTGCAGCAATCTTGCCACGCCTTTTGGGCTCCCAACCTGTATGACTTGATCGACCGCTGCGTAGTCAACACCCAGGTCTAAACTACTCGTGCACACTACACATTTTAGCTTAGCCTCTCTTAACTTATCTTCTACCCATCGCCGCACTTCAGCATCGAGAGATCCGTGATGCAGAGCGATTATCCCTGACCACTCCGGTTTAGCGTGAAGCAGTTGCCTATACCATTGCTCCGTTTGATTCCGGGTGTTAGTAAACACTAATGTAGAACGTGCAGAATCGATCGCTTCAACTACCCGCGAAACCATAGACAATCCCAGATGCCCAGCCCATGGAAACCGCTCTACTGGATCAGGTATACATGAGCGAACGTCAATCCGCTTAATCGATTCACCACGAACACAAGATCTGCGTTTGTCTCTTCTAACCCCACACAAAACATCTAATGCTTGACCTGTATTCCCTAGTGTTGCACTTAAGCCGAATCGAATTGCATTTGGTGCAAGCTTATTCAGTCTAGCAAGTGCCAATTCGGTCTGGACTCCCCGTTTGGTACCAAGCAACTCGTGCCATTCATCCACGACAATCGACTTGAGGTATCGAAAGTTCGTTCGAGATTCAGGGTAACTTAAAAGCAACAGCAGACTTTCCGGGGTTGTGATCAAGACCGTGGGTAAATGTTTGCGTTGATTGGCTTTAACGGATGCCGAAGAGTCACCTGTTCTCCGCTGTATAGTCCAGGGCAAATGTAAATCGTCAATAGTATGCGCTAACGATGATTCCGTATCCGCCGATAGGGAGCGTAACGGTGTTATCCATAGCACGGTTAGTGGTGGTGAAGGAGGTTTACCACGTTTACGAATCCAATTCGGTAATTCGTTAGGTGAGCTTAAGAATTCGGCTACTGGTCCGCCCCACGCTGCAAGTGTTTTCCCTGAGCCCGTAGAAGAATGGAGCAATGTATCGCCCCCCGCCAGATAGTTTGCCCAGCATTCGCGCTGAAAAGGAAATGGCCGCCATGATTTGGATGCGAACCATTCTTCTAATCTAGCGAGCCCCAAATTGAAGTTGGTCAAATTGTTGTCGCACGTGTTTGCCAACTTATCTCCACACTTCGAATTCAATTTCTTCGTGCTACTCATGATTCTTGCCGCATTCCATGCGTTCGCACTAAATCGCGTAAATCATCGAGAGTGTTCGCATCACGGGCTAATCTGTCCCTACGCCACCGCAAAATCCTTGGAAATCGAACAGCAAAGCCACTTTTATGACGATTCGAAAGTTGGATATTTTCAAAGGCCAACTCCATGACTAAAACAGGGGCAACACCCCGAACTGGCCCAAATTTCTCCTTGAGGTTTGTTTTTATTATCGCATCCACTTCTCGAATTTCTGCATCGGTAAGACCGGAATAGGCCTTCGCAAATGGTACAAGCCGGTCTTGATTCCAGAGGGCAAACGTATAATCCGTAAACAAACTGGAACGTCGGCCGTGACCCTTTTGGGCATAGATTAAAACGGCATCTATGGTCAACGGTTCGATCTTCCACTTCCACCACGCACCTCGTACCCGACCAACTTGGTAGATGCTATCCCATCTTTTAAGCATTAGACCTTCTGCGCCCATGCTTCGACTCGATTCCCGAATGTTGGCAAGCTCCGACCAGTTCGGTGCATCTTCATGTTTTAGAACGTTTATCTGTTCCGATAGTCTAAGTCCTGTCTCACCCAGCACATCCGATAGCCATAGGCGGCGTTGTGATAACGGTTCTCCGCGAACATCTTTACCGTTAAGCTCTAGAAGATCGTAGGCCATAAAGACAACGGGAACTTCGTTAAGTAGTTTAGGGGAGGTCGTTTTCCGCCCGAGTCTCTTTTGAAGGATTGAAAAGGGGAGAGGTGAGTTGTTTTGCCATGCTAAAATCTCACCGTCTATAACAGTTCCAGCGGGTAGATTTGTTGCTGATTGACGAATCTCAGGGTAGCGATCCTCTACTCGTTCTTCACCGCGGGTCCATATGAAGATTTGATCGGATCGTTTGATCAATTGAGCGCGAATTCCATCCCATTTCCACTCCGCCAGAAACTCGTCGGGGCGGCCGATAGAGTGAGGTTCGTTATCAATCGCATTAGCCAAGCAAAAGGGATAGGGTTGAGAGGGAAGCTTTTTCTCTGCCTGTTTCGAGATTAGCATTCGAAAGGAGTCCGCCGTCGGAAGCCAGTCGCCGGTTAAGCGATGAACGACCAATTCTGTGGGTAATTGGAATGCATCAGCAATTGCTCGTGTTACCAAGCGTTTGCTCACACCGACACGCAATCCGCCCGTAACAAGTTTTAGAAAAAGAAATCGCTCGGAGGGCCCAATTGACTGCCAGTAACAAGATAACTCATGGTGTATTCGATCGAGTGGAACAGATTTAAGAGGCTCAATCTTCTGCCTGACCCAAAAATCCAATCCACCCTCCGTATTCAACGCACTAGAAGGAACCAAAAGCGAAATAGTCTCTGCTAAATCACCGACCCAACTATAGCTTTCTTCAAACAGCCACTCGGATACCCCGCTCGATTGAACCGCCCACTCTCTCAGTGTGCGAGTGTTTATCAATCTTTTGACTCGTTCGCCAGACAAAAAATAGACGGCCCACGCTGCATCTTCATGTGATGCATTCAGAAAGTACGCTCGCATCGCAGCTAGCTTGGAATTCGTTTTCGTCGTTTCGTCGATAGATCGATATAAAGCTGAAAACTCTTTCATCAAACATTACTTTGGAGGTTAATGGATGTTTCTTTGTCTTCAGCACTTTCACCCTGGAATTCTGTCTGGAGCGGGGCCGCATTCCAACCAAGGTCACGTAGATGTCTGCTGAAAATATCGGCAAATCCGTGGGTCACCCAGACCTCTTCAGGCAAGGCGTCTTGAACCGTCGTTATCAACGCGTCCCAATCAGCATGATCTGAAAGCACAAAACCGCGATCCATAGATCGTCGTCGCCTGTTCCCTCTGACTTGCATCCATCCTGATACCATAGCGGTAGAGCGATTTCCAAATCGATTGATCCATGAGGTACCATGAGCGCTAGGTACCGCAAGGATCATAGCATTACCGAAGTCAAAATTGCTAGGGACTTCGCTAACAAGTCTTGTTTCCGGTAATCGTATACCCGCAAGGCGATACGCATCAATCGGTTTTTGTAATGCACCATGAATAAATATGGGACCGATCTTGTTATCCAACATGTTGAGAACTCGTTGCGATTTACCCAACGCATAACCGTACAGTATACTAGTCACATCAGACGCTTGGTTATCAATCCACCATGAATTAATTTGCTCAGCAGTCCGCTTCAGTTCTTGCCATCGGAAAACGGGTAGCCCAAAGGTTGATTCTGTAATCAAGCAATGTGCACGCAATGGTTCAAAGGGTACGCAAGTTGGATCGGACTCTCGTTTGAAATCCCCAGTAACGATGGAAACATGGCCTGCATACTCAATGCGAATTTGGCTAGACCCTAGTATGTGACCGGCAGGGTGAAAAGAGAGTCGAACGGGGCCGATAGAGATCGATTCGCTATACTTGATTCCCGTTACTGCAATATCTTGCCCTAGCCGATCGCGAAGTAGTCGTACCGAGTCATCTGAACACAGATACTGATTTGAGCCCCATCGAGCGTGGTCACTGTGCGCGTGTGTGATGACAGCCCGATCTACAGGGCGCCACGGATCGATGTAAAAGTCTCCTTGGGGGCAGTATAGACCCTCGGGTCGCATTTCTAGGGAATGCGATTTCATCGCTGTTGTTGATGACTCCAAGGACGATCTCACCGGGATGAAGGAGACTTGCAGCCTGATTTGGCCCCGGATCGTCTGCATCGTTCGCTACAGTATTTGACCTCAGCCCATGATCTTTCCCACTTTTTTCGCCATTGGAATGATAATTTACAGACAGGGCAAATCTTGTAGGGGAGGTTCTCTTTCGAATTTTTCATCGTAAAGCGACGACCTGTGTAACGTGGATCAATTCTGGTTTCAATCGCGGCATTGCGACTCGATCATTGTCCGGGGACGTCAATCCCTTCGGACGCCAGTCGTCAGACCGTTTATAGCACGATCGAGCGTCGAGATTGTAAACTTCTCGATGGTAATCTATCCCGTCAATTTCCAGAGACGACCTCAACCGCATTGATAACCTCGAAGTCACGGGTCGCAGAGCGAATCGTTTCCTGCGCGATCTGCTTAATATAGAAAGACTCTACATGGCCTACGAGTTCCAGATGTTCGTTTTGCAACTTAACATCCAGCGCACGAACCGATGCAAAGCTACTGGCTGAAAGTAATCGCTTTGCTATTCCAGCAACATCCTGAAATCCTGAATCAATCATCGGACCACTCCTTGGGCGTTAGAAACGCTAGACTCCTAATCCTCCTCAAGCTGTAAATTTGAAGATAAAATTGCGAGGAACTATGTCAAGTGTTTGTTAACGCAAAACGAGTTAAATTCGGAAAACACGCTAAGGTAGGATTGGTCGAAGATTTAACGGCATCCGGGTAGCGCACAAAAGCTAGCAGCCGATTTTGTGTCAGCGGAGAAGAGCCGAAGGGGATCCGCACAATCCTCACAATCGGATTACTTGTGTAAAAACTGCGCCCTTAACTTCTATTCCCTAAACCTTACAAAAGCTTCTGCTATGCAGGGCACGACATTATCTAAGCGAAGTAACTGCCTCACCCTCCGGTTCGATTCATGTCTTGGTCCCGATTCATTACGATCGAAAATCTATGTATTGCGGCGGAAGTAACTGCCGCGATGCTTTTGCTGGCATTCTCATTTCCAGAGCAGCGTTCTAAGGTCAAGACATCAGAAAAAGACGACACGAATATTCCATTGCTGGAGTTAGCCCGTCGGGCGTTTTTGGAGGAAAAGCTAGCTCGAAGCTTGGAACTTCTAGCGATGCTCGACTCCCCCCGTCCCCCGGTTGATTACACCGAGCGGTTAGCGTCTGAGTTCAGCGATGCAGAGGCGATTGGGTGGGTAGACCGACTAAGCGGAACATTCAATAGAGCGTTTATCGACGCTTTTTTGAATCGATGGCTGGCCCTGCCAAACGATAATCGATTCGGCTCATATCTTTCCATGATCTCGCTAAAAGATTACACCGAGTTGGTTCGTGATTCTGGGCCGGTACAGGTTGAGTTGATGCTACGAGACTTGGGAAGTCGACTTAAATCCCAGTGCGCGGACCAAGCTATCGTTGCAAGACTACCCCCTGATCAGTTCCTGCTGATAACATTCGATGGGGATCCATCGGCCGGAGTCCAGTGTGTCGACTCTGCAAGCGAAGAGTCGCGAGATCCGGACGCCACTTCCGACGCACAATCAAAGCCAATGTCGTTGGTTTGCAGCGTAGTGGAACTTTCTGACGAGATCTCTTCTTTCGAGGAAGCAGTTGGCCAGCTTGAGACAGGTAACAATACAGCCGCCCAACTCGGCGAAAAGTTTTATTTCAAGCAAGGTTCCTCCTGGACAAGAGACATTCCCACGCCAAGCACTTCGAAACGAAAATTATCCCCTCGTTCCGACGACTCATCACTGCCCAGGAAAGCAGCAAAATCCATTACTCCAACAGCTAATGCTACCGGTGATACGCAATCGAATTCTTCGGAAACAGATGACGCTGCAGAACAGGCCTTGCAAGAAAACGGGACTGCTGGAAATCAGGACAAAGACGCTCCGGAATCTGATTCATTGGAGGCACCGATCCAGGGCAAATCCTCTGACGTTTCAGCGGTCGCCAGCAATGAGGAAATTGCGGCTCTTTTTGCTCAGATCAAGAAGCACGACCGTCAGTCGGAAAAATCTCAAGGTGCAACGACTGTCGCAACATCGGTGGATCCCGGTATCGCCAATCCAGAAACCACTTTGGAAGCGGTTCGATCTGAGCGGGCAATCGAGACGCCGACCACAGGAGGGCCTCAATCTGCCGTCAAGCCACAGGCTGCTTCGGGCCAACAGTCACCCGCCGAGCCACAGTCTTCGGTTAACGCGTTGTCTGCTACTGACTCGTTATCCGAAAGTGATTCCGTTTCTGCTGATGATATCGCTTCGCTCTTTGCCACATTCAAAACCGCTGAAGTTTCGAAAACACTACCGACCGACAAGAAAAGCTCAAGCGACCAGTCACGATCTGCAGACGTTTCATCACAAAGCACGAAAAAAACAACTGATTCGGAAAAGGGGGGTGCAAGAAGCGTTGATATCGCGGAACTGGAGAGTATGTCTGAGACAGCTTCGGCAGATGATATTGGTGCGTTGTTCAAAGCGGTTCAGCAAGAAAGAAAGCAAGATAAAGCCGAACCTGCCATTTCCAACGCGGTGTCGAATCGTCGAATGGCACAAGAAATCAAAGAACTTTCGGAAACGGCAACAGCTGATGACATCGCTGATTTGTTTAATGCAGTGCAATCGAGTGCGGCACCAGCAAAAAAGCCTCCATTAGCGACACCGTCCCCCTCAATTGAGGATTTAGGTGAGACAGCTACAACGGACGATATCGCCGCATTGTTCAAGGCGGTTCAGCAAGAAAGCAAAGAAGTCAAATCAAAACCTTTGAGTCCCAATCCTTCTGCCGATCGTCAATTTGCACAGGAGATCGAGGATATTTCGGAAACGGCAACATCGGATGATATCGCTGAGTTGTTCAAAGCGGTTAAATCAGGCCTAGGACCTACGAAAGAACCCGCGGAAGCTCCCCCAGCTCCTACCCAAGAGGACTTAGGCGAAACCGCTACTGCCGACGACATTGCAGCATTATTCGCATCGTTAAAGCAAGGATCTGTTAACAAAGGGCCCAATTAAGGTAACGTCTAATATTCCCAAGACAAAAACATTTCGCTCCTACGCTTGTTCTATCAACAAATTGAGCAGGCCAACGAAAAATACAGCTGAACTAATTTTGACCGTAGTGCAAATGGATTTAGTGCGATTGCCGGCTCCATTATCCTCGTCCCTTAGGGATCGTCCTTAGGAACTAACGACGAGTTCGGATTTTGTTCTTGAATCTTCTGATTCAGAACTTTTTCCATCGACTCAATAACAGACAACTGGGAATCAGCTAGCTCATTCATGTTGACCAGTCGATACGCTTTTTCTAGTTGTTTGCGGCTGTTGATATGAGCCGCAACAGCACGAGTATCATCAATATTAGGATAAAAGTTTGTCGCGGCCTCCAGTTTAGCGATTGCTTCAACGGGTCGATTTGCGATCAACAGAATTTGGCCGTAGGTGTCGAGATAGTTTGGATTTCTCGGGTTCCTCGCCACCGCTTCGTTGATGAGTTTAAAGGATCGCTCCAGGTCTGGCATTTCTTCTCGTGCTAGAAGCATTGCTAGATCATTTCGCGAATCAGAATCTGCTTCAGATTTTTCCACGGCGATTTCAAAGTTCTTGATCGCTTCCGCAGTATTTCCCATGGCGTAGTATCCCAAGGCCAAGGTTCGATGCGTTTTGGCAGACGTTATCCCAGCATCGATTTGCTTTTTGAGAACGGACAACGCATTCCTAGATGGTTTCATCTTTACTTGAAGCATTTGCGCGACTTCTTCGGAGATAAGCGGGTTTTCGGGATCTGCCGCAGCAGCCTCATCTAGTGCTGCCATGTCAGCTAGGTTTATACCATCATCAAGAGTTTGTTTCGATTTTCGAAATGTTTCGATTTTTATATTCGATAAAACTCGGGCAAGAGTTTTTTTGTCGTTTCCTTCAGCTTTGTTAAGGCCTTCGATAACTATGCTGATTGCAAGTTCTGGTTTTTCTAAAAGGACATTAGCTTCAGCAAGGGCCAGTCGATCAATCACTCTTTCCGATGCCGAATTGAGCCTTGGAGTGTAATAGGCCGCGACTTCATAGCCAGCGGTTCTAACGCCGTCCAAATTACCAACCCTTTTAAAGTATCGCATTAAAAGTAGGTTGTAAGCACGATTACGTTTTGCAGCTTCTGTAGCGATTGCAATAGCATCGGTGGTCATTTCAGACTGAAACAGATAGTCGGCGTAATATTCCAAGACTTCAGCTTTGACACCGGGCCAAAGCGATGCAGGTTTAAGGTTCGCAAGTATCTCCTGTAATGTTTCCCGATTAGGATTTTTTTGAAGACGATCGATCAGCTCGGTGGCTACCCAAGAATTAGCTGCGGGAAATGGACCTGAGTCACTTTTAGCCAGAGCTCTCATATCGTCGAGAGCTCCATTTTTGTCTCCCGCGATTGCTTTCACCAATGCTAACCGGTAGGCTGCGCTACCATCTTTAGGTTGCGTCAAAAGAATTCGTTCGTTGAGAAGTTTTACGTACCTTTTTTGTAGTTCAGTAATCGAGCTCGCTACGGCAGAGTTGGTGACGTTGGACGTATTGGCTGAACTAGTGTTTAAAAAATCGATCGTGCTGTAGGCCGTATCTTCTAAAACCTGAGTCGAGCAAACTTGCTCGCTCTTTACTCCGTACCTCTGAACGCGGGTATCAGTACGTTCAAACAAAGAAAATCCGAACGCAAGATAAACTAAAATCAGAATGAAAAACGCTGGGAGTGATACAAAGAATTGCCACCAGCGTCGAGAGTATCGCCATCCTCTAGCAGCATCGAGAATGCTACCTGCAGCGGATAGGGGAGAGGTGAAAAATTTAAAAGACTCAGTAAAAAGCCATTTAAGGTTTTCCGAAACAGAATTATCCCGCTGCATGTTTACTCATCCTCCCATTCGTCATCGAACTTCTCTTTTGCGCGGCTGGGTGTTGATAGTTTTAGAGAAGGCAATTGCGAGAACCAGTTCCATAGATAGGCAACGAGAGGTAGATCTTCATTTACAAATTCAGCAGGGATCGGTGCGAGCAGTGAACCGAAGAATTGATCCAGCAATACGATCAAAATCGCTCCGATCGAAAATAGAATAATCTCCGTTGTCAGGGTCCATTCGTGCCAAGAACCATATTGCTCTGCGTACCAAGCAAAGGTAACCCATGCTGATGCGCGTATGGCCATCCAAACGAAAAAGGCCATCGAGACAGTTAACAGCGACGGGATCAATGTTCTTCGAAATAGATAAATGCAGAAGAACGAGATTCCGACAAATGGTAAAATACTATCCCATCTTCCTACACTTGAAAAACGATCGGCTACGCCGTGGCCAAACTCAATGATGCCGTCCCGTTGGATATGAAATTGGCTCAATGCCTCTGAGAGGCCAGAGGTGAGTGTCAGGACTGCCGATTCAATGAATTCAAACGCGCCTCGTTCCTCGCAGGCATCCACGACGGAGGGGACCATAAAGGCAAAACCGAGGCTTAGCGACTGGGCCAAACTCTCCCCTCTCAACCACCGCGACAGCCAACCCGCGACGGCTAAACCGGCCGATATGCCACTTAGTTTCACGCGGCCAGCAACCATCGCATAAAAAAGGACTAAAAATGCGAGGCTAAAAAATACCCAAGGGGCGATAGTTCGGCGAGAAACGGGATCGAAAAAAAGGCCGCGGGACACAGCAACAGCAAAGCCCAGCCCTAGGCATATCGAGCAAACAAGACTATCGGTCTGAGAAAACCAGCTTGTCCAAAATCGCCATCCGATAGCGAAGGAGAGCAGCAATAAAATGATCGCCGCGATATCAACAAGGAACCCAAGAATGTTCACGTCCTTGGTGGAAATTTCAGATCCTGCCAGGTTGGCTTCTTGGGTCATGCAAATTCGTTTATCACAAAGGGGAGTGTTCTGTTAATCATCGGCGATCTTGGTACGATAACCACAAATGCATTATCTACTGAACCTATTGTACTTGCTAGCGATCCTCTGCGTCAGTCCATTCGTTCTTTATCGCGCAATTCGACATGGACGGTATCGACGTGGTTTTCTTTCAAAAGTATTTGGGCGGATTGATTTAAACGACAAAAGCCTTGCAACTATCTGGATTCATGCCGTCAGCGTTGGTGAGGTTCAGTTAGTACGCCCCCTCGTTCAGCGGTTTGCCAAGGATTTCCCCCGGTATCGCATAGCGATATCTACGAGTACTGACTCGGGATACGACATTGCACGAGAACTCTATCCCGAGCATTTTGTGTTTTTCGCCCCATTGGATTTTTCGTGGGCCGTATCAAAGGTCTTTCGTGACCTCAAGCCTAAGCTCTTGATCCTAGCCGAGCTAGAGCTTTGGCCTAATTGGCTCCGTCAAGCAGAAAAGAGTCGTTGCCCCGTGGCAATTGTTAATGGGAGATTAAGCGAATCCAGTTTTCGAGGCTATTCGAGGCTGTCGTCTATTGTTGGACGTTCCTTGAGAAGTATTGACTGGATCGGGGCTCAGAACGCAACGTATCAGGAACGATTTCTGGCATTGGGAGCTGAACCGACACGAGTCACAGTGACAGGCAGTATCAAGTTCGATAACGCCACTTCAAGCCGATCGGCTGATGAGATCCTGGCTAGGCGTCAATTGTTACAGATCGATGGCACAGACTTGATTTGGGTCGTTGGCAGTACTCAACATCCCGAAGAGCAGATAATGCTTGACGCGTTTGCGACGCTCCGAGCCGACTTACCGAATTTGCGAATGATTCTAGTACCGCGCCACAAAGAACGATTCGATGAGGTTGCCAAAAAAATTCAGTCCTCGGGCATTTCCTGGGACCGACGTTCCAGATTGAATGACTTGCACCCCATCCGACCGGATTGGCAGATCTTTCTGGGGGATTCGATCGGTGAGTTAAGATGGTGGTGGGGCATCGCGGATATTGGTTTTGTGGGGGGAAGTTTTGGAGATCGCGGTGGCCAAAACATGATCGAACCTTGTGCGTATGGCGTGGCAACCTCGTTTGGTCCGAACACAAAGAACTTTCGAGATATCGTTGGTCTTCTTCGAGAGAAAAACGCATGTCGACAATTCGACTCCCCCTCAGAGATTGTGCCATGGATAAAGGACTTGGCTCATCATCCGGAGCTTCGAATTGAAATGGGTAAGCGAGCGGCGTCGGTTGCTTCTGAACACCGCGGTGCAATCGATCGCACTTGGACCGAGCTTCGAAAACTTTTAGAGTCGAATTGAGCCAAACAGTTACAATCTATTTCCGATCTGTTCTAGATACCTCGGGACTAAACATTAGAATTGCGGCTTCTTTTTCACTTAGATGGAACGAGTTCCTTTCCGCCTCCCTTAGGGAATGCCAGTATGAACGAAGCAGCTATGCACAAAATTCAATCTATCTACGGGATAGAGAATTGGTCGAACGGGTATTTCGACATAAATTCGTCTGGCAATATCGTAGTTAGGCCCAGTCAAAACGATCCGCGAAGTGTCGATCTCAAGGTTATTGTCGACCACCTAGTTAGAGATAAAAAGGTAAGTCTACCTCTGCTCGTGCGTTTTCCGCAAATTTTGACGAATCAGCTACGCACCCTGTCCAACGCCTACAAAGAATCGATGCAGTTGTTCGAGTACGGTGCAACTCACTATCCCGTTTTCCCGATGAAAGTGAATCCGCGCCGCGAAGTTGTCGAGGAGTTTTTAAAGGAAAGTAGTCGATTGCGTTTGGGGCTCGAATGTGGATCTAAAGCAGAGTTGTTTGCCGCGGTGTCACAGGACCAAGATCCTGACACACTATTGATTTGCAACGGCTTTAAAGATGAAGCCTTTTGCCGACTGGCAGGGCTCGCGCTGCAATCGGGCAAGAACGTTGTAATCGTCATCGAGAAGCTAAACGAGTTGAAGATGCTCCTGCGGGTTGCGGAGACCACAGGCGTATGCCCAGGTATCGGGCTTCGTGCGAAACTCTACACACGGGGGTCAGGTAAGTGGGCTAGTTCTGGTGGAGACTCGGCCAAGTTCGGATTGACATCATCCGAAATCGTACAGTGCCTGAAGCTTCTTCGAAACACTGGTCATTTCGACAAACTAAAGCTGCTTCATTTTCACATTGGGTCCCAAATTACCGATATCAAGCGAGTGAAAAACGCGATGAAGGAGGCCGCCAGGGTCTATGCGAAAATCCATCAGCAAGGAGCAAATATCGAGTTCTTAGATATCGGCGGTGGACTGGGAGTTGACTATGACGGATCGAAAACTCGATTCGAGTCTTCCATGAACTATACCGTCCAAGAGTTCGCGAACGATGTCGTGTATTCCATTAAAACCGTATGCGATGAAGAGCATGTTCCCCATCCAAACTTAGTGACGGAGAGTGGGCGAATGATGACCGCTTACCATAGTATTCTGGTTGTATCCATTCGCGAGGAAATTGAGACCTTCGCCGACGACGAACCCGAAGTGGAGATTGACGAAGACGATCCTCAAGTGATCACGGAATTGAAATGGCTGTGCGACGAAATCAACGGCAAGAATTACTTCGAGTATTATCACGATGCCGTCGAGCATAAAGATGAACTTCACACTCAATTCAACCTGGGATTGATATCCCTAGAGGATCGCGCGAAAGGAGAGGTTCTTTATTGGGAAGTTTGTGCTAGGGCTCTGAAAGAAGCAGAACAAGCGCGTAGCCACAATGAAGAATTCGAAGAAGTGAAAAGAGTTTTGGCAGCCAAGTATCTTTGCAACTTTTCTCTATTTCGCTCGGCCCCTGATTCGTGGGCTATTGGCCAATTGTTCCCCATCGTTCCCATACATAGGCTAAATGAGTCCAAGCTCGATTTCGCGACGTTGGTGGATGTTACGTGTGATTCCGATGGAAAGATTGATAAGTTCGTTGACCTAAAGGATGTCAAAGAAACACTAGAATTACCAGAGTGGAAAGCGGACCAAGATTTTTACTTAGGAATCTTTTTGGTGGGTGCCTATCAAGAGGTGATGGGTTCTTATCATAACTTGTTCGGTTTACCTAACGAAGCGCACGTCTTTGTGGAAGCAGATGGGCGATATCACTTATCAAAGATAGTCCAGGGATCTAGGATCCAGGATATGGTTCAATTCGCTCGGTATGAGACTAGCGCACTAGTTGCAAACTTTCAGAAGCGTGTTAATGGACTGGTTGCAACCGGTAAGTTGTCGGAGGCCCAAGCCCAAAATCTAACCAGAGACTACACCGAAGCGGCGAGCTGGAGCACCTATCTGGAGGGTTAGTCGGATATTAACGACTTTTTGGAATGATGGCGGAACAATCGGGAAACACAGACGGCCATTGCCCTGTCAGTTTGGGAGCGATATGACTATCCTAGGTGCCTCAATTCGAAGATAATATTGATTGGAGAACCCTCGAAATCCCAACTCGCAGCATGAGGGCGTGTTGCTTTAATCAGCCGTAACGCGATAGCGTCCGGTTATTTTCCGTTACCCGTGGGCTAGCGCCCTGCGGCTAATGCTTGTTTTTCAAAAAGCCATTAACGCAACAAGCCTATGAACGAGGAACAATTCTCCGAGCGAATTCCCTTGCTTAAGCATCGACTTATGATCAACATCATCTCCGAGTTGCGGCACTAGGGGTATTCGCGACAGGAAATTAACCATGAGGAAAAATCAGTTTGAAAGTGTCAGGGAGGCGCACGCCAGTGAAAAAGCTCAGGATTACGTCGAGGCGATTTCGGAGATAATAGCCGAAAACGGTGAGTGCAGACTCGTTGACATTGCCCGTCGGTTTGCTGTCACCCATGTCACCGCTAATAGGGCTGTCGCTCGTCTCAAGCGGGACGGTTACGCCACTAGCGAACCGTATGGCCCCATTGAACTGACCGAGAACGGCAAAAAGTTAGCAGAGTTCTCCCACAAAAGACATCGAATCGTAGCCGAATTCCTAGTTTCGATAGGTGTTCCCGAGGCTGTCGCAGAAAACGATGCCGAGGGGATAGAGCATCACGTTAGCCCCGAAACGTTACGCGCCATGGCAAAATTTACCAAACGCAAGCAATAATTAGTGCCGCAGACTAGGCAATTGTCCAAAGCAGACCACTTTCTGGTTGAATTCTTAAATAAATTCTTCAATTCCGTACACTAGTTGCTCGGAACTTTTGCATTTGGTACGGGTTTTATCTACTGGTAGCTAAAAACGGGATGGTATCTGTTCCAATAAGTCCGGGTTGATTCCGAACAATTTTGGTCGCTGCCTAGGTTACCGCTAGATAACAGTTCCCCGGTAACTAGAGTCGAACAGAGTGCAATCTTTGTCCTTCGTTAATCGATCCATACATGAATATCGCGAAAAAACTACGTCGGCAATTTTTCTCCTTGGTGTTAGCCAGTACGTTGGCTAGCACCACTTTAGGGGGGGCCGCTCGGGCCGAGGGAAATCCAGACCTGGTGGGCGTCTTAGCTAGCATCACCGATCCGGCAAACGCGGCGGAGCTTCGCCTGACGGAAGACCAAGTTTCACGGTTAATTGCGATTATCAAACAGCATGAGAGCAAGGCACTAGATTTTGCGGCAGAAATTCGGCAGCTACCGTCTACCGACCGACGGCTGAGGGAAATGGAAAATGTTCGAGCCGTCGAAAAGCTGGGGCTTGCGTTGCTGTCCGATGAACAGCGTAAGACGGCCGATAAGTGGCGATTGGCGAGATTAGGGCCGATGGCGATATTGGATCCCGATATCGCATCCGAATTGGGAGTTGATGAGGGGCAGTCGGCAAAATTCATTAACATTTTAGAGGGGCGCGGGGCGTTGGTTCGGTCGATGGGAGCCGAGTCCGCTGCTACCGAAATCAACAAGCGTTTGCTCGAGGTATTGACCGACGCACAGAAGACCCAATGGTACGCTCGAGCGGGAGTCACGCCTCCAGCCGCCAATGGCGTTGCAGCGGCCGTGGAAATGACTAACCAACCCCAGGAGTCCGCAGCACCGGTTTTCACTCGGAGTACAGCGGCCCAAGAATCGCCTAGCGATTTGGCGCCGCGATCCATGGAGTCGGTTCCGCCCGTTGGCCCAGAGGATGGACTGCTCATAAACTTTAATGCGGCCCCGTGGAAAGATGTGCTCGGCTGGTTGGCAAAGGAAGCGGAATTGAGTCTTCAATTGGATCAGATTCCGCAAGGCTCATTTACGTACCGTGATCCGTACAAGCGATATACATTATCCGAAGCCATGGATATCATGAACGGGTTGCTTCTCAGCAAAGGGTTTACCCTAATGAAGAAGCAGCGAGTTCTAACCGTTCTTGATTTGGAGCTAGCCCCAGGCGAGACGGCCGAAATAAAGAAGGCTCTTATTCGCGATGTAGCGGATTTGGTCGATGTCAAAGACTTGGATACCCGGGGCGCCAATGAAATTATCAAGTGTGTATTCTCCTTCGAACGATTGAAGGTTGAAGATATCGAGCGTGAGATCAAGCTCTTGATCGGCCCGCACGGCTCAGTTGTACCCTTGACCACTTCGGGGCAGCTGTTGGTTACGGAAACCGGCGGAAAGCTTCGCATAATTCGAGACATGATTGAGAAAGCTGAGAATCCTCAGGGAAGCAGATCTGGTTCAATCGTTAGCATACCGTTGGAATATGTAGCGGCAGATGATGTTCTTAACATTGCTCGCAACATGCTTGGCATCAAAGATAACGAAATGCGAGCTGAGGATATCAGCATCTCCATGGACGCGTTAGGCACGATGCTTTTTGCTACCGGTTCGGTAGAGAAAATGCAGAAACTACGCGATGTCGTTTTAATGCTCGATAAGAAACCAACGGAAACGGCCAACAGCAACGCAACGCCCGAAAAGCCATATGTCGAGAGTCATTCGCTTTCTGGTTCGGATCCGACCACGACGCTAGAAGTGCTTCAAACCACGTTCGCCGGCCAACCTGGCATCAACATGGCACTCGATCCCAAGTCGAACAATATCATTATGCTGGCTACGGAGGAGAGTCACAAAAAGGTTGACGAGATCATTGGCAAACTAGCCGGACAGTCCAGCGATTTTGAAGTCATCACGCTGGAAAGCATCGATCCACAAGCGGCCGTTACGACATTGGAAAAATTCTATGGGAAACCTGCAAAAGATGCCGATCCAACCAAGGCCAAAGGGCCGGTTTTCTTTGCAGACGCCCCGAGCCGCAGGTTGATGGTGCGAGGGACCCCGCAAGAAGTCGACCAGATCAAGACCTTGCTCGGCAAGATAAGTGACAACGGTCCCATGTCGGAAACGGATGATGGTACCAAGTTTATTCCGTTGCGAGGCAAGGCTGCGCAGCGACTGCTAGAGCAAATCGACATTATCAATCGAGCCAGCAAAAAGAATATAAAAATCAAGTATCCCAAGGAATTTGAATCTGGCCAACCCAAGCCGAATTCGATCCAACCTGTTCGGAAAGAAGAAAAGAATGCCTTGCCGGTTTCGCAATATCCTCAATCAACAATTACAGAATCACTAATTACAGAGGAGCGAGCGGGTGTAGAACCCGCAACCTTTTTGACGTCTACGGTCGTATCGCAAGACGGTAACCAAGAGGCAAACCAAGAGGGAGCTGTCGTTCCAGCGGATGATCTTCAATCGGCACAGGTGATCACCTCGGAGACAGGGGATCAAGTCTACATTCTTCAAGGTCCAACAGGCTTGGTGGCTTACAGCGACAACCCAGAAGTAATGGCTGAATTTAATAGGCTACTCAGCCGTGTCGAACGCGAGATGTCCTTGGCGCCGACCGAGCCAACGATTCGCTTTCTCAAGTACATTCCCGCAGCGGCTGCAACCGAGTTGGTCAAGAGTATCATCGCTGGAGAACAAGCGTCCGGCGGTGGCGGTGGTGGCCTCCTGGGTGACGTGGCTTCAGGATTACTCGGCGGAGGTGGGTTGTTCGGCGGATTGTTTGGTGGCGGCGGAGGAGGAGGTTCCAGTGCGGCCAGTGGTGTTTCCGGATCTTCTACAAGTGGCGAAGTCTTCATAACCCCAGATCCGAGACTAAATGCGGTTTGGATTCAAGCGGCACCGATGGATGCGTTGTTTGTCGAGGACATCCTAGAGGTGATCGACGTCGAGAACAGTGAGGTCGAGATATTGACCAAAGGAACGCCCAGACTCATTTTTGTTGAGAACACAGACGTTGCTGACGTTGAGGCATTAGTAAAATCTGCGTTCGCGGAACAAATCGGTGGACAACAAAACAATGCCGGTGGTGGAGCCCAAAGGCAACCATCCCCACAAGAGTTTATTGAGCTCCTTCGCGGCGCAGGTGGCGGGCGTGGCGGTCGAGGTGGGGCTGGCGGTTCACAAAGCCAGCTAAAGGAACAGACTATGACAGTCAGTTCCGATAAGAAAAACAACGCGTTGCTCGTCGTAGCACCGCAAGCGCTTCACAATCGCGTGGTTGCACTAGTTCAAGAGATCGATAAGTATGCGGCCGAGGATGAAGAGGTCGTGGTCCCAATCGCGTTAGAGGGAGACGTCAATCCTCAGTTGCTCCAGAGTGCGATTTCCTCTGTATTCGGCTCCGCAGCGCGAACATCGACCGCATCAGCCGGCGGAACCACACAAACGGGGGCGGGCGGAAACAACACTCCACGTTTCAATCCAGCCATGTTTCAACAGTTCCAAGGTGGCAACAGAGGCGGCGGATTCAATCAATTCGGCGGTGGCTTTGGCGGAGGAGGATTTGGCAATCAAGGCGGCTTTAACCGGGGCACCCAAGGTCAGGGCGGACAATTCAACCAAGGCGACCGAAACAACCAGGGGAATCGCAATAATCAAGGCAACAGAAACAACCGAGGCGGCCGATGATCACCGAGGCGGGAGAGTTACTATTGCGAAGGGGGCTGATTACTCAGGATCAGCTTATTCAATCCCGATCTACTTCGGGTGCGACAGGTATCTTGGATAGTATTATCAGCTCTGGGTTTGCCAAAGAAGAAGATGCTCTCAAAGCGATCGCAGAAGAGTTTGGACTCGATTTTATCGATCTGCGAGAAGCCAACGTAGACCTAACATTGCTACAGACATTTCCGCAGAAGTTGATTTATCGCCATTCGCTTTTTCCTATCAAGCGAGAGGGCAATACCCTTTTTGTTGCGACTCACAATCCGCTAGATCTCTATCCCATCGATGAAGCGTCAGCCGCAACGGGCCTGCAGGTCGTTCCGCTAGTTGCTGAGCGCACCGAAATTGCCAAGCTCGTCAAAAAGCATCTGGGTGTCGGTAGTGAGACCATCGAAGGGTTGATGGCAGCCAAGTCAGATGAAGATAACGAAATCGAGCTTTTGGAAAAAATCGAAGCCGATGGCAGCGAGTTAAGCGAACAAGCGCAAGAAGCTTCGGTGGTTCGGCTTGTTAATGAATTGCTTGTCGAGGCTGTTGACTCCAGAACCTCAGACGTTCACATCGAGTCACAGGGAAGTGGGTTAGTCGTACGTTATCGCATTGACGGTATCCTTCACACGCAGCCTGTTCCACCTGAGATTAATCGATTTCAAGCGGCAATTATTTCACGCTTGAAAATCATGGCCAAGCTGAACATTGCAGAAAAGCGACTGCCACAGGACGGTCGTATCAAGTTGCGAGTTCACGGTCGCGAGATCGACATTCGGGTATCCGTAATACCAATGATTCACGGCGAGAGTTTGGTAATGCGGATCCTGGATAAAGGGGCCATGAAATTCGACTTGCGAAGTCTTGGTATGGGAGAAGCGACGTACAAGCTGTTTAGCGAGTTGATTCGTTTGCCCCACGGAATCATATTAGTCACCGGGCCAACCGGTTCCGGTAAAACCACGACTCTTTATAGTTCACTGCTGGAAATTCAATCGCCTGAAGTCAAGATCATCACGACCGAGGATCCAGTCGAATATCAGTTAGAGGGAATCAATCAGATTCAGGTCCATCCAAAGATTGGTCTGACGTTCGCCGCATCTCTTCGGAGTATTCTTCGTCATGATCCGGATGTTGTATTGGTTGGGGAAATTCGGGATGCAGAAACGGCCGAAAACGCCATTCAAGCGTCACTTACCGGTCACACGGTATTCAGTACGCTTCACACAAACGATGCCGCTGGAGCATTTACTCGGATCGTGGATATGGGAATTGAGCCATTCCTCGTCGCGAGTACTGTCGAAGGCATTATGGCGCAGCGACTAGTCCGTCGGCTATGCACATCATGCAAGGAGCCGTACACACCGACCCATGAGGATGTTCCTCGTGATTTTCCTTGGGACAAACTTGAGGGGCGGCCGTTGTACCGACCTAAAGGATGTCGAGTATGTCGAAATCTAGGTTATTCCGGACGTTTTGGTATCTACGAATTGTTAGCCACGACGGAAGACGTTAGACAATTGGCGCACGATCGCAGAAGCTCTTTTGAGATCAAGCAAGCGGCCATTAAGAACGGTATGTTAACGCTTCGTGATGATGCCTTTAGAAAGGCAATGGAAGGGACGACAAGTCTCGATGAAGTTCTTCGCGCCACAAAGGGTGATCACCTCGGTTAAGAACTATGCCTGACTTTGCTTACTTAGCTCGTGACATGAATGGAAAATCGATTGCTGGCACGATCACGGCCAACAATCAACGCGATGCCGCTGCCCAACTCGGTGCCAAGTCCTTGTTTCCAGTTTCGATAACCGTAAACAAAGGAACGCAAGTTAAAAGCACCCGTCGGGTATCGGGAACCCAAATGGCGGGATTCTATGAGCAACTCGCTTCGCTCTTAAGAAGTGGCGTTCCGTTGCTGCGGGCGCTAGCTGTTTTGTCAACGCAGGGTGGCACCAGTAAGTCGCTTCGCTTTGCCGTTTCCGAGATCAAAGCCAAAGTCGAAGAGGGGGAATCGCTTGGGGACGCCATGGCTCGATTCCCAAGAGTCTTCAACGATATCGGCGTCAACATGGTTAAGGCTGGTAGCGAAGGTGGATTTCTTGAAGACGCGTTGGAGCGAGTCGGCTCCTTCGTTCAGCAGCAGGAGGAAATGAAAAGTAAAACGGCCGGCGCGTTAGCTTATCCCGTGTTCGTTATGACGGTGGGTGTATTAGTTGTGACCGTCTTGCTGATCTTTTTCGTCCCGCAGTTCGATGCGATCTTTGCGTCCATGCGAGCAAAAGGGGCATTGCCACAAGCAACCGAAGTTCTGCTAGCCATCAGTCGTATCGTCAAAGGCTATTGGTGGATCGTTTTGGGATTGGTTGGACTAGTTGGTCTAGCGATTAATCAGTATCTCAAAACGGAAGTAGGAAAAAGGCGGTTTGATTTAGTAAAAATAAAGACACCTTTGCTGGGATCGGTGTTTCTAAATCTAGCGGTCGCTCGATTCTGTCGGGTGCTTGGAACGTTGCTCAAGAATGGAGTCCCTTTGTTGCGTTCGCTCGACATTAGTCGGCAAGCAGCGGGGAATTTAATTCTTGCCGAATCCGTTCAGGCGGCCAGTGAAGAGATTCAAGCGGGCGAAAGGCTCGCCAAGCAGCTTGAGAAATCGGGCCATTTTCCAACCACTGTGGTGGAAATGATCTCCATCGCTGAGGAGTCCAATACCTTAGATAACGTTCTAGTCACTATCTCAGATAACTTGGAAAGGACCACATTCCGACGTTTAGAGACCGTGGTTCGACTGTTAGAACCCTTTATGTTGTTAGTCTTGGCAGGGATGGTGATGTTCGTGGTCATGGCATTGCTCCTGCCGATTATCAATTCTGCAAGTTCGCTGTAGAATGAGGGGCTCTGGGGAATAGGAAAGCCTAGGAAAACACACTACCGAAATAATTAGGAAAGGAAAAACCATGAAAGCAAATAGACCTACCCGCCGATCGAAAAGAAGCGGTTTTACACTGATGGAAGTTCTGTTGGTACTTATCATCATTGTTGTGATCGCTGGATTCGGAATTCGAGCCTTAAGTGGCACGTTGCAGCAAGCGAAGCAGAAGGAGGCCAAGGCTATGCTTGGAGTATTGTCCGCTTCTTTGAAAGAGTACCAATTGATGGTTGGCTCTCTCCCAACGGACTTGGAAGGGCTAGTCACACAACCTGCTGACGTCGACCCTGCCATGTGGGTAAAGAAGCTAGATAAGCTTCCCATGGATCCATGGAACAAGCCTTACGAGTACAAGCCAGCTGGTGCAGAATTCGAATTGCGTAGCGTAGGACCAGACGGCCAGTCCGGAACCTCCGATGACATCACCCCGTAGTATCTACGCTCGACGCAGAACAGAATATTGTCGCGGCTCGGACAATTGTGTCAGAACAGCTGTTTTCGGCACACGATTGCTTCGACGCGGCTTTACACTGCTTGAAGTCTTGTTGGTGCTTGCCATACTGGCAGCACTAGCGGGACTGGCGGCTCCCACCATTGATTCGATGATTACAAGTCGCAAGCTTTCGGTGGCGGCGGACCAAATTGCAAATGATATTGCCGAGGGGCGAATCCGAGCGATCCAGACTGGTCAAACACAAGTATTCGAAGCCACGTTGGGCGGGCGGAACTACACCGTAAAGCCTTGGTTGACGGCCAACGACGAGATCAACGCCTCCGCTGGGGCGACGATTACAACCTCCACAGGCTTGACTCTCGACACATCCGCGGCGGCGGGAGGGGGAGTGGAAAGCTCTCCATCGACTGGCCAAGCGAAAGAGTTGGGATTAGATCCATATGTACAATTCATCGCTGTAGAAACCTTGATGGATACGCGGAGTGCCGCTGCGATCCAAACAGAAACAGGAACTTTGCCCGCATCGGGATCGGGCGCAGCGGGTTCGACAAGCAATCCCGTGTTGATCTATCCAGATGGTTCCACCACAACCGCACAAGTGATCTTAATTGACCAAAAGGGGCGTCGCATGGTTGTACAGCTACGTGGAATCGTGGGACAATTGTCCAAGTATCAGACAACGAGCGTTGATCCTTCCGCTTTTGTACCGGCTCAATAAAAAGGCAAATCGCACTTATGAGAATCGGTAATCAACAAGTTTCCGTCAGACTGACCGAGCAACCTTTTCGGTTTCAGGTCAAATCGCGTCGTTTAAGTTCGGGCCGCGCCGTGAAAACGGGCCGCGCAGGAATCTCCCTATTGGAGGTCGTGCTCGCCTTGGCGATCCTCGCCACCTCGGCTGCTCTTTTAGCGCAAATTACCCGGCAGTCCACTAATAACGCCTTGATGGCCCAGCGCATTGCGTCGGCGCAATTAATTTGCGAGGGCACCATGTCGGAGATTTTGGTTGGCGCCATTCCCATGCAGACGACCGACTGGGCTCCTGTTGAAGGCAGTTTTTCGCGAGGAAACTGGTACTACAAGTTAGATACCGTGACTGCGGAGCGGCCCAATATGATCGGATTGAGATTAGCCATAACAGATATCATTGATTCACCGGACGGTGTGAAAGAATTGTTCTACGTCGTACGTTGGGTCATAGACCCCTCACTTGGGCTAGATACCCCACCAACTACGGATGCCACCGGTGCAGCGAATAGTTCCTCGAGTACAGGAGGAGCGAGTAGCCCATGATCGCGTTACACGACAAACCTCAGCTTTGCATTGAGAACACGCCCCGACGAATGTTTAGAGTTTCTCGAGGTGGTTTTACGTTAGTGGAAGTACTGCTGTCGCTGGCCCTCACCGCTGTTGTGGCAGGAATCATTGGTGGATTGGTTCAAGTCTACATGACCAATCAGAACATTGGGCGAGATCGCGTCAAGCAGACGCAGTTAGCTCGGGCTTTGCTGAATATGATTGCGGATGACATTAGGACGGTGGTTCGAAATCAGTCATTTGATACTGCCGGATTGAGTGAATTGTTATCAGGAGGTCAGCAAAGCGGCGGTGGCGGTGCAGCAGGTGGTACTGGTGCGGCATCGGGGACAGCGGGAGCCCCGTCGTCGGCGAGTGGGGGAGCATCCGCTGAGACAAGCTCGAGTGCGAGCAACCAGTCCGCGACACCCACCGTCGCCACATTGCCACCTGGAATTTATGGGACGAGCACATCCATTGAGATCGACATCAGTCGGCTGCCTCGCCCTGATGAATATGTTCCGATGGAACAAGATGTCGTAAATGGAACGGTAGCTGATATGCCCAGCGATATAAAGACTGTGGCTTACTTTGTTCAATCGAAAAGGACCGATGGGATTCGTGATCCTCTCGCGACGGAGGTTGATATCCGATCCAAGCAGGCGAATTCCGACGGTGCAGCGGGAGGTTTGGTTCGCCGGTCTCTCGATCGAGCGATCACGTTGTTTGCCTACGAACAGGGGACTACGGATTCACTGCAGCGGACAGGCGAATTGTTGGCACCAGAAGTTGTGGCTATCGAATTCGAGTACTTTGATGGTCAGTTGTGGCAATCAGAATGGGATAGTAGCGTTCAGGGGTTGCCCATTGTGGTTCGTATCACATTGGCCATGCAACTAGAAAGTAAGCGGCAAATCGATCCTGTAGATCCTGGGCAGTCGATTTCGAGCCTCACGTCCGGATCGCTCGCAGAAAGTGGAATTGAAATTTACACAACTACAACGCTCATCCCGGGTTCAATGCTCCTAACTAGACCGCAAACTGATTCTGCGACCGGTGACAACGGCATGGGATCTCTCGGGCTCTAATGCAACGGATTCGGACATCGTACTATCGTGTACAAAGGATTTTGATGATGACCACTAAGCAACGAAAAACCAAACGAGCCCATTCGCTTCGGCGAAACCGGTTGAGTTGTGCCCATGTCCAGGAAAAGCCAATAGGGCGATCCCGTCGAGGCATCATCCTCTTGATCGTTTTGTTGGTTGTCGCATCGATCTCGCTCGGGGCACTTGCGTATTCTCGGTCCATGTTGAGTGGGTATCAAGAATCGGTTCTTCTGGGAGAATCCATTCAATCTCGTTACGCGGCGGATTCGGCAATCGATGCAGCGAGGCTCTTTTTAGCGTCGACTCGCACGGAACGCGAGGAAGCGGGCGGAACCTATAATAACCCTGACAATTTTCAGGCGATTCCTGTGTTACAAGGACGCATGCAAGGGAATGTCTGCAACTATTCGCTCGTCGCTCCCGATCTGGATGAAGCGGGACGCCTGGCTGGTCTTCGGTTTGGCATGATTAATGAATCCGCAAAACTCAATCTAAACGTTTTACCGCTGGTCGATAGTCAGTTGTCTTTAGGGCAAATTGCTCAGCAGGTTATGCCAGGCATGGATGCGATGGGACTCGGGGCAGCGATGGCTGCTGGCGGTGGAGCCTCAGCAGGATCGGGAGCTGGTGGAGGACAGTCCAGCGAACCCGCTCCGTCGGGAATTGGGCGAACACTACTCATGGCTCTGCCAGGTATGACCGAGGACATTGCCGATTCGATTCTCGACTTTATTGATGAAGACGACGATGCGAGAGAATACGGGGCCGAACGAGATTACTATTCCACACTCCCTGCTCCGTACGCACCAAACAACGGTCCTTTGCAATCGATCGAACAATTGCTGTTGGTGCGAGGTGTTACAGCTGATTTGCTATTTGGTTTCGATCAGAATCGAAATGGAGTACTCGATCCAGCTGAGGAGTCGGTGGCAGCGAATGCTGGTGTGCCCATAGGAACAACAAGTGCGGATTCGTCGGAGGGATCGACGATTCCACCTCTAGGATGGGCTGCTTACTTGACAGTCTATTCCAAAGAGAAAAATGTTCAGCAATCGGGGGACCCGCGAATCCACATCAACGGTCAAGATATAGCGACCTTGCAATCGGATTTAGAAACTGCGGTCGGGGCCGATTTAGCGACCTTTATCATTGCTTATCGTTATATGGCGAATTCACAGCAACAGGGGGGTGCGGCTGGCGGAGCAGGTATGCCTGGCGGTGGCGGCGGACCTGGCGGTGGCGGCGGACCTGGCGGTGGCGGCGGACCTGGTGGTGGCGGACCTGGTGGTGGCGGACCTGGTGGTGGCGGACCTGGTGGTGGCGGACCTGGTGGTGGCATGGGACCTGGTGGTGGCATGGGACCTGGCGGTGGCGGCGGACCTGGCGGTGGCGGCGGACCTGGTGGCAGTCGCGGTCAGGATGGCGGAGGACGTGGTGGTGCTGGTGGTCGCGGTAATGGTGGTCCCGGAGTCAGTGGACCGGGCGGCGGTGGAACTGGAGGCGGCGGACCGGGTGGCGGAGGTCCGAGAGGTGGGGGGCGTGGCCCAATTGGATTCGCTGCACCTAATGAACTAATGGACACTGCGTTAGCGAGTTCCGCAGGATTGTTTTTGTATCCCAACAGTTTGAAATTGACAGGATTGCTGCAACGAGGTGGACAGTTTGGTGGCCAGAATGGTGGAGGCCCGCCTTTAGGTGGCGGAAACGCAGGAGGCCAGCGCGGGCCGGGACGAGGTGGTGATGCTGGAGGGCCACAGCGAGGCGGCGATGCCGGTCAAGGACCAGGCCGCGGTGGTCGCGGTGATGATGGTCGCGGTGATGGTGGTCGCGGTGATGGTGGTCGCGGTGATGGTGGTCGCGGTGATGGTGGTCGCGGTGATGGTGGTCGCGGTGATGGTGGTCGCGGTGATGGTGGTCGCGGTGATGGTGGTCGCGGGCGCGGCAATGACGGCCCGGGAGGTCCCGGCGGCCCGGGAACGGGGGGCGGTATGGGTATGGGCGGCAATATGGCCGGCGGTGGTGGAAACGGTGGGGCAACCCGGAGAGTCAAGTGGTCGGCCGACTTATTCGACCAGCTCAACATTGACACCGCAAATCCCCCCTCGGGCTCGATTCGCCAAGTACTCGATTTGATCGGCGCAGAGTTCACGGCAACCATCAATAATGAACAAGTGACCATAACCTCGCCACTCGAAAATAATCCGATCGCGATGGCTTTGTATTTGCCAATGATTATGGACAAACTTACCGCAGTAACCGCGACGGTAATGCCTGGACGAATTAATATAAATGAGGCTCCCCGCGAGATTCTGGCAGGTTTACCAGGAATGACCGAGGATATTTTGGAAGCTCTGGTTGAGGCCAGGGGACAATCGGCAGACAACGAAAATCGCAAGTTTGAGACTTGGCCAATGGTTCAGGGAATCATCTCCCTCGAACAGATGAAAATCATCTCACCGTTGATCACAGCGGGGGGTGATTGCATGAGAGTGCAATCCGTTGGTTACTTCGAACAATCGGCTGGATTCTCTCGCATTGAAGCCGTCATCGACGCTTCAGGTCAGTTGCCTGTGGTAGTCATGTACAGAAAACTCGATCACTTAGGACGAGGCTTTAGTCAATCAACACTTGGCCAACGCGCGTTGCTGGGTGTCGTTCAATAGGGTTCATTACCTTAACCAACTTTGTTTTACAGCTTGCTTTACTCGATTCCAACATTACGCGAATCCGTCCCATGTCAAAAACGATAACAATAGATTGCGATCCCAAAGAGATTAGGCTCGCGATCGGTTCCAGCGGCTTGACCGGTGTTTCGATTGAACACCTGTTGAGCGCCCCATTGGATCTGCAACCTACTGAAGACTACATGGATAGTCCAAAAACGGTAGCTGCCATTCAAATGCTTCTTAAGAAAGCGAATACCAAGGGAGGAAACGCGGTTGTATGTATCGGTCGTAGTAGTATTGAATTGAGATCGCTTCAGTTACCGTCCACAGACAAAAATGAGTTGCCCGACATGGTTCGGTTTGCGGCTCAGCGACATTTCGCGAACGTCGGCGACAACTGGCCGATCGATTTCGTGGTGCTAAAGTCAGGAGACGGTATCTCTGAAATTCTGGCCGCATCCATGAATCCAGTTCGAATTGACCGCCTCAGTCACTTGCTGGAAACCTGTGGATTAAAGCTGAATCAGTTGGTTCTGCGTCCCATGTTAGCATGCTCCATGGCCATCGCTAAAAAACCAGAACTAGCGGCAACACCGACCCTTTTCGTAGATTTCGTCAATGATGAAATCGATATGGCTATTACGGAAGGCAAGAATGTTGTCTTCATGCGTACGATTCGAACCAATGCGGAACAAGACGAAGCGAGCAAGTCCCGTGTTCTCATGGGTGAAATCAAACGCACGCTATTAGCCGCCGCATCACAGCAGTCACAACTCAATGTTGGTCGGGTCGTGCTATGGGGTTCACCAGATTCCCTAAGTAGCACTTGTGCGGCACTCTCCTCAGCACTCGACATGCCGATCGAAAGTCTCGATCCATTTGAACTCATCGACGTTTCCTCTAAGGCAAAGCAAGAGGTCGGTAGCGACAAGAGCCGTTATGCTGCCGTGATTGGTGGAATGTTAGCGCCCAGTTTGACCGGTAGTCTCATCGATTTTCATAACCCTAGAAAACGTGAAGAAAAACAAAAACCCGTGCGGCTCTTTGCATTGGCTGGTACCGCCGCAGCACTCATCCTAGGTGCTGGTGTGTATTGGTATTTTGCTAGCCATTCTGCACTAGACACAGAGATTGCAGAACTCAATTCCAAGATCGAGGCAAATAAGAAAACCCTCGAATTAGCTAAGACAACAACCGCTCACTGGAAAAAGCTTGAAAAGTTCCTAGCCGGTTCTTATTCCGTTTTGGAGCAGTTAGAGTATGTTTCGGCCAATGCATTACCACCCGATAAAATGATCTTTCGGAGCACGACATTTAATCTAGAAACGAAGAAAGACGAAGGTGTCGTTTCTACGAACTACATCACGCCAGATCAAAGCAATCGAACGGAAGCGGAAGCTCGTCTCCGCGGCGAGGGACGAATCGTAACAAGTGGTGGTTTCACAAAGAGCATGGACAAATCGAGCCCCTATGCATGGGCATCGAGTTTGAACATGAGACTGTCTCCTCGCAAGGTTGAGGACATTCGCAAATGGAGTAATGTCTCCCTAAACGATTTACCTAATACTAAACCAGCTGCAGACCAGGATTCTTCATTGGATCCTGGCAGCACCGAAGAGCGGAACACCAAAGAGTTTGATATCGCCCCGCTTACACCTCCAACGACCACTCCTCCACCTCCACCAGGCATTGACAATCCAAGCCCCTCACCAGACGAGCCATCGCAAAAAGAAGCCACTACACCCCAAAGCCCTAACCAACTGGGGGCCGCATCATGAGCATGACCAACCGAGAAAAACTCCTTGCAGGTGCCGTCGCTGTCGCGTGTAGTCTCTTTGGCGGCCAGTTTATTTGGTCCTCTATTCAAAGTGGATTCGAATCTAAAGAACAAGAGGTTGCTTCCCTACGCACTAAGCTTCAAAATCAAGAGCTGGAAATCACCGAAGGAAAAGTATCGACCATGAGATTGATGAAGGCTTTGCCGCGATCGATCTCCAAAAAAGTAGAATTTGCTCAAACCGACTACATGGATTGGTTGATCGAAACAGCCAATTCCGTTGGTTTACAAGATCCCAAACCGCGTCCAGGTGCCGCGAACGCTGAACGCGATGGATTTACTACTTACAAGTTTTCGCTCGATGCGGAAGGGACCCTCCGAGAAGCGACCCAATTGCTTCACGCTTTTGAAACCAAGCCGTTCCTGCATCGCGTTACTCGATTTGTGATTCAGCCACGAAACGATCCAAAGGACGCCGGCAAATTGCAGATCAGCATGGACTGCGAAGTGTTATCGCTGCCTATGTCGAAAGAACGCCAGCCCACTCCTAAATCTGATCCGAGTATACTTGCGAAATCGATCCAAGACTTTGAGTCGACGATCTACTCACGTAATTTGTTTGAGCCGAAAAACAATCCTCCACAACTTAGACCCAACAAATCGATCGATGCAGTTGTCAACATTCCAGTAAACTACTCGATTGAAGCCACGGACCCTGACCCGAACCAGAAACTCAAGTATGCAATCGATGGCGAGGCTCCTGAGGGACTCAAGCTGGATGAAGCTACAGGCAAAATTGCCTGGACGGGCCGAGAAATTGGCAAGACCTCCTTTAACGTGATCGCAATGGACTCCGGGCTACCGAGTCGATCCACAAAGCAAACCATTACGATCGAAGTCAAAGAACCGCCTCCGCCTCCGCCCTCCCCCACACAATTCGATGTTGCTTCGCAAGCGAAATTGAGCGGCCTGCTTGCGGGTAAAAATGGATCGGAAGCGTGGGTGTTCTCTCGCACCGAAGGTAAAACGTTAAAGCTTCGCGAAGGGGATGAGCTCAAGCTGGGGGAAATCCGGGGCAAAGTAGTGAAGATTGGAGCGAGCTACATCGAGGTAGAGACCGATGGCAAACGCTGGACGGTCGGCACCGAAGAAACGATCGCGGATGCCTTTAAGAGAGGACAGATCGATTAAGATCAATAGCGGTCGCTGTCCATCGAAATTGAGCCTCTTAAAGAGAGGCTACAATAACAGCCTCTTCCCAAGAGGCGTCCCTGTTGTAATAGCCTCTTTCCAAGAGGCGTCCCTGTTGTAATAGCCTCTTTCCAAGAGGCGTTGTTCCTCGCCCAGCGAGGAACCCGCCCCTCTCTAACTCAGGCCTAAATCGCGCGAGTCCGCACCGCGATCCCTCGCATGCGATCAGCAACTAGGGGGATTGGCGATCGGATTACTAATGTTTCGGGAACGTCAACCAGCATGCGACGCCTCTCGGAGAGAAGGCTACTACAGCATTCGCCTCTCAAAGAGAGGGTGCGGTAATAGCCTCTTTCCAAGAGGCGTCGTTCCTCGCCCAGCGAGGAACCAGCCCTGCTCAAACTCAGGCCTAAATCGCGCGAGTCCGCGATGCGATCCCTCCGCAAGCGATCAGCAACTAGGGGGCTTGACGGTCGGATTACTAACGCTTCGGGAGCGTCAACCGGCACGCTACGCCTCTCAGAGAGAAGGCTACTACAGCATTCGCCTCTCAAAGAGAGGCTACCGTAATAGCCTCTTTCCAAGAGGCGTTGTTCCTCGCCCAGCGAGGAACCAGCCCTGCTCTAACTCAGGCCTAAATCGCGCGAGTCCGCGATGCGATCCCTCCGCAAGCGATCAGCAACTAGGGGGCTTGACGGTCGGATTACTAACGCTTCGGGAGCGTCAACCGGCACGCTACGCCTCTCAGAGAGAAGGCTACTACAGCATTCGCCTCTCAAAGAGAGGCTACCGTAATAGCCTCTTTCCAAGAGGCGTTGTTCCTCGCCCAGCGAGGAACCCGCCCTGCTCAAACTCAGGCCTAAATCGCG
>Ga0315899_10001037_pt1 | contig 32327 bp, 30 predicted proteins | sample LakEriMetagenome_2_FD_203518 | JGI IMG/M metagenome (GOLD analysis project Ga0315899, IMG submission 203518) | Freshwater fungal communities from buoy surface, Lake Erie, Ohio, United States - Buoy 4 MA112 | ecosystem: Environmental > Aquatic > Freshwater > Lake | place: USA: Lake Erie, Ohio...
CGTGGCCGGCGCGGGCCATTTCAAGGCGCTATCAGCGCTGGTGAAGTAAAGAGTCAGCCGCCGCTCGCGGCCTTGCGCGCGTCAAGGAAGGCGCGCAATTCCTCGATGGAGGCGAAAGCGTAGCGTCCGCTCTCCGTCTCGGCCTCGATCGTGCCGTCGTCGAAGAGCGAATAGCGCACGCCTTGCGATTCATAGCGTCGCGCAAGACGTCCGTCGCGCGTGGGAACAGGGTCCGCAGGCCTGTCCTGCGCAGGGCTGGTGCGCGCAAGAATGGTCTTCCAATGATCGGCGCCGCCGGCTTCAGCGGGCGCGGCGGGAGGCTCGAAGCCCAGATCCGGCGGAAAAGCTTTCGGCAGACCCGGGGCGGCGGGCTCATCGCGCCGCGCGGCCTCCGGCGCCACAGGGGGCGCGGACGCCTGAGCCTCCGGCGCGCGGCGGGCGGCGGACATGGGCGCCGACTGGCCGAAGCGCAGCGCCTCCAGCTCGCGCAACACCGCCGCCAGCGCCATGAGGACGCCGCCCGAGCCGATCAGGACCGCGCCGGCGATCACGCCGCTCCAGCCCCGCTCCACCTGCACGATGTCGAGCCCTCTCCAGAGCCATGTCGCGCCGGCGACGCTCATGAGCGCGCCCGCTGCGAAAACAAGCCATTTCAGCAATGCGACGTCCTTCAATGTCCGCGCGGGCCCGGCCGGCCCCTGCGCGGCCGCACTAAACCACACAAGCCTCGCCGCGCAAACGTCCGCGCGCGCCCCGCCGCAGGATTGATTCGCAGCCTGAAGGCCTTTATCTCGGAAGCCCCTGTCGATGCGGACGGCTCAGGGAAGGCCTGCGACCACCGCCTCGACGTCTAGAATTCGAAAGGCGCGCACATGAGCTTCTCGCTTCCTGATCTCCCCTATGCCTACGACGCGTTGCAGCCCTACATGTCGAAGGAGACGCTGGAGTATCATCACGACAAGCACCACCTCGCCTATGTGACCAACGGCAACAATCTGCTGAAGGGAACGGAATGGGAAGGCAAGTCGCTTGAGGAGATCGTGAAGGGTTCGTTCGGCAAGAACGCCGGCCTCTTCAACAATGCGGGCCAGCATTACAACCATCTCCACTTCTGGAACTGGATGAAGCCCAATGGCGGCGGCAAGATCCCCGGCGCGCTGGAGAAGGCCATCGTCGACGGCTGCGGCTCCATCGACAAGATGAAGGAAGACTTCATTCAGGCCGGCGTGACGCAATTCGGTTCGGGCTGGTGCTGGCTCGCCGTGCAGAACGGCAAGGTGGTGGTCACCAAGACCGCCAATGGCGAAAGCCCGCTCGTGCACGGCGCCACGCCGATTCTCGGCTGCGACGTGTGGGAGCATTCCTACTACATCGACTATCGCAACCGCCGTCCCGATTACGTGAAGGCGTTCATCGAGAACATGGTGAACTGGGAATACGTCGCCCAGATGTACGACGCCGCCGCCAAGTAAGCGCGGCGCCGCTCAGAAAAAATGAACGCGGGCCGGCTTATCGCCGCCCGCGTTTTTCATTGCGCTCAGAAATAGCGGTTCACGCCCACGGAGACCTTCGTCTCGATCTCGCGCATCTTGGCGGCCATCACGTCGCCCGTGCGCACATGGCGCTTCACGCCGGTGGAATCGTTGTCGGGAATGTCGCCCACCACGTTGCGGGCCTTCGCGGTGAGGTCCACGCCGCTTGTGGGGGCGTACATGCCCGCGAATTCGCCGCGCACGGTCCAGTCGCGCGTGAGCGCATATTCGAAGCCGAAGCCCAGAAGCGGCGCGACATAGGCCAGACGCCCCGTCATGTCGAAGATATTGCCCCAGACCGGCTGATAGGTGTCGGTGGGCCCCGGCGCGCTCGTCTGCTGGGTGCGGTAGGACACCTGATTGAAATTGGCGCTGACCTGCGTGCGCGTGTAGCCCGCGCCGAACTTCGCGTAGAGCAGGAGCGCAGGCCCGCAGGCGCAGTGCGACACGGCCTCGAAGGTCTTGCCGACGCGACCTGCGATGAAGAACTCACGATCCTTCTCATATTCGATGCAATAGGCGAGCGGATCGATGCGGGCGGCGCAATTGCGCGCAGCCTTGGGGCCGAAGACGCCTTCAAGCTCGAGGCCGACGAGAAGTCCGCCGCTCATCCACTTGTTGCAGCCGACCTGACCGCCCACATGAGGGCCCTGAATATTCGTCTTCTGGCGCTCGACGAAATCGACGACGACGAAATCCGTGTTCTGCAACGTCATGTCGTTGCGGATTTCCTTCGTGCCGATCTGCACGCCGGCGTAGCAACGGCCCCAGTCGAATCCCGGCGCGCGCTCCAAAGCGACGGGCGGAATATAGGGAACCACGTTTTGACGGGGATCGGCGGCGAAGGCGCTGAAATGGGCGCCGAGAGGCGCCATGACGAAACAGGCGAAAGACGCGCTGACGAGCGCAAGACGGCGCAACATGAACATCTCCTCAAACAAATACTGAAATTAAGGAGATGATCGCGCAACGTGGTTAACAAACCGCTGCGTCGCAGCACATTTTTATCACAATGCGCGAAAGCCGCGCGCGCGGGCGCGGCGGCGCTTGATGGAGTTTGCGAAGAAGAGCGGACTCGACGCTTCAGGCGCTGGCGACGGAGCGCAGAAAGCGGTCGATGGTCTCGTTGACGAATTCAGCCTGACGCGCGACGTCGGTCGCGGAGCGATGCACCTGCGCGGCGGCGCGGTCCGTCTCGCCCACGGCGGATTTCACGCCGTCCATGCTGTCGGCGGCGCTTTGCGTTTCGTCGGCGGCCTCTGCGGCGCTGCGCGAAATCTCCTTTGTGGCGGAGGATTGCTCCTCCACCGCCACCGCGATGCCGGCGGTGAAGCCCTCCGCCTCCTGCATGGTGGCGGAAATGGAGGCGATGGCGTGCACCGCGCCTTCGGTGGCGTTCTGAATGGCGGCGACATGTTCGGCGATGCGGTCCGTCGCGTGGGCGGTCTGGCTCGCAAGCGATTTCACTTCCTGCGCGACGACGGCGAAGCCGCGCCCCGCTTCGCCTGCGCGCGCGGCCTCGATGGTGGCGTTGAGCGCGAGCAGATTGGTCTGCGCCGCGATGGCCTGAATGAGTCCGATGATCTCGCCGATCTTCTGCGCCTTGTCAGCCAGCCCGTCGATGGTTTGCGTCGTCGCCACCGTCGTGCGCGAGGCTTCGTTGACGATGTTGCGCGTGCGCAGAACCTGCGCCTCGATCTCGCGGATGGAGGCCGACAATTCCTCAGACGCGCGCGCCACGGTCAGCACATAGCTTGAGGCGTGGGCGGTGGAGGCGGAGGCGCTTGCGGCCTGACGCGCGGAATCGGTGGAGATTTTCGCAAGCTGATCGGCGGCGGACAACATATGCGCGCTTTGTCCGCTCACCTGCGCGAGCGCTGTGGCGGCGGCGGCGCGGAATTCGGCGATGAGCTGGTCGATCTTCTGCTGGCGCGCGAGCGCGGCGGCCTCGGAGGCGCCCACTTTGTCGAGCAGGCTGGCGCGCTCGACGAGGTGCTCCTTGAGCATCTGGATGGCCTCAGCGATCTGCGCGAGTTCGGGATGGTGGCCGACGTCGGGCACCTGCGCGTTCACATCGCCCTCGCCAAGACGAATGAGCGCCTTGCTCAGCTCCGCCACGCTCTCCGACAAGCGCGCCATCATGGAGTTGAGCAGGATCACCACGCTGCCCACGATGACGAGGGCGCCGGTGATCGGAATGATCATGCCAACGCTCGCATCCTCCGCGCTCGTTTGCATGAACGTGATCGTCAGCACGACGAGCAGCGCCACCGCGCCGATGACGAGGCCGCCCTTGCGGCTGATCTGGGAACTGACGTGCAGGTGCGGACGGATGTTCATCTTCCTCGCCAGACTTGGCTATGCGCCGGCGCGCGGGCGCCTCGAGCGCGACCATTCTGGCTGGCTTCGCTTAAGGGCGGGTAAAAGCCGCGCTGAAGATCACGTCCAGCGGGCGAGCCGCGCGCCGGCCCGGGCGAGGGCCAGCGGGAAGGCGTCCGACAGGAGAAAAGCGAGCTCGGCCTCCCGCGTGGTCGTGACGGGATCGACCTCGGCCAGCGCCGCGTCCACATGGCCGGGGTGGCACATGATGAGGTGGCGCGGCCCCGGCGCCCGCAAATAGCGCGTGAAGTCAGCCCCATAGGGGCGGGCGGGATCGAAGGCGGAGAAGCCCGAGAACCCTTCGTTCAGGGAAAAGCCGCGCCCGCGCGCCTCTTTGGCGAAGCCATGGGCGAACCAAGCGAGGGCCATGGCCTTTTTAGTCTCCACGCGCCGGGCGAGGATGCGTGAGGGCTTGTCGGCGCTGTCGCGCAGCCAGACGCGGCCCGCCCAGCCGCGCCGCTCCATCTCCGCCAGCAGAAGCCCGCGCACGCAGCGCAGGGCGTGGACATGCTGGTGGCCGTCCACGAAATCGGGTGCCCGGCCGAGCGCGTCCTCAAAGGCGTCGAACTGGGCGGCGATCTCGGCGGCGACCTCGGCGGCGAGCGCGGGGGCGAGGCGGCGGGCGCGCAGAAAAAAGGCGATGGGCGGCAGGCGCCCGTCCGGGGCGAGCGCCGGGCGGGGGCTGAGCGGCGCGCCCGCCGTGAGGTTGAGATGAACGCCCGCCTGCGCCGGCCCGAGATGAGGGCGCAGGAGGGGCGCGGCGGCGGCCCAGTCCGGTCGATTGGTCATGGCGCCCGTGGCGTTGATGCGGCCTGCCGCCAGCGCCTCGCGGATCCCTTCGCTCACCGCCGGGGAGAGGCCGTAATCGTCCGCGCAGAGGATGAAAGGAAAGTCCGCCATATCCCGCCCCGATGGCCGCCTGATGGCCGCCTGACCCGCCGGCGCGGGCGAAGAGGCCATAGCACGTCCCGCCCGCCGGGGGCAGGCCGGGCGGGCGGGCGGGCGGGCGCGGAGCTTGCGCGGGCGCGCCCCATTGCGCATAGGTCATGGGACAGTCCAGACCCGCGAGACCCCATGATCCCGCCCGCCGGCCAAAACCCCGCAGCCCCCGACGAGGACAGGCCGGAAATCTCGGTCGTCGTGCCGATGTTCAACGAGGCGGAGAACCTGAGCCCGCTCATCGCGCGGCTCATCCCCGTGATGGAGCGTTGCTCGGCCTCTTTCGAGGTCGTCTTCGTGGACGACGGTTCGAGCGACGAGACGCTGACGGCTCTGCGCCGCGCCCACCAGCTCGACGGGCGTCTGCGCGCCATCTCCTTCAGCCGCAATTTCGGCAAGGAGATCGCCATCGCCGCAGGCCTCGACCATGCGCGCGGCGAAGCCGTCGTCATCATGGACGCCGATCTCCAGCATCCCCCCGAGATGATCGAAACTTTTGTGGAGCGCTGGCGGCAGGGCTACCAGAACGTGTTCGGCCAGCGCATCGACCGCTCGTCGGATTCCGCCCTGCGGCGCGCGCTGACGCTGCGCTTCTATCGCCTGTTCGCCGCCTTCGGCGAAACAAGCCTGCCGCCGGGCGCCGGCGATTTTCGCCTGCTCGACCGGCAGGCGGTGGAGGCGCTGCGCGCCATGCCGGAGCGCGCGCGCTTCTCCAAGGGGCTTTACGCCTGGATCGGCTATCGCAGCGTCGGCGTGCCGTTTGAGGTGGCCGAGCGCGCCTTCGGCTCTTCGAAGTTCAGCTATCGCAAGCTCACGCGCTTCGCGCTCGACGGGCTGATGTCCTTCTCGACCCTGCCCCTGAAGGTGTGGACCTATGTGGGCACGCTCATTTCGCTGATGGCGCTGACGGCGGCGATCTATTTTCTGTTGCGCACGGCGACGCACGGCGTGGACGTGCCGGGCTACGCCTCGCTCATCGTGTCGATCATGTTCTTCGCCGGCGTGCAGCTCATGTCGCTTGGCGTGCTGGGCGAATATATCGGGCGCATTTTCGCGGAGGTGAAGCGCAGGCCGCTCTATCTCGTGGCGGAGCGCGTGGGCGTGGCGCAGGATTCCTCGCCGGTCGCGCGCGCACGGACGCCCCATCCGTGAGCCTTTGGCGCAATTTCGCCTCGGTGAGCGGCTTCACGCTGCTCTCACGCGCGACGGGCTTCGCCCGCGACGTGACGATGAGCGCCTTTCTGGGCGCGGGCGCGCTCGCCGACGCCTTCACTATCGCCTTTCGCCTGCCCAACCATTTTCGCGCAATCTTCGCGGAAGGCGCCTTCAACGCAGCCTATGTGCCCGCTTACGCGCGCGCGCTCACACAGGGCGGACCGGAGCGCGCGCGCGATTTCGCCGCGCAGATGTTCACCTTGCTCGCGCTTGCGCAGGTCGCGCTTCTGGCGCTTGCGCTCGTCTTCACGCAGGAGCTGCTCGCTTTGCTCGCGCCGGGCGTTGCGCAGGATCCCGAACGCTATTCCCATGCGCTCACGCTCACCCGCATCGCATTTCCCTATCTCCTGTGCGTGTCTCTGGTGACTTTGCTCGCCGGCACGCTCAACGCGCACGGACGTTTCATCGCAGCGGCCTTCGCGCCGGTGCTGCTCAATCTCTCCATCATCGCCTGCCTTGCTGTCGCCTTCCTGTTTCCTGACGCGGGCGTGGCGGCGGCGGTCGGCGTTCTGCTCGCCGGCGTTCTGGAGCTCGCGCTGATGATCGTCGCCGCGCGGCGCGCCGGCCTGTTCGCATGGGTCGCGCGGCCCGGGCTTGGCGAAGACGTGCGGCGTTTCTTCAAATCCTTCGGCCCTGCGGTCATCGGATCGGCGGGCGTGCAGATCGCGCTTTTCGCCGACACGATCATCGGCTCGCTTCTGCCCGCAGGCGGTCTCTCGTCGATCTATTACGCCGACCGGCTTTATCAATTGCCCGTGGGCGTGATCGGGATCGCGGCGGGCTCCGTTTTGCTGCCGGAGATGAGCCGCCGCTTCGCCTCCGGCGACGATGCGGGCGCGCTGGACGCGCAGAACCGCACGATGGCGCTGACCATCGCGCTTTGCGCGCCGTTCTTCGTCGCCTTTGTCGTGACGCCTGACGTCATCGTGCGCGCCGCCTTCGAGCGCGGCGCCTTTGACGCGCAGGCGACTGCGGCCTCCGCGCAGGTGCTCGCCGCCTATGGCTACGGCCTGCTCGCCGTCGTGCTCATCCGCTCGGCGGTGGCGAGCTTTCAGGGGCGCGGCGACACGACGACGCCGATGTATGTGGCGCTCGGCGCGGTGGCGGTGAACGTCGCGCTCAAATTCGCGCTTTACGAGCCGCTTGGCGCGCAGGGGCTTGCGCTGGCGACCGCCGTCGGCGCGTGGATCAATTTTCTCGCGCTCGCTTTTCTCGCCACGCGCGCCGGCGTCATGCGCATCGACGCCACGACGACGCGCATCGTTCTCGCGGTGACGATCGCAAGCCTCGCGCTCGCCCTCGTGGCGGCCTTCGGCGACCGCGCCTTTGCGCAGATCGGGGCGCTGGTCGCGCCGGCCTTTCCGGCCGAGGCGCAACTGGGCGTTCTCGGCGTGGCGGGCGCGCTCGTCTATGGGGCGAGCCTTGCGGTTCTCCTGCCGGTCTTCGGCGTGCCGCTCTCGCGCCTGCGCCCCGCCCGCAGGAGCAAGCCGGAATGACGCACGCGAATACGCCCGCCCGGCTTTACGCCTTCGACGCCTATGGCACATTGTTCGACGTGCATTCCGCCGTCGGGCGCCATGCGCAGGAGATCGGCCCGCAAGCCGAGCGCCTCTCCGAATTGTGGCGCACGAAACAGCTCGAATATTGCTGGGTGCGCTCGCTTGCAGGCGCCTATCGCGACTTCGCGGAGCTGACGCGCGACGCCTTGTTCTTCGCGGCCGCGCGCTGCGGCGGATTGAACCCGGCGCTCATCGGGCGCCTGCTCGCCGCCTATGACGCGCTCGACGCCTATAGCGACGTCGCGCCCGCCCTCGCCGCGCTCAAGTCGCGGGGCGCATCCATCGCCATTCTCTCCAACGGATCGCCCGCCATGCTCGCCCGCGCGGTGGAGGCGGCGCGGATCGGCGCCTTCATCGACGCGACCATCTCCGTCGACGAGATCGGCGTCTATAAAACCGCGCCTCAGGTCTATGCGCTGGCGACCGCGCGCTTCGGCCTCGCCCCCGGCGAGGTCTGCTTCCAGTCCTCCAACCGCTGGGACATCGCCGGGGCGGCGCGGTTCGGCTTCCGCACGGTCTGGGTGAACCGGACCGGCCAGCCGGACGAATACAGGGACCTGCCGCCCGACAGAATCGTGACCGGCCTTGACGAACTCGCCGCCGTGCCCGACTGAGCGTCGCAGCATTCAAGAGAGCATCCATGGCCCCGCTCATCGCCCGCACCATCGCCGACCTGCGCGCCGCCGTCGCGTCCCTGCGCGGGACGGGCGCGCGCGTCGGCCTCATCCCCACGATGGGCGCCCTGCACGCGGGCCATCTCGCGCTGACGGACGTCGCGCGCGCGGCGGGCGCTGAAAAGCTCGTCGTCTCGATCTTCGTCAATCCGACGCAATTCGCGCCTCACGAGGATTTCGCGAAATATCCGCGCACGTTCGAGGCCGACGTCGCCAAACTCGCGCAGGCGCGCGTGGACGTCGTTTACGCGCCGACGCCGGACGTGATCTATCCGCAGGGCTTCGCCACGACGATCACGCCGGGCGGGCCGGCCATCGCGGGGCTTGAGGACCGCTTCCGCCCCACCCATTTCGCGGGCGTGGCGACGGTGGTGGCGAAATTGTTCACCCAATGCGCGCCTGACCTCGCCGTTTTCGGCGAGAAGGATTTTCAGCAGCTCGCCGTCATCCGTCGCATCACGGCCGACCTCGACCTGCCGGTTAAGATCGTGGGCGCGCCGACCGTGCGCGAGGCGGACGGGCTCGCGCTGTCCTCGCGCAATGTCTATCTCGACCCGCAGGAGCGCGCCCGCGCGCCAGCCCTGCATGCGAGCCTGCAAGACTGCGCGCGCCGCATCGCCGCCGGCGAGCCGGCCGAGGCGGTTCTGCGCGACGGGCGGACGGCGATTGAAAAAGCGGGCTTCGCGCTCGATTATCTGGAGCTGCGCGACGCCGACGGGCTCGGCGCGCCGGGGCCTGCGGGCCGCTGGCGCCTGCTCGTCGCCGCGCGCATCGGCGCGACGCGGCTCATCGACAACATCGACGCGCCGCGCCCTTGAGCGTTCGTCAGGAGTTCAGCATGGCCTATCTTGCGGACCAGAAGCCCCTGAAGCTCGGCGATTTCGCGAAAATGCGCGCCGCCGGCGAAAAGATCGCCGTGCTGACCTGCTACGATTCCTCCTTCGCGGCGCTTATGGAGCGCGCGGGCGCGGAGGCGCTGCTTGTGGGCGACTCCCTCGGCAACGTGCTGCAAGGCCACGGCTCCACTTTGCCCGTGACGCTGGAGCATATGGAATATCACACGGCCTGCGTGGCGCGCGGAACGAAGCGCGCCTTCGTCATCGCCGACATGCCTTTCGGCTCCTATCAGGAGAGCCCGGCGCAGGCCATGCGCAACGCCGCGCGGCTGATGGCGGCGGGCGCGCATATGGTGAAACTGGAGGGCGGCGCCTTCATGGCGGAAACGGTGCGCTTTCTCGTGGAGCGCGGCGTTCCCGTCTGCGCCCATGTGGGGCTGACGCCGCAATCGGTGAACCAGCTCGGCGGCTATCGCGTGCAGGGCGCGAGCGAAGATTCCGCCGCGACGCTGCGCGCCGACGCGAAAGCGCTGGAGGACGCGGGCGCCGCCTTCATCGTGCTGGAGATGATCCCCGCGAGCCTCGGCGCGCAGATCACGCAGGCGCTCGGGCGCATGGCGACCATCGGCATCGGCGCAGGGCCCGACTGCGACGGACAGGTGCTCGTGCTGCACGACATGCTTGGCGTCTATCCCGGCCGCAAGCCGCGTTTCACGCGCGACTTCATGGCGGGCGCCGCCAGCATCGAGGATGCGGTGACGCGTTACGTGCAGGCGGTGAAAACGAAAGCCTTTCCGGCGCCGGAGAATTGCTATTGAGCGGGCGCGAGGTCGTCCTCGTCCACACATCCGACGTGCATGTGGACGATTCCTACACCGCGCGTCAGTTCGGCGGCGACGGAACCACGCCCCTGCGCCTCGTGCTGAATGCGGCGCGCGACCTTGGCGCCGACGTCGCCCTTCTCGTCGGCGACACGTTTGAATGTCACCGCCTGCCGGGCGCCCTGATCGAGGCGAGCGCGCGCGAGATCGCAGCCTTCGGCGCGCCCGTCGCGATCCTGCCGGGCAATCACGATCCTGCGGTGGCGGACGCGGTGTTCCACCATCCCGCCTTGCGCGCGCTCGACAATCTCATCGTGTTCGGCGTGACCCATGGGGAGACCGCCGCCCTGCCCCATCTCGACCTTGAGCTGTGGGGCCGCGCGCACGCCGATTATTCCGACATGGACCCGCTCGCCGCTCCTCCGCCGCGCGCGGGCGCCCGCTGGCGCGTGGCCCTCGCCCACGGCCATTACACGCCCCGGCCCGACCGATCGACGCGGGCGCGCCCCTCCTGGCTGTTCGGCGACGAGGAGATCGCCGCGCTTAAAGCCGATTATCTGGCGCTTGGCCATTGGAACCGCGCCGCGCGGGTGGCCGAGGGGGTGACGGAGGCCCATTATTCGGGCTCGCCGGACTACGCCCGCAGCGTGAACGTGGTGCGGCTCGGCCCCGCCGGCGTGCGGGTGGAGCGGGCGAGCCTGCCGGGCCTGTGAGGCCCGCGCGCCCAATCATCGGGGAAAACGGAAGACGCCGGGGCGCCGCCCGTTCCGCTGGCCTTGCCCATGGCGACAAAAGCGTGAATTGTCCGAAGACTCGGGCGTGTTCGTCGCCCGGCCGCGGCGCGCCGCGGACAGTCTCACAGGAGGGGACGCAATGATCTTCAGAAGCATGCTGGCCGGGGCTCTCGGCCTCGCCGCCGGCCTCCCGCTCGCCGCCCCTGCGGCGGCGCAGGAAACCGTGAAAGTCGGCCTCATCGCCACGCTCACCGGCCCGCAGGCCGCCTCAGGCCGCCAGAAAGTGGCCGGGGCCCGCCTCTATATGGCCGAGAAGGGCAATATGGTGGCCGGCAAGCGCATTGAGCTCATCATCAAGGACGACACGGGCGTCGCCGACGTCACGCGCCGCCACGCGCAGGAGCTGATCGTCAACGACAAGGTGGCCGCCCTCGCGGGCTTCAGCCTGACGCCGCTGGCGCTCGCCGTCGCCCCGGTCATCACCCAGGCCAAGACGCCCGCCATCATCATGACGGCCGGCACGTCGATCATCACCGAACGCTCGCCCTATTTCGTGCGCGTGAGCTTCACCCTGCCCCAGCAGACCGTGCCGATCGCGGAATGGGTCGCCAAGGAAGGCGCGAAGACCGCCGTGTCGCTCGTCTCCGACTACGGCCCGGGCATCGACGCGCAGGACGCGTTCAAGATGCGCTTTGAGGAGCGCGGCGGCAAAATCATCGAGCAGCTCAAGGCGCCGCTCGCCAACCCGGAATTCGCGCCCTTCCTGCAAAAGGCGCGCGACCTGAAGCCCGACGTGCTGTTCCTCTTCGTGCCCGCTCCCACCGCCGGCGCGCTGATGCGCCAGGTGATCGACCGCGGCCTGACGACCGCCAACATCCGCGTCGTGGGCACGGGCGACATCACCGACGACGACCAGCTCAACGGCATCGGCGAAAACGTGCTCGGCCTCATCACCTCGCACTTCTATTCGGCCGCCCATGGTTCAGCCATGAACCAGAAGTTCGTCGCCGAATTCAAGAAGGCCAACCCCGGCATGCGCCCGAACTTCATCGGCGTGTCGGGCTATGACGGCATGCACGCCTTCTACGAGGCGCTGAAGAAGACCAATGGCGACGCCAACGGCGACAAGCTCGTGGAAGCCATGAAGGGCATGACGTGGGAGAGCCCCCGCGGCATGATGACCATCGACCCGCAGACGCGCGACGTCATTCAGGACGTCTATATCCGCAAGGTCGAAAAGAAGGACGGCGAGCTCTACAACATCGAGTTCGACGTCGTGAAACAGGTCAAGGACCCGATTCACAAGTAAAACGTCTGCGGCCTCGCGCGACGCGCGCGGGGCCGTCCCCCCTTGGAAGGGCAGGAGGGACATTTGCTCACCATTTTGTTCGACGGCGTGGCCTATGGCATGCTGTTGTTCGTTCTCGCCGTCGGCCTGTGCGTCACGCTCGGGCTGATGAATTTCATCAATCTCGCCCACGGCGCCTTCGCCATGGCCGGCGGTTATCTGACCGTCGTCATGATGAACCGCATGGGCCTGTCCTTTTTCTGGTGCCTGCCTGCGGCCTTCGTCGTGAGCGCGGCCCTCGGCGTGGTGCTGGAGCGCCTGCTCTATCGCCGGCTCTACGACAAAACCCATCTCGATCAGGTCCTGTTCTCCATCGGCCTCATCTTCATGTCGATGGCGGCGGTCGATTACTTCATGGGCGCGAGCCAGCAGATCGTGAATCTGCCGCCGGCGCTGAGCGGCCGCATCGAAATTCTCGGCGCCAACGTCGGCGTCTATCGCCTGTTCGTCATCGCCATCTGCGGCTTGCTGACGATCGCCCTGCAATATGTCATCGCGCGCACGCGCTTCGGCAGCCGTCTGCGCGCCTCGGTGGACGACGGCCGCGTGGCGCGCGGCATGGGCATCGACGTGACGGGCATTTTCGCGCTCACCTTCGCCTTCGGCTCTGGCCTTGCGGGCCTCGGCGGGGCGCTGGGCGCGCCGATCCTGAGCATGGATCCGAGCTTCCCGCTGAAATACATGATCTACTTCCTGATCGTGATCTCGATCGGCGGCACGACGACGATCACCGGCCCGTTCTTCGCGGCCATTCTGCTGGGCGTCGCCGACGTGGCGGGCAAATATTTCATCCCCGCCATCGGCGGGTTCATCATCTACACGATCATGGTGGCCGTGCTGATCTTCCGGCCGCAGGGTCTGTTCACGCGGAGCGCCAGACGATGACGCCCGACATGAAGAAGGACGCGCAAAAGCCCGCGGGCTGGCTCATCGCGCGCGCGAAATGGCGCTGGTGGGAGCTCGCCTTCTGGGGCTGCGCCGTCGCCTCTTACTGGATCTTTCCCAAGAAGCTGATGCTTCTGAGCGAGATCTTCATTCTCGGCCTGCTTGCGCTCTCCATCGACCTCACGCTCGGCTTCGCGGGGCTCGTGACGCTGGGACAAGGCGCCTTCTTCGGCGTCGGCGCCTATGCGGCGGGGCTGATGGCGAAGGCGGGCGCGGGAACCGCGCCGCTCTCCGATCCCCTCCTCGGGCTCGTTGTGGCGGGCGCGGCGGCGGGCGTGCTGGGCTTCATTACGAGTTTCCTCGTGCTGCGCGGCTCCGACCTCACGCGCCTGATGGTGACGCTGGGCGTCGCCCTCATCGTGGAGGAGATCGTCACGCAGGCGAAGTCCGTCACCGGCGGATCCGACGGCCTGCAGGGCGTCATGTCGTCGAAAGTGCTGGGCCAGTGGAGCTTCGACATTTTCGGCCACACCGCCTTCTGGTACGCGCTGGCCGTGACCTTCGTCTGCTTCCTGTTCTGCCGCAGGCTGGTGAACGCGCCCTTCGGCCTGTCGCTGCTCGCGATCAAGGGCAATCCGCTGCGCGCGCGCACCATCGGCATGCCGGTGAACGCGCGGCTCATCGCCATCTACACGGTGGCGGCGGTGATCGCGGGGATTGCGGGCGGCCTGCTCACGCAGACCACGCAATTCGCCTCGCCGGACATGGTGGCCTTCCATCGCTCGGCGGATTCGCTGCTCATCCTTGTGTTCGGCGGATCGGGCTATCTCTATGGCGGGCTCATCGGCGCCGTCGCCTTCCGCGTGATGCAGGACTTCCTCGGCAACATCACGCCGCAATACTGGCTGTTCTGGGTGGGTCTGGTGCTCGTGCTGCTCGTGCTGTTCGTGCGCGGCGGCATCATCGGGCTCATCCTGTCGGTGCGTGAAAAGATCACGGGAGGCAAGCCATGACCGACACGATGCGCGACATGATGAGCGACATGACGAACGCCGCCCCGGCGAACGCGCCGCGCATCGCGCTGGAGACGCGCGCCTTGCGCAAGGCCTTCGGCGGCATCACGGCGACCGACAATGTGTCGTTCAAACTGCCGGAGGGCGCGCGCCACGCGCTCATCGGGCCGAACGGCGCCGGCAAGACCACATTCGTCAATCTGCTGTCGGGGGTTCTGCCGCCGACCAGCGGCGAGATTTTCCTCAACGGACAAAACGTGACGGAATGGACCGTGCGCGCGCGCTCGCGCGCCGGCCTCGCCCGCACATTCCAGATCAACCAGCTTTACGCGGACCTCACGCCGCTGGAGAGCGTGCTGATCGCCATCAACGAGCGCGAGAACGCAGCGACGAGCTGGTTTCAGCGGCTTGGCGCGCGCGCCGATCTCGTGGACGAGGCGGCCGCCCTTCTGGAGCGGCTCAACCTCGCCGACGTGATGTACGCCCGCGTGGGCGCCCTCGCCTATGGCCGCCAGCGTCTGCTGGAGATCGCCATAGCGCTCGCCGCGCGCCCCACCGTGCTTCTGCTCGACGAGCCCGCAGCCGGCGTGCCGGAGGGCGAGCGCGACCAGATTCTCGACGTGGTGGCCGCCCTGCCCGCGGACGTGTCGCTCATTCTGATCGAACACGACATGGATCTCGTCTTCCGCTTCGCGAAGACGATTTCCGTTCTCGTCAACGGCGCCCTGTTCGTGGAAGGCACGCGCGAGGAGATCGCGCGCGATCCGCGCGTGCGTCAGGTCTATCTCGGTGAAGAAGGGGTTGGCCATCATGTCTGAGGCGACGCGCGCGCAGGCGGACGACCTGCTGCGGGTGGAGAACGTCTCCGCCGGCTATGGCGAAGCGGTTGTGCTGAACGGCGTCTCGTTCACGCTCGCGCCCGGCGAGGCTGTGGCGCTTCTGGGCCGCAACGGCGTGGGCAAGACCACGCTCATCAACACGATCGTCGGACTGACGCGCATGCGCGGCGGCGCCATTCGCCTTGGCGGGCGGGACGTGACGCGCCAGCGGCCCGACGAGCGCGCGCGGGCGGGCGTCGGCTGGGTGCCGCAGGAGCGCAATATCTTCAAGTCGCTCACGGTGGAGGAGAACCTCACCGCCATCATGCGGCCGGGCAAATGGACGCCGGAGGCGCTTTACGCCATGTTCCCGCGCCTCGCCGAGCGCAAGCGCAACATGGGCAACCAGCTCTCCGGCGGCGAGCAGCAGATGCTCGCGGTCGCCCGCGCGCTCGCCACCAATCCGCGCCTGCTACTGCTCGACGAACCGCTGGAGGGGCTCGCGCCCATCATCGTCGAGGAATTGCTGGCCGCCTTGCGCCGCATCGTGCGCGAGGAGAAAATGTCCGCCATCATCGTCGAGCAGAGCGCGCGCAAAATTCTGCCGCTCACTGACCGCGCGATCATTCTTGAACGCGGCGCCATCGCCTATGCAGGCGTCAGCGCCGACCTTGCGCAAGACAGCGAGACGCTCGCCCGCCTTCTGGGCGTCGCCGAGCGGACCGCCGCCTGACCTTCGGAGAACCCTATGCAACGCAATATTCCGCCGTTCCGCGCCGATCACGTCGGCTCCATCCTGCGCACGAGCGCGATCAAGGAGGCGCGCCTGCAAAAGGCCGCCGGCAAGATCGACGCGGCGCAACTGAAGGCCATCGAGGATGCGGAGATCCGCAAGATCATCGCCAAACAGGAAGAGGTCGGCCTGCAAAGCGTCACCGACGGCGAGTTCCGCCGAGCCTGGTGGCACTATGACTTCCTCAGCCAGCTCGACGGCGTGGAGATTCGTCAGGTCGAGGGCGGCATCAAGTTCGCGGGCGTGACGACGAAGGCGGAGGCGCCTTTCGTGTTCGGCAAGCTCGGCTCGAAGAGCCATCCGCAGATCGAGCACTTCAAGTTCCTCAAGGCGAACACGACGCGCACGCCGAAGATGACGATCCCTTCGCCCTCCATGCTGCATTACCGCGGCGGCTCGAAAATGATCGACCGCACGGTCTATCCCAAGATGGACGATTTCTGGGCCGATCTCGGCCGCGCCTATGCGCAGGCGATCAAGGGGTTTTATGACGCGGGCTGCCGCTATCTGCAGATCGACGATTGCTCCATGGCCTATTTCTGCGATCCCTACCAGCGCAAGATGCTGGAGGAGCGCGGCGAGAATCCGGGCGAGCTGGAGAAGGCCTACGCCTACGCGCTGAACGTGGCGCTGGAGGGCCGGCCCGCCGACATGCGCGTGACGATGCATGTGTGCCGCGGCAATTTCCGCTCCACCTTCGTTGCGTCGGGCGGCTATGAGCACATCGCCGACCTCATGTTCAACAAGATCAATCTCGACGGCTACTTCCTCGAATGGGACAACGAGCGCTCGGGCGATCTCGCGCCGCTGCGCCATCTGCCGAAGAACAAGATCGTCGTGCTCGGCCTCGTCACGTCGAAGACCGGCGCGCTCGAGACGAAGGACTCGATCAAGAAGCGCATCGAGGAGGCGACGAAATACGCCGATCTCGATCAGCTCTGCCTTTCGCCGCAATGCGGCTTCGCCTCCACCGAGGAAGGCAACACGCTGACCGAGGACGAGCAATGGGCGAAGCTGCGCTTCGTCGTCGAAGTGGCCGAAGAAGTCTGGGGCAAGGCGTAAGCGCAGCGGCTGCGCTGATCGTTTTCACGATTGCAAACATACGGAGAGGGGCGCATCCTTGCGGAAGGAGCGCCCTTTTCCGTCAGCGGCGCTCAACTCTGGGCGCGGGGGGCTTTACGGCGAGATGGACGGCGCGCGCACACCCATCGACAGGCCCGCAGCGGGCGTTTCAGCCGACGCGCGCGAGGCGCGCATGGGCGGGCCGGGCGCGCAGGCTCATGACGAGATCGATTACGCCCACCGTCATTTCGTGAATCTGGCCGCGACCGCGTTGCTGCTGCTTCTCGCCACGCTCGGCGTGTGGACGATCAAGGCGATCGACGATCAGGAGGCGCTGCGCAAATGCCTTGGCGTCGGCCGCAAGGATTGCGTGAAGATCGCCGCCCCGCCCACGGGCGTGATCCTGCCGGTGCGGTGAGGGCGCCCAACCGGACCGCGCGCGAGGACGCGCGCAAGATTCTTTCAAAACGAAGCAGCCCCGGGGTGAGCCACGATCCTGCGCGGGTCGGACGCTTCCCATGCGCGCGAGGACGCGCGCGGTCCAAGGATGCGCGCGAGGATGCGCGCGGTTCAACAAAGGCGCGCGGCGCCAAAAGCCGCCCAACAAAAAGGCCCGGCGAACCGGGCCTTTTCATTTTCTGGCAGTGCGCGATCGACGACGCGCGCCTAAGCCGCGTCTTCCGCCGGAGCGCTGGAATGGCGCCGACGCAGCGCATAGCCAACCGCCAGCACGAAGGCTGCGCCCAGAAGGGGCGTCCCCAGATGCACCACCGCCGAAGGCAGGTGCGCGAAGGCGCCCGACAACGCCGGCTCATCAGCGATCAGTTCGCCCGCGACCCAGCCCAGAAGGCCCGCGCCAGCCCACACCATCCACGGGAACCGCTCCAGCAGCATGATGACAAGCTGGGCGCCGAAGATGATGAGCGGGATTGAAATGGTGAGGCCGAGGATGATGAGCGGCCAGGAGCCGTTCGCCGCCGCTGCGATGGCGACCACATTGTCGAGCGACATCACAAGATCGGCGATGGCGATGACGCGCACCGCGGCCCACACCGTGTCCGTCTCCTTCACGTCCTTCTCCTCGTCGTTCTCGACGAGAAGCTGGATCGCGATCCAGAACAGCAGCACGCCGCCGATGATCTTCAGGTAAGGCCAGCTCATCAGCGTGGCGACGATGCCCGTGAAGGCGATGCGCATCACAATGGCGACGCCGGCGCCAAGGATGATGCCCCATTTGCGGGACTTCTCCGGCAGGCCGCGGCAGGCAAGCGCGATGACGACCGCGTTGTCGCCCGATAAAAGAATGTTGATCCAGATGATCTTGAGAAGCGGCAACATAAATGTCGCCATATCCAGGTTTTCGAAACCCATCGAACGCGCCTCCTCTTTGATGGAAGGACTAAGGCGCGCGGGGCTTCACGTCAATCATTCTCCCGTGTTTTCACCAGTATTACATCCGCAAATATACTGACGCATTCGCCGCGCACACACGGCTGCTGCGAGAGTCAAATCATTGATATCAGGAGAAAAATATCTTTTTGCCGAGACCTTCTTGAGCTTTGCTTTATTTTTGCGCCGGCCGGACGGGCGCGGGCGCGGCAGATGCAGAAAGGCCGCAGCGGGGATGGGGCCCATCAGGCTCGCGTACAGAGTCTGGTTGCACAGATAGGCGCCCGCGTCCTGCGACAGCGCGGCCGCGAGGCCCCGCCCGCGCAGATCGGCCAGCATGTGCGGCAGGGGCGCGCGCGTGCGCCGCGCCGCCGGCCCGCCGGGCTCCAGCAGGCGCTCACCGGCCCGGGCGCCGCTGGCGTCGGCCGCAAGCAGGCTCATTCGGTTGGAGGCCCGGGCCTCCAGCGTGAGGCGCCTGCGCCGGGCGGCGAGACCCAGATGGAGGACCGCATGGGGCTTGTGGCGGGCGCGCAGCGCCTCCAGCCGCGCCTGCGCGCCGGCATGGACCACGGGCAGGCAGGCGAGGCGCAGGTCGACGCCTGCGCGGGCGAGCGCGCGGGCGTGGTCGCGCGCCAGAAGCCGCAGGACCGCCTGCGACGGGTTGGCGGCGGCGCCGGGAAAGGGGCCGAAGCCTGTGACGAGAATGCGGACGGGCATGATCCGGGCGCCTTCAGGGGACCAGCCCCAATGTGGACATGTTCGCGCGGCACAAGGCGCGCGACAAGTCTTCGCACCTGCGAAGCCGTTAAGACTCCCTTCAGAGGTTTCGAGCGTTTTGAAGCGAGGCCGCGCGTCTTCCGGCCGCCACCATTCCAGAAGAGTCCGCTGTTCCATGATCGCCCGCCGCCACACGCCCCGTTCCGCCGCCGCCCGCCTCGCCCCCGCGCTGGCGTTGCTGGCGCTTGCGCCCGGCCTCGCCGGCTGCGCGAGCATCGGGCTTGCGGGCATGAGCGCGACGAGCGTCTCCCGCAGCGGCGAGCCGCGCGCCAGCGAGCCGACGCCCATTCCCATGTTCGTCGCCTCCACCCGGCGCGAGGGCAAAGGCCCGCAAAGCGAGACGCCGGATTCGCAGGCGCGATTCTTCTTCTCCATCGTCTCCGTGCCGCCCGGCCACAAACCCGGCGCCATCGAGCTTCCCAGTTTCGGCGCGCCGAAGCCCAAAAGCCATTTCGTCGTCACCGATCATCATCCGGTGGAGGCGGAGAATTTCTCCAGCCAGCTCGCCACCCATGTGTCGGGGCGCGTCGGCTCCAACCGCGACGTGCTCGTCTTCGTGCACGGCTTCAACACAAGCCTCGACGAGGCGCGGCTGCGGCTGGCGCAAGTGGTGAAGGACGGCGCCTTCGGCGGCGTGCCGATCCTGTTCACATGGCCCTCGCGCGACAGCCTGCTCGCCTATGGATCAGCGCGCGAGAACGCCACGATCTCGCGCGACGCATTGGGCAAACTGCTGCGCGACGCCTCGCAGACGCCCGGCGTGGGGCGCATCCATGTGCTCGCCCATTCCATGGGCGCGTGGCTCGCCATGGAGTCGTTGCGCGAAACCGCGATCGGCGGTCAGCGCCTGCTCGACGGCAAGCTCGGAAACGTGATGCTCGCCGCGCCTGACATCGACCTCTCGGTGTTCCGCCAGCAGATGGCGCGCATCGGCTCGGGCGCGAACGTCGCCGTGTTCAGCTCCACCGGCGACCGCGCGCTCTCGCTCTCCTCCACGCTCGCCGGCGACCGCCCGCGGCTTGGCGCCATCGACCCCACTAAGGCGAGCGACCGCGCGGAGCTCGAACGGCTCGGCGTGAAGATTTACGATCTGAGCGCGATCTCCGATGGATTCATCAACCACGGCGCCTATGCGAGGGCCCCGCAGGTCGTGCGTCAGATCGGCGCGCAGCTCGGGCGGCCCCGCGCCGACGACGCGCAGGTCACCTCCGTCATCGACGCGGGCGTGGACAAGACGCCGCCGCGCCCCGACGGGCGGATCATCGAACGCACGCCGCTTGACGCGCCGCGGTGATGGGACCGCGCGCGTCTCACGCAGCGCAGGCGTCTTTCAAAACGAAACGCAACCCCGCCGCCTCCCCTGAAGGGGAGAGAGGGCGCTTCATTCTGCAAGTTTTAAGCGCTTCATGTGCGCGCGGGGACGCGCGCGGTCCAAGAAGGGCGCGGTCCAAGAAGGGCGCGCGGTCCGAAAGGGCGCGCAGATCAACCCCGCGCGGCGCGGATCGCCTCCCACACGCGCAGGGGCGAGGCCGGCATGTCGATATGGCGCACGCCGCGTTCGGCGAGCGCGTCCATGACCGCGTTCATCACCGACGTCATCGAGCCCGCACAGCCAGCCTCGCCGCAGCCCTTCACGCCCAGCGGATTTGTCTTCGCCGGATCGGGCTGCGAAGCGTAGGCGAACATGGGCGCGTCGCCCGCGCGCGGCATGGCGTAATCCATGAACGAGCCCGCGAGCAATTGCCCGTCCGCGCCATAGCGCGCCTCCTCCATCAGGCACTGGCCGATGCCCTGCACGACGCCGCCCTGCACCTGACCTTCGACGACGAGCGGATTCACGACATTCCCGAAATCGCCGACCATGGAATATTTCACCACTTCCACGACGCCCGTGTCAGGATCGACCTCGACCTCGCACACATGGCAGCCGTTGGGATAGGTCGCGACGCCCGCCGATCCCACGTGATCGACGCTGAGCGTGTCCGGCGCGCCGGACGGGCCTTCGCCGGCGGCGAGCTTTTGCGCAAGGTCCATGATCGAGATCGCGCGATCGGAGCCGACGATGGAGAAACGCCCCTTCTCGAAGGCGATGTCCTCCACTGCGGCCTCCAGCACATGCGCCGCGGCGGCCTTGCCCTTCTCGATCACTTTCGCGCTCGCCTCCACAAAGGCCGTGCCCGAACACATGAGCGACTTTGAGCCGCCCGTGCCGGTGCCCGCCTTGAGCAGATCGGAATCCGCCTGCATCAGGCGGATTTTTTCAAACGGCACGCCGAGCCGTTCCGAGACGATCTGCGCGAATGTGGTGCCGTGGCCCTGTCCGTGATCGTGCGAGCCGGTGAGGATCGTCACCGCGCCGTCGGCCTCGAAATGCACGCCACCATATTCGGCCTGAACGGGCGCTGTGACTTCAAGAAACTGGCCGATGCCGCGCCCGCGCAATTTGCCCCGCCGCGCGCTCTCGCGCTTGCGCGCAGGAAAGCCCTTCCAGTCGGCCGCCTCCAGCGCCTTATCGAGAATGGCCGGGAAATCGCCGGAATCATACACCGAGCCCGACGGCGCCTTATAAGGCAGTTGCGAGGGCTTGATATGGTTCTTGCGCCGCAGCTTCACGGGGTCGATCCCCATTTCGCGCGCCGCAACATCGATCAGCCGCTCCATGTAGTAATTGCCCTCGGGGCGCCCGGCGCCGCGATAGGCCGTCACCGGCACGGTGTTGGTGAAGACGCAGCGCGTGCTCACCTCCACAAGCGGCGTGCGGTAGCAGGAATTGACGTGCTTCACGATGTTGAAGGTGGAGAACAGCGGGCCGATCTGCGTCATATAGCCGCCGAGATCGCCAAAGCCCGTGCAGCGCACGGCGAGGAAGGTTCCATCGGCGGCGAGCGCGAGTTCGCATTCGAACTCCTGCGCGCGGCCGTGATGATCGGAGAGGAAGGACTCCGTGCGCGCGTCGGTCCATTTCACGGGGCGGCCGAGATCGCGCGCAGCATGCATCACGCAGATGTATTCGGGAAAGATCGCGCCCTTCATGCCGAAGGAGCCGCCGACGTTCTGCGCGACGAAGCGCATGTTCTCCGCCGCGACGTTCATCATCTCCGCCGCATTGGCGCGCGAGCCCATCACGCCTTGCGTCGGCGCATAAAGCGTGAAGCGCCCGCTCTTAGCGTCATATTCGGCGAGGGCGGCGCGCGGCTCCATCGCGTTCACCACCACGCGGCTGTTGGTGATGCGCAGTTTCGTCACATGGGCGGCGGCGGCGAACGCCTCCGCCACTTTCGCGCTGTCGCCGAAATGGTAATCGAGCGCGACATTGCCGGGCGCTTCGTCATAGAGCTGCGGCGCGCCGGGCTTCACGGCCTGCGCCATGTCCACCACAGCCGGCAAGGGCTCGATGTCGAGGACGACGGCTTCGGCGGCGTCCTGCGCCTGCGCGGCGGTTTTCGCGATGACGCAGGCGACGGGATCGCCGACGAAGCGCACTTTGTCGGTCGCGAGCGCATGGCGCGGCGGCTTCGCCATCTGCGCGCCGTTGCGGCCCGGCAAAGCGACGCGATAGGGCATCGGGCCGTAGCCGGCGGCGGCGAAATCGGCGCCCGTGTAGACGGCGAGCACGCCGGGCATGGCGCGCGCGGCGGCGGCGTCGATCCCACGGATGCGCCCATGGGCGACGCGTGAGCGCACCATGGCGCAATAGACCTGCCCCTCGCGGTTCACGTCGTCGGTGTAGCGGCCCTGCCCCTGAATGAGGGCTGCGTCCTCCACGCGCCGGACAGGCTGGCCCACGGCGAATTTCATCGTGGCCAGTTCTTCGTCGTTCACGCGGATGTTCATGGCGCGCTCCGTGGCTGAATGTCGAGCGCGGTTATGAACCCGCCTCTCCCTCTTCGGCAAGGGGCGTGGCGCGCCGCGCGGCGGGTTTGGGACAGGTCTGGCTGAAGCCGGTCAGATCTCGGCGAGGCGCTCAAGCCGCTCAACGTCGAGCAGGCGCACGCCATCGGGCACGATGACGATGGCCTTCTCGCGGGCGAAGCGCGTCATGATGCGGCTGACGGTCTCCACCGTGAGGCCGAGGAAGTCGCCGATGTCCTGCCGCGTCATCGGAAGCAGAACATGAACCTGATTGCCGTTGATGCGCTGCCAGCGATTGCGCAGGCCGATAAGGAAAGCGGCGACGCGCTCCTCCGCCGTGCGGCGGCCGAGGATCACCATCTGGTCCTGCGCGAGCGACAATTCATGGCTCGCCATGGAGTGCAGACGGCGCAGCAAATGCGGCTTGGCGTCGAGGAAGGCCGAATATTCCTCGCGCGAGAAACGGCAGGCGGTGGTGGGCGTGAGCGCGTCGGCGGAGAAGACGTTGCGTTCGCTCATCGAGAGGCCAAGGAAATCGCCCGGCAGAGCGAAGCCCACGACCTGACGGCGCCCGTCCGGCAGAAGCTTGTAGAGCCGCACCGCGCCCGAGGTGACGTTGTAGACGTGGTCAGACGCGTCGTCCTGTTGGAACAACGTCTCCTTGGCGGGGAAGGCGAGCGATTGCGAGAGTTTGTCGAGCTCGGTCAATTCGTCGGGCTCGAGCGCAGCGCAAAGGCTGAGCGCGCGCACGCGGCATTGCGCGCAATCGGTCGCGCCGCGCGAATTGGGACACAGGCCAAGCGCAGGCGCAGGCCCTCCCGATGAATTGTCGAGCGTCGCGTCCATTCGATAAGTTTGCACTTCGCACGGCCCCTTGGCAACTCCGCGCGTGCTAGCAAGCGTGGCGGGACGATTGAAGCGGCTTATTCGCGCCAGCGTTGACACAGGTCAATGTCAGGCGCGCCGGATTGCCGGAACGTGTTTTCATGAGCCTCACTCGTGCGAGCGCAGATTCTCAGGAGCCCCTGTTCCACGCCACCAGCGTCACCCGGCGCGTCGCCCTGCGCGCCTGGCCGCTCGTGCAAAGCTCCAGCCCGCGCACGCGGCTGGAGGACTGGCTCGCCTACGCCGCTGCGCAAGGCGGCGCCGCGCGCCTGCGCGCTCCTCCGGCCGCGCCGCCGATGCGCCCCGCCCCGCGGCGGGCCGGGCTCGTGGCGCTGGAGGACGCGCGCGGCTACATCCACGCCCTGTTCGCCTGGCATGTTCACCGCGCCATCGGCCATCCGCGCACGTTGCGGGTCACCGACCTTGTGGTGGGCTCCCTGCCCGGCCGGCCGCTGGCCGAGAGCCTCGCGCAGGCGATCCGTCAGGCCGCCGCGCAGGCGCGGGCCGACAATGTCGTGGTGGAGATGGGCGAGCGCCAGATCGCCCCCGACGCCCTGCTCTCCGACGGATTCGAACATCTTGTCCTGCACTGCATGCGCCGGCGCGCCCCGCCGGCCCATTAAGCCCCCGCTTCCCCGGCGCGCGCGCGCGGGCTATGTCTGGCGGGCGCGGGCGTCCGCGCGTGAGCCAGACATGAGCCAGACCCCGCATTCCGCGCGTCCGCTGGGCGACGCCCGCATCGCCTTCCTCTCCTCCGGCACAAGCGAGGCCGACGAGGCGCTCGCGCGCCTTGCGCGGCGCTATGGCGCGGTGGATTGCGACGGCGCCGACGTGATCGTGGCGCTGGGCGGCGATGGCCTCATGCTGCAAACGCTCCATCGCTTCATGGGCGCGAGCAAGCCGATCTACGGCATGAACCGCGGCTCCATCGGCTTCCTCATGAACGAGTATCAGGAGGAGAGCCTGCGCGAGCGGCTGGCGGCGGCGCAGGCCTCCACCATCCATCCGCTGACCATGCGCGCGCAGGACGTGCGCGGCGCCGCGCTGGAGGCGCGCGCGATCAACGAAGTGTCGCTGCTGCGTCAGTCCTATCAGGCCGCGAAGCTGAAGATCTCCATCGACGGCAAGGAGCGCATGGCGGAACTCGTCGCCGACGGCGTGCTCATCGCCACGCCTGCGGGCTCGACCGCCTATAATCTCTCCGCCAATGGCCCGATCCTGCCGCTCGACGCGCCTTTGATGGCGCTCACGCCGATCTCGGCCTTTCGCCCGCGGCGCTGGCGCGGCGCGCTCCTGCCCGACAAGGCGCGCGTCACCATAGACGTGCTGGAGGCCGACAAAAGGCCCGTGTCAGCGGTCGCCGACCATTTCGAATTCCGCAACGTCGTGCGCGTGGACGTGGCGATGGACCATGCGACGGGCTGCACCATTCTGCACGATCCCGGCCATTCGCTCGACGAGCGCATTCTGCGCGAGCAATTCGGCGCGTAGGCTCACTTCGCGAGCGCGCAGAGCACGCGCGCCCAGCTGCGCGTTCCCTTGTGATAGGACGAGACTTCATATTTCTCGTTGGGCGAGTGGATGCGGTCGTCGTCGAGGCCGAAGCCGATCATCAGCGAATCCATGCCGAGATCGCGCTTGAAATCGCCGATCACGGGAATTGAGCCGCCGCCGCCCGCCATCACCGCCTCGCAGCCCCATTCCTGCGTCAGCGCCGCGCGCGCCTTTTGCAGGAAGGCGGAGTCGAAGGGCAGCGCAATGGCTGACGAGGCGCCGTGCGAGATGAAGCGCGCGCGGCAATCGGCCGGCAGGCGCGCGCGCACGAAGGCGTGGAAGCTCTCGACGATCTTGTGCGGATCCTGATCGCCCACGAGGCGGAAGGATACTTTCGCGCTCGCCTGCGCAGGCAGAACGGTCTTCGCGCCCTCGCCCGTGTAGCCGCCGAGGATTCCGTTGAATTCGCAGGTGGGGCGCGACCACACCTGCTCCAGCACGCTGCGGCCCGTCTCGCCGGCGGGCACGGAAAGTCCGACCTCGCCCAGAAAATCGCTTTCGGAGAAATCGAGCGCGCGCCATTGGGCGGCGACGTCGGCGGGCAATTCGCGCACGCCGTCATAGAAGCCGGGCAAGGTCACGCGGCCCGCGTCGTCATGCAGGCTTGCGAGAATGCGCGCGAGCACGCGCACGGGATTGATCGCCGCGCCGCCGAACAGGCCCGAATGAAGATCGCGCGAGGCCGCCTCGATGACGACCTCCTCGAACACGAGGCCGCGCAGCATGGCGGTGATGGCGGGCGTCGCGCGGTTCCACATATTCGTGTCGCAGACGAGCGCGACGTCGGCGCGCAACTCGTCCTTGTTGGCCGCAAGAAAAGCCGGCAGCGAAGACGAGCCGCATTCCTCCTCGCCTTCAAAGAGAATCGTGACATGGCACGGCAGGCCGCCTTCGGCCATGAGCGCGCGGCACGCCTCCACGAAGGTCATGAGCTGGCCTTTGTCGTCGGCGGCGCCGCGCGCGACGATGCGCCGCGCGCCGTCCTGCTCCACGATGCGCGGCGCGAAGGGATCGGTCTCCCACAGGTCGAGCGGATCGACGGGCTGCACGTCGTAATGGCCGTAGAACAAAACGTGCGGCGCATCGGCGCGCGCGGCTTTCGCATGGGCCACCACCATGGGATGGCCCGTCGTCTCGCGCAGGCTCGCGGAAAAGCCCATCCCTGACAATTGCGCGACGAGCCAGCGCGCCGCCTGCGCGCAATCCTGCGCGAAGGCGGGATCGGTGGAGATCGAGCGGATGCGCAACAGATCGAACAGGCGCTCCAGCGAAGCGTCGAGATCGGAATCGATGCGCGCGAGCGCAGCGTCAAGGGACATGCGTTTCAACCTTTCCTAACGTCGCCCGCCGAGCATGCCGCCGAGCACGTTGCGCAGGATCGCGCGCGTGATCTGCGTTCCGATGGAGCGGGCGGCCGATTGCGCGGCGGAGGCGACGATTTTCTCGCCCAGCGATTGCGTGCGCCGGCCGGGAACGGGCTTGCCGGTGCGCGGATCGATTTTCGTCTGGCCGCCGCCGCCAGTTGAGCCGCCAAGCACGCCGCCCAGCATGCCGCCGAGCTGGCCGAGCACGCCGCCGCTCTCCTGTTCGGCGGGCGCGGCCGCCGCCTGCGCGCGCTGCTGGAGAACCTCGAAGGCGGATTCGCGATCCAGCGTCGCGTCGTATTTGCCGCGCAGCGCGCTCTTGGCCTGAAGGGCCGCGCGCTCCTCCGGCGTGATGGGGCCGACGCGCGCTGAAGGCGGGGCGATGAGCGTGCGCGCGACTTCGGAGGGCGCGCCCTTGTCCTGCAAGGTGGAGACGAGCGCCTCGCCGACCTTCAGCTCCATGATGGCGGTCGCCGCGTCGAAGCCCGGCTTCTGGCGGAAGGTTTCGGCGGCGGCCCTCACGGCGCGCTGGTCGCGCGGGGTGAAGGCGCGCAAGGCGTGCTGCACGCGGTTGCCGAGCTGGCCGAGCACGGTCTCAGGCACGTCGAGCGGGTTCTGCGTGACGAAATACACGCCCACGCCCTTCGAGCGAATGAGGCGCACCACCTGTTCGATGGCGTCGAGCAAGGCCTTGGGCGCGCCGTCGAACAAAAGATGCGCTTCGTCGAAGAAGAAGACGAGCTTCGGCTTGTCGAGATCGCCCACTTCGGGAAGGTTCTCGAACAATTCCGACAGCATCCACAACAGGAATGTGGCGTAGAGGCGCGGGCTTCGCATCAGCTTGTCGGCGGCGAGCACGTTGATGTAGCCGCGCCCCTCGCGGTCCTTGCGCAGGAAGTCGTTGAGGTCGAGCGCGGGTTCGGCGAAGAAATTCGCGGCGCCCTGATTTTCGAGCACGAGCAATGCGCGCTGAATGGCGCCGATGGTGGCGGGCGCGACGTTGCCGTATTTCGTTTTGATCTCCGCCGCGTTGTCGGCGATGAATTGCAGGATCGCGCGGAAGTCCTTCAGGTCGAGCAGGAGAAGCCCGTTCTCGTCGGCGACGCGGAAGGCGATGTTGATCGCGCCTTCCTGCACGTCGTTGCATTCGAGCAGGCGCGACAGAAGCAGCGGGCCCATTTCGGAAATGGTGGCGCGCACGGGGTGGCCCTGCTCGCCGAACACATCCCAGAAGACGACGGGGAATTCATCCGCCTGCCATTCGAAGCCCAGCTCCTGCGCGCGCTTCTGGAAATGGGGCTTGGGATCGCCCACCGCCGCTATGCCGGAGAGGTCGCCCTTCACGTCGGCTGCGAACACCGGCACGCCCGCGTTGGAGAATCCTTCCGCCAGCACTTGCAGCGTCACGGTCTTGCCGGTGCCCGTGGCGCCGGTGACCAGGCCGTGGCGATTGGCCAGCGGCAAATTGATGAACTGGAACGCGTCTTCGGACTTGCCGATCAAAATTTTACCGCTCTCGCTGCGCGGATCCCCGGCCATTGCGATCTCCCGGCGTTTGAAAATACCCCCGTCTTATAGGGCATCGGCGCCGCTCCCGCCATGGCGCGCGCACTTGGCGCGCGCACTTGGCGCGCGCGACTTGATGGGCGCGCCCCGGCGTGCCACACGGGCGCGGGCCTTACGGGAACGATTTGCGGAGACCGGACCATGGACGAACTGATCGCGCGCGTCGCCGCCGCTCTGGCCATTGACGAGGAGACGGCGCGCGCCGCCGTGGCCGCCGTGCTGAAATTCCTCGACGCCAACGCGCCGCAGGAAAGCGCGCCCCTCCTCGATAAACTCGCCGGCGCGCGCGAGGCCATGGCCGCGCAGGCCGAGGCCGGCGGCGGCCTTATGGGCGCGCTCGGCGGCCTGTTCGGCGGCGGCGGGCTGATGGGGCTTGCGGGCGATTTGCAGGGCCTTGGCCTGGGGCTGGGGGATTTGCAGGCGCTGGGCCGCGAAATCCTCGACCATGGCCGGGACGTCGCCGGCGAGGAGACCATGACCGCCATCGCGCAGGCGACCGGGCTCGACCAGTACATCTGAAACCCGCCCATCCGACGAAGGGCGTGTGGCCGCGCGCGGGGAAGCATGGCAAACGATGCCGACGCCCGCCCGGGGCCGATCCGCGCCCCGCGAGACCTGTGAGAGCCCGCCATGTCGTCCGGCCCTGCGCTTCCCCCTGACCTCGCCGGCCTGAGCGCCGGCTTTCCCGCGCCCTCGCCGGAGGTCTGGCGCGCGCAGGTGGACAAGGCGCTGAAGGGCGGCTCGTTCGACCGGCTCATCTCGCGCACGCTCGACGGGCTCGCCATCCAGCCGCTCTATCCGCGCGCGACGGACGGGCGACCGCCGCTCGCCCGCGCGCAGGCGCAGGGCTGGCGCGCGCTCACCCGCATCGACCATGCCGAGCCGGACGCGGCGAACGAACAGGCCCGCGTCGATCTTGAGGGCGGCGCGCAGGGCCTGCATGTCGTCATGGCGGGAAGCCTCGGCGCCTGTGGCTTCGGGCTTCCCGAGGGCGCGGGCGCGCTGGAGGCCGCGCTCGCCGGCGTCGATCTCGCGCTGGCAGACGTCGATCTCGATCTGGGCGCGGACGGCGCGCTCGCGCTGCGCCTCGCCGCGCTCGCTGAGAAACAAGGGCTCGCGCCCGAACGCGCGGCGATCTCCTTTGGCTTGCGCGCGCAGGATCCGCAGCTCGCAGCGCGCGCGACCGCGCTGGCGCAGCGTGGGTTCCGCGGCCCCTTCGCGGCGGCGGACGCGCGCGCGGTCCACGCCGCCGGCGGCTCGCCCGCGCAGGAGCTGGCTTTCGCATTGGCTGAGGGCGTCGCGATCCTGCGCGCGCTGGAGGCTGCGGGCATGAGCGTGGAGGAGGCGCGCGACGCGCTCGTCTTCCGCATGGCCTGCGACGCGGACTTTTTCGTCTCGCTGAGCAAGCTGCGCGCGCTGCGCCTGTTGTGGGCGCGCGTCGAGGAGGGCTGCGGCCTTGCGCCGGCGCCCGCGCGCATCCATGCGCAGACGGGCTGGCGCATGATGACGCGCCGCGATCCATGGGTGAACGTGTTGCGCACGACGACGGCGGCTTTCGCCGCTGCGGCGGGCGGAGCGGATGCGATCAGCGTTCTGCCTTTCACGCAGGCGCTCGGCCTGCCGGACGCGTTCGCGCGCCGGCTCGCGCGCAACGCGCAACTCGTGCTCGCCGAAGAAGCCCATGCAGCGCGCGTGGCCGATCCCGCCGCCGGCGCCGGCGGCTTCGAGGCTTTGACGGACGCCCTGTGCGAAACCGCGTGGGGCCTGTTCCAGACATGCGAGCGCGCAGGCTCGCTCAAAGGCGCCGCGCAGACGGTTTCCGCAGAGGTCGCGAAAACGCGCGCGACGTTGCGCAAGGACGCCGCGCGCCGCAAAGAAGCGATCACGGGCGCGAGCATTTATCCAGATCTCGCGGAGGCGCCGCAAAGCGTGCTCGCGCCGCTGCCGCGCGACTGGCGCGGCGACGACGCCGCCTTTCCCGCCATGCGGCTCGCGGAGGATTTCGAGCGACTGCGCGACCAGAGCGACGAGGCTTTGCGCACGCGCGGCGCGCGCCCGCGCGTCTTTCTGCTTGCGCTGGGCTCGCTCGTCGCCGCTTCGGCGCGCATGGATTTCGCGCGCGGCGTCTTCGAGGCGGGCGGGTTCGAGACCCATGCGAGCGAAGACCTCGGCGCCTTCGCCGCCTCCGGCGCGACGCTCGCCTGCCTGTGCGGAACCGATGAGGCTTACGGCGCGCAGGGCGAGGCCGCCGCGCAGGCGCTCAAGGCCGCCGGCGCGCGCCGCCTGTGGCTCGCGGGACGCGGCGGCGACGCGGAGGCCGGATTGCGCGCGGCGGGCGTGGACGCCTTCGTCTTCGCGGGCGCGGACATCATCGCCGCGCTCGAAGAGGCGTGGGTGGCGGCCTGACTCTTGACGAGCGCGGGGCGGCGCGGACAAAAAGGCGCATGACCCGCCGCTTCGCCGCGCCTCTCCTCGCATCGGCCTTCGCCTGCGCCGCCGCCCTCGCCGCGCCCGACATTGCGCAGGCCCAGACCGGCCGCCTGCCGGACGGGCGCTGGCGCGTGCAGGTGGAGGGACAGGGCCCCCACCTGTTCTGCTATTTCAACGTGGTGCGCGTGGGTGAAGTGCGCGGCGGGCGGCCCCTGCTCGGCCCTGACCTGAAACTGCGCCTCACCGTGTCGCAAAACGGCCATTTCCATCTGGCGGGCCGCCATGAGGACGACCATGGCGTGGCGCGCGGGCGCGTCCGCCGCAACACGGCCTCCGGCTCCTTCGACGTGCCCACCCGCAATTGCCGCGGCGTGTGGCAGGCCGAGCGCATCGGCGCCTGAACCCGCCGCCCCGCGCGCGTCCCTCGCCGAAGGGCGGATGGCCCGAAGGCGCCGAACCCCCTATAAAGGCGGGAGCTTTCGGCCGGGGACCTTCCGCAGATGACGCGCACCGCCACGACGCGCATTCCCTCATTCGCAGACGCGCCTTTCGCCAGAGGCGCCGCGCCCGCCGCGCAGGCCGCCGGCGCGCCGTGGATCACGCCGGAGGAGATCGCCGTCAAAGGCGCCTATGGGCCCGCCGATGCGCAGGGCCTGCCCCATGCGGACAGCCTGCCCGGCCTGCCGCCCTTCCTGCGCGGCCCCTATCCCACCATGTACGTGAATCAGCCCTGGACGATCCGCCAATATGCGGGCTTCTCCACGGCGGAGGATTCCAACGCCTTCTATCGCCGCAATCTCGCGGCGGGACAGAAGGGCCTCTCCATCGCCTTCGATCTCGCCACCCATCGCGGCTATGATTCCGATCATCCGCGCGTGGCCGGCGACGTCGGCATGGCGGGCGTCGCGATCGACTCCATCTACGACATGCGCACATTGTTCGACGGCATTCCGCTCGACCGCATGTCCGTGTCGATGACGATGAACGGCGCCGTTCTGCCGGTGATGGCGCTCTATATCGTCGCGGCGGAGGAACAGGGCGTGTCGCAGGCCCAGCTCTCCGGCACGATCCAGAACGACATCCTCAAAGAATTCATGGTGCGCAACACCTATATCTATCCGCCTGCGGATTCGATGCGCATCATCTCGGACATTTTCGCCTATACGTCCGCGCATATGCCGAAGTTCAATTCGATCTCGATCTCCGGCTATCACATGCAGGAGGCGGGGGCGACGCAGGATCTCGAACTCGCCTATACGCTCGCCGACGGGCTTGAATATGTGCGCGCGGGCGTCGCCGCAGGACTCGACGTGGACGCGTTTGCGCCGCGCCTGTCCTTCTTCTGGGCGATTGGCATGAATTTCTTCATGGAGGTCGCCAAACTGCGCGCCGCGCGCCTGTTGTGGGCCAGTCTCGTCGCGCCCTTTCAGCCGAAGAACGACAAATCGCTGGCGCTGCGCACCCATTGCCAGACGTCGGGCTGGTCGCTGACCGCGCAGGACGTGTTCAACAACGTGGTGCGCACGCAGATCGAGGCCATGGCCGCCACGCAGGGCCATACGCAAAGCCTGCACACGAACGCGCTCGACGAGGCGCTGGCCCTGCCCACCGATTTCTCCGCGCGCATCGCGCGCAACACGCAGATCTTCCTGCAACAGGAAAGCGGCACGACGCGCATCATCGACCCATGGGGCGGCTCCTATTACGTCGAACGGCTGACCGCCGACCTCGCCATGCGCGCGCGCGCGCATATCGAGGAAGTGGAGACGTTGGGCGGCATGGCGAAGGCCATCGACGCGGGCATTCCCAAAATGCGCATCGAGGAAGCGGCCGCGCGCACGCAGGCGCGCATCGACACGGGCCAGCAATCGGTGATCGGTGTCAACAAGCACAGGCTCGCCG
>Ga0315899_10001039_pt1 | contig 32271 bp, 27 predicted proteins | sample LakEriMetagenome_2_FD_203518 | JGI IMG/M metagenome (GOLD analysis project Ga0315899, IMG submission 203518) | Freshwater fungal communities from buoy surface, Lake Erie, Ohio, United States - Buoy 4 MA112 | ecosystem: Environmental > Aquatic > Freshwater > Lake | place: USA: Lake Erie, Ohio...
GGGCGGCCGATGACGGCGGCGACGAAGCCGGGCTCGATGCCGGGATTGACCACGACGACAGGCCCGCGTTCGCGCACCACCACAGTGCGGTTGACGATGACGGTCTCGCGGATCAGCTCCGTGCGCGCGCGCGAGCGCACGACGACGCGGGCGATGCGCGGGGCGACGATGTCTTGCGCGCGCACGAAAATCCACACGTCCGGATCATCGCGCACCTCCGTGATGATTTCATCGGGCGGCAGCGGCGACCAGCCGACGTAGCGCGCGTTCCGCCGCTGGCCTCTGCGCCAGTTCACCCACGCAGGCGCCCATTCGTCGCCCGCGATCCAGACCCAGCCCATGCGCGGATCGTTGTACCAGCGCCCATAATGATAGGCGACCCAACCCCAGTTGGACTCCGCGTCCGCCGCGTTCCAATACCAGCCCCAATCATCCGTATAGACCCAGCGCCCCACCGAGTAGGGTCGCCAGTCTTTTGCGATGCGCGCAGGCCGCCAGATTTCGCCGAAGCGTTCGTGGCGTTCAAAGCGGCCATAAGGTTCGAGCGCGGCGCGGAAGTCGGCGCGGATCTCCACACGCTGCTGCGCATGGGCCGGGGCGACAAGAAGCGAAGGCGCGACAGGCGCGAGGCCCGCGCTGGCAAGAACAGTGGTGCAGAGCAGGGCGAGATGCAGGCGTCGCATGACGGCCTCCTTACGCTCGAGAACAGGTTCGAGCGACAACGGAGGCGCGTGTTTATGGTTCCAACAGGCGTGCCTTCAGCCGCGCGCGAGCGGCTTCGTCGCAGCCGTCAGCCATTTGCGGGCGCGCGGGCTCACAAGCGGCGTCAGAGCCTTGCGCACGCGCGCATGATAGGCGTCGAGCCAGCGCAATTCCTCGCGCCTGAGCAGTTTCGGCTCGACGCAGGCGAGGTCGATGGGCGCCAGCGTCAGCGTCTCGAAGCCATAGACTTCGCGCTCTCCGCCTTTCACGTCGCGCTTTTCGACGAGCACCAGATTTTCGATGCGTATGCCATAAGCGCCGGTCTTGTAATAGCCGGGCTCGTTGGAGACGATCATGCCCGGTTCGAGCGCGCAGGAGCCGCGCTTGGAGATGTTCTGCGGTCCTTCGTGCACGGAGAGAAAGGCGCCGACGCCATGGCCCGTGCCGTGGTCGTAGTCGAGCCCAGCCTCCCACAGCGCGGCGCGCGCGAAGCCGTCGATCTGCGCGCCGCTCGTCCCTTTCGGAAACACGCCGCGCGCGATGGCGATATGGCCCTTGAGCACGCGGGTGAAGCGGTCGCGCATCTCCGCGCTCGGCTTGCCGACGGCGATGGTGCGCGTCACGTCCGTCGTGCCGTCTTCATATTGCGCGCCGGAATCGAGCAGGAAAAGGCCCTTGCCGATGCGCCTGTTGGTGCGCTCGGTCACGCGGTAATGCACGATGGCGCCGTTGGGCCCGGCGCCCGCGATCGTGGGGAAGGAGACTTCGCGCAAGGCTCCCGTCTCGCGGCGAAACGTCTCAAGCGCCTTCACCGCGTCGATCTCGGTGAGGCGGCCTTTGGGCGCCTCGCTCGCGAACCATGCGAGGAATTCGACGAGCGCCGCGCCGTCGCGCAGATGGGCCGCGCGCGCGCCGCGGATCTCCGCCGCGTTCTTGCGCGCCTTCATGAGCGTGATGGGATCGGCGCCTAAGATCGGCTCGCCGCCCGCCGCGCGCAGATCCTGCACGAGACGCACGGCGGCGGTCGCCGCGTCGAAGCGCACGCGCGCGCCTGCGCGCCCCAGCGCCGCAAGATCGGCGGCGAGCGCGGCGGGCTCGCTCACTTCGCAGATTTTCTCCAGCGCCGCGCGCGTCGCCGCATCGAGCTTTTGCGGGTCCACGTAGAGCGTGGGCGGCGCGCTCGCGCGAATGAGGGCGAAGACGAGCGGCAAGGGCGTATGCGCCACGTCGGCGCCGCGAATGTTGAAGGCCCACGCCGCATTGTGCGGATTGCTCACGAGGAGCGCCTGCGCGCCGTTGAGGCTTGCGGCCGCCGCTGCGAGCTTGCGCTGCGCGTCCACGCCCGCAAGCCGTTTGGGATAAAGGCGCACGGGCGCGCACGGCGCAGGCGGACGATCAGCCCAGATGGCGTCGATGGGATTGCTTTCGACCGCGACAAGCTCCGCGCCCGCGCGCCGCGCCGCTGTCTCGTATCGCTCAAGGCCCGCCGGCGTCATGAGCCATGGGTCATAGCCGATGCGTTCGCCCGCGCTCGCATGGGCGGCGAGCCAGTCGTGGGGCGGCGTCTGCGTCACGTCGAGCGTATGGAAGGCGCGCGCGTCCACCTGATCGCGCACCTGCAGCGCATAGCGCCCGTCGGTGAACACGGCGGCGCGCTCGCGCAAGGCGATGACGAGCCCGGCTGAGCCGGTGAAGCCCGTGAGCCATGCGAGGCGCTCCGCATTGGCGGGCACATATTCGTTCTGGTGTTCGTCGGCGCGCGGGGCGATGAAGCCGTGCAGATCGCGGCGCGCAAGCTCCGCGCGCAAAGCTTTCAGCCGCGCCGCGCCGTGAGTGGGATCGGCCGTCTCCGCGAAGGACTGGAAGCGGCTTTCGAAGATCATCGGCGCAGCCAGGGTTGCGGCGCCGCGCCGCCCACGCGCATGAGCAGCGTCGCCCAGCCTTCCAGATCGATGCGGCGCGCGAGCGTGAAGCCCTCCGCGCCATAGGCGGCGAGCACGCCCGGCACGTCGCGCGCGAGCAGGCCCGAGAGCACGACGTCGGCGCCGCGACAGGCGGCGCGCGCAATGGAGGGCGCGAGCGCGCGCAATGGCTTTGCGAGGATGTTGGCGAAGATGAGATCGTACGGCGCGCCATTGCGCAGGGTCGGATGCTCCAGCCCCGGCGCCGTGACGGGGCGCACCCATGGCGCGACGCCGTTCAGCACCGCATTGGCGCGCGCGGCCTCCACCGCGATAGGGTCGATGTCGCCGCAGATCACGTTGTGGCGCAGCGCTTTCGCGGCGGCGATGGCGAGCACGCCCGTGCCCGTGCCCACGTCGAGAATGGCGTAAGGCCGGCGCTGTTTGAGAATGAAGTGGAGCATCAGCAGGCAGCCGCGCGTCGTGCCGTGGTGGCCGGTGCCGAAGGCGAGCGCGGCTTCGATCTCCAGCGCCACGTCGTTCGTGCGCACGGCGCCGCGATCGTGGGAGCCGTGCACGAGGAAGCGGCCGGCGCGCACAGGCGCGAGGCCTTCGAGCGAGGCGGCGATCCAGTCCTTCTCCGCGACGCGCGAGAAGACGACGCGCCGCGCGATATCCTCATCTCCGGCGGAGGCGACGAGCGAGCGCACGTAATCCTCGTCCGGCGGGTTGCCGAAATAGGCCTCCACGATCCATTCGCCGGTCGACCAGTCCTTCGTCTGCGGCTCGCGCTCGAAGGCGGAGGCGGCGGCGTCGGCGGGGTCGAACATTTCGACGATCAGGTCCGCGATGGCCCGCGCCTGTTCCTCGGCGCAGACGACGGACATCATATGGGCGGCGTTGTTGGGGGGCAGACCTTCAAGCATGGGTCGGCTTTAGCATATCGCGCCGGCGCGGGCCAACGCACGGCCCCGCTTGCGTGCAGTTCAGGTCGAGGCCAAGGCGAAGGGGCGCGCCGGCGTTCGACATTCGGGCGCGCGCGCCCCACATTGGGACAGGCGATTCGCCTTTCGTTCCCATTCTGGCCTGGCCGTGACCGATCCTTTCAACCTCGACGAATCCGATTTGCCTGCGGCCCGCGCCGCCGGCCCGCGCCCCGGCGGCATCGCCGCGCGGGCGCAGGCGGCCATGGCGGGCGCGCCGCGTTACGTCGAGGCGCTGAACCCGGAACAGCGCGCGGCGGTGGAGGCGCTCGACGGCCCGGTGCTGGTGCTGGCGGGGGCGGGCACGGGCAAGACGCGGGTGCTCACCACGCGCATCGCGCATATCATCGCCACGGGCCGCGCGCGGGCGCATGAGATCCTCGCCGTCACCTTCACCAACAAGGCCGCGCGCGAGATGAAGGAGCGCATCGGCGCGCTCGCCGGCCCCGTGGCCGAAGGCATGCCCTGGCTCGGCACGTTCCACTCCATCGGCACGAAGATTCTGCGCCTCCACGCGGAGCTTGTGGGGCTGAAGTCCGGCTTCACGATCCTCGACACGGACGATCAGATCCGCCTCATCAAACAGGTGCTGCAAGCGGAGAACGTGGACGACAAACGCTGGCCTGCGCGACAGCTCGCCATTCTCATCGACGGCTGGAAGAACCGCGGACTTGAGCCCGCCCGCGTGCCCGCCGGCGAGGCGGAGGCGTTCGCCAACGGCAAGGGCAGGGCGCTCTATGATTTTTATCAGCGCCGCCTCAAGCAATTAAACGCGGTTGACTTCGGCGACCTGCTGCTCGAAGGCCTGCGGCTCTTGCGCGACAATCCCGATGTGCTCGCGGAATATCAGCGCCGCTTCCGCTATATTCTCGTCGACGAATATCAGGACACCAACACGGTCCAATATCTCTGGCTGCGTCTGCTCGCGCAGGCCGCAGGCGATGGGCCGCGCAACATCTGCTGCGTGGGCGACGACGATCAGGCGATCTACGGCTGGCGCGGCGCGGACGTGGACAACATCCTGCGCTTCGAGAAAGATTTTCCCGGCGCCTTCGTCGTGCGGCTTGAACGCAATTACCGCTCCACAGGCCATATTCTGGCCGCCGCCGCTCATCTCATCGCCCATAACGAAGGCCGCCTCGGCAAGACCCTGTTCACCGACGGGGACGACGGAGAAATGCCTGCGGTGCAGGGCGTTTGGGACTCGGAGGAGGAGGCGCGCGTCGTCGGGGAGGACATCGAGCAGGGCCAGAGGCGGGGCGAGTCTTTAGAGGAGATGGCGATCCTCGTGCGCGCGTCTTTTCAGATGCGCGAGTTCGAGGAGCGGTTCATCACGCTCGGCCTGCCTTACCGCGTGATCGGCGGACCGCGCTTTTACGAGCGCGCGGAGATCCGCGACGCGCTCGCCTATCTGCGCTGCGTCGCCCAGCCGGCGGATGATCTCGCCTTCGAGCGCATCGTCAACACGCCCAAGCGCGGGCTGGGCGAGGCGGCCTTGCAGACGCTGCACGATCATGCGCGTCGCATGGAGGCGCCGCTCATGCGCACCGCGCGCCTGATCGTGGAGACCGAGGAGCTGAAGCCCAAACAGCGTCAGGCCCTGCGCGCGCTGATGGATGATTTCGACCGCTGGTCCGCGCTCATCGACTCGAAGCCGCACAATGAGCTTGCGGAGATGGTGCTTGAGGAATCCGGCTACGTCGACATGTGGCAGAAAGACCGCTCCGCCGACGCCGCAGGCCGGCTTGAGAACCTCAAGGAGCTTGTGCGCTCCATGGAGGAGTTCCCCGACCTCGGCGCCTTCCTCGAACATATCTCGCTGGTGATGGACGCGGAGAATGCGGAAGGCGAGGAGCGCGTCAGCATCATGACGCTGCACGCCGCCAAGGGCCTTGAGTTTGACACGGTTTATCTGCCGGGCTGGGAGGAGGGCTTGTTTCCTCATCAGCGCGCGCTTGATGAGCAGGGCCGCTCCGGTCTGGAGGAAGAGCGTCGTCTCGCCTATGTGGGCGTGACGCGCGCGCGCAAGCGGGCGAAGATCTTCTTCGCGACCAACAGGCGCATTCGCGGCCTGTGGCAGACAACCATTCCCTCGCGCTTCCTTGATGAGTTGCCCGCCGACCATGTGGAGGTGGTGGAGCAGGCGAGCGCGAGCTATGGCGGCTACGGCGCCTCGCGTTTCAACGCGCTGGACTCGTTTGGCTCCTCCTATGACACGCCCGGCTGGCGGCGCGCGCAGACGCGCGGCCCCGCGGGCGCCGCCTCCGCCGCAGGCGCTTACGCCGAGCGTGGCGGTTACAGCCGCGGCGCTCAGGGCGCGTCTTCGCCGGCGCGGCGCGGGCCCGCCACCATCGAGGGCGAGCTTGTGGCGAAAAGCGCCTCCGCATCCGCTTATGCGGCGGGAACGCGGGTGTTTCATCTCAAATTCGGCAACGGCAGCGTCGTGAGCGTGGAAGGCAACAAGCTCACGGTTGAATTCGACAAGGCCGGCCGCAAGATGGTTTTGGACAGTTTTGTCGAGAAGGCGGGCTGATCGCCTCGAAATCGACACGCTCCTCCGCTCAAAAGGCGTAGCTGCGGTTTTTTCAGCGATTCGCCCGTTCGTGCGCTGTGGATGAAGCCTCATTCGGGTTTTGTCCTGTGGCGCGGCGCGCCGGCAGCGGGTATAGCTGGCGGACTTTCAGCGCGTCGGCATTCCGCCCCGCCGCGAATCAGTCGGCCCGTGCCGACAGCAAGTGACCAAATAAGGCCGCGCTTCACGCGCGACGCATCAGGCGGCAAGGAGAGCTTTTATATGACGACCAAAAGCAAAGCCGACGGCGGCGCCAAGAAGAGCGGCGGTTCGGCCCTTCAGAAGCCGGTGACCCCCTCCAAGGAGCTCGCCGTGGTCGTTGGCGCGGAGCCGATGCCGCGCACCGAGGTCGTCAAGAAGGTGTGGGATTACATCAAGGCGAACAACCTTCAGAACGAGAAGGACCGCCGCGCCATCGACGCCGACTCCAATCTCGAGAAAGTGTTCGGCAAGAAGCAGGTCACCATGTTCGAGATGACCAAGCTCATCAATCAGCATCTGAGCTGATCGCCCCGCACGACGAGGCGAACGTAAAAAGGCCGCGCATCGCGCGGCCTTTTGTTTAGGGCGACTTGTTGAGCGCGATTTGCGCCTGCGCCTCACTCGATCGCCTTGCGCGCCTTCTCCACGATGTCGGCGGGCGTCGCGAAAATCTCCTCGACCTTGCGTTGCAGCTCTTCGCCCGACACGGGATCGGCGTCGACCTGCATCTTCGCGGCCTCCGCCACGAGTTCGCCGTCGCGCATCGTGTCCATGAACGCCTTGCGCAAAGCCGCCACGCGCGCCGATGGCGTCTCCCACGCCACCACGTAAGGCCGGCTGAACGCCGTCTGGCTGTAGACGAGATCGAGGATGCGCTTCTGCTCCTCGGTCTTGGCGAATTCGCGCGCCAGCGGCACGCCCTGCTTGTTGAGTTCGGGATAGCCCGTGGCGTCCTCCTGCACGAGCGCCTTCATGCGCCCTTCCGCGAAAGCCTGCTTGTAGATGGCGGCGACGGACGACCAGCTCTGGCCGCAGCCGCCCTGCACTTCGCCCTTCTCAATGGCGAGGTTGATCTCGCGCGTGCCGGGATAGCCGGCGACGATCTTGAACTTCGCGCCGAGCACGTTCTTCAGCAAGAGCGCGAAATCGCGCGTGGAGGCGCCGCCGGCGCTCGCGCCCAGCACGAGTTCGGATTGCAGCGCGTCGGCGAAGGTTTTCACCGGCGCGTCGCCGCGCACGAGGCACACGTAATAATCCGTGTTCGCGCTGCCGATGTAATGGAAGCGCGTGGGGTGATGGGTCGCGCGCTTGGTGGAGCTGAACAGCGGCTCCACCACCGCGCCCATGAAGATGGCGCCGATCGCGGTTCCGTCCTTCGGCGCGACATTGGCGATGTGGGCGGCCGCCACATTGCCGCCGGCGCCGGGCATGTTGGAGACGACGAAACTCGGCGCGCCGGGCAGATGGCGGCTCATGTGGCGGCTGATGAGCCGGCCATAGAGGTCATAGCCGCCGCCGGGCGAGGAGCCGACGACGATGGTCACGGTCTTGTTGCGGTAAAAGGCGGCGACGTCTTCCTGCGCGTGCGCGCCGGGCGCGTGCAGCCAAAGCCCCGCCAAAGCGATCATGGGCGCCCAAGGTCTCATTGCATTCCCTCCATGCGGCGCAGGCCTTCGCCCGCGTTTCCCCTGTCGGTCTTCCTGCATCCGCAGGGCGATGGCAAGACCCGCGGCCAGGGGAATGGACTTCCCGTGCGCCGCGATTAAATTGCCGCCGCAAACGGAGGAAAGACAATGAGCTTGACCGTCAAGCCGCTCGACGCGCCCCTCGGCGCGGAAATCATCGGCCTCGACGCGCGCGCCATCGGCGCCGACGCCGCAGCGACCCTGCGCGAAGCGTTTCTCAAACATTATCTCCTGCTGCTGCGCGGGCAGAATCTCGAGGATGCTGAGCTTGTGAAGCTTGGCGAATGTTTCGGCGCCATCGCCAAATCGCGGATGGTCTCGCCCCTCTCGGGCCGCGACGACATTATGGTCATCTCCAACATCCGCGAAGACGGCAAGCCGCTCGGCCAATTGCCCGATGGCGAAATGGCCTTCCACATCGACCAGATCTATCGGGAGGTTCCCTGCAAAGCGGCCGCGCTGCACGCGGTCGAGATCCCCGACGCCGGCGGCGAAACCATGTTCTCGAACAATGTCGCGGCTTATGAGTCTCTGCCCGAGGCGACGAAAAAGCGCATCGAGGGCCTGCGCGCCACCCATTCCTTCCAGTATGGCGAGACGCTGCGCGAAAACCGCACGCAGAACGAGGATCGCCCGCACTTCACCCATCCGCTCGCCCGCCGGATTCCTGAGACAGGCAAGCGCTCGCTCGCCGTCTGCCGCCTGATGACGGACGCCATTGAAGGGCTGGACGATGCGGAAGGCCGTGCGCTCATCAATGAATTGTGCGACGTTCTGGAGAATCCGAAGAACGTCTACAGCCATTCCTGGAAGGTCGGCGACGTGCTCATCTGGGACAATCGCTGCACGAGCCATGCGCGCACGGATTTTCCGTCCACGCAGCGCCGACTCATGAAACGCGTCACCATCAAGGACGAGGTCGGCCCGCAGCCGTGAGGCGCGCCGCAAGGAGGGGACGTGGGGTCAGCCTTCGCCGCCGGCAAGAACGGCAATAACGGCACGTACGGCGAGAAGACCGCAGAGGGCGAGGTCGCCGCCGGCAGGGCTGATCGACCCGAGAGCGGGCTCACGCGCATCCTGCGCGTGGTGGAGCTGATCGTCATCTATCTCGCGCTCGAATGGGTGAGCGCGATTCAGGAATATCGCGGGATTCCCGTGACCGCGTGGAATCCCGGTCTCGGCGTGATCTTCGCGAGCCTCGTCAGCGGCCGGAAGACGGCGGCTCTGGCGCTCTTCTTTGGCGCGCTGCTCGCTGATGCGCTCGTGGGCACGGGCATTGGCGAGCCCTCGCAGGCGGTCGTCGTCGCCGGCATCGTCGCCCTTGGGTATTTCGGCGTGGCGCAGCTCGCCCGCACGCTCGATCTTGATGCGCGTCTCGACACGCTGCGCGACGTGGCCTTGCTGCTCAGCGCCGCTTTGTTCGGCGCCTTCGTCGTGGGGCTCGCGCTCACCCTCTATCTCGCCACTGCGGCTGGCAGCGCGGGCGTGGAGCAGATCGCGCAGGAATCCGTGCCGCTGCTCGTCGGCGATCTCATCGGCATCGCAGTCGTGGCGCCGCTCGTCCTGCGCATGCAACGGGCGAGCGCGCGCGGGCGCGTGGTCGATCTGTCCTTCGTGGCGGGCGTCGTCGCCGCCGCCCTCGTGGCTGCGCTCGCCATCATTTTCGTTCTGCGCGAGGGCGACCAGCGGGCCTATCACGCCTTCTACTTCCTGTTCATTCCCGTCGTGTTCATGTCCTTGCGCAACGGGCTCGACGGCGCATGCGTCATTCTTGCGGTCACGCAGGTGGCCTTGCTCTTCGGGCTCAGCGCCTTCGGCTATGGGGCGGACGCCTTCATCAGTTTCCAGACGTTGATGGCGGTGCTCACCGCCACGGGCCTGCTCGTGGGCGCCGTGTCGAGCGAGCGCGACGCAGCGAGCCGCGCGGCCCGGCGCGCGCGCGAACGAATGAAGGACATGGAGTCGGAGGCCGCGCGCGCCGATCGTTTCCATCTCGTCACGGGCCTCGCCTCTTCATTGTCCCATGAGATCAATCAGCCGATGACGGCGGCGCGCGCCTATGCCCGCACGGCGCAGAAACTCGCCGAGGCGCCCGACGCCGACATTGCGCGCGTGCGCGATTATGTGGACCGCTGCGTGCAGCAGATCGATCAGGCGGGCGAGATCCTGCGCTCCACGCGCGAGTTCCTGCGCCGCGGCGAACCCGGCCGCGCGCCCGCCGATCCCGCCCGCATCCTGATGGATTCAATCACGCTGATGCGGCCGAAGGCCGTGCAGAAACGCGTCCGTATTCTTGCGGATGCCGCGCCCGAGGGCGTCTCTTGTTTCTGCGACCGCGTGCAGATTCAGCAGGTGCTGATGAACCTGATCGACAATTCCATCGCCGCTCTGGCCGACGACGGGCGCGCGGATGGCGCCGTCATCGCCTCGGTGCGCCCGGTCGAAGGCGGGCTGGTCGAGTTTTCAGTGCGTGACAACGGCCCCGGAGTTGATCCAGAATTCGCTGCGCGCGTATTTGAAGCGATGGCGACGACCAAGGAGAACGGCCTGGGTCTGGGTCTCGCCATCAGCGCAGGCATCGTCGAAGCGCATGGCGGCCGCATTTGGCTGGCCAGCGCAGCGCCGGGCGCCACGGAGTTCAGGTTCGTCATTCCGGCTTCGCCGGACTCGCCACGGGGGAAAGACATTGGCTCATCCTAGAATAGCGGTGGTGGACGATCAGGAGGCCGTGCGCGCGGCGCTTGGCGATATGCTCGGCGTCTATGGCTACAAGGTCGATCTCTACGAATCCGCGGATCAGTTCCTCGCCTCTGGACAGGCGGAGGACACGGCCTGCGTCATCGCCGACGTGCGCATGCCCGGCACCGACGGCATCGGCCTTGTGCGCGAGCTCGGACAGCGCGGCGTCGACGCGCCTGTGGTCCTCATCTCCGGCCATGCGGACGTGCCCATGGCGGTCGCGGGCCTGAAGGCCGGCGCGCAGGATTTCATCGAAAAGCCCGTGGACGACGTGCGCCTCGTGGCGGCCATCAACCGCAGCCTCGCGGCGCGCTTCGAGCGGCAGGCCGGCAAGCAGGCGAGCAAAGAGGCGGAGTCGCGCTTTGAGCGTCTCACGCCCCGCGAGATGGAGGTGTTCGACCTCGTGGCGGAAGGCATGACCAGCCAGGCCATCGGCGCCAAGCTCGGCATCAGCTCCCGCACGGTGGAAAGTTACCGCGCCCAGCTGATGGAAAAGCTCCAGCTCGATTCCGTCGCCTCCATCGTGCGCCTTGCGGTGCGCCTTGGTCGCGTTTCGGCCTGAGGCCGCCCCGCGTCGCCGCTGCGCGTCGCCTCATTCCGCCCTCCGCGATATTTTCGCGCCGCCCTTCCGCCCGCCCGCGGGAGGGCCTATATTCCTTGGGTCCCCGCAAGGGGTCTATGGCGATAAACGGACATCAGAATAAACCATCCGGACCCGGGGGCGGTACCCGGCGCCTCCACCCAAGCCCGCAGGCCGCAACGCGGACAGCGGGTTTCGGCGGGGGCGAAATAGGATCGACGGGGGTGTAAAAGGTGCTCTTTTGCCCGGCATGATACCGCCGTTATCGGGTCAAACCTATAGTTGCGAATGACAACTATGCTCCGGCCGCCGTCGCTGCGTAAGCAGCGCCTGCACCGGGAATCAAGCCCTGCGGGTTAGCCCCCGCAGGCGGGGCTCGGAGGCGCCTGGCAACAGAAGCCTCCACTTTCTTCGCCCGGCCGCTTATCCTGCCGTGGTTCGTCAGAGATTCCCGGGCCTTTTCCAAAATGCAGCCTTCCGCCATCCGCTACGACCTTCTGGTGCAAGACGCCCTGCGGGGCATGGTGCGCGACCTTCTGGCGAGGGCCTCCCGCGAGGGATTGCCGGGCGACCATCATTTCTACGTCACCTTCAAGACCCATGCGCCGGGCGTGCAATTGTCCTCGCGCATGAAGGCGCAATATCCCGACGAGATCACCATCGTCCTTCAGCATCAGTTCTGGGACCTTTCGGTGAACGAGCGCCAGTTTGAAGTGGGCCTGTCCTTCTCCAACATTCCTGAGCGGCTGATCGTGCCGTTTTCGGCGCTGACCGGCTTTCATGACCCCATCGCGCCCTTCACGCTGAAATTCGAGGCGGTGGAGGAGCCGGCCCAGTTGGACGCCTTCGCGCCCGGGCCCGCGCCGGCGAGCGCCGGGCGCGCGCAGCCGCGCCCCGCCGCCCGTCTCGCCGAGAGGCGCAGCGAGGAGCAGCCGGTCGAAAGCGCCGCCGCCTCCGCGCAGGCGGAGAACGAGGCCGCCCGCCCCGCCGCAGAGGCGGCGCCAGCGGCCGCGGCGACGGATGGCGAGGCGAAGGTCGTCTCCATCGACGCCTTCCGCAAGAAGACCTGACGGAGCCTCGCGATGGGCGAGATCGTCAATCTGCGTCGCGCCCGCAAGCAACGCGCCCGCGCAGACGCCGCGAAGCTCGCCGAGGCCAATCGCATCGAACATGGGCGCGCGAAATCCGAACGCGCCCTGACGCAGGCCGAGCGCGATCTCGCCGCGCGCAGGCTTGAAGGCCACCGGCGCGACGCCGCCGATCCCGCCGCTGACGAGACGCCATGACGGCGGCGGACGGGCTCGATTCCGCGCGCACGCTCATGCGCAAACATTCCCTCGTCATCGCCGGACATCGCACCTCCGTTTCGCTGGAGGATGCGTTCTGGGAGGGCTTGCGCGCGATAGCGGCTGAACGCGCGACGCCGCTCGCCCGCCTTGTGGCGGAGATCGACGCCGCGCGCGGAGAGGCCAATCTTTCTTCCGCCATTCGCGTCTTCGTGCTCAGTCAGGCGCAGCGCCGCTAGTTCGGCGCGCCCACGCCGAATCTTTTCAGGAAATCGCGGATCGGGTCCGAAGGCGCTTCCTTCGGCGCGGCGCGCGGCGCGGGCGCCGGATTTGGCGCAGGCGCCGGCGCGCGTGGCGTTACGTTCATCGGCGCGCCGGCGCCGGCGCGTTGCTGGGCCTCGCGCGCCTCCTGCTCGCGGCGCAGGCGCAGCGCCTCCGCCTGCCGGCGCTTCTCCTCTTCCTGCGCGGCGCGGCGCGTCTCTTCGTCGAGCGCCTTCGCGCGCGCCTCCGCGTCCAGACGTTTGCGCTCCTCCTCGCGGACGAAGAACTCAATTTCGGCGGCGCGCTGACGCAGCCAGTCCTGCGCCCTGAGCCTGCGGTTGAAGGCCGCCCGCTCGCGGATGTCGGCTTCGAGCGCGGCGATGCGCGCGCTCTCGCGCACAAGCGCGCGCGAGGTGAGGGCCGCCGACAATGCGTTCGCGTCGATGGCGCGCGCAGGCTTGTCGGCCGGCCCGTTCCAGACGACGCGCACGCGCGGCGCAGGTCCGCTCCAGTCTTTCGGCGCGGCGCGCGCCTGAAGGTCGAGCGAGGTCTCGCCTGTCCAGGAACGCAGGTCAAACAGACCTGCGGCGACGGCCTCAAGCGCGCCTTCGCTTGTTTGCGCGCGCGCAGGCTGGACGCGCAGCGCGCCGCTGGCGATCACCGCGTCGAAACGCAAGTCCTCAAGACGTAAGGCGCCGCGGTCAAATTCGCGCGCGAAGGCGGCCGCGATCGCGCGTTCGTCGGCGGCGATGGCGTCGGCCTCGGCGGCGGCGACGACGCGCGAAAGCGCGCCTGCATCGAGCCGCGCCGCGCGCGCGCCGGAAAGACGCACGCTTCCCCCGCCGGCGAGATTGCCGACGAGCGAGGCTTCGCTGCGTCCGCTCGCCGCCAGTTCAAGATCAGCGCCGAGCCGCCCGTCGAGATCGAAACGGCCGGCGAGCGCAAGGTCCATCTCCAGCTTGCCGGAGAGGGAGACGTCGGCGCCGTCGCGACGTATGGTCGCGCGCGCGCGCGCCGCTCCATCCTGCATACGCAGTGAAAAGTTTTCGACCGCGACGAGTCCCTGTTCGAGAGCAAGCTCCATGCGCGCGTCTTGTCCTCGCACATCCTGCCCGCCCACGCGCAGGTCGAGCGTCTGCGCGCTGAGCGCGATGCGCATGGGGAAGGGCAGGGGCGGCGCCGGCGCGAACGGCTGATCGGACCATGGCGCGCCCGCTTTCGCCGCGCGGGGCGATCCAAGCGCAAGGCTTGTGAGCGTTCCCATGGACAATCCGTCGAGCGCGAGGGCGCCGGCGAGCGCGCGCTTCGTCTCACCCTGCGCGCGCGCATATCGCAACGCGCCCGAAAAATTCGCGCCCATGGCGGCGCCCGCAAGCTCGCGCGCCTCCAGCGCGCCCTCGCGCCAGGCAAGCCGTGCGCGCGCATCGAGCGCCGCGCTCTGGCCGATCTCGGGCGCGGGCAGGGCGAGCGCGCGCAGGAGCGGCGCGGAATCGTTTGCGCGAAGACGCGCGGCGCCTTCCGCCGCAAGCGTTTCGCCTACATGGGTCACGCGTCCGTCGAAACCGATCTCCGAACCTGCGACCTCGCCGCTGACGTTCAGTTCATAACCCTCCGCGCGCGAGCCCTTCGTGCGCGCGAAGACGCGTGCGCGCAGGCCCGGCACGGGCGCGGCGTCGAGCCCGAACTGGCGCAGCAGCATGGGCGCGTCGGCGGAGAGAAATTCGATCTCGCCGTCGATGCGCTCGCCCGTGGGGCGCACGACGCCGACGACGCGCGTGCCGCGGGCCGATCCGTCGATGCGCAGGCTGCGCAGGTCGAGCGCGCCGGCGCGCGGGCTCGCCTCCGCCGCAATCGTGAGGCGTGCGGGCGACAGCGCGGTCGCGCGCTCTGCGAACGCGTCGGCCAGCGCGCCGGGCGCGATGCGGCGCATGAGGGCGGCGAGCTCCCCCAGCCTTTGCGCGTCGAGCGAGCCTTCAAGCCGCGCGCCCTGCGCGTCAAGTCGTCCGCTGGCGCGCAGGTTCGCGCCGCCCAGTTCATCGAGCGCCAGCCGCTCAAGGCGCATGGACTCGCCTTCGCGCAAGAGTTTTAGATTGATGCGTCCTGCGTCCACTACGCCGCCGCCAACGCGCGCAAGCCGCACCGCGCGCGCGTCGAAAGAGAGATTGAGGTCCATGTCGGCGCTGGCGCGCGCGGCGCCTGTGAGATCCGGCAGGGTCTCCAGATCCAGCGCGGGCGAAGTGAGGTCGGCGAACAGGCGCGCGCGTTCGCCCGGCAGCGCGCGCGTGTAAGCCGCCGCGCCGTTGAAGGTCGAGCGATCCGCCCGCGCCGTCAGGTCGCGCACGGCGAGCGCCGCGCGCGAAGCCTCCACGCGGCCCTGCGCTTCAAGGCTCGCGAAGGGCAAAGCGCGTAGGCGTTCGGCGAGTTCGGCGTCGAAGCGCTGGGTCCATTCCGCCAGCCGCGCGCGATCGCGCAGGCTGAAGGCGGCCTCGCCGGAAAAGCGCGCCGCTGCGCCCGTCTCCACGCGCCCGTCGAGCGAGAGGCGCGCGCGGCCGGGCAATTGCGCGGAGACGGCGAGCGCGCCCGCTTGCGCGTCGTAACGCAGATGCGCCTCGTTCAGCAGGTCGCCGCCGATCTGCACCGCGAGCGCGTCGATCTCGACGTCGATGGGCCGCCCGGGTTCGCCAGCGCCCGCCATGGCCTCGCCGAACAGCCGCGCGACGCGCGCCGCGGCGCGTTCCGCCTGTTGCGCGCCAGCGTCTTCCGCAAGAAGGCGATCGAGATCGAGCTGCTGGGCCGTGAGCCGCAGCACCAGCGCGCCGCGTCCTTCGTCATACAGGGCGAGGCCCGCGAGCGTCGCAGGTCTTTCCTCAGGGCCAAGCCGCGCCTCCATCGGTTCAAGCCGCGCGAGCCCCGGTTCGAGGCTCGCCTGTCCGACGACGCGCCATGGAACGGACGCGCCGTCGATCTCAAGCGCGCCGCCAAACGCGGCGGGTCCTTCAAAGCGCAGCCGCGCGCCCTCCGGCGACGGGTTGATGAACAAGAGCCCGTCCACGTCGGCCTGCGTGGGCGCGCCGCGTCCTTCCGCGCTCGCTTTCACGCGGATGCGTCCGTCCTCGAAGGCGCCGGAGACGAAGCGCACAGCGCGCTCGCGCCCTGACACGCGCAGCGAGCCTGCGGCGCGGAAGGGGCCGCGCAGGCCCGCAGCCTCGGCGTTGAGGTTCACGCCGTCCAGAACGAAGGCCGGCGCGCCCGGCCGTTCGATGATGACGGCGCCTTCGCTCACCACCACGCGCTCGAAGGCGACTTCGGCGGGCGCGCTCGCGGGCGGCTCAGGCGCGCGCAAGGCGCCCTGCGGCGTCAGGGTGAGGGTGAGGCGCGGGCGTTCGAGGCTCGCCTCCACGAAGCGCACGGCGCCGCGAATGAGCGGGGCGGGCGCCATTTCAAGGCGCAGGCGCTCCAGCGACAGGCGCGGATCGCCGGACTGCGCGCCCTGCATGGAGATGTCGCGCAGGTCGAGAATCGGCGCGGGCAGCAGGCGCACCACGATGTCGCCGCGCACCTCCACTTTCGCGCCAAGCGCGTCGGAGAGCAGCGACTCCACGAAACCGCGCCGGCTCGACCAGTCGATGAGATAGGGAACCGCCAGCGCGGCGGTCAGCGCCGCAATGAGCAGGGCGGCGAGCCAGGTGAGGGCGTCTCTGAAAAACGACAAGGGCCGAACGGCTCCGCATCAGCGTGAAGCGTCCGGCCCATTATACAGGGATTCGGCGAGACCGCGCCCGCCAATCAGCGCGCGCCCGGCAATGAGGGCGCGCGCGGCGGGATCTCTCAGTTGAGCTTGATCGTCTGCTGGAGCGGACGCTTGGGGTCCTTGGTCCATTCGGCCATGGAGCCGTCGTACATGAGCGTCTTCTTGTTGCCGACGATTTCGCTGGCGGCGAACCAGCCCAGCGAGGCCCAGTGGCCGGTGTTGCAGAAGGAGATCTGCTCGGCGTTCACGTCCACGCCCGCCTGACGGTAGAGCGAGGACAGCAGCGCCTTGGTGCGGAACGTGCCGCCGTTGTTGCCGGTGATCCAGCTTTCGGGAACGTTCTTCGCGCCCGGGATCGTGCCAGGCGCTTCGGCGACAGGGGCCTGCGTCGCGCCCACGTAGAAATCATTGGGGCGGTTATCGACGAGGATGACGCCGCGCTCCATCGCCTTCTGCACGCCGTCGGCGTCGATCAGCATTTCGCGGCGCAGATTGGCCTTGAAGGTCTTCGCCTGCGGCGCGACGCCGCCTGAGGCGACCGGGTTCACGGGCTTCTTGTCGGCGCCGACCTCGCGGGTCCAGCCCGCCCAGCCGCCGTCGAGGATCGACACTTCGTCATGGCCCATGACCTTGAAGGTCCAGTAGATGCGCGTCGCCGCGCCCATGTCGAGCGCCTGACGGCCCATCGGGACGATGACCACATGGGTGGAATTGTCGACGCCCAGCGCGCCGATCACCCGCTCCACCTTTTCCGGCGGGGGCAGCATGCCGTCCACATTGTTGATCTTCTCGCGCCAGCCGTCCTTGGCGTAGTCGGAGAAAACGGAGCCGGGAATGTGCTCCTTCACGTAATCCTCGCGCGTGCCGCCCCCGCCTGAGCGCAGGTCGATGACGACGAGGCCCGGCTTGCCGAGGTTGGCCTTCAGCCATTGGGCGTTGACGAGCGGCTCCGCCGCCTGAGCGGCGCCGGCGAGGGTTGAGAGGGCGAGCCCGGCCGCAAGGCCGAGAGACGCGATCCAGCTGCGCATGGACTTATTCTCCAGAACAGAATTGTTATAAAAGAAATTATACATCAGATCTTTGGTTTGGCCAAGGCCGGCTCGACGCTTTCGCGCGCCCGGTGGTATGAACCAGCAGCGGCATTCAAGACCAGCCAGACCTGAGGAGACGGACATGGGAACCACGATCACGATCATGCGACCGGACGGCAAGGAGGCGGCGGGCTATTTCGCGCCTGCGGCCGAAGCGCATGCGCCCGGAATCGTGGTGATTCAGGAATGGTGGGGCCTTCAGGACCAGATCAAGGGCATCGCCGACCGTCTCGCCAGCGCGGGCTTCAACGCGCTGGCGCCTGACCTCTATTCCGGCGTCGTCGTGCCCTATCACGACCGCGAGGCGGCCGGAAAGCAGATGGGCTCGCTCAACTTCCTCGACGCGACCGATCAGAGCGTGCGCGGGGCGGCGCTCTTTCTCAAGCAGAACGGCGCCAAGGTGGGCATCACCGGCTTTTGCATGGGCGGCGCGGTGAGCATTCTCGCCGCTTGCCGCGTGAGCGAATTCGCCTGCGCCGCGCCCTTCTATGGCATTCCGCCGGAAGCGGTCGCCAAGCCCGCGGACGTGAAAATCCCGCTGCAGGGCCATTTCGCCAATATCGACGACTGGTGCGCGCCCGCCATGGTGGACGCCTTCGAGGCGGGTCTGAAGGCCGCCGGCAAGGCGTATGAGTTTTTCCGCTATGACGCCGAACATGGTTTCGTGAACGAGCAGCGCGCCAAGCATGATCGCGAAGACGCGGAGATCGCCTGGGGCCGTATGCTCGCTTTCATGCGCAAACATCTCGCATGAGCGCTCGGCGCCATTTGCTTTCATCGACGGCGGGCGCTTTGGCGCTCGCCGTTTTCTTTTCCGCAGCCGCCGTTCACGCCGATGAGCCGCGCGCGCCGCCTTCGCTTACGCCCGCCGGCAAGGCGCAAACCAGCCCAGAGCCCGTCTCCGTTCCAGCCTTCGGCGATCAGGACCCCGCCTGTCTGGAATGGACCGATTCCTGTCGCGTCTGCGCCCGCGACGCGCCGGGAGAGGCGCCCCGCTGCTCGACGCCGGGCCCCGTCTGCCAGCCCGGCCCCATCGTCTGCGCCCGCCGCTGAGGTCAGCCCGGACCTCGTGGAGCCGGTTTGATCCAGCGCAAGGCGCCGTCCGCCGCCGCCGCGTACTTTCTCACATACGGAACGACGTTCCATATGGAAGAACAGCGCGCAGGCGACGAGGACGGACATGCTCAGCAAGGAACAGAATGATCTCGTGACCCAGACCGGACCGGGGACCCAGATGGGCGACCTGTTCCGCTGCTATTGGTTGCCGATCCTGTTGAGCGAGGAATTGCCGGAGCCCGATTGCGCGCCGGTGCGCGTGAAGATTTTGTCTGAGCGCCTCATCGCCTTCCGCGATTCAGACGGCAAGCTCGGGCTCATCGACGAGTTCTGCCCCCATCGCGGCGCCTCGCTCTGGTTCGGCCGCAACGAGGAGTGCGGGCTGCGCTGCCCCTATCACGGCTGGAAGTTCGACGTGAACGGCCAGTGCGTCGACGTGCCTTCCGAGCCGAAGGAATCGGGCTACGCCAACAAGATCAAGGTCACGTCCTATCCCGTCATCGAAAAGGGCGGGGTGATCTGGACCTATATGGGCAAACCGGAGAACAAGCCGGAGGAGCCCAATTACGAATTCTGCGCCGTGCCGCGCAAACAGAGCTTCGTCTCCAAGCGGTTTCAGGATTGCAACTGGCTGCAGGCGCTTGAAGGCGGCATTGATTCATCCCACGTCTCATGGCTGCATCGCGGCGACGTGAAGGCCGATCCTTTGTTCAAGGACGCCGGCGGCAACAAGTACAATCTCAACGACCTTGCGCCCGTTTTCGAAGTGATCGAAAGCGAGGGCGGCCTCTATATCGGCGCGCGCCGCATGGCCGAGGACAATCAATATTACTGGCGCATCACGCCCTGGCTGATGCCCTGCTTCACGGCGGTTCCCCCGCGCGGCGATTATCCGATGCACGGCCATTTCTGGGCGCCCATCGACGACAATTCCTGCTGGGCGTGGAGCTTCGACTACCATCCCGTGCGCGAACTCACCGCCGATGAAGTCAACCACATGAAGGCGGGCAAAGGCGTGCACTGCAAATATGTGCCGGGCACGTACGTGCCGCTCGCCAATAAGTCGAACGATTACCTCATGGACCGCGCCGCCCAGCGCGCGGGAACGACCTACAGCGGCATTGAAGGCATCGCCATTCAGGACGCCTCGCTGCAGGAGAGCATGGGGCCCATCGTCGACCGCACGAAGGAAAACCTCGTCGGCTGCGACAACGGCATCATCATGATGCGCCACAAGATCATGCGCGCCGCCAAGGCGCTGCGTGAGAAGGGCGCCCTGCCGCCCGCCCGCACGCCGGAGCAGCAGGCGGTGCGCGCGACAGCCCTTCTGCTCAAACGCGAGGTTCATTTCCGCGACGGCGCCAAAGAGGCGCTGAAAGCGAAGAAGGGCGTGCCGCAGACGACGGTCTGACGCCCGGCTCCCGATCCCCTGACGCGCCCTTCTCCCGGGGCGCGCACCTTGCGCCCCGCCGCTTCCATGCGGCGGGGTTTTTTGTGGGGGGCGCTGACGCTGCTCGCGCTCGAAATCGCATTCGTTTTGCGCTACGATGCAAATCGTGACCCTTGCGGCGCGAATGGGCTCCTGAGCCTCTCTCTGCGGGATAGCGTCGATTGCGGGTCGCGCTTAGAGAGTGCGCTGTTTCATTGCGGAGCTTTTTTGTTTTTTGACGCTGAGCGCGCGTCTCGGAGAACCCATGTCTCACGTCCTTGATGCGGCGGCGCCGGGCGCCGCGCCTCGTTCAAACCTGTTTCTATCGCTTGCGGGCGGCCTCGCGGCCATTCTCGCTGGCGCGGCCTTCTGGTTCATTGCTGCGAGCGGACTGGCCTTCGCTCTGTTGTGGGCGCTTGGCGGGTCTTCGGCGGTGGCGGCCCTTGGCGCGCAGCTGCAAGGGCTCAGCCCCGCCTTGCTCGCGCGCGACGCAGACGGCGCGACGGGACTCTTTTTCCTCGCCTGCGTTCTCTACGCCTGCGTCGCGGCGGGCGTCGTCACCTACGCGCGTCTGCGCGCGCCGCCAGCGCGCGAGGCCATGCTCGCCTGGCGCGGGATTCCCCGTCTGCGTGCGCGCGACGCGTGGTGGCTCTTGCCCATGGCCGCCTATCACGCGCTCGCCACCACGCTCGTGCGCTGGGTCTCGCCCGATTACGCGATGAACCTGTTCATCCCCCTCGAGCCCGCCGCGCTCATCCTGTCGTTTTTCGCCGTCGTGGTGCTTGCGCCGCTCGCGGAGGAATTGTTCTTTCGCGGCTGGCTCTATGGCGTCTTGCGCGCGCGTCTGTCCGGCGTTGTCGCGGTGCTTCTTTGCGCTGCCGTCTTCGCGCTCGCCCATTGGGATGGGTCGGGCCTGTATCCGCTCGCCGTCTTCCTGCCCGGCCTCGCCCTGACATTGGTGCGCGCGCGCACGGGCTCCGCGCAGGCGAGCGCCTTCGTCCACAGCGTTTATAATTGCATCGGCTGGGCGGGGCTCGTCGTCATCAGCGCGATGCGCTGAACGACGGTCAGCCCGTGCCCGGCGCGCCCCCCGTCAACATGCGTTCGATTTCATGCACCGGCATGCCGGCGAGATCTTTGGCGATCTCCTGACCCAGCACGCTCTTGACGCGATGTCCGTAAGCCTGCCGCAACACGCCAAGCGCTTTCGGCGGCGCCACCACATGCAGGCGCGGAATGACGGCGGCCTCATGTTCGAGCTTTTCAATGAGCCCTTCGAGAAAGGCCGTCTCCGCCTGTCCCTTCCAGTCGGTCTGCTCGACGGCGCTGCGCGCGGACCCCACCGAAGCATGGACCCGGCCCGGCGCGTCCGCGCCTTGCGCGCGGGTGTTCTCGTGGGGCTCTTCGATGGCTTCGCGCGTGCGCAGATTGGGGAATTTCTCGTCCCCCGCATTCTCAAGGATCAGGGCGCGGGCCCCGTCGCAAACGAGGATCCAGTCTCCGTGGTCGAACGACATCTTGAGCATGACGACTCCATGACGCCCCCCGGCTGCGGAATTGTGCTCTCCAAGCTTACGCGATCAGCCGGGCCGCGCAACGCGGCAATGGCGAAGCTTGCGGCGAGCCGTCCGCCCCCAAGCGACGGGGCAAGCGACGGTGCAAGGGACGAGGCAAGGGACGGTGCAAAGGGACGAGGCTTGGGAATCGCGCTAGATAGGGGCGAGAACCATCCGGGCGGCGCGACCGCCCTTACGGACCCCGCCATGCGCCAATATCACGACCTGCTCCGCCGCATCCTCGACGAAGGGGTGAAGAAGTCCGACCGCACGGGCACGGGCACGCTCTCCGTGTTCGGCCATCAGATGCGCTTTGATCTGAACGAGGGCTTTCCGCTCGTCACGACGAAGAAGCTGCATCTGAAGTCCATCGTGCATGAGCTTTTATGGTTCATCGCCGGCGACACCAACATCGGTTATCTGAAGGACAACGGCGTCTCGATCTGGGACGAATGGGCCGATGAGCGCGGCGAGCTGGGGCCGGTTTACGGCAAGCAATGGCGCTCATGGGAGGGCGCGGACGGGCGCGTGCATGACCAGCTTAAGGGCCTCGTGCAGGAAATCCGCCGCAATCCGGATTCGCGCCGTCTCGTGCTCTCGGCGTGGAACGTGGGCGATCTCGACAAAATGGCGCTCGCGCCCTGCCATTGCCTGTTCCAGTTCTGGGTCGCAGACGGCAAGCTCTCCTGCCAGTTGTATCAACGCTCCGCTGATTGTTTCCTCGGCGTGCCGTTCAATATCGCAAGCTACGCGCTGCTCACCCATCTTATGGCGCAGGCCTGCGATCTGGGCGTGGGCGATTTCGTGCACACGTTCGGCGACGCGCATCTCTATCTCAATCATCTCGAGCAGACGCGTCTGCAATTGTCGCGCGAGCCGCGCGCCCTGCCGCGCCTGAAGCTCAATCCCGCCGTGCGCTCGCTGTTTGATTTCACCTACGACGACATCGCGTTTGAGAATTACGATCCTCATCCGCTCATCAAGGCGCCGGTGGCGGTGTGAGCGCGTCCACGCCCCTCGTGCTCGTCGCCGCCATGGGCCGCAACCGCGTCATCGGCGGGCAGGGAAGCCTGCCCTGGCGCCTGTCGAGCGACCTGAAGCGCTTCAAGGCGATCACCATGGGCAAGCCGCTGCTGATGGGGCGCAAGACCTATGAGTCCATCGGCCGCCCGCTGCCCGGCCGCGAAACCATCGTGCTCACCCGCGACGCCGCGTTTTCACCTCCGGGAGTTTACGTAGCGCATGATTTTGAGGCCGCGCTGGCGCAGGCGCGCGCCTGCGCCAAAGCCATGGGGGCGGGGGAGATCGTGGTCGCCGGCGGCGGCGACCTTTACGCTCAGACGATCGGCCTCGCCGAGCGGCTTGACGTGACGCTTGTCGATCTGGAGCCCGTCGGAGACGCGTTTTTCCCGCAGATCGACCCCATTCTCTGGGAGGAGACGGAGCGGCGGGATCATCCCGCCGGTCCCGGCGACGACGCGTCCTTCAGCGTGCGCAGTTTTAGGCGCCGGATGGTTCCCTCCGCACGTTGAAAACTGGGCCGCGGGTGCTTAATTCCTTCAGGACGCGCCGCCTGCGGCGCAGGAGGGGAACAGAAGGATTTTTCATGCCCTGGAGCAATCAGAGCGGCGGCGGCGGCCCATGGGGCAAGCCGCCGGGAGGCGGCGGACCGTGGGGCCAGCCCCCGTCCGGCGGCGGTGGCGGCGGCGGACCCTCCGGCCAGCCGGATCTTGAGGAATTGCTCCGGCGCAGTCAGGACCGGCTGAAGCAGGTCGTGCCGCGCGGCTTCGGCGGCGGCGGGCTCGGCGTGCTCGCGGCCCTCGTGGTGCTCGCGTGGGGCGCCACGGGCATTTACACGGTGCAGCCCAACGAGGCGGGCATTGAGACCGTGTTCGGTCGCTTCACGGAGCGCACGGCGCCGGGCCTCAATTACAACTGGCCCTCGCCCATCGGCGCCGTCGCGAAACTGCGCGTCACGGACCGCAACAGCATCGACATCGGTTTTCGCACCCGCGAGGATGCGCGCCGCCCCGGCGTGACGACCCAGCAGGACATCAACGAAGAAAGCCTGATGCTCACCGGCGACGAAAACATCGCCGACGTGAAGTTCCGCGTGATCTACCAGATCGATCCCGCGCGCCCTGAGGACTTCGCCTTCAACGTCCGCGAACAGCGCGAGACGATCAAGGCCGTGTCTGAAAGCGTGATGCGCGAGATCGTCGGCCGCACGCAGATTCAGCGCATCCTCACCGCCGAGCGTAAGGTCATCGAGCCGGCGGCGCAGGAGCAGACGCAGAAAGTGCTCAACGACTACAAGGCGGGCGTGCTGATCCTGCAGGTGCAATTGCTTTCGGTCGATCCGCCCGAGCAGGTCATCTCCGCCTTCCGCGACGTGACCGCCGCCCAGCAGGACATGGAGCGCATGCGCAACGAGGCCGAGGCCTACGCGAACCGCGTGGTGCCCGAGGCGCGCGGCGCCGCCGCCCGAATTCTGCAGGAGGCCGAGGCCTATCGCGAGCAGACCGTGGCGGAAGCGCGCGGTCAGGCCTCGCGTTTCACGCAGGTCTATGAGCAATATCGCAACGCGCCGCAGGTCACGCGCGAGCGCATGTATCTGGAGACGATGGAGCGCGTGCTCGGCGGCTCCAACAAGGTGATCGTCGATCAGAACGGTCAGGGCGTCGTGCCTTATCTGCCGCTCGATCAACTCCAGCAGCCGCAGCAGGGCGCGCCTGCGCGCGCGCCGGCCCAGCCTGCGCCTCAACAAAGCCAGCAGGGGGTGCGCCGATGAAAAATCCGGCAATCGGCTTCGCGGCCCTTCTCGTCCTTGGCCTCATCGTGATCGTCGGCGGCGCGTCAGTGTTCACGGTTCATCAGACCGAGCAGGCGCTTGTCCTGCGCTTCGGCCAGCCTGTCGGCGAGCGCGCGCTCGTCACCAAGCCCGGCCTGCACTTCAAGGCGCCCTTCGTCGAGAACGTGGTTTATTTCGACAACCGCATCCTCGACCTTGAGACGCCGAAACAGGAAGTGCTCGCGTCGGACAACAGCCGCATCGAGGTGGACGCCTTCCTGCGCTACCGCATCGTCGACTCGCTGCGCTTCTATCAATCGGTGCGCTCGATTCAGGGCGGCAACAACCAGCTCGGCTCCGTGCTGAACTCGGCGGTGCGCCGCGTGCTCGGCGAAGCCACCATGATGCAGCTCGTGCGCGAGGACCGCGCTAACCTGATGCATCGCATTCGCGATCAGGTGAACGCGGAAGCGATGAAGCTCGGCGCGCAGGTGATCGACGTGCGCATTCGCCGCGCCGACCTGCCGCGCCAGATCTCCGAACAGGTGTTCCTGCGCATGCAGACGGAGCGTCAGCGCGAGGCGGCGGAGTTTCGCGCGCAGGGCGCGGAGCAGAAGCAGCGCATCGAATCCCGCGCCGACCGCGACGTGACGGTGCTGCGCGCCGAAGCGCAGCGTCAGGCCGACCAGACGCGCGGCGAAGGCGACGCCACCCGCAACAAGATCTTCGCCGAAGCCTTCGGCAAGGATCCTGACTTCTTCGCCTTCTACCGTTCCATGCAGGCTTATGAGCAGAGCCTGAAGGACAGCCGCTTCGTTATGAGCCCGAATTCGGACTTCTTCCGGTTCTTCGGCGCGCCCGATGGACGGCGTTCTGCGGCGCCTGCGCCACAGAACTGAACCATCGCCTTCGGGGCGGCGGCGGCGGCTGCTGGCTTCAGCCTGCCTCCGTGGCCGCCCCGGTCGCGAATTAGGCGTAATTGCATGCGAGGGGGCGACAAGCGCGCCTCTTCGGTCTTTAATTGGGGCGAGCGGGGGCCTTCATACCCCGGCGACGACATCAGGAGACGCAGACGCATGCGCATCGCTTCCAGAGGCGTGGCTTTCCGGGCCCTCTTACTCGCCGGCGCTCTTGTCGGCTTCGCGCCGGGCCTGTCCGGCCCGATGGCGGGCGCGGCCTTCGCGCAGGGGCGCGGCGCGCCCGAGTCCTTCGCCGATCTCGCCGCCAACGTCAGCGATGCGGTGGTGAACATCTCGGCCTCGCAAGCGGCGCCGGAGCGGCGCGCGGGCCCCGGCCCGGGCCCCAACATGCCCAACATTCCGCGCGGAACGCCCTTCGACGATCTGTTCGAGGAATTCTTCAAGCGTCGCCAGCAGGGGCCTGACGCGGATCGCGGCGGCCCGCAGCAGCGCCGCTCCAATTCGCTGGGCTCCGGCTTCGTCATCGACGCCGCCGGCGTGGTGGTGACGAACAACCACGTCATCGCCGACGCCAGCGAGATCACGGTGATCTTCAACGACGGCCAGCGCCTGAAGGCGGAAGTGGTGGGCCGCGACTCCAAGGTCGACATCGCGGTTCTGCGCGTGAAGCCGGAGAAGCCGCTCAAGGCGGTGAAGTTCGGCGACAGCGACAAGATCCGCGTCGGCGACTGGGTGATGGCCGTGGGCAATCCCTTCGGCCTCGGCGGCACGGTGACAGTGGGCATCCTGTCGGCGCGCAACCGCAACATCAACAGCGGCCCCTATGACGATTACCTCCAGACGGACGCCTCCATCAACAAGGGCAATTCCGGCGGGCCTCTCTTCAATCTGCAAGGCGAAGTGATCGGCGTGAACACGGCGATCCTCTCGCCCTCAGGCGGTTCGGTGGGCATCGGCTTCGCCTCGCCCGCCTCCATCGTGAAACCGCTCGTTGACCAGCTGCTGCAATATGGCGAGACCCGCCGCGGCTGGCTTGGCGTGCGCATCCAGCAGGTGGATGAGCAGATCGCCGAGAGCCTCGGCCTTGGTCGCGCGCGCGGCGCGCTCGTCGCCGGCATCGACGACAAGGGCCCCGCCAAGCCGGCGGGCATCCAGTCGGGCGACGTGATCGTGCGCTTCGACGGTCAGGACGTGCGCAATTCGACCGATCTGCCGCGCATCGTCGCGGCGACCCCGGTCGGCAAGGAAGTGGATGTGAGCGTCGTGCGCGGCGGCAAGGAGCAGAGCCTGAAGGTGACGCTCGGCCGCCTTGAGGACGGCGAGCGCATGGCCTCGCTCGGCGAGGGCCGCGGGCCGCAGGGCGGACCCGCGCCGCGCAGCGCCACGCAAAAGGCGCTAGGCATGGAGTTCTCCGCCATCTCGCCCAATCTCGCGCGCCAGTACAATCTGAAGGACGGGACGAAGGGCGTCGTCATCACAAACGTGGACGCAAACTCTCCCGCCGCCGAAAAGCGCGTGCAGGCCGGCGACGTGATCGTCGAGATCAACCAGCAGGCGGTGGGCCAGCCCTCCGACGTGGCCGCGCGCATGAAACAGGCGAAGGATCAGGGCCGCAAATCGGCGCTCTTCCTCATCGCCAACGCGCAGGGCGAGTCGCGCTTCGTCGCTCTGCCCGTGGAGTGAGCGGGAAAGACATCGCGTGACGACCTCCTCCTCGCCCCCGGAGCCTCAGGCCCGGGGGCGTTCCGTTTCTTCCGCGCTCATTCTGCCCGCAGGGCCGGGCGCCGCCGTGCGCGCCGGCGAAGTCCTGCGCGCGGGCGGGCTCGTCGCCATGCCGACGGAAACGGTCTATGGGCTTGCCGCCGACGCGACGTCGGACGCCGCCGTGGCGCGCATCTATGAGGCGAAGGGCCGCCCCAGTTTCAATCCGCTCATCGCCCATGTGCCTGATCTCGCCGCCGCGCAGCGGCAGGGCGTCTTCAACGCGGATGCTTTGGCCCTTGCGCGCGCTTTCTGGCCTGGTCCGCTCACACTGGTCGCGCCGGTCGCTCAAGGCTGCGCGGTGAGCCTGCTCGCGCGCGCGGGGCTCGACACGCTCGCCTTGCGCGCGCCCGATCACCCTGCGGCGCAAGCCATTCTGCGCGCGGCGGGCAGGCCTGTGGCGGCGCCCTCCGCCAATCGGTCCGGCCGCGTCAGTCCGACGCTCGCCGCCCATGTCGCCGCGGATCTCGCCGATCGCATCGACTTGATCGTGGATGCGGGCCCCTGCGCTGTGGGCGTGGAATCCACCATCGTCGCCTGCCTCGACGGGACGCCGCGCCTGTTGCGGCCGGGCGGGATCGCGCGCGAGGAGATCGAGCGCGTACTAGGCCGCCCGCTCGCGGAGCCCGCGCCTGAGAGCGCGCCGGGCGGCCCTCTGGCGCCGGGGATGCTCGCCTCCCATTACGCGCCGCGCGCGCGCGTGCGGCTGAATGCGGCGTCGCTTGAGGCCGGCGAGGCGGCGCTTGATTTCGCAGGCGCGCTGGCGGGCGTGACGGCGGGCGCGCTGCGCCTTGATCTGTCGCCTGCGGGCGACCTGCGCGAAGCCGCGGCCCATATGTTCGATTATCTGCGCCGGCTCGATCAGCCGGACGTGCGCGCCATAGCCGTGGCGCCCATTCCGCGCACGGGGCTTGGCGAGGCGATCAACGACCGACTCGCCCGCGCCGCCGCGCCGCGTACTGACTGAGCGTCAGTCGTCCTCGCGCACGAAGCGCGGCGCGTTGTGGAAGTCTTCCAGCCGTTTGATCGCGGTCAGCCGCACGGCGATGAGACGGTCGGCGCGCGCCTGCGCGTTCTCCACCGATTCCGCCGCGCCCGTATTGACGATCGACACGGCGCGGTCGAGCGCCTCGCGCATCTGTTCGCCATGGCGCTGGCAAATCTGCTGCAAGGTCTGCGGCGCGCGGTCGCCGCGCTGACGCAGGTGCAGGCGAATGGCGGCGATGGCGCCGGTGGCGCGGTTGTCGAGCTCCTTCACGCAGGATTCGAACGTCGCGCGGAACGTGGCGTCGAGCCCGCGATAGGCCTGAAGCGCGGACTCGCGCCCGGCGAGCGGCGAGCGCGCGAAATAATCCTCATAAGAGACGGGGCGCCAGGCGAATACGTCCTCCTGCAGATCGGGCATGGTCGGCAATTGCTCGATCAGCATGGTGATCTCGTTGAACAGGTTCAGATAATCATTGGCGATGCCGGACGATGGATTGACCAGCGTCATCGCGTCCACCACGCGTTCCCGTTCCGCAGCCATGCCCGCCATCGTCGTCTCTCTGTGCTCGCGCGCTCCAGGCGCAAGCTGCGACTTTACCGTGGGCGCGATAACAAAGTGTTGCTGAAACCGCGCGGATGCGATGTGGTGGCTTTATGTGCGGACGCCTCGCCATCACCCTGCCGCCGGACGCCGTGCGCGCCTTCTTCCGCTTCGTGGAGCAGCCGAATTTTCCGCCGCGCTATAATGTTGCGCCGACGCAGCCCGTGCCCATCGTGCGGCTCGCGCGCGACGGCGATGGCGAGAATCGTCGCCATTTCGGGCTGGTGCGCTGGGCGTTCACGCCGGGTTTCGTGAAAGACCCGAAGGACTTTCCGCTCGTCATCAACGCGCGCAGCGAAACCGTTCTGGAGAAAGCGAGCTTCCGCGCCGCCATGCGCCGGCGCCGCTGCATTTTCATCGCCGACGCTTTTTATGAATGGCGCCGCGACGCCGCCGCGCAGGGCAAGGCGCGCGGCAAAGGCGCGCCGCCGTCGCAGCCTTTCCTGATCCGCCGGCGCGACGGCGCGCCGCTCGCGCTCGCCGGCCTGTGGGAGACATGGACGGGCCCTAACGGCGAGGAGATGGACGGCGCCTGCGTGCTCACCACCCACGCGAATGATTTCATGCGCGCGGTGCATGACCGCATGCCGGTGATCCTTGAGCCGCAGGATTTCGACCGCTGGCTCGATTCCGACGCCCATGACGCGGAAGACGCGCACAGGCTCTGCGCGCCGCTGGCCGAGGACGCGCTGGAGATGTGGCCGGTCTCGACCGCCGTGAACAAGGTCGCCAACGACGAGCCCGGCGTTCAGACGCCCACAGGGCCGGTCGTCCGCGAAACCGCCCGGGCCCAAACCGCGCCCGTGAGCGTCGCGCCGGCCGCGGCGCCGCGACAGGGCGACCTGTTCGGCTGAGCGCCGCGCGCTTCTGTCGATCCGTTTTTCGCATCAAAGTTCAAAATCTTTGCATTTAACGCATCGCCTAGTTTTCTGTAATTTGCATTTATGGACGATATTAATTCACAAAATGCATCAAAATCGATGCGCGGCGCGAGCAAAGCGGGCGCCCCGACGCCGCAGGTGCGGGTGCCCTGCGTGCTGATGCGCGGCGGCACGTCGCGCGGGCCCTTCTTCCTCGCCGACGACCTGCCGGCGGATCCGGCGGCGCGCGACGCCGTTCTTCTTAAGGTCATGGGCACGCCCCATCCTTTGCAGGTCGACGGGCTCGGCGGCGCCAATCCGCTCACGAGCAAGGTCGCCATCGTCTCGCGCTCCGAGCGCCCCGACGCGGACGTGGATTATCTTTTCGCGCAGGTGGCGGTGGACCGGCCCGTGGTCGACACCGGCCCCAATTGCGGCAACATGCTCTCCGCCGTCGGCCCCTTCGCCATTGAAGCCGGGCTCGTGCCCGCCCGCGACGGCGAAACGACGGTGCGCATTTTCAACCGCAACACGTCGAGCCTCGTCGAGGCCGTCATCCAGACGCCCGGCGGCGCGGTGGAATATGAAGGCGACGCGCGCATCGACGGCGTGGCGGGCGCGGCCGCGCCCATTCGCCTGAGCTTCGGCGACGCCGCCGGCGGCAAGACAGGCGCGCTCTTCCCCACGGGCCAGCGCAGCGAGACCATCGACGGCGTGGCCGTTACGCTCATCGATTACGCCATGCCGATGATGCTGCTCGCCGCACCCGACGTCGGCCTCGCCGGCGACGAGACGCCCGAAGCCATCGACGCCAACCGGCCTCTGTTCGCGCGCTTAGAAGCCATGCGGCTTGAGGCGGGGCGGCGCATGGGCCTTGGCGACGTGACCGGCAGCGTCATTCCGAAAATCGGTCTGCTGTCGGCGCCGCGCAAGGGCGGGACCATCGCCTCGCGTTATCTCGTGCCCGACTCCTGCCATCGCGCCCATTCGGCCACCGGCGCGCTGTGCGTGTCGGCGGCGGCGCGCCTGCGCGGGACGATCGCCCATCCTCTCGCCGCGCAAGGCGCGGTGGTTGAAGTGGAGCATCCGGGCGGCAAAATCGCCATCGCGCTCGATTGCGATGGAGACAAAGTGCGTGGGGCGGCTTTCGTGCGCACCGCGCGACGCATATTCGAGGGCAGCGTGGTGGTTCCCGCGCGCCTGTTCGCAGTCTGAACGGGAGGGTTAGACATGACCAGCATTCGCTTTTCGCGCCGCGCGCTCATCGGCGCCGTCGCGCTCGCATCCGGCCTCGCCGGCGCGGGCCTTTCCTCCGGCGCGGCCGTCGCGCAGGATTTTCCCAATCGTCCGCTGAAACTGCTCGTGCCCTATGCGGCGGGCGGCGGCACCGACGCCATCGCGCGCCTCGTCGCGCAGGCGGTGAGCGAGCGCCTCGGCCAGACCATGGTCGTGGAGAACAACGGCACGGCCGGCGGCAACATCGCCACGCAGATCGCCGCCTCCTCGGCGCCGGACGGCTACACCGTGCTCATGGCCAATCAGGGACCGATGGTCGTCAATCCGCATCTGTTCAAGAACATGAAGGTGGATCCGCTCGCCGCCTTCGATCCGGTGACGCTCATCACCTCCGCGCCGCTCGCCCTCGTGGTGCCGGCGAAATCGCCGATGAAGACCGCGGCGGATTTCTTTGACTTCGCGAAGAAGAACCCCGGCAAATTGAGCTATGGCAGCGCCGGCAACGGCTCAGCGAGTCATCTCGCCACCGTCCTGCTCGCGCAGGTGAGCGGCGTTCAGGCGGTGCACGTGCCCTATCGCGGCGCCGGCCCCGCGCTCAACGATCTCGTGAGCGGCCAGACCGACTTCATGGTGACCACCATGCCCTCCGTCGCGGGCCTCATTGAAGCCGGCACGGTGCGCGCGCTCGGCGTCACCACGGCGACCCGCACGCCGACCCTGCCCAACGTGCCCACGCTCGACGAAGCCGGCGCCAAGGGCTACGAGACCGGCGCCTGGTACGGCTTCGTCGTGCCCAAGGGCACGCCCGCGCCGATCATCGAGACGCTGCGCAAGGCGACCATCGAGGCGATCAACAGCGATCTCGTGCGTTCGCGCTTCGCCAACGAAGGCGCCGTGCCGATCGGCTCCACGCCGGAAGACTTCCGCAAGATGATGGAGGCCGAATCCCGCCGCTGGGCTGAGGTCGTGAAGGCCGCCAACATCTCGCTCAACTGAGTTCGCTCGACTGAGCTTCCTTTTGCAGGCGCGACATCGCTGCGACGCGCGCCGGCGCACCTTGGCCGCCCCAAAAGGGCGGCCTTTTTCTTGGCGGGCGCGCGGCGTTAGCCGGCAGAGCGAATCTTTGCTATTGATGCGTCATGCGCATCAACTTCGAGCTGCTCGACCTGCGGGCCTTCATCGCCATCATCGACCTTGGCGGCTTCCACAAGGCGGCGGAGACGCTCGCCATGTCGCAGCCCGCGCTCTCGCGCCGCATTCAGGGGCTTGAGGCCGCCTTCGGCGCGCAATTGTTCGAGCGCACCACGCGGCGCGTCACGCTGACGGCGGTGGGCCGTCAGATCGAACCGCTCGTGCGCCGCATGATCGACGAGTTTGAAAGCTCGATCCTGTCGCTGGGCGAAGTGGGCCGCGCGCAGCACGGGCAGGTGACCATCGCCTGCATTCCCACGGCGGCGTTCTATTTCCTGTCCAAGGCCGTGCAGGCCTTCAACGCGCTTTATCCGAAGATCCGGTTCCGCATCGTGGACGAGGGCGCAGCG
>Ga0315899_10001041_pt1 | contig 32233 bp, 34 predicted proteins | sample LakEriMetagenome_2_FD_203518 | JGI IMG/M metagenome (GOLD analysis project Ga0315899, IMG submission 203518) | Freshwater fungal communities from buoy surface, Lake Erie, Ohio, United States - Buoy 4 MA112 | ecosystem: Environmental > Aquatic > Freshwater > Lake | place: USA: Lake Erie, Ohio...
ATGATTGCCTCTCCACGAGGCCACGCAAACTCATTTACCTGCTCTTTGCCGGCGCACTTGCGTTTATTTTGGTGGAGTGGCAGCACGAAAACAACCTCTACCGCAACATCGGCCGCATGGCACAAATCCATGCCAGCAGCAAAGCCGACACCGCTGTGGTACAAGAAGCCATGACCTCTTTATACGTCAGTATGCAAGCGCGTAGCGCTATTTTTGAGGGCCACGAAACCCTCAGCTGGAAGCAAAGTTTGTTTCAGAGTGCCGACATCCACCTCATGTACGGCTCAGGCGCCTGTGGGGGCTACTCTATGGTACTGGCCCGTACGCTGCAAATGCTCGGCTATGACGTACGCATTGGCCAACTCAAAACTATTAATGGCGGCTGGGGCGGCCACATCATCATTGAATACTACTCCAAAACGCTGAGCAAATGGGTCATGATAGACCCGCTCTTTACCTGGATACCCCGCACCAAAGGCGGCAACATGGCCAGCATCAAGTATGTTGCCAAGCACTGGCCCGATTTCGAGGCCCAAATGCCCGAAGATTTCAAGAACCAATACCGCTATAATGACGTCCGCTACACCAACTGGGACAAATACGGCGGCATCCTCAAACCCTATTACCACCTAGCCAAGTTGTTCATGGGTAAGCCCTACGCAGACACCATCTGCTTGCGCATGTACCGCCTCAGCACCTTTCCACTTTTGGTCTGGACCGCCCTTACTGGTTACCTTACTGTCTTTACTTTTGCGTATTTCAAATACCGCCGAAGAAGAAATAAATTAATTGAAAATCAGCGTAATAACTGATATTTATTTTTTAAATTTATTAAGTGCAATTCAATCGTCAACATATTATTGATTTAAACAAGATTTGTTCCTTGCATCATGTTGAAAAGATGTATTTATTCGGTTCTGCGTTGAATGCTAACTTTAAAAAGGAAAGTGATATTGATTTCTTGGTAAAATTTAAACCAATCAATTTATTCACATACTTTGACAACTACATGAGTTTGAAAGAAAAGTTAGAGCAACTTTTTGGTCGAAAAGTAGATTTAGTGGAAGAGCAAACACTCAAAAATCCGATTCTCATTCAGTCGATTAATTCGAATAAATCATTAATTTATGGATGAGCGAATTTTAAAATGGCTATTTGATATCAAAGCTGGCATTGAAGAAATCGATGATTTTTTTAATGAAGAAGAGAGAGATTTCTTGAAGTACAAACAAAATGTAATGCTCAAAAGAGCGGTTGAAAGAAATCTTGAGATTATTGGAGAAGCGGTAAATCGAATTGTAACTCGCGATAGTAGTTTTGTTGATCGCATAAGTAATGCCAAATCAATTATTGGCCTCAGAAATCAAGTTATTCATGCGTATGACAGCATTTCTGATGAAAATATCTGGTCAATTCTGACCAATCATCTTCCGAAGCTGAAATCGGAAGTTGACACCTTAGTTAATTTATGAAGCACGAAGAAGCCCTCAAAGAATGGGATTTAGTCATTGAGCCACAAAGCTCTTTGCTGCAACTCAATTTAAAAGACGTTTGGCGCTACCGCGACCTCCTTTGGTTGCTCGTCAAGCGCGATTTTGTCTCGTTCTACAAGCAAACCATCTTAGGGCCGCTCTGGTTTTTTATCCAGCCGCTCTTCACCACCATCATCTTTACCTTCATTTTTGGCAACCTCGCAGGCCTCAGCACCGACGGCCTCCCGCAGCCGCTCTTCTACATGGCGGGCATCACCGCCTGGAACTACTTTGCCGACTGCCTCACCAAAACCAGCACGGTGTTCCGAGACAACGCCAACATCTTCGGAAAGGTCTACTTTCCGCGCCTCATTATGCCTTTGAGTATAGTAGTGAGTAACTTGGTGCGCTTTGGCGTGCAAATGCTCTTGTTTTTCATGATGATCGGCTACTACGCCTACACGGGCGCCAACTTCCATCTGAACGCCTACGTACTGCTCTTCCCAATTCTCGTTTTATTGATGGCCTTATTGGGCCTCGGTTTAGGATTGATCATTACAGCTTTGACTACGAAGTACCGCGACCTCGCCTTTCTGATCACCTTCGGCGTCCAGCTCATGATGTACGCCACCACCGTCATTTACCCGCTCAGCGCCGCCCCAGCCGCCTACAAATGGGTCATTGAACTCAACCCCATGACCGGCATTATTGAAGCCTTCCGCTACGGGTTCTTGGGCGAGGGCAGCCTCACCTTCCAAACGCTGGGCTACTCCATTGCCTTCACCCTCATTGCCCTCGTATTGGGCGTCATTATTTTTAACAAGACGGAGAAAACCTTCGTCGATACGGTATAACCAGACTGTGGGTTTATTAAGATTTATTCTAGCCTTATCAGTTGTGACTGCACATTGCGGCGGAATACTAGGAAGTTTCAACTTTATAGGTGGAGAATTAGCGGTTCAAGTTTTTTTTATGATTTCCGGGTTTTACATGTCGATGGTACTTCAAAGTAAGTACGAATTATCGATTAAAGGTTATAAGCTTTTCATTACAAATAGACTGCTAAGGTTGTATCCAGTGTATTGGATTGTATTAGTGCTTACACTTGTTGGATTTCTGTTATACAAGTCATATTTTTTCGCTGAATTTTCTAATCTTAGTTTTTTGACTAGTCTTTTTATGATTTTCACTAATTTATTTCTTTTCTTTCAAGATATAGTGCTCTTCCTAGGTGTTACATCTGATAATGGAAATTTATATTTTACAACCAATTTTCAATTATCAAGTCCGCCTTTATTTCATTTTTTATTAGTTCCTCAAGGATGGAGTCTTGGAATAGAATTATTATTTTACGTTACAGTTCCATTTATAGTTAAGTTGAAATCAAATAGAATCTTAGCATTAATTACATTTTCTCTTTTATTAAGATTGGTTCTATACTCCGTATTTAATTTGAATGTTGATCCATGGACCTATCGATTTTTTCCGAATGAAATTATTTTCTTTTTATTAGGAATTATGTCACAAAGAAATTCAAATAGGATAATCTCTGTTTTCAAACCCAACCCTATTTACTTACAGTCTCTTCTTTTGGCATATGTTTTCTTTTATTTTAGATTGCCAGAGTTCAAAATGAGTTTTTCCCCCTTCAGTTTTAATTCAACTCTATTATTCTTTATGGTATATTTTAGCATACCTATTCTGTTTAATTTCTACAAAAACATAAAATGGGATAGGTATATCGGTGAGCTAAGTTTCCCCATTTACATTTCACACATGTTGATTTTATATATCGTAAAAGCTATAGGAAATGAAAGTTTTGAATCTGAAATAGTAATTGTAGGCACTATTATTTTCTCCATATTTCTAGTTCATTTTATTTCTAATCCAGTTGAAAGGTTCCGTCAGAATAGGATTCAGCAAAAAAGCAATTAACATAATGTCGAACACCGCCATCAAAGTCGAAAACCTTTCCAAAATCTACCGCCTCGGCGAAATAGGCACCGGAACCATTTCCCGTGACATGGAGCGTTGGTTTAAGACACGCATATTAAAACAAGAAGATCCTTTTCTAAAAATCGGCGAAACAAACGATCGCGAAAACAAAGGCGCCAGCGACATTGTCTACAGCCTCCAAGACATCAACTTTGAAATCAACCAAGGGGATGCGGTTGGCATCATTGGCCGCAACGGCGCAGGCAAAAGCACCTTATTGAAGATTTTGTCTCGCGTCACAACGCCCACCACTGGTAAAATCAACATTAAAGGCCGTGTGGCTTCGTTGTTGGAGGTTGGTACTGGTTTCCATCCAGAGCTTACTGGTCGCGAAAATATTTATCTTAACGGTGCCATTCTTGGGATGCGCAAGCGTGAAATAGATCGAAAACTAGATGAAATCATTGAATTCTCAGGTGTAGAGCGTTACATTGATACTCCAGTCAAGCGTTACTCTTCAGGGATGTATGTAAGATTAGCATTTGCTGTCGCTGCACACCTAGAAAGTGAAATCCTCATAGTTGATGAAGTACTAGCTGTTGGTGATGCAGAGTTTCAAAACAAGTGTTTAGGGAAAATGGGAGAAGTGAGTAAAGGTGAAGGCAGAACGGTGTTGTTTGTCAGTCATAATATGGCTGCGATCAGTAATTTGTGCAGTCAAGTCATTGTGATGAACAACGGAGTAGTTTATAAAAAATCGGAAACAAAAAATGGAATAGCTGCGTTAATGAAATTAACTTCTAACAAAGAGGAAACAAGTATTGATAATTATGATTTTGATTTAATTAAAATAAAAGAGGTCAAATTATTTCAAGATGACGATTTTAAAAGTTATTTTTTTAGCCATCAGCCAGTTTATATTTCGTATAAATTGATTGTTAAGTCAGCAATAAAGGGCCTTCGAGTAGGTTTTGATTTAATTGATAATTCAAATGGGGTGATAATTTTTCGATCATTACATGATGATTTAATAGCGCCACATGATTTTTCACCTGGGATTTATAGTTTTAAATCGTATATCCCAAAGAATTTGTTAAGGGAAGGAGAATATAAAATCAATATTCTCATAGGAATTCATAATGTAGATTGGGTTATAGAAGATGAGCTATCAAAATTTTTTTCAATAAGAAATATTTATGGAGTAAATAGTCATTATTCAGATTATAGACCTGGCCTCATTTTACCAGAAGTTTCATGGATTATAAATAAAGATTAATAAATATATGAAGATAGTATCTAAGTCATTTTTGTATGCAAAAATTAAAATGCGTCAAGTTATAAATGAATATAAAAAAAAACAGTACAAAAAGTCGTTCTCACAATATGGTGAAGATTTAATTGTTAAAACAATATTTGAGTTATTAAATATTAAAAATCCAACATTTTTGGATATTGGTGCGCATCATCCTTATTATTTAAGTAATACAGCGTTGTTTTACAATAGTGGAAGTCATGGTATTAATGTAGAAGCAAATCCTTTTTTGATTCGAAGTTTTAATTATCACAGGAAAAGAGATGTAAACTTGAATGTAGGGATCGGTGTGAATAAAGGAAAAATGTTATTTCATGTTTTTGAGGATGACACATTAAGTACTTTTTCAGAAAATGAAGCGCAAAAGTTGAAAGCTTTTGGGCATAAATGCATCAAAGAACGATCTATTGAAATAATATCAATAAATGAACTTCTACACTTATATAATTCAGGAAAGGCGCCTGATTTTTTGACAATAGACGCTGAAGGATATGATTTTCAAATACTGAATTCGTTGGATTTTGAAAAATTTTCACCAGCTGTAATATGCATTGAAATAGTTGAATATTCACCAAATGGAAACGGAAAAAAGAAACAAGAAATAATCAATTTACTCAATCAAGAAGGATATGTTGAATATGCAAATACTTACATAAACGGGATTTTCGTGAATAGATCGGTATTTGAAAGAATTGGAAATTAGAATTTTATTTTGGCACCTAGATTTTTTTTCTCTGTAATTATACCAACCTTTAATTCAGAAATATACATTGAAGAATGTTTAAATTCAATTTTTATTCAAACATTTACAGATTATGAAATTATAATAGTTGATAAATACTCAAATGATAAAACTTCGGAAATTGTAAATAAAAAAAGAATTAAACAACAGAATATTTCTTTTTTTGTGAGTCGTGATAATGGAATTTATGATGCGATGAACAAAGGAGTTTCTTTTTCGAAAGGAAAATGGATTTACTTTATGGGATCAGATGATCGATTTTTTGATGAGAATGTTCTACAATTGGTTTACCAAAAAATTCAAATTTCTAAAACTAAATTCATATATGGCAATGTGATTTTTCGTTACAGTCAAACTAAATATGGTGAGAAGTTTAATTTGGCTAAACTAATTGAAGAGAAAAACATCTGTCATCAAGGTATTTTTTACGAAAAAAGTGTTTTTTCTCAAATTGGAAAATACAATGTAAAATGTAAAGTATATGCAGATAGAGATTTTAATATTCGTTGTTTTATGAATAGAAAATTCACAAGACCAATTTACATCAATTCGACAATTGCATATTACAATGAGGTAGATGGTTTTTCCGCCAAAAATGAAGATCATTATTTCAGAAAATTGCAGGGAATATATTTAAGTGAATTACAAAAAACAATTATCTACAAGGTCATTAATACAATAAAAAAAATACAATTTACTGTAAATGCTATCTATCGTAACCTGTAATTTTAATTTTGAGAGAGTTGGACCACTAAAAACCAATATTGATTCAAAAATAGGAATAGATGAATATGAACTTATAGTTATAGATAATAGTTCAAATGAATTATCTATTTTTCAAGCATATAACAAAGGTGTAAAACTTGCAAATTTCCAGAATATCTTATTTATTCATGATGATGTTTTCATTCATACTCAAGATTTCGGCAAAATACTTTTGGAATTGAAGTTACCTAACTTTGGAGTACTAGGAATAGCTGGATCTAAAATAAAAACGAAGATAACATCTCCATGGTGGATTTCAAATTATGAAAAGGTTAAAGACGGAATTAATTATCAGTACAACATTCAGCATTTTAAAAATTTAGAACCTAAAAAAATAAATATAGGTTTTGATAAAGAACATCAATTTGAACCGGTAATTTTGGTAGATGGTGTCTTTCTGTATACAACTAAGGAAAATTGTTTAAATAATCCATTTGATGAAAGATACAATTCATTTCATTTTTATGATTTAGATTTCTCTTTAAGTCAAATAATGTCTGGAAATATAAACTACGTAACAAATGCAATTTTATTAGAACATTTTTCGGCTGGGCATTTAAATAAAGAATGGATAAACTCATCATTTATTTTTTATAAAAAGTGGCATGAATTTAAAAAAGTAAATTCGATTGAAATAGATGAAATAGTATATTTTGAAAAGCTTGCCTTTAATTCACGTTTTAGAATACTACTGGAAAATAAATTTGTTTTTAAAGCCATTATTTTATTTTTAACCAATATTAGATTTTTATCAGTTAGTAATTCTAAATACTTATTAAGGTCTTTATTGTATATGTTCGGTATATCATTTTTATTTTTTTTACAAATAACTTGAATATTTTAATTCCTAAATAATTAAAGAAATTTTAATAATTTTTATGGAGTTCCTTTATGACTAAACAAATCCAAATTTCTGTAGTAATACCCGTTTACAATGGAATAAAAACACTTCCAGATTTGATAAATGGAATTCGCCATCAAACAATTTTTAACGAATTGGAAGTTGTGGTTATGGATTCAGGAAGTGATGATGGTTCAATTGAGTATCTAGCACGATTTAATTTTGTCCGAATTTGGCATATTGATAAAAATGATTTTAATCATGGTACAACAAGAAATCTTGCCGTTAAAAATTGTTTAGGTAAATTCATATTTATGACTGTTCAAGATGCTTGGACAATTGATGACAGGTTATTGGAAAAAATGTTATTTCATTTCAAAAATGAAAAGGTACATGCTGTTTGTGGGCATCAAATTGTACCTCATGACGTGGATAAAAATCCTCATGAATGGTTTCGACCTCGAGATAAACCTAGTTTCAAATTAATTAGTTTCAAGCATGAAGAGTTTAAAAAACTAAGTCCAAAGGAATTACGTTCAAATTGTGGATGGGATAATGTGATATCAATTTATAGAAAAAAGAGCCTACTTGAGTTGCCTTTTGAGGAAATAATTTTTGGGGAAGATATGCTTTGGGCAAAAATGGCGTTAGAAAATGGATGGGCGATAGTTTATGATAGTTCTTGCATTATTAACCACTATCATTATTCTTTCTTAGACTATACATATAAGCGTACGTTGATTTCAAAATTATTCATTTTAAAATGTTTCAATTATTTCGACGCCAGAAATTTTGGATTTAAACAATATTTATTAGTCATATACAGAAATTTCAAATGGAAGTGTGATTTCAAATGGATATTACACAATTGGAAAATTATTTATCAATACAATCGGGCCACATCCGATCTTCTAAAACATCACTCTAAAAACACAATTGAAAAATTAGAATTTGAATTTAAGTTGAATGTGCCCATAGGCAGAACAAATCTTTAACAAAAAGATGAATCAAATTGAAAATAAACCATGCGTTTCGGTGTTAATGACGTCATACAATCGCGAAAAGTATATTGGAGATGCAATTGAAAGTGTCCTTGCTTCCACCTACAAAAACTTTGAGTTAATTATTGTTGATGATTGTTCAAAAGATAAAACAGTCGAAATAGCTAGAAAATATGAAGCACTTGATCAACGTGTCAAGGTTTTTGTCAACGATAAAAATCTAGGAGACTACCCAAATCGAAATAAAGCAGCAAGTTATGCTAGCGGTAAGTATATTAAATATGTAGATGCTGATGATTACATATATCCAAACGGTTTGGAAATAATTGTAAATCAGATGGAAAAGTTTCCAGATGCCGCTGTTGGTCTATTTTCATTACCTCAAAATATCCAAAAACCATTTCCTATTTTACTGAGTCCAAGGGAAGCGTATTTGTATAATTTTTTTGGCCAGGGTTTGTTTCATAAAGCACCCTTGTCGGCAATTATCAGAAAGGATGCCTTTGAAACGGTTGGTGGTTTCAAACCCGATCGAATGACTAGCGATTTTGAAATGTGGCATCGTATGGCTCAACGTTTTAATTTTCTACTTATCCAAGACCATGTCGTTTGGTATAGAGAACATGATGCGCAAGAAGTTAATTTCAAATCTGAATTTGAATTAACTTATAGTCGGATTGAACGTGAATATATTTTAGATATAAATACCCCATTAAATGATTTAGAAAGATTCGAAATCAAGAAGAGAATAATCAATCTACACCTCAAGCATTCAATTACTAGTCTTTTTAAGTTTAATTCTCAAAATTCATTACTTGCACTTAATCGAGCATTAATTTACAAAGGGTGGAAAAAATAATATTTGCTTTAATGAATCCGATTACCATAAGACTCTTATTTTACTTCAAACAATATTGAAACAAGTCTAGCTTATTATTTTGATTTTCAATGGAGTAATTTCATAAGCAGTAAAAAATTATTGCAAAAACTTAAAGAACAAATTATTATTAACATTAAGAGATGTTAAAGGAGTTATTAGGCAGTTTAACAAGTAGAGTACAATCGAATGCATTTTGTATAAATGATAAGTTTTTTTCATACCGAGATGTTTATGAAAGGGTGCTTATTTTTAACGCTCAATTTGAAAAATTCCTTAATCAGAAGGATGATTTGAAAATTGCAATTTATTGTGAAAATAATATTGAAACTTACTCTTCAATATTAACCTGTTGGCTTTCAGGATGCACATTTATACCAATTCTTGAAAAGAATCCACAAAATAGAAATCTAGAAATATTAAAAGAAGCTCAAGTTGATCTAATAATTGGGAATAAAAAAGTTTTAGATAACCTTGAAAATATATATCATAAAATAGATTGGGATGTTAATTTGGATATTAAAGCATCTCAAATTAATCTAGTTGATTTTGATACGTCAAAACCTGCTTATATTTTGTTTACATCAGGTAGCACAGGAAAACCTAAGGGCGTTCCTATTTCGTTTAATAATTTAAACGCTTTCATTAAAGCTTTTAATGAAACAGGCTTTTCAATTAACAAAAATGACAGATGTTTACAAATGTTTGAATTAACATTTGATGTTTCAATCTCATCTTTTCTTACGGCATTAATATCGGGAGCCTGTGTATACACTGTTAATAACGATGGAATCAAATATATTGAGGTATTAAGGGTCATCAATAAATACAAACTCACTTCGATACAAATTGTGCCTTCGGTTATAAGACTTGGTCAATCATTATTAAATAGAATAGATTTCAACCATGTTAATCAATGTATTCTAACTGGCGAAGCAACTGACATTGAGATATATGAAAAATTGAGGCAACAGCTCACTAGAGCCGACATTTATAATTTTTATGGCCCAACAGAGGCTACAATTTATTGTTCGTATTACAGATGCACTGAAATCGAGGTAAAATCATTTAACGGCTTATTAGCAATTGGTAAAGGTTTTAATGGGACAGATTTGATTATAGTTAATGATAATGGTAATAAAGCTGAACCTTTTGAAAAAGGTGAATTACTTATAAGAAGTAAACAACTTACTTCTGGATATATAGATTCCACATTGAATACAGGTAGATTTAGTGAGTTTAATGGTGATATTTATTATCGATCCGGAGATAATTGTTTTATAGATAAAGAGGGTGACATATATTACTGTGGCAGATTAGATAGTCAAGTTCAAATTCAAGGATTTCGCGTCGAAATAAATGAGGTTGAATTTAAGTCAAAAAAAGTTCTTTCTAGAGACTTAGTAGTCTTAGCGGTTAAAAATGATGTAGGGTTCTTGGAATTAAATATAATTTTAGATTGTAATCCTAAAGAAGTAAATGAGGATTTTTTTAAGAAATTACTTAGAGAAGAGTTACCGGAATATATGATACCATCTAGAATTAAATTCGTTGATGAATTCCCCTTAACAAGTAGTGGGAAAATTGACCGTAATCAGTTATCACGCTTGATAAAATAATGGCAGATTCAACAAATTCTATTGAGAATTTAAGAATGTTATTAATTCATTTAAATGAATTGAAAGTAGGTAATTTATTTTCAAAGGATGGGGATTTAATTAATTCAGGTAACGATGTTTGGCCAAATTTTGCATTATTAAATTCTATTGGTCAATTACAGCAACATTATGAACTTTTAAATACGCAAATTATAATCTTTAACTTATATCAGGACCAAAAACAATTGTTAAAAAGTAATAATATATTTCAATTAGATTACTGGTATGCAATGGAGAAAAATAAGTTGTCGAAGTTTCGATCAAAACAGCTTTTCCGAGTACAAGAATTGTCAGATTTAAAGATTTGGGCTGATATTGCAACAAGTGTATTCTATCCAAATAATAAAAGCTTATTTGAAATAGTTAAAAAAGTATTTCAATCCGAAAAGATAGATTTTTTTCTATTCAATAATTTTGAAACACCAATTGGTACTGCTATGGTTTTTTACGATACGCAGAAAGCTGGTGTTTATTTTATTAGCATTCAAAAAGATCACCAAAAATTAGGATATGGTAAAAAATTGATTTTGGAACTTGAAGGCTTTATATGCCAGAAAGGAATAGAATCGATTGTTTTACAATCTACACGACAAGGTTTGGAAATGTACAAAAAAGTCGGATATTCAATAAACGAAAAAATTAATTTATTCTTTAAATATGAACGAAACAGAAATATTTGAGCAGGTGAGAAATATTATATCATTAGAATTACAAGTAGAACCTGAAAGTATACAATTTGAGTCCAATGCGAATACAATTAGCGGTTGGGATTCTATAAGTAATATTAGAATTATTGACTCTTTAGAAAGTGCGTTCAGTATTGAATTTTCAATAGAAGCAATATATGAAGCTAATTCAATAAGTGACTTAATTAACTATATTCTTTTGTTTAAAAAATGAGATTTTTTCTATATCCTTTTTTTAAGTTATATGTTACCCTCTTTCATGGTAAGGTTTATTATTTCTTGATAAATAATTTAAAATTTTTTAAACCAATTAAAGAGACAAGGCTAAATGAAACTCCCATTCCTTTTCGTCAATGGATCAAATTTAAAGTTCTAGGAGGTAAAGCAGGCGGAGCTTACTTCCCAATTCACCCTACGTCAAAACACAATGGAGATTGGAGAAATATATTGGTTGGAATAGATTCTAGTCCTGCAGTATCTCCGGGTTGTTATGTTCAATCCGTAGGGAAAATTCGAATCGGTGATTACACTCAAATAGCCCCGCATGTTGGATTAATCAGTAGCAATCATTTTATGCTTGATATTCGAAAGCATGTTATTGGTGAAATTACAATCGGCAGTTACTGTAGAATAGGAATGGGATCAATCGTTCATCCTAACGTTGTGCTTGGTGATTTTGTAACAGTTGCGGCAGGGAGTGTAGTCAAGGATTCATTCGAACGGGGTTATTGCGTTATAGCAGGAAATCCTGCTGTAATTGTAGAGGATTTTAGTAAAAATGAACGAATCAAAGCGAAGTTTATTAGATACAGAAATCAATTTGAATACAATGGATTTATTCCTTCTTGTGAATTTGAAAAGTATAAACGAAAAAATTTAAATTTTTGACCACCATCATCAACTACAACCTCGGCAACCCAAAATCCATCAAGAACATGCTTTCTTATTTGGGAATTGACGCAGTTATCTCTGATGATTTGAATGTGCTCAAAACGGCAGATCGCTTAATTCTACCCGGGGTAGGGCACTTTGCACATGGCATGAATCAGTTAAATAATTTAGCTTTCACTGATGTGATAAAAGAACATGCTCTTACCCAACAAAAACCTATTCTCGGGATTTGCTTAGGCATGCAACTCATGACTAATTTTAGTGAAGAAGGTGATGTTGAAGGTTTGAGTTTGATTGATGCACAAACAAAAAAGTTCCAACAGCAAGACAAAAGCCTTAAAATTCCGCATATGGGTTGGAATGAGGTGTCATGGCAGAAAGAGTCGCTGATTTTAAATGGCCTTTCTGAAAAGCCGCGCTACTATTTTGTGCATTCTTATTTTGTGGAGTGTAATAATCAAAACGATGTTTTGGGTACTACTCACTACGGTCAAGAATTTGTCTCGACATTCCAGCACGACAATATAATCGGTATGCAATTTCATCCGGAAAAGAGCCATCAGTTTGGGATGGAGTTGCTGCAAAATTTTACCAAGCTCTAATGCCCCTTCAACCCCGCATTATACCGGTTTTATTATTGCATAAAGGAGGCTTGTACAAAACCAAGCAGTTCAAAAAGCCAAGTTATGTTGGTGACCCGATCAATGCGGTTCGCATCTTCAACGAGAAGCAAGTAGATGAGCTCATGATATTGGATATAGACTGTTCTGTAAACAACTCAGCGCCCAATTACGAACTCATTGAAGAAATTGCATCAGAAGCTTTTATGCCTGTAGCGTATGGTGGGGGTGTAAATAGTTTAGAAGTTGCCAAAAAACTTTTTGGATTAGGCATTGAAAAAGTAGTGTTGAATACAGTTTTGCAACACAACACCCAAATCATCAAAGAAATTGGCGATATTTATGGTGTGCAAGCTGTAGTAGCTTGTATTGACTTCAAAAAGAACCTTTTTGGCAAAACAAATGCTTACTTTAAAAGTGGCAGCATAAAAGCTGATCAAAGCATTCCACAACTAGCTAAGCTTTATGAAGCAGCTGGTGCAGGTGAATTGCTTTTGAATGATATCGATAGGGAAGGTACTTATTCTGGTTACAACCAGTCACTGCTCAAAGAAATCGTAAATACAGTTCAAATTCCTGTCGTTATTTCAGGTGGGGCCAGCCAAGTTTCAGATTTTGCAGAAGCAGCTCAAAACGGTGCTTCTGGCATGGCAGCAGGTAGCATGTTTATTTACCAAAGGCCGCACAATGCAGTCTTGATTTCGTATCCGAAATATGAATTTTAAAGAATTATATTCCTTAGAAGGAAACAATAAAGTTGTAGACAAACTTGGTAGAATTCGAACGTATTCAAAAAACTATGATTTATTTTCACCTTTGATTTCCAAAGAGATTTATAATTTAGGATTTAGACCAAGATATAAAGACAAGAAAAAATTTGCTGTTGTTTTATCTCACGATGTTGATTATGTTTTCAATCAGATTTCTCTAGGTACCTTGGTAAAAAGAAATTTAAGAGATCTTTCAAAAGCCCGACTAAAAAATATTTTGAAGGACTGGAGCAATGTTGTTATTCGAAAGCCATTTAAAGATTGGTCTGTTGATAAGTTAATTGATATAGAAAAAGAACTAAACATTCCTGCCACTTACTTTTTTCTTTGCCTAGAAAAAGGGGAAGATGATTTTAATTACAAGATTTCTGAGTTAAAAAGTTATATAGATAAGATTGTCAAAAATGGAAGTGAAATAGCTTTTCATGGTGGATTAAAAGCTTTTGAGGACGAAAATTATTTTAACAAAGAATATTCAAGATTTTATAGTCGAATTGGATCAATTCCAAAAGGATACAGAAGTCACTTTTTAAAATTTAATTCTGATAAAACGTTTCATTTATTACAAAAAAGGAATTTTTTATATGATGCCACTCTTGGTCTTCCAGATTCTATTGGCTTTCGAAATGGCATGTGTTACCCTTATAGACCTATATATTGGAACTCCGATGAGTTTGAAAATATATTAGAAATACCATTGCATATAATGGATGTCTCTTTTTTTAAATACATGAACTTAAACCTTGATCAGTCAATTGAAGCATATCAAAAAGTAGTAAATGAGGTTAAAAATGTAGAGGGTGTCATTTCAATACTGTGGCATAACAACAACATGTCTGGAGATTATAAGTTGTTATATGATTATATTTTGAAGGATCTAACTTCAAATAATGACGTATGGTTTTGCACGCATGAAGAATTTGCCGAACATTGGATAAATGAAAACTTGGAGGAAATGGAAAAATATTTATTAAAATTATTTGCAAATGATTGAACAAGTTAAAATTGACAGTCTTGAATCGAAAGACAATCTTGATGTTATTGATTTTCTTGATGAAGTATTAGATAGGCCAGTTGACAAAATAAATTGGGATTGGGAATTTAATAGAAAAGGAACATTATTTCACTACTGTAAATCAGAGAATAAGATAATTGCTACCCAGTCCATGCTCCCAATAAATCTTACTTATGGCATAAAAAAAGTAAAGTCATACAAAAGTGAATCGACATTTATAGTTAAGGAATTTAGGGGTAAAAAAATATTTGAAGGACTTTATTCGTCCATAGTTCTTGACGTTTGGCAAAATAATGGACAACTCATTTGGGGATTTACACCTGCAATAAAAGCCTGGAAGAATAATTTCAACTTTAATTCAAATATTGATTCAATTTACAGTGTTCAAACGCGGTTTCGAATTGACAATCAAACAAATAAAACAATTGATTATTTTAAAAAATTTATTGGGATACCAATTTTATTTTTGAATCGCTTATCTCTAAAGTCAGGTCAAAAAAAAATTAAAATTAAATCAATTGAGTCTAACAGAAAGATGTTTGAGTTAAACAAAAAGTTTCTAATTAGTAATCAATATTTAGGTATAGATTTAGACCAAGATTATTTGGAATGGAGATTAAATCAAAATACCTTTCTAAACTACAATTACTTGGAAATTCTAGTGCAGAATGAAAAAATTGGATTTGCAATTTATACAGTAAGTAACGGGTGTGCAAATTTAACATCAATTAGAATTCTTGACGAAAAATTTCTAAAAGTAAGTTTAGGATCACTTTGTGATTTTATTCTAAATAAACACCAAGAAGCAAAACATATCTCATATTGGGGAAATATTGAAAATAAACTTAATAAAACCATATTTTCATATCTAAATCGAAGGTTTGCCTCAAAGAAAAGACTTGATAAATCTAGAATTTTGGTTTACAAATTCAATAAGCTTGAAGAAATACCTAGCGAAAAATGGTTAATCGATTCATTATGGACAGAAGGGATAATAATATAATTAAAAGATGGAATGTAAAAATTGTTTATTGAACAGCTTGGAAGTTGGTGAATTAGAATTGAATTCTGATGGAATTTGCAACTATTGCTTGTCCTATCGAAATGATGAAAAATTATATCAATTTTTAAATGAGGGAGATTCTGCCAAGTATGATGAGATTATTCAAAAATTAAAAAATGAGGGAAAGGGTAAAAAATATGATACTATACTAGGAGTTAGTGGAGGGGTAGATAGTTCTTATCTTGCGTTAAAGCTAAAGGAAAGTGGATTAAGAGTATTGTTGTATCATTATGATAATGGTTGGGATAGTGAGTTAGCAGTCAAGAATATTCAAAACCTCAGCGAAGTATTAAATTTTGATTTACATACAATAGTTGTTGATTGGAACGAGTTTAGAGATATTCAATTAGCTTATTTAAAAGCAGGGGTAATTGATATTGAAGCAATTACTGACCATTCAGCAATTTTTGCTACAAAATTGGTGGCTAAAAAATTTGGAATACAAAATATAGTTGGTGGTCATAATTTTGTTACGGAGTCAATATTACCTAAATCTTGGATATATCCAAACAAAGGGGATTGGTATAATTTCAAAGATATTCACCGCAAGTTTGGTCAAATGAAATTAAAATCTGTACCAGTTGACAATCTTTTTTATCACTTATATTTCAGGTATTTTTACAAAATAAAATGGCATTACCCTCTGAATTATTTGAAATATGAAAAGAATTTCGTAATTCAAGAACTCGAATCAAAAATTGGCTGGAAGAACTATGGAGGCAAGCATTATGAAAGTGTTTGGACGAGGTTTTATCAAGGTTATATTTTGCCTAAACGCTATGGAATAGATAAAAGAAAAGCCCATTTATCTAATTTGATTTGCTCTGGACAAATTACGAAACAGCAGGCTAATAAACTACTTGAGGAGCCAATATATGACCCTTCTTTATTCAAAAAAGATTATGAATTTGTATGTAAGAAATTTGGAGTATCGGAAAGCCAATTTGAGGAACTTTTATCACTTCCTAAAAAGAGTCATTATGATTTTGATTATCAGAAGCCATTAAAAGATAGATATCCAATATTGAAGCCGCTTTTAAAACTGAGGAGTATAATAATTAAAAAATGATCAACTTTGCTATTGTCGGCTGTGGCCGTATTGCTCAACGTCATGCTGAGCATATTTCAAAAAGAGGTAAATTAATTGCAGTCTGTGATGTCGTTGCTGAAAATGCAAATACCATGGCAGAAAGCTACGGTGCAGTTGCCTATACAGATTACACAGAAATGCTCAAAAATGAAACTACTATTGACGTAGTTGCAGTATGCTCGCCGAATGGTTTACATGCCATTCATTCCATGGAGGCGTTAAAGGCTGGTTACCATGTGCTTTGCGAAAAACCAATGGGGCTCACCGTACAAGAATGTGGCGACATGATTCAAGCTGCAGAGCGTGCCAACAAGCGCCTTTTTGCCATCAAGCAAAACCGCTACAACCCGCCTGTTGCGGCAGTAAAAGAGGTCATTGATTCTGGTAAGCTGGGCAAGGTATTGAGCATCCAGCTTAGCTGTTTTTGGAATCGCAATACAGATTACTATGCCAACTCTTGGAAAGGAACCAAAGACCTTGACGGGGGTACTTTATTTACGCAATTCAGCCATTTTGTAGACTTACTTTATTGGCTCATTGGCGATGTAGATGAGGTTGCTGCAATGATGGGTAATTTTGCGCATCAAGGCATCATTGAATTTGAAGATACAGGTGTAGTGATACTTAAGTTTACCAATGGCGCAATTGGTACTATTAATTATACCGTGAATAGTTTTCAGAAGAATATGGAAGGGTCCTTGACCATCTTTGGTGAAAAGGGCACTGTTAAAATTGGTGGTCAATACCTCAATGAGCTCGAATACCAAAACATCGAAGATTACAAAATTGAAAACTTGCCAGAAGGTAATAAAGCCAATAACTATGGTAACTACACTGGCTCTATGAGTAACCACGACAAAGTCTACGATAACCTCATTGAAGTGCTTACGCACAATGCGGCAATTACGACGAGTTCATATGAAGGCATGAAAACCGTAGAGATTATCCAGAAAATCTATAAGGCAGCGCATAAATGAGTCAAGTAACGTTCTATAAAGCGCAAATTAGAGATGTACAATTCGGCGATGGCGTAAAGGTAGTCGAACCCTGCAACATCTATGAATGTAGCATAGGAAGTCATTCTTTCGTAGGGCCTTTTTGCGAAATTCAAAAAACGGTTCAAATTGGTGAGCGTTGCAAAATACAATCACACACTTTTATTTGTGAATTGGTTACTATTGGCAATGATTGTTTTATAGGGCATGGCGTCATGTTTATCAATGATTTATTCTCTCATGGCGGCCCTGCAGGTGGCGATCAGACCAAATGGAAGCAAACACATATTGGCAATCATGTATCTATTGGCTCTAATGCAACAATTCTACCCGTTCAAATTTGTGATGGGGTAGTGATAGGTGCGGGTAGTGTGGTTACAAAAGACATTACTGAAAAAGGAATTTACGCAGGTAATCCTGCAAAGAAAATAAGAACATTATAATGGATAAAATCCCATTCGTAGATTTAGGCGCACAGTACAGAAGCATTAAATCTGATATTGATATAGCTATTGCAGCTGTAATTGAACAAACTGCTTTTATTGGTGGTAAATATGTCAAGCAATTTGAAGCCGATTTCGCAAAAGAATTTGGTGTGAACCATGTTGTAGCTTGTGCCAATGGCACAGACTCGTTGTATATCATCATGAAGTCCTTAGGAATAGGTCCGGGTGATGAAGTAATGACAGTTGCCAATTCTTGGATATCTAGCTCGGAAACAATTGGCCAAACAGGTGCCAAACCTGTCTTTATTGACATTGAAGAGCAATTTATGTCAATGGATGCTAGCCAGCTAGAAAAGTACCTTACTCCTGAAACAAAAGCTATTATTGCGGTTCACTTACAAGGGCAGTACATTGATTTAGATGCCATTCAAGCGTTTTGCGAGCAGCACAACATTTACCTTATAGAAGATTGCGCTCAGGCACATTTATCTAGTTACAATGGTAAAATCGCCGGTACAAATGGCATTGCGGGTTCTTTTAGTTTTTACCCAGGTAAAAATTTAGGAGCATATGGCGATGCAGGTTGCATCATCACAAATGACGCCGAATTGGCCGAGAAATGTCGCATGTATGCTAATCATGGCGCTTTGGTGAAACACCAGCATCAGATAGAAGGGATCAATAGCCGCATGGATGGTTTGCAAGCTGCTATTTTAGGCGTAAAACTACCACATCTCAAAATCTGGACGGCGCAACGCAGAAAAAATGCGGCATTATACAATGAAGCCTTGAATGGCATTACACAAGTAATTACACCAACAGAGCGACCTAACACTCAGCACAGCTTTCATTTGTATGTCATTCGTTGCGAAGACCGAGACGCGCTAAAAGAATACCTACAAGAAAACGGTATAGAAACGGCCATTCATTACCCAACACCGTTGCCTCTATTACCAGCATACCAAAAGCAGGGCTATGACGCAACAGCCTACCCAGTTTCAGAAAAAGTAAGTAAAGAGATTCTTTCCTTGCCTATGTACCCTGAACTGAGCCAAGCTCAAATTGAAACCATTGCACAAACAATCAAAGCATTTTATGCAAGAGCCTAAAATGCGTGTATTGGTCATTTCACCACAGCATTGGGGCACCATGCGAGTGACCAAACACCATTATGCTATTGAACTTGCTAAATTAGGGCACGAAGTTATCTTTTTGGAACCAACCGAAGCAAATTGGAACTGGACGAAGAGTTCATTTATATTACGACAATCCGATGCATCAGGAGTTCGTTTGTTAAATCAACAATTGAATATTCCATATAACCTAAAATTTCATGCAAAAGGATTATATGATTGGTTTGTCAAAATACATATTCGGAAGCTGGAAAAAATAGTGGGTCCTTTTGATTTGGTGTGGTCCTTTGACCTCACCAATGCGATGCCCTTGAAATTTTTCTCAGAATCCTCAAAGAAAATATTTTTTGCCGCAGACTGGCCCCAAGTTTCAGATGCAGTAAAAGCGGTTGAAGGAGCTAGTTTATTAGTATCCGTGGCACAAGAAATATTGAACGAATACCCTAATAATTCCCAAATGAAAAAACTACTAATTGACCATGGAGTTGCTGATATTTTCATCGAGGAAGGTAAAAAACCCTTTGTAAAAACAGATGATAAAATCAGAATTGGCATGTCGGGTAATTTTTTACGTCCAGAAATTAACAGAGCAACACTATTAGAAATAGTTTATTCGAATCCAGACTTTCTATTTGAGTTATTTGGTTCATACACATTATCAAATTTGGGATGTGAAATGGATAATAATACAAGTGAATTTTTGAATAAACTAAGTGGTACTTCAAATGTAATATTACATGGGATGCTCGAAACAAAACAATTAGCTAAGGAATTAAGAAGAATGGATGCATTTCTGATTTGTTATGATGTACAGAAGGATCAAAGTAAAGGGACAAATTATCACAAAGTGATGGAGTTCTTATGTTATGGAAAAATTATTATTTCAAATCAAGTAAGTGCATATAAAAATAACCCACTCGTAATTCAAACAAAAAATGAGTTCGGAGTTGTGGATGTTCTAACTAATTTTCAGGCAAACAAAAATCTAATTTTAGAAAACAAAAGAAAGCCAACTAAAATTTATTCATATTCGACTTGGCTTAAAAAAATACTTTTTCAGATAAGATGAAAAAAGCAATTTTCCTCACAAATAAAGAATCTCTCTTTGCTGAAATTACCGGAGGAGTTCAGTTGTGTTCACAAGAATTTCATGGATTAATAGGCAAAATTGAAGAGCTTGATGTATCTGATTATTATGTGAAATTTACAAGGAATATATTAGACAGGATCATCATTAAATTTGGGTTTGAGAATTATAATATGTATGACATCAGAAAAGATACAGCGGCTCTTTTGAAATATATTAATGATTCTAAAATTGAAGTGGTTTTTATTAATATGGCTTCGCTAATTGGATACGCTGAGGTGATTAAACAAAAATTTGGTGCAAATGTCAAAGTTGTACTGTTGTCACATGGAAACCATTCTGGGGATTTTCTTCATCTTATTTCAAAGCCGATTGACAAGCCAAATAAATTAAAGTCTTTTTTTAGAAAAGTTAGATTGGGTTTGTTGATTTCTAAGGAATCGTTATTTCGTGTTAGATATCTTGATTCCGTAATCACTTTGTCTGAAACAGAAAAACAAATTGAGAATTGGTTCGGATCAAAAAAAACAATATTTCTCCCAAGAAAACTAGAACCAAAATATATAAATCACAAACCAATAAAAGGGAGAATTGGATTTGTTGGAAGGCTCGATCACCCACCTAACTTACAAGGAATACAAATAGTTTTAGAGGCACTTAAAACTCTTGGGACGGAAGAAACAGAGTTTAGACTTGTTGGAGCTCCGCTAAGCTACGGAGCTTTAATTAAAGATAATTTCCCGTTTGTTAAATACCTTGGTGAGCTTTCAGACAATGAACTAGAGGATGAAGTATCCACCTGGACAATTTTTATCAATCCTGTTTGGTGGTATTCTACTGGTGCCTCCACTAAACTTGCGAAGGCTATTAGTTGGGGCATTCCAATAATTACTACCACAGCAGGTATGCGAGGTTACTTTTGGAAAGAAGGTGAATTAATTATAGCTGATACACCGGAAGAAATGGCCAAACGATTAATTTATATTAGTCAAGATCTTGACCAGGTGGTGAAATGCGAGCAAAACACCAAGAAGGTTGCCCAGAGCGGTTTGACAATTTCTGAGTTAACTGACTTGATTAGATCATCCTACTAAGCAATGAAAAAAATATTTATTGTTTCACCACATTTCCCTCCTTCTTCCTTACCTCCTGCACAGAGGACAAGATTAATCGTTAAACATCTAGATAAGTTTAACTGGTATCCTTATATATTTACGGTAAGTCAAGAAAAGAGAGAGGAGCTGTCCGATGAATGGATGGTAACATTACTTGGTGAAAATTTCACAAGTATTGAAGTGGGTTGTTTTCATCCGAGAATAACTAGAAAATTTGGTATTGGGGATTTAGGACTAAGAATGATATTATTCTTGATATTTCCATTAATCAGAAAAATTAAGAAACAAGAACCAAATTTGATATATTATCCAGTTCCACCGTGGTATATTTTGTTAATTGCCCCGATTGTAAAAAAAATGACAGGTGTCAACTATGTAATTGATTTTATTGATCCATGGGTGCATAAAAGCGAAACAAAAGGTTTAAAATACCGATTAAGCCAGGCAATTGCGAGGTTTTTTGAAGGATATGTAACCAAGCATAGCTCAGGAATTGTAGCTGTCTCACAAGGCATTATTGACGACATAAAAAAAAGGCATCCTTATATTGATGCTATTCCAACCCTGACATTGCCTTACGGGGTTGAGGTTTCAGATTTCTCAAGTATAAAATTACTAGACATACCAGATCAGAATATCATCACTGGAAGATATATTGGTGCAATTTCCGAACCAATGAAACCAATTGCAAGAACTTTCATTCAAGCAATAAAGGATTCATCAATAGAAATACAAATTGAATTTATAGGTACCAGTTATGCAAGTGACGAATTGGCGACACCAACATTAAATGAGTACATCACAAACGATGTTTCAAATCGGATAAAAGAATATCCAAATAGAAAAACATACAGAGAAGCACTTGAACTCACAATGAATAGTGAGTTTTTAATTTTAATTGGAGATACAACAAAATACTATGCTGCTTCAAAATTGATGGGTTTAGTTGCCTCTAAAAAACCATTTTTAGCGATTGTCCATGAGGAGTCATTTCCAGGTGTATTTTTAAAGGAGAACCACCATCCTTATCTTGTAACATATAATGATGATATCAATTTTGATAGATTGGAGCAGGAAATAATTACAACTCTAAAGAATTTGATTCATACATATAAACAATTTAATCCACAGAATACATTGTCTTCCGAATTTCAAAAATTTTCAGCATCTGGCATGACTGAAAAATTAATAACTTTTCTAAATAATCTTTAATGAAAATTAACTTTATAGATCAAATAAAAGGTCGCAAAGTATTAGTTACTGGAGGCTTAGGCTTTATTGGACACAATTTAGTAAAAGCACTCGTTTTGGATTTCCAATGCGATGTAATTGTAGTTGACAATTGTGTTAACAGTAATGAAAGTGTGCTTTCTCAAATTCATGGTAGATATCAATTTGAAAAAATAAGCGTATTAGATACTGAAAAATTATTTCCTTTATTTGATGGAGTAGATTACATATTTCATTTAGCATGTATCCAAATTGCCGCATCAAGTAAGTCTCCTGTTTTAGATATGCAAGTCAATGCACAGAGCACATTGCAAATGTTGGAATTCATCAAAACAAATGAATTGCCCGATTTAAAAAGATTTGTTTATACCTCTTCTTGCTCTGTTTTTGGAAGCTCTGTAAAGTTACCGGCAACAGAAGATGACCCAACGAAAGTATTGAGCAACTATGCAGCCTCAAAGTTATTGGGAGAAAATTATACAATGGTATATGGGCGCTCTTATAACATTCCAATTTCGGTAGTAAGATACTCTAATGTTTATGGTTTTGGACAATCGCCAAGAAATCCATATTGTGGCGTACTTGGTAAATTCGTTCACAACGCCCTGACAGCAGAAAAGCTATCCATTTTTGGTGATGGTGAACAAACAAGAGATTATACATTCATTACTGATGCCATACAGGCAACAATACTTTCTGCAGTTCACCCTATGGCACTTGGTGAAGTATTTAATATTGGAACTTGTGTTGAAACATCGGTAAATAAATTAGTAGAAATCATTGGTGCCCAGATTCCAGACTGTACAGTAGAAAATGTTCCAGAACGCGACATTGACAATATAAGGAGAAGAATGATTGGGATTGAGAAAATCCATGAACGTTTGTCTTGGTCACCAAAGATTGGAATGAAAGAGGGTATAGCGTTGACATTAGAATGGTATAAAAAAACGCTTTGAAAAAACTTGCGATCATAACATCCCACCCCATTCAATACAATGCGCCACTTTTTGCATTATTGGCAATGGAAAATCAAATTGATTTGAAGGTGTATTACACCTGGGGAGTTGATTCGAATAAAGAAAAATACGACCGAGATTTTCAACAAAACATCAAATGGGACATCCCTCTTCTAGAGGGCTATCATTATCAGTTTTTAAATAACATTTCCAAAGACCCTGGCTCTCATCATTTTAAAGGGATAATAAATCCAGATTTGAATCAAGAAATTGAAAAATGGGGTGCTGATATTGTATGGGTTTGGGGCTGGGCTTTTGATAGCCACTTAAAAGCACTTCGTTATTTCAAAGGAACAAAAGAAGTATGGTTCAGAGGCGACTCTACCTTACTTGACGAACCGTTAGGTTTTAGTGTAAAAAAAATCTTAAGAAGAGTATTCTTAACATGGGTATATCGCCATGTGGATAAAGCCTTTTATGTAGGCACTCACAACAAAGCATACTTCTTAAAGCATGGCTTAAAAGAAAAACAGCTGGTATATGCACCGCACGCTATTGATAATGATCGATTTGCTGACCCTACAGGTGAATATGCCAATCATGCAAAAAATTGGCGCAAAGAGTTAAGTATTACTGATGACCAACAAGTAATATTATTTGCTGGTAAGTTTGAAACAAAGAAAAATCCGTTTTTTTTAATCAATTTAGCAAAAGAACTTCCTTCAAATGAATATAAAATTGTTTTTGTAGGATCCGGACCTCTTGAAAGAGATCTAAAAAAACAAGCTACCGAAAATTGTATTTTTTTGGGGTTTCAGAATCAAAAAATGATGCCGATTGTATACCGTTTAGCCGATATTTTTGTCTTACCATCTGTAGGGCCTGGAGAAACCTGGGGTTTAGCGATCAATGAGGCTATGGCTTGTGGAATTCCGGTTATTGCTTCTGATAAATGTGGGGGGGCTATAGACTTAATAAAGTCTTGTAGTGGTATAATTATAAAAGATGGTTTGAAACATGCTGACATAAACCAGTTGTTAGTTAATTTTATTTCTACAGGATTAGATAAAGCAGATAACATTGGTAGTCATACCTATCAGAAAACTATTAATTCAATTTTAGAGAACCTTCAATGAAAAGTGTTGTTAGTTTTCTTCTTGGATTTTTCTCAGGTCTGTTAATCTTTAACGAATTATATTCTGCAATTTCAATTGGGATTTTTGTGTTATTGTTATATCGAATATTTTCGGAATCTAACAATCAATTTGTTTTTAGGGAGTGGGCTTTATTGTTGTATTGTTTAAATTACCTTAGTGCACCCGCAATAACATATATTCAGCCAGAAGAGTTAGTTACTTATGGAATGAAGATACCGAGAGACGAATACTTTATCTTAGCTTTACCTGGGTTTATTTGTTTTACAATAGGTATGTATGTAATACCCTCACCGATTTTTAAAATAAATTATAAGCAAATCAATAAAAGTACAGTTGTAAATAAAGATTTTCTTAAAAAAGTTGCTATTTACGGCTTATTACTACGGCTCTTCAGTTCGGTTTTCCCTGGGGAGCTTGGTTTTATTTTTTACCTTTTATCAATGGTTCGTTTCGTTGCGGCTTTTGCACTTTTGTCAATATCTAGCAGGTTATGGTATTATTCTGCTATTGTTTTATTAATGGAATTAGCATTTGCATTTGTTGCAGGGATGTTCCATGATGCAATCATGTGGGTAATTTTCTTTTCGTTGTTTTACATCTATGCTATTAAACCATCCTTACAACTGAAACTGATTGGAACAGGAATTATATTAGTACTTATTTTAATTATTCAAGCAGTAAAATCTAGCTATCGAGAAATTGCATGGCAGGATGAATCAAAACGAAATTTACTAACTGCAGGAACAATTGCTTCAGAAAAGGCAAGTACGGATGTTCTTTTAGGGGACGAAAACTTATTTTCCACCTTGAATAGAGGTAATCAGGCATGGATATTTGCAAGCACGGTGGACAATATGGACCGCACAAAGGATTTTCAAGGGCTCACAAATGTCAATAGGTATCTTGAAGCAGCGATTTTACCAAGATTCTTAGCTCCAAATAAATTGAAATCAGGGGACAAGGAAATTTTTAATGAGTTCTCAGGACATACGTTAAATGAAGGGACTTCAATGGGCCTCGGGATTTTTGCCGATGGTTATATTGCCTATGGTGCATGGGGTGTTTATATTTTTGGTTTTACGTTGGGTTTAATTTTTGCGCTTACGTTTAAGTTGGTAGAGCGTTGGTCTAAAATTTCGCCTTTTTATGTTCTACTTCTTCTACCCTTATTGAATTATGCAGTGCGGCCGGACTGTGAGCTACAAACCACAATCAATCACTTATTTAAGGGGATATTACTTTATGGATTTTTGGTTTACCTAACTCGTAAACGCTTTACCTTAGATTCGCAAGAAAACAAACGCAAATTACTTCACTTAAATTTGATGAATAATCGTGGATAAAATTGGATATAAAGCCGTTCAGCTTCTTGTTGGAATTGGACTTGCTATATTGATGGTAATCCAGTTATTTGATAGCAATGCTTCCTTTGAAAATCTTGCTTTAGGTACACAAACAAGTACCTATCAGGCAAAAAATGCAGAAGGTAATTTAGTTCATTTTTTACATTTGGATTCTTCAGAAATAGTATCGCTTGAACAAACTTTATTTCAAGAGAAAGACTCGATTACTTTAATTTTAGGGAATTCACAAACGCATAGTATCAATCAGTTTCAGAGTGGGGAAGTCAACTACGTAGAATTACTGCAAAATAAGTTAGGGAAATCAAATTCACTTTATTGTCTTTCATTTCCGAATGCCAATTTACTTGAGTTTTACGCAACATTTGATTTTGTAGCGTCAAAGGCCAAAATCAAAAGATTGGTTTTGCCAGTTTTCATGGATGACCTCAGAGAGGAAGGTATAAGAGAAGCATTCTTTTCTCAACTTTATATTACACGTCATAAATCTATTTCTGGTGATAATAGCGCCAAATTGATCAATCAAATATTTTCTGAAAAGGATGAAAACGCAAACTTGGTAAAGAAGGAACAGCAAACCACCCAAGAACGAACAGAAAATTGGTTAAATGAGGAATTGAATACGCATACTTCTTTTTGGCAAAAAAGAGAAAACATTAGAGGAAATTTGTTTAACTGGCTATATATGCTGCGCAATACAGCGTTTGGTATCCGGCCAGGTTCGGTAAGAAAAATGATTCCGAGTGCTTATAAGCAAAATTTACAGGCCTTGAGTGATTTAATTCAGAGGTGCCACGAGGCTAATATTGAAGTTATTTTGTATGTGCCACCTATCCGATCAGATGTACCCATGCCATATGATATCAATGAATACAAGCAGTTTTTGATTGACTTAGATCAAATGCGGAGAAAGCACCAACTACCCTTAATTCCCAATTATACAAAAATCATCCCTGGTAAATATTGGGGTTACAAAGAAGCAACCAATTTCATTGACAACAAAGAAATTGACTTCATGCATTTTCAGTTCGCAGGACACCGCATACTTGCAGACTCTTTGTTGGGCTTAATCAATAAATAAAATGGTCTTTAATTCAGTTACATTTCTCATATTTCTCTTTATTGTTGTAACTGCGTATTGGTTTTTAAAACCTGCAGTCAAAATGTGGATGTTACTTATAGCGAGTTGTGTTTTTTATGGTTTTTGGCGTTGGGAATTTCTTGGTGTGATGTTTATTTCAGCACTCACAGACTATTTTACAGCGATAGAAATTGGCAAGACTCCATTAGAGAATAAGAAAAAACGGAGGTTTCTTCTTGGTCTAACATTATTAGTAAATCTGGGATTGTTGTTTTACTTCAAGTACTTGTATTTTCTTACAGAAAACATTAATCTCTCCATGGATTGGTTAAACATTGATTACCAATTACCACTTTATAAAATCATACTCCCATTTGGTATAAGTTTTTACACTTTTGAAACAATCAGTTATACCGTAGATGTTTACCGAGGATTGATCAAGCCTGAAAAGAAGTTTATTCATTATGCACTATTTGTCACATTCTTTCCAAAACTTGTAGCTGGTCCAATTCAAAGAGCCTCTGAATTAATTGAACAGCTAAAAAACAAGCCAAATTTCAGTTGGGGATTCATAGTTTATGGTTTTGAGCGTATTTTACTTGGCTTATTTTTGAAGGTTGTACTTGCAGACAACATTGCGCCATTTGTAGATGAAGGTTTTGCATTACCAACAAATTCATTAAGTGCGATTGACGTTTGGACCCTTGGGTTTTTGTTTGGTTTTCAGATCTATTTTGATTTTTCAGCGTACTCTCACATCGCACTGGGTGCCGCACAAATGATGGGTATCAAGATTCCTGAAAACTTCAATTACCCTTATATCGCATCATCGTTTAAAGATTTTTGGAAGCGTTGGCATATTTCCTTGTCTTCTTGGATTCGAGATTACTTGTACTTACCATTATCCGGAATTAAAGTGGCCAAAACCACTGGTGAAGGCGGTATCGGTGAAGGCTTAGAGACAACCCAAAAAGAAAACCGAACTAGAGCTTTATTTTTAACATGGGCAATCATGGGGTTTTGGCATGGTGCCAATTGGACATTTGTCCTATGGGGCATCATGCATGCCAGTCTGATTTTCATCGAGCGAAAACTAAAGCCCGTTCGGACCAAAATAAAGTGGCTAGGTTTGCCTTTAATTGGTTGGGGAATTACCACTCTTCTCGTCATGCTAAGTTGGATTCCATTCCGCGCCGAAAACCTAGAAGTTACATTCGGCATGTTTTCAAAAATCATTGAGCCTTCTGAATACCTGAAAATAGGGATGCGTGAAAATACCTATATCGTCACATTTGTAGTTACAATCCTTTTTTTAGCCACCTACTATCTGCAGGAGTATCTTGCAGAATTTTGGAAGAAAACACCAAAATTAAGTTTCGGAATAGGTGTCCTCAAACTTTCTATTGTAATTCTATTGGTTTTCACCTTTTTAAGGCCTATTAGTCAATTTATTTATTTTCAGTTTTAAGAAATGTGCGGCATAGCCGGTCAACTTTCTACCTCTAACATTCAGCCCAACAACCATGCGGTGTTGGCAGCCTTGGCGCATCGCGGGCCAGACGCGCAGGCGTTTTGGTCCTCAGATAATATTTGCCTGTGGCATGCGCGTTTGAGTATCATTGATACCGACGCGCGGGCGAATCAGCCTTACACTGACGTGACGGGTAGGTATGTGTTGGTGTTTAATGGCGAGATTTATAATTACCAGGCTTTGAAGGCAACGCTCAGTTTTGAGTGGCAAACGAGTTCGGATACCGAACTCTTAATGGAATGGTTAAAGGCCTACGGCCATAGTCGTTTGGATGAGCTTGAAGGTATGTTTGCGTTTGCGTTTTACGATACCCAGAACAATACTTGCTTGTTGGCGAGAGATCGCTTTGGTAAGAAGCCGCTTTATTTACATGAGACCAATGAGGTCTTTTCGTTTGCATCTGAGGTGAGGGTATTGCTTCAAATGCAGCCCGAAGCCGCTTACACGACGCGTCAGCAACTCAGTAATTGGTTGTATTGGCAAAGCATTCCGGGGCAAGAGAGCTTGTTGCCAGAAATTGGTCAAATAGAACCGGGTACTTACCTTGTTTGGGACAATAGCGCTCAAGAAAAAGCTTCCTTTACCAATTGGCAAGCGCCACAAATAGCTCCCAAAAACGAAAAAGAGGTTTTACCTGAATTGAAACGTTTGGTTGCTGCAGCGGTTGAGAAACGCCTGGTTGCCGACGTACCTTTTGCTACTTTCTTGTCAGGTGGGGTAGACTCCAGCATCATTACCGCCTTAGCGGCTCAACAACTAGGGGCCTCGTTAAATACCTTTACGGTTTCTTTTGATGAAGCTGCTTTCTCTGAGCATCATATTGCTGCAGAAGTTGCGAAGCGCTACGGTACGCAGCATCATGAAATTCGGCTAACGCCCCAAGATTTCTTGAAAGAAATTGAGGCGGGTTTGGCCGCTACAGACCACCCGAGTGGTGATGGCTTGAACACCTATGTTGTTTCTAAACATACCCAAGCTGCGGGTTTTAAAATGGCCCTGTCGGGTATTGGTGGTGATGAATGGTTTTTGGGTTATCATTACTTTACGGCACTAGATGCGCTGAAGAAAAAGCAAGTGCTGCGGCATCTCAGTTCCTTCACAGGTTTATTGCCTTTGCGCTACCGCAAAGCCATGGATGTATTGGCCAACTTAGATAAAGGCGCTGCCGCTTATGCGTATCAGCGTATTTTGTTTGACAGCTACACCTTGCAGAAGGCCTTTGGTTTGCCTTTGCCTACTTTACAGCCAAGCGCTGCTGTTTGGCCCGACACCATGAGTGCGCGTTCTGTTGAAGAATGGCGCTACTATACCCAACCTGTTTTGCTGCGCGATACCGACCAATACAGCATGGCGGTGGGCCTCGAGCTGCGCGCGCCTTTCATGGATCAAGATGTAGTCGATTTTGCGCTGAGTTTGCCAGATGACATCAAGCGCGGTACGCGCTCTAAATATGTGCTCATAGAAGCATTCAAAGAGTTGTTGCCTACCACCGTATACGACCGCAAAAAGCAAGGCTTTACCTTGCCGTGGGAACAATGGATGCGCCATGAACTCAAAGAATTTTGCCAAACCCGAATTGCGGCTTTTGCCCAACGCATAGATGCGCCTCAACTCAACACCGAGTGGGCGCAATTTGTGATGGGTAGGGGGCAGTGGTCTTGGTCTCGTCTTTGGAGTATTGTTGCTTTAGAGGATTATTTATTAAGAAATCAAATATTAATAAAAGAAATGTTATGAACAAATATTGTCAATACGGATGTGGATTTAGTAACCCAAATGAATTTTTAAATTTCGATGCGTCACCAACTTTGAAAATGCAAAAGATTCCCTTGATTGGTCAGTTATTAAAAGGGTTTATGTCGACAAAATTTCCACTAAATATCAAAGTTGGGGATATTGTAAAAGGTTTACCTGTTCCTAATAATAGTATGAAAGGAGTTTATTGTAGTCACGTTTTGGAACACTTAGCTTTAGAAGATTTAAGAATTGCATTAAAGAATTCATACGATATTCTTGAAAAAGATGGTGTATTTCGATGTGTATTACCAGATTTGCAATGGTGTTGCAATGAATATTTAAAACAAAAAAATCTTGGAAATATTGATGCAGCATTTTTATTTATGGACGAATACACCATGCTGGGGAAGCATCATAGACCAAAAGGAATTATGAATAGAATAAAAGCCCTATATGGAAATTCAGCACATTTATGGATGTGGGATTACGAAAGTCTAAAATTAGAATTAGAAAAGGTTGGATTTAAAAAAATTAGGAGAGCTCAATTTAATGACTCCATAGATTCACACTTTAAATTTGTAGAAGAGGAAGGTCGGTTTCATAATTGTTTGGCAATAGAGTGTCAAAAATAAAAATGAAATTACTGTTCGCGCATAGAAAACCACGCCCTTACGGGAATTTCAGTATTGAAAACTACTTTCAGACCCTAAGCCCTTTTTTAGAAAAAGAAGCAGAGCTTGAGCACTGGCAGGCGCCGCATTTTTCGAATGGCACCATTCCGCGTTACTTAAGTGTAAAAGCTTTGGAAACCAAAGTAGAAAAATGGCGCCCAAACATTACGCATGTGAGTGGCGATGTACATTTTTTAATGTGGGGTATTCCCAAAGGGAAACGTGTGCTCACCATTCACGACATCGGTTTCTTGCGCGAGGCCAAAGGGCTTAAATATCAGCTCTTGCGCTATTTTTGGCTCACGGGGCCCATCAAAAAAGCCCATGTCATTACTTGCGTGAGTACCGCAACAAAAAATGAAATCCTGCGCCATTTGCCAAAGGCAAGGCGTATTCAAGTGATACCTACGGTTGTAGATCAGCGATTTGTTAGAGCCGATAAAGCGTTCAATACCGAATGCCCTACCATTTTGCTGTTGGGTTCGGCGCCTAACAAAAACCTCAAGCGCGTGCTGAAAGCCACCCAAGGCCTGAACGTGAAGCTGAGTATTGTCGCGAAGGTTGATGCTGAAGAATTAGAATTGCTCAAAGATCAGCGCTACGAAGTCTGCGAAAGCATTCCTTTTGAAGATTTACTTGAGAAATACAAGCAAGCCGATATCGTTTCTTTGTGTTCTACCCATGAAGGCTTTGGCATGCCAATTATAGAGGCGCAAGCAACGGGTAGGGTGGTCATAACCAGCAACTGCTCTTCCATGCCAGATGTGGCTGGTAAAGGAGCCTTGTTAGTAGATCCAATTTCTGTTAAAAGTATCAAAGAGGGGATACTCCAATTGATTTCCAATGAAACTTTGAGAAACGAGCTCATTGCTGCAGGTTTTGAAAACTGTAAGCGCTTTGACCCAGCTGTGATTGCAGGGCAATACCTTAAAATTTACCAAAGCTTTTTTCCTAAGAAGAAATGACACGCATACTGATCACCATAGATTGGTTTT
>Ga0315899_10001044_pt1 | contig 32180 bp, 43 predicted proteins | sample LakEriMetagenome_2_FD_203518 | JGI IMG/M metagenome (GOLD analysis project Ga0315899, IMG submission 203518) | Freshwater fungal communities from buoy surface, Lake Erie, Ohio, United States - Buoy 4 MA112 | ecosystem: Environmental > Aquatic > Freshwater > Lake | place: USA: Lake Erie, Ohio...
TTGTTTTTGCATAATTCTTTAAATTCTAATCCATTTACAGTATATTTTTCACCGGTGTCGGTAGTAATACAATATATATACTGTTTACTACGCATACGAGAACTTTTAGAACCGCCTTTAGCGTGCCACAATTTATCTTTACCTGTAAAATTTTTAGCATATCGCTGACCTGCTTTGCGTTGGTGTTCAATAAAGGCATCGTAGTCATATTCTTTTAAACCGTGTAAATAATGTTTTCCGCCGTATGCATTATTATATGACATAGGATCTTTGACTACATTTTCGTTTACTATTTCTTTTTCTAAATTCCATAATGCATCTGCACTATCTGCTGTTGCAATAATTTCTTTAGTAAAGTTTTCTACACCATATTTTTTGATAGCATTTTTAATACCTATACCACTACCCATATAAGAATCATTTACATTTTTAGTAGCATGTCTACCAATGTAATACTTTTCATTTATTTGATTAGTGATTTTATAGATAATATAATACATGTTACCAGGCCCTGCAACTCCAATAACGAGCCTTTGTTCTAGGTCCCGGATTATCGCAGTTGTGTCTTGCACGGAAACTGCGTCGACGTGCAGGATTTGACTTTTTAATCTTCATGTTAGGGTCGCCAAAGTTTACTTTGACTGTATTTCCACTGGGATTTTTTACATACACTTTGAACTTTTTAACATCACCACGCATAGGCTTACCTAGTGGAACTTTGCGCCCTTGATATTCTGCTTCATCTAATTCTTCGTCTTCGTTATACCACATAACTCCGTATTCTTCAAAGAAGTCATCACCGTCGTATGTTTCTTCAGAGACAACTTCGTCTAAATCTGAACTAATTTCGATATCAAAATCTTTAAATCCTTGTTCGAACATGTAGTTTGCTAAACGGTTAGCGTACTCGTCTGACTCGTCCTCGCTTAGTTGACGAGGAAGTTTTATTTCATATACAGTAGCACCTTGTGCAGTTTCGTATATGTGCTGGTTTGAAAAAACACTCTCGTCTAGTGGTTTAACAGATGTTTGTTTTTCCATTACAATTCTTACAAAGTGTGTCATAGTTACCTCAATGATTTAATAAAATGCTGTTTATAGTACCGTCTGTGTACGCTACCTGTGCTCTAACCCATACATAGTTTCCTGTAAAGTTATAAAGAAAACTACCGGTACTACCTGTACCTGTGTGTTGTGTTACTGAAAGAGAAAACCAATCACTTGCAGAAGGATTGGTTGCTAATGTTGCTTGTATAATTACTGAACCAGTAAATCCTGTAAGATTGTACTGTACAGTATGAAACCCGTCTGTGCGGCTATAATAACCATCACCTTTATAGGCAATGCCAGTGATAGTCTGGTTTGAACTATCACCCGGATGTGTGTTTTGTGGTAAAATTGTTTCGCTATATGTTGACATATAATTATTTATCTATTAAACAACACATACTAACTTATCAATTCTGCGTATCGCCTGACCTAACATTAGTTCTAACAATAACATGACTTTTTCGTCCTTAACATATATGTATTGACCGTTTGTCGATATATTATTTTCTATATTATAAAGCAAAATTGAGCCTGCTCGTACCTTATCTGGATTTTTTTCTATCCATATAGACACCTCGGGTTTTATTATTTTTCTATTAAATGTAACTTTATAAAGAAATTCAGGAGGATGTTTTACAATTATAATATTTTGTTCAGTTTCTAACAGTAATTTCATAGATTTCTTAGGTTCCCAAAATTCTGTAACTGAATTTATTTTCTTGGCAATCTTGAGCAAAACTGTTTTATCATTTGAAAAGATTGATAATGTATTATACTCGCATCTTATTAAATAATTTTTTTCGTTTTTTAAAATTTTATAAATTGATGACGCATCTAATAAATCTTCTGGCAATATACGTATATCATGTTTCCATCTAGATATTATAGGATTGGAAACTAAAGAATCTAATTTTGATTTAGCATAAGACAGCTTACCGCTTCTTTGCAACTCGGTACGGAAAATACCTGCAAGTGGTGTTGTAACACACAACTTATACAAGTATTTTCCATAATGTAGTTTGTTAGTCTCAAACAGTTTCAACGGTTTTTTGTTCTTCCTTTAAGACAATCTCATTGTCTACTACGTCTATATTTATTTTGCCACCATTCTTCAATGATCCAAATAACATAAGACGTGAAAGCGGACGTTTAATATCCTTGTCAATAACACGTTGCAACGGTCTAGCACCCATCTTAGGATCAAACCCTTTGTCTACAAGATAATCCAATGCCTCGTCGGTTACTGTAATTTTGATATTTTTTTCCGTAACTTGTGCTTTAAGATCAGTAAGGAACTTGCCAACAATTTTAAGCATAACAGGTTTACCAAGTTTCGAGAAGGTGATTGCAGCATCAAGTCTATTTCTAAATTCAGGACTGAAGAATTTTTTAAGTTCTTTATCTTCATAATCCTTTTCTAGAGTATCACCAAATCCAATGCTATTCTTTTCTGCTTCTTTAGCACCAAGATTTGTTGTAAGAATTAAAATACAGTTACGTGCATCTGCTTCTTTACCGTTGGATCCTGTAATTTTGCCATTGTCCATCAATTGAAGCAACACTGCACTTACGTCAGGGTGTGCTTTTTCAATTTCATCCAACAACAATACACAGTTTGGATTTTCTTGCAGCTTAACAATCAGCTGGCCTGCGTTATCTTCAAAGCCAACATATCCCGGAGGAGCACCAATTAGTTTTGCAACACTGTGCTTTTCTTGGTATTCACTCATGTCAAATCTTACAAGCTGAACTCCAAGGTGCTTTGCAAGTTGTCGTGCAGTTTCAGTTTTACCAGTACCCGTAGGACCCATAAACACAAAACTACCAATCGGCTTGTTTTCGTCTTTTAGACCTGCTTGTGCTACTAGAATTTTATCAACAATTGTTTCCAGTGCTTTGTCTTGACCGTACACACTTCCTTTTAAGTTAGTTTCTAGGCTAGCCAAATTGTCCGTTTCACGTTCTGCAACTTGCTCTTCAGGAATTTTTACAATCTTAGCAAGTTCACGTTGAATGTTTTCTGGTTTTACAACCAAGTTTTCATGCAAGTTCAGCACTTTGAATCGCGAACATGCTACATCGATCAAATCAATAGCTTTATCAGGCAGCTTTTTATCTGCTTGATACTTTACACTTAGTTTAACCGCAGTGTCGATTGCTTCGTCTGTGATTGTTACATTATGAAAATCTTCATAATACTTTTTAATACCGTGCAAAATTTCTACAGTTGTTTCTGGTGACGGTTCGTCAACTACAACACGCTGGAATCTGCGCATTAATGCACGATCTTTTTCAAAGTACTTGCGATATTCTTCCCAAGTGGTAGATGCAACTACTTTAATGTTACCCTTTGACAATGCAGGTTTAAGCATATTAGCAAGATCGTTTGCACTGTTGTTTCCACCGGCGCCAGCACCACTAATCATGTGAGCTTCGTCGATAAACATGATAGTCTTTCCTTTGTTTTGCAGTGCGGAAAGAACAAGTTTAAAACGCTCTTCGAAGTCTCCTCGATATTTTGAACCAGCAAGCATACTTCCGATGTCAAGTGAGTACACGCTGTATTCTTTTAAAAATTCAGGAACCTGATCGTTTACAATTCTCCAAGCAAGTCCTTCTGCAATAGCAGTTTTACCAACGCCTGGATCGCCTACCATGAGTACATTTGACTTTGTACGTCTGCCCAACGCAAGAGCAACTTGTTCAATTTCGTCATGACGCCCAATTACTGGATCAATTTTTCCTTGTTTAACATCGGAATTGAGATCTGTAGTAAATGCACGTAATGCCTTGTTTGCAATACCCACGTTTTCGGGCTGTTGTTCTTCAACTTCTTGTTCTTCAAGTTCGACATTGACATAAGAAACAAACTTGTCTTTGTTAATGTTAGCTTGTTGAGTAATAAAAAATGCGTAACTTCTCTTTTCAGAAAGTATGCTAATAAACACGTCAACTGTTTCGATTGTAGTTTTTCCAGCAAACAGGCATTGTGCAAATGCTCTATTAAGCACACGTTCTACAGTAGAAGTTTTCTTTGGTTTATATTTTTGCGATGTAGTTTTAATGTCATCGCACTTGGTTTTCAAGTAAGTTTCTAAGTTTTTCTTTACATATTCAGGATCTGCGCCAAACCCGGTAATTACAGTTGAAAATTGTTCTTCACACAGCATTGCAAACAACAAGTGTTCAAGGGTAACATATTCGTGTTGCAATTTCCTTGCATCATTAACTGCTTTATCAAAAACCAGCTGTAACTCTGGACTAGGTTCTACCATTTTTTTTCCTTTTTTCTATTTTCTTTTCAGCTAATTTTAACTTTAACTTACTTACTCTATCGATAAACTGTATTCCGTGTAGATGATCGTATTCATGCAAAAATATTCTAGCATCAATATCATCGAACTTTGTATCTACATGTATAACATTTTTAAAGTCATCTGTCAATGTATCAAATTCTACAATACAACTAATAGGACGTCTAACTTTTAACATTAATCCAGGGTGGCTTAAACACCCTTCAATTCCTTCTTCAATTTCTTTGCTAATTCCTGTAACAACAGGATTTATTACTACCAACGGTGATCCGTATGTTTTGTTTAACACAGGTTTCATTACAAATATTTGTGCATTTAACCCAACTTGATTAGCAGAAATACCTATACCACCTTCTTTATTCATAACATCTATCATGTCAAGTGCAAACGGAGCAGGATGTAATGACTCATAGTCGAACTTTTTAACTTGAGTTTCAAGCATTACATTAGGTGATTTTACTAATTGCATCATTTAATTCTTTTACCTTTTCTAATATTTTTACATCATTTATTTTTGGTACGAAACCTTTAATAGTTACATATAAATTGCCTGTAGTATTACTTTTATTATCTATTAAACCGTGACCTGAAATACTCAACGTTGTTCCAGGTTGAGTTCCTTTAACTATATTAACACTTAAATTATTTCCTGTCAACGTTTTAACTTCGATTTTAGTTCCTAACATCAAGTCAAACACATTAACTTTCTGTGTAATATATAAATGTTTGCCATCTCTATCAAATGTAAGATGCTTTGATATCTTTACAATTACAATAAGGTCTCCTCTAGGAAGTTGAGATATTTTGTTATCTCCAAGACCTTTAAATCTAATACCTTCGCCGTTTTCTACCCCGGCATGAATTCTTATAGTAGCAGTTGTACTTTGTCCGTTGAACAATCCGTAGTTTAATATTAAATCTTTTCCGGTTAATACGTCTTCTAACGTAATTGTTACTGCTAATTTTATATCTTTATTTTTAGAAAATGCTCCGAAGCTGTTGAATACATCTTCGAAATTTGTAAATTTAAAGTCAAATGATGATGTTGGAGTATCGTACTGCGATCGTTTCGCAGGATCTTTTAATGTTTCATATGCTTCGTTTATTTCGGCAAATTTTACAGAATCACCACCACGGTCTGGATGATGTTCCATTGCAAGTTTACGATATGCTTTTTTTATGTCTTCTTGTGAAGATTGTCTAGTGACACCTAGAATAGAATAATAGTCCATACTTTTACTTATCGTATGGACTATTATAAGAAATTACTATTGATTATTCGTTTGAGCTGGTGCTTGTGTAAGCCTGTGCACCATAGAATGCTGCAACAATTGCTGCTACTGATACAAAGTATGTTGGAGCCATGTCACCTAGTATGCCAGGTGCTGCTTCTAAGCCTAACCAACTTGCTATAACAACTGCAAATGGATATAGTAGCATACCAAACAGTGCAAACCATGCCATGTTACGTTGTGCATCTTCTCGCTTGTCTTGATTGTCGATTTTTATCATCTTTTCTTGTGCTGCGATTTCTTGATCTGTAACCACACCATCGCCGTCTACATCAAATGATTCGTACTTTGATCCTGACTCTAATGTCTTTGGTCTTCTTGCCATTTGTTATCTCCCTCAAGTTTGGCTATACGAGCTTCTAACTCGTCAATTTTTTTTGTTACGTGTGGATATTTTGTACGCCATGCATCAGTTGGTTGTTCAAACCAAGATAGCCCCCAACGGTGTACAAGATAATCAAGGATTTGGTCTAGTTTTGCATAAGCCCAAAGCCCTGCACGAGTGTCTTTAAAATATGCTAGAAATGCAGCACCAACTAATGATCCTAGTATTGCTGTATATATCCAGAGTGTATCTCCAAATATTCTATCTATCATTTCTAGCATATTTTGACTCCCTATAACAAGTAGTAAATTATTTAGTTAAACAACCCTAATACTCCTCTAGGAGGTTCTGGTTGTTTAACTGTAGTTTCTTGTGCATTTTCTAGTGCAACTTCAGCTTGCTTGTAGTAATTTTCGTATGCAATGATAATAGCTTGTTGCTGTTGCACCAATGCTCTTATATCACTGAAGTTTAGTCCTAGATTTTCATAACCTTCGCCGGTTAATACAAACATAGCAAGTGGTTTGCCGCCTGCGGTTAGTTCTGCTAGTTTAGCATCAAGGTTATCTTTGTTGATAATAACCCAATTTACCTGGCGCAGACGCAGCTCATCCACAGGTGGTAATGTTAGTTCGGGCTTGTCAATTGGCTTTGCACTAACTTCAATTACCTGGGGCTGTGGGCTGCACGCCATTAGAGCTGCTACCAGGCCAAAGCCAAGGACACTCTTTGTTAAAACTTTCGCCATCTTTTGCATTTATTTCGCTTTCTGTTAACGGTGATCCAGATAGGATCTCAAAACATCTACCTGCGTTTACGGTGCCTCGGTTGACTGCACGTTCAATTGATGTTGGTTTTTCGGCTGCTAATAAACTTAGATCAATGTCTGCAAGTTTATTAGCTAGCCTGCTGTTTTCTCTGCGTATATCCGCATATTCTTTGTTTATACGATTAAGTTCAGTTTGTTGAGAAGCAAAGTCTGCTTGCATTTGATCAATAGCTGCTTCATTTAACGCAACTGCGGTTTCTAATTTAGCATTATTTTCTTGTAATATAGCCATGCGCTCTTGAGTATCGTTATAATACCAATAGCCAATTCCACCCATGACTACAATTACCACTGCAAGCATCCCTGCTAGTTTCATTTGTCGCTTGCTCCAAAGAAGAAGTTAATAATAGTCGACACCGCTGTACCTAATAAGAATCCTAGGATAATATTAGCAAAGTTTACACCATCTGGCGGCAGTGGAAAGAAAGTTACGCAGAAGAAGTATACTACACTTACTACTGCCCAAAACCAAGCAAACCAATACGTAAAGTGGACTGCTAGTTTATCACCACGTCTAACCAATTCTTCGTGTACATCTCGTAAACTGTTGTCTATTGTGTTCATGTTATCATCTGTCATTATTAATCATCCAATAATTTAGCTAATGTCATTGGGCCAGCAATACCATCTGCTGTTAACCCGTTTTTAGCTTGCCATGCTTTAAGTGCTTTTTCGGTACCAGGACCAAATGCGCCATCAGCAGCAATACCAAGTGCAGCTTGCATCATTTTAACGCCGTCGCCCTTGGAACCTTTGCGTAATGTACCAATTTCGTTTACATTTACGTCATCGTTATCATCGTTGTCTTCGACAACTTTAAGTGTTACTGGATTACCTAGTACAGACATTGCTTTGCTGTAACGTGCTTGGCGATCAGCAAGACCAATGTTTCCGCCATTGATGATTTTAGTCATTTTAGTAACATCATCAGTATCAGCAATCGAGTTTAGTTTTTTATTGTTCCAGAACCACGCTGCTGATTCAATAGCACCTTTTTCTGTTGCTACATATACTGCTGCCTGTTCTGCTGTCATGTTAACACTTTTACCAAAGTTGGTGTAGTTCTCACGACCAGTAAGTTGCTTTAGACCACGACCACGGAATAACCAACCATCACCAGCTTTGGTGTTGCCCATTTTAGAACTACGGAATTCGTCTTGGTATACATAGTTTGCAATCTTTTCTGGATTGCGAGCATACTCAGCAGCATTACGCTTTGGCGCTGGACCAAAGTAACGACCAAATACAGCAAGCAATGACTTCTCACTATAGTTCAAGTTTTCTTCTAGTGAGTTAAAGTTGTTTGATTCGTGAGCACACTGACTGACGAAGTGTGCTACACGTCTTGGTGTAGTAATACCATACTTTGGTAATATTTCTCAGATTGCTTCATACCAAAATTCTACTCTTTTATTTCCCGGAATTAATTCCGCTAAATGTTCTTTCTTGAAATCAAAATCAAATTTCATTATATTATATCCTTTATTTTTGAATTGCATTTTTCGCACCTACAATGATCGCATATTTTCATTGAACTGGGCGGTTTGTCGTAATTTTGTAAATCTTCGTATTCAGGACGACCACAGTGTGAGGGTCGTCCACAGTTTTGACAATATTGTATGTTAGATTCTCTCAACAACAAGCATATGTCCTTTATTTTCTAACGTTAGAGTTCTATTACCAAATTTGGTAATATTATAATCTCCAATATACTTAGTTAAAAAAAGAATTTCGGCATAGTCATTCATATTGATTTTATCTTTGATGCTTTCTAGAACTTGTGTAGAAGTACCAAAGTTTTTTATTTTAAATTCAACTGGGTCTGCGTATGCTTTTTTAATTATTAAATCTTCTTCTGCTGTAAGATTGATTTCTTCTAAATAACTTTTATTAAAAAAGTTTTTAAAATTGTTCATATTTGACTCGTTTACTAAAATATCATATGTATCTGTATCTAAAGGAATAGTTTCAGACAATGAGTTCAATGACAATGGAATGCTTTGAAAGCCTTTGTAATATCTAAATCTAAAATCGTTTATGCCTGTTAAATTGCTAACACCATCTATTAATTCGACGATCTGAGATGGAACATCTTCGTTTCTTTCCATCTCAACAAATACTTTAAAAGATCCGTCGCTTTGTTCGCTGCTAGTAGCATCAGCATCTAGTACAAAACTATAACCCTTTTCTATAAAATCTACTAGATCCTTGGCAGGGTCGTGTTCGTTAACTGTAAAACATAGTGTAACAATTTCAGCATCGCTGCCCATCTTACTTTTATAAGAGTCAATTTCGATAATTTTGTATACTAGATCACGAAGGTCGTTTTCTCTTAGTCCCATTATACTTCAACGCCTCCTTCTACTGGAGGTTGAACAGCTTGTTCTACAGGTGCTGTTCCTTGTTCAATTTCTTTAACATCTAAGTTGTCTAATTCTGCACTGTATAAATCTGCTAATAGTTTTTTAGGCATACGTACTTCTACTATCCATATTGGATGTCTGTCTAGTTTGCCTTTTTTAGTTCCTGGACGGTAGTCCTCTTGGTCTAAAACTTGTCTTGGTTTCAAAAAGTGTCCTTTGGTATAGCTTATTTTGCAATCATAATCCAACAATCGTTTGCCGCCCATTGGATCTGGCATGTTTTCGTATGGCCAAAAGAACTTAGCACTTACCCAATGTCTTTCGATAATTGGACCTTCTGCAAGTTCACCAGTTTCCCAGTTTTTATAAACATATATGTCGAGTTCATCCAGTACTCTTTCAAAGTCTTTTAATACATTAAATGCTGTATTACTTTCATACATGTTTTCGATGTTTCTTATTACATCTAAAGAATCAAGAATATTAGTCATGTTTGCATACCCTGCGTTTTATTACAGTTATTTATCTAAATTTATACTTGTAGTTTTATTCTTGTCTCAAAGGTTAAATACAATTGCAGGGAAGGACTTTCCTGCAAAGGAAATCACCCTTCTTCTATACATATTAAAGGGAGAACTTAATGGGTAGAGCTAGAGCTGCCAAAAGGCAACAAGCAAATGACTATAATACAACTAACGTTGTAAAAATCAATACATTCCTTCCAAAAAAAAGCAAAACAGTTAATATATTTCCGCGAAATAAAAGTCAAGAAACTTACGTGTTAAAATTGCTAGACGAGAAAAGAGACATAGTCTTCGGGATAGGTCCAGCAGGAACCGGCAAAACTATGTTAGCATGTCAGGTGGCCGTAAAACACTTTTTAGAAGGTCGTGTAGATAGAATAGTTGTTACAAGACCAGCAGTAAGTGCAGACGAAGATTTAGGCTTTTTACCAGGCACACTAGAAGAAAAAATGGCTCCGTGGACTAGACCAATATTTGATGTTCTACGTGAATATTTTTATGCCAACGAAATCGAAGGCATGATCAAAGAAGGTGTAATCGAAATATCTCCTTTAGCATATATGAGAGGAAGAACATTTAAAGACTCCTTCATAATTGCAGACGAAATGCAAAATGCTACACCTAATCAAATGAAAATGTTACTAACACGCATTGGTACAGGATCTAAGATGGTTGTAACAGGCGATCTAGCACAAGCAGACAGGTTAAAAGACAACGGCTTGATTGAATTTGTGAATCAATTAAACACCTTTGATAGCAAGCATATCGAAGCAGTGTATTTTAACCATAAAGATATTGAAAGGCATGACGCAGTAAAAGAAGTTCTCCAAGTGTACGGCGATGCTTAATAGTATCTAGCACGACCACTACCTGATGGAGGAGATAGAGGATTTTTATGAGAGTTCTTTATCTCCTCCAACAGCCACTCTCCTTCAGTATAAAGTACTACATCTGTAGCAGGTCCTTCTCCGGCAGGTCCCCAGTATAATCTTTTTAATTTGATGTACTTACGCCACCATACCCATTTACCACTAGTTGTAAGAATCGGCAGCCAGGCAAACTTTTCTTTTATGCGTATGTCTGGAATTCTTATTCCTCCGGTGTATCCTGCACCCATCATACTGCCATTGGAGCCTTGATACTTTCCATAGGATTATAATTAATCAGTTTAAACTCTTCTGGTTTTTTACTAATAAGATCATTTAATGTTTCAAAAACAGGCATTAACAAACAAGGACCTTCTACGGGTTTGCGTGTAATTTGTTCTTGAACCTGTTCCATATGATTTTGATAAATGTGGCAGTCGCCGCCAGTCCAAACAAAGTCACCAACTTTGAGTTCTAACAGTTGTGCAAACATGTGTGTGAGCAAACTGTAGCTAGCAATGTTGAATGGCACTCCTAGGAACATGTCGGCACTGCGCTGATACAGTTGACAACTCAACTCACCGTCTTGTACATGAAATTGAAACAAAGTGTGACAGGGCGGCAATGCCATAACAGGAATTCGATCAGCGTTCCACGCACTGACAATGTGCCTTCTACTGTCGGGATCGAATTTAAGTCCTTCTAAAACCTGTGCAATCTGATCAACGTAACCCAATTGTGCATCCCAAGTACGCCACTGATGTCCGTAAACAGGTCCTAGCTCTTTTACCGTATCAGTATTTTTATATCCGAGATCACGTGCTTGTTTGTCTGCATTGGCAGTCCATATAGTGGTCTTGTCTACTAGTTCTTCACGTGGCTTACCGTAGTGTATTTCTGCAAGTCTGCGTTCATCTGAGCTGCCTTCTAAGAACCACAGCAATTCACTTACAACCGATTTCCAAGCAAGTTTTTTTGTTGTAACTGCTGGAAAATTTTCGCGAAGATTAAAACGCATTTGATAACCGAATACACCACGGGTACCTACACCAGTTCTATCTTTACGATCTTTGCCATTTTCTAGTATGTATTTTAATGCGTCATGATATTGTTTCATTTTTTAATCCAGTGTTCGATATATAATTCACCGTTGTCAACAGTGTCCAATGCAAATTGTTCAAGAATAGATTCAACAGGCAAGAACGTATCACACTCATATACACCTTCGATACGACTTAGATGTATACTGTCAATGTATGGTAACAAATGCTTTATAAGTTGTGCGCCGCCGATGATCCAAATGTCGCCAGCAGATTTTAACTTTGGTAATGTAAATCTTGTCAGTTGACTCATACTAACAGTTGTGTCAGCACCTTCTACTTTGGTAGACGAAACAACTATGTTTTCTCGTTTGGGTAACGGTTTCATAGGCAAACTTTCCCAAGTTTTCCTGCCCATTACTACAGTGCAATTTACGGTATTTTCTTTGAACCATTTAAGGTCAGCAGGATTGTGAGGCCAAGGCAGGACACCGTTTTTACCGATGCCCCAATCCTGGTCACAAGCTAGTATTGCTCGAATCATTATAATCCTTTGAGTGCCCGAAGTATGTTTCTATTTTCTGTTTCTACTTCATCTTTAGAATCTCGGTAAGTATCACGCAACACAATTGTAATTAAAGGCAGAAAAATAAACAAACCTGCTCCTACTAACACTCCTGCTTGTGGATCATAACCTAACCACAGACTAACAACAGCACCAATGCCCACAGACCCTAGTATGTAAGCTACTATACCTAAACCTTTGCTAATCTTAAATAAAAATCGTTTCCAAACTCTACTCATATTAATCTCCTTTTCCTGGATTCTCTGAAAAATACTTTATCTTACCCTCAACTCCATGCCACTCTTTTGCATCTGCAGGAGTATCTTCTGGACGCATTTGAGTAATATTAGGCCATAGCTCAGCATACTTTTGATTAAAATCTATCCACTGTGCAGCACCATCTGCGGTGTCTGGTAAAATAGCATCAGCAGGACATTCTGGTTCACATACTCCGCAATCGATGCATTCTGCTGGATTAATTACCAGCATGTTTTCGCCTTCGTAGAAACAGTCGACTGGACAAACTTCTACGCAATCCATATGTTTGCATTTAATACAAGCATCATTTACAATATACGTCATTTTACCTCTTTAATCTTGCAAGTTGTATCAATGTTGCTGATAGATTTATTTCAGGGTCAACTACTGACGTGTGATCTACTAATCCTTGCTTAATAATTAGTATTGCATCGTCTTGAGCTGCATCCGATCCGAACAAGTTAACGTTGTCATAAAGCCAACGATAAACATCTTCCATTTCTTCAGCCCGAACTGTTCCACAAAGTAGTTTACGTGCATCAACAATTTTGCCTTCTTTAAACAGTTCAACCATTTGTATCTTCCAATCAGCACCGCCGGAGTCGCCCTGACTTGCTGAAACCAACGTGCCGTCTGTGCTGTTTTGTTGCACCATGTTGATGCATTTACGCAAGTCAGGGTAGGTTACTTTTACATATGTATCAAGTACATCTAAGTCAAATGCAACACCTTCAGTAATAAGAATTTCTGCAACTCGTGCAGTAAACTCAACTTGATCAGTTTTTGCAATATGAAAACTCTGACAACGACTGTGGATTGCTGGAATTACTTTGTTAGGATAGTTACAGGTTAGAATAAATCTTACTGTAGTATGGTATTCTTCCATGATACCACGCAACGCAGCCTGTGCGTTAATTGACAAATAGTCTGCTTCGTCCAGTAGAATTACTTTAAAGTCGCCAAATGGAATCATTTGAGAAAAACTAGTAATTCTATTACGCATTTCGTCTACACCAGTTTGACGACTGCCGTTTACTTCTAGTATATCTAACGGGTTAACTTTTAATTCGTTGAGTAGCAGTTTTGCTAGCGTAGTTTTACCGATGCCTGCATTACCACTAAACAGCAAATGCGGAATACTTCCTTCTTTGATCCACTGCATTACCTGCGATCGTTGTGTTTCATCTCGAAACACATAACCGTCAACTGTTTTTGGACGGTATTTTTCTACCCAAAGTTCTTTCATTGTTCTAGCCTTTTTATTTTATTTTCAAGGTCTTCGATATAATCTGCAATCTTCCAATCGATTGAGTCCATACATTTAAATTTATATTCTTCGCCTGCTCGATTACGCAGAAATCGAACCATTGGGCTAGGATCTAGCATGGGCGTGAGTTCAGCATACACCTTGTCTACGACATCGTGTTCGTTTTCTTCTTCTTCAAACCCGTGTGTGTTAATTGTAGTTGTCATAGTTAATCCCAAAGGTTTTGATAGTATTTTCCAAACAGTCTAAATCCGTTTTGAATTCTTTTGCCATATTCTTTACGTGCATCCCAATCAGTTTCCGCAGTATGTTTCGGTCCTTGGACCATAAGATAGTTTCCATCTTCTTGTTTTACACTTTGGTAGTCGTATGCACCTGTGGTAAACTGATCTTCCCAGTCTTCGTTAACACCGCCCTCGAGGCTTTCAAACGCAAAGATCATTTCATCCATAACCCAATTCCAACGCTTGAAGTGATTGTCGTCGGTGTGTCCAGTGTCTTTTTGCTCTTGAGTAAGTTCGGGTGCAGCAGTACTACGCAGTTCTTCCGGAACGTCTTCGTCGTCTACCCAAGGAGCACCGTGTGTTTTTTCTTTGAGTTGTTTGAGCATCGGGCGCACAATGTAGCCTAGCGTGGTTTCCATGTTCCATGTATCCCACTTGTCGATGTGTACCGAAATCTTACGCTTCTTTTTACTATCGATCCACTTGAGCAAACGATAGATCCAAGTTTCAGGACGATTTTCGCCCCAGCTACTAATATCGCCTACCTCGGGTTCGGGCTCGATGCTGCCATGAGCAAGCCATTCGCCAAACTTATGAACACGGTCAGCAGTGTGCGGAAACCCGTATTCATCCTTTTCTTTCGGCACCCAGAACATAATAGCTTCGGCGAGCTGATATGGTCCAAACCAGTTTTTGTATTTGCCAATTTTTACATGCATCAGCTTAATCCTGCTATTGTTTTATAATTGTCCCACGCCTTTTTGGCAGCCGGGTTACTTTGTACCACATCGTCAGTGAGAATCATATCATACCAATATTGTGCCATGCGTTGCGGATGAGCACCAAACTGTCTAGGTTGATGCAGCTTCCCTTCGTTTTTCAAGCTAATACAAATATCACGTATAGCCTGTTCATCTTTTGCAGGAATAGTGCTCCATTCAGGATTGCTGTACATACTGCCTAACCTGCCGCCGCCGCCATATCCATTCCACACACTATACCAATGATCATCGTGCGCTGGATCAAAATCTGTACGGGCAACAACTACTACGACATCGTTGATATTTACGACACCCTCGTAAATATCCTTTACGCAACGACTAAGACTGGTTCCTACCTTCATTTGATCAAATTACTCCACGTTTTAAGTTTGTCTCGCTTGACGTTAACTCTAGCACCCAATTCGTCATTTGTCAAGATCTCATGTTCGACCATTAATTCGATCATGCAAAGAACATCACCGGCTTCTTCGATCAACAAATCCCTATACTTGTCGTTTTCGATTTCTTCAAGTGTTGTATACTTACGCATAACTTTCATGCATACTTGTGTAAGTTCACCACATTCCTCTGCGGTGATGGCCATAAGTTGCTGTATAGCATTAAGAGATGACTTTAGTTCTTCGTTACTTACCATGTTCTTGCCTTTTTCTAAAATCGCAATAATCCACAGTCCAGAGAGAGTATACTAATCCTGCTAATAGGCCGAATATAATATTTGCCCAAAAGTTTTCACCAGTTAAACTGGCTATACTAAAAGCAAGCATCAAATCTGCTGCTAGGATAGCAACTAACCAATCATACCATCTAATCATGATTATTTCGACAGTGCTTTACGCAGTTCCGATCCTTCAAAGTTTTTCATTTCTGCATAGTGTTTAAGAACAGTATTATCAGGATCAAGACGCTTGATTTCACGAGCAAAACGTTCGATCATATCATAGTCAAGTTGAGTCTTAATATGTTTACCCATTATTTTGTCCATCCGTGATGTTTAAAGATAATTTGCACACTCTTTGCTTGAAAGTAAGCATCGGCAAGAGCGTTGTGTAGATTGGTTTGCATGTCTTTGCGAGGATCCTTGGGCATACGTTTGGTAATGGTACGAGCGTCTGAAATTTGCCAAAACTGCCAAGGAATAGGTTTACCAATCATGCGATACATGTTTTCGAGAATAGTAATATCAAACCCGTAACCGTGACCCCAGAGTTCATCAACACCCACAACCCAACGATTAAGTTGTGACAACGCTTCTTCTACAGTAACAGCGCCAGTCTGATCGAATGCTTCTTCCATAATTGCAGGATCTTGTTTTCCCCACCATTCAATTGTACTGTCGCTAGTTGTGCGTCCTAGATGGTCTTGATCATCTACAAGAATCTTCAAGTACAACTCGCTGTAAGGATCTGCATCACTTGTTGGATCAAACTTGACAGCGCCAAGCGAAAGAACAGTTGCAGTAGGAAACACATCAAGTGTTTCTAAGTCAATCATGCCGTGGATGGCCATAAAAATACTCCTTGTTTATACACACAATATAGCATGTCATAAACAAGGAGTCAATCGGTTATCTATCTTATGATAGATGATTTACAAACTGTGCAAGTTGCGGTGGTTGCCAACCTTCTGGCTTCAGTACTTTGCCATCTTCACGTTTACGAACTTTTCCAGTTTCTGGATCAATTTTAGCAAAGTTAGTTCGCATAACTTCGTTCCATGCAGCTTCGCCGTCTGCACCCATTGAATTGATAGCACCGATAGTAACAACTAAGATATCAACAAGTGCATCTAGCACTTCGACAGAATCTTCGTTGGTTACAGCTTCTGTTAATTCGCTGTGTTCTTCACGAATAAGATCGAGATACATTTCAAATTGCGCACGATGCCACTTGTCTGTGGTTTGTCCACATGCGTTCATAAATGTAGTTTGATCTTTAAATGGATTTGTCATCAGTTCCTCTTATAAATTTGGTCTTATAAATGACGATGGATCAATTGACATAGATGCACCATCATTGTATTCTTTACCAAAAGTTACACCTTCTGGTTTTTCATCACTCCATGCAATTATACTTGAAGTTTCTAACATTCGCAATTCTTTTGTTCCTGTGCCTTCGTCCACATCGAAAGCTCTAGTCCAGCGTCCGTGTTCAACAAGTACCCAATCACCTACGTTGTAAGGTTCTTGATTGTCAGGACCCTTTGCATGTACACGACCCCAACGAGGATAAATTCCTCTAGTGGTTCCGTCGTCGTCCTTGATAATTAGTCCTGATTTAGTTTTTTGTTCACCAAAATACATATCAGAAACAATAACTCCATCTCGTATCGGAGTGAGCGTTCCTTTTATTGCATTAGCATAGTTAATAGCCATTACTTACCTTTTTTAACAAAATTGCCAGTATCGTCTTCTTCCCATTCTGCTAGTTCAGCAGCATTAGGAATTACTTCGTCGGTTTTAGTTCTTTTCACTGTTTCGTTTCTAACACCTTCTGCATTGTTATAGTAGTCTTTTAGAATGTCTTCTTTTTTTCTAACTATCTTACCGCCAGGTCCTAGTTCGTCGCCGCGAGCATTTACTCTAGCATTTCCTACAGCAGGAGTCAACTCGTTTCTAGTAATTAAAAGATCTAAATCAATGTGTTTACCGTTGGCACTACGATAAATCTTTCTTCCTTGTTGTTTCATTGCCATAAGCATCTCCTTAATATATTACTTTTACTTATCATTCTGTTCGATGCAATTTAAAGCATTTGATATTATTAGCGTAAAAATTCACGCCAATCTAAATTGTATTTTATGCTGTTTATTTTATGTACATCAATCAAGTATAGTACATAACTTGCTACACTTGATCCTCTGCCTACGCCCCAAACAATACCATTCTCACGCATAAAGTCCACAAGATAAACCATGTAGCGTAATAGGTTTATCATGCCACGTTCTTCAAATGCTTTGAGTTCTTCGCAAACTCTATCCCATTCCGGTGTTTCTTGCATTTCATATGCTTCAAATATACCAGTTTTAGACATAAGTTTGGATATAATATACGCACCTACATCAAGGGTTTTATATTCGTCAGGCATGTACCATTCGCTCTGACACACACTGTCAAAAGTCTTTTGATCTACATCTATAGGAATATATTTTTGTAGTTTAGGAAGACCTTGATCTTCCATAGCACTGTTAAACCGGTCAACATCGTCACTAGGATCACATAGAACTACATGGCACTTGTCTATATTGCCACTGTAGATCATATCTATGAGATCGCGGTTAGAGAATCTGGGTATACCTAGTTCATCAGTTTTCATAAGCATATAGTAATATTAACTAATTTTTATTAAATTGTCAAGATCATTGTTGTCGTCAGATTGTTTTAACTTAGCAGCAATGCGTCTTTCTTCTAATTCAAGTTTGTATGCATCCATTAGCAATATCATTTGTTGTCGAACATCAGAGTTGTCTGTTAAAAAGTATATACTATTAAGTTTATACAACTTTTGTTCAATCTGTGAATCAGTGAACTCTTTTAAGTTTCCGAGTGTTGGATGCATTAACTAAATTGACCAAGGTATTTCATGTAAACAGTTGATCCACCGTTGTAAGTAAATGCTTCTACTACAACAGGGTTTGTTGCACTGGTTACTGTAAACGGCGAAGGAAAATCACCATCTTTCTTTGGAGTAACACCGCCGATGCTTGCCCATGTTATAGTTCTTGCTGTGCCATCGCCAAACAGCATTACACGTATACTTGCATATCGTCCATTTGCAGGCCAGTTTGTAAAAGTCAAGCTAATGTCGTTTTGAGCAGTAATTACATAAAAGTGTCCGCTGCTAAACGGTATAGTAGAGTTTGATACTACTCCAGTCGATCCTGTAGTGTTTGCTTCCGCAGTTACAGCAAGAAGATTAGCATCTACAATATCGTTACCATCAAAGTCACTGCTATCATCAATTCTAGCAACACCGGTTTGCAAATCTTCAATTTCTGTTTTTGCATAGTTGAAGTTATCTTTGATTATAGAAAAGTTATCACGAAATCCTTGACTATCGTTGTCTTGTCCTGCTACCGGAAAGTTTTCATCGAGTGTTGTAGTGCTTATGCTACTTGCCATCTGTTATGTCCTCTTTATTTAATTTATTTATCGCTTTTAAACATTGAACTGATAATTTGCGAATAACAAATATTGTTCTGTTGAATTTCCTGCTGTGCTATCAATTATGTATCTATCTATTTCGTAGTCTAGTGTCTTAAAGTCAAAGCCATTGTTGAGAATATTTGCTGCAATTATTTCGCTGTATCCAGGTTTTGTGTATACAAGGGGAATAGCCAACACATAACCCAGTTCTGTTAACGAACCGTTTTGTCCGGTACGCATCCATAACGGCAAGAAATCTTTGCTAATGTTGCCTGCTTCTTTGATTCGATCTCTCATGGTATCTATGTTAGAAATGTATCGTTTACTTTCAGTGCTTTGACTTGCCTTAATAGCATCGCTGTCCACTGTAGTGGTATTTGGGTATAACGGACGATTTCTGTAAGATGGTTTGTATTGCGAATTAAGTTCTACATAATCGGTTGTTGGTTCGTATCTAATTGAGTCAACTGTAATACGTTTATTGTTGACTGTATTAAAAGACACGTTGGTTTTACCAGATGAAGGCTTTCCTGCATCAATTAAATCTACATAAACGACTTCGTATATAACGTTGTTGGTACCTGGAGTTTTAGCTACGGCTGTTTTTACATCTCCTAGCATAAAACGTTTCTTTTTATGATTTTTAGAAATTGCACTTATATACGAGCTAACAGATAATGTTTCTATACCACCCCATACCAACGCCCTTAGTTCTTTTTGAACACCAAAATTTCTATCGTTTGCTCTGTAAACAACCGCTGTGTCAATTACGTTTGCGTTGTTTATCAAGTTTAAAAACGATTGCTTTTGTTCTGTTTTTAAGAATGGTTTGAAGTATATGTTACTGTATGTTAGATTGTCTGCATCATTTATGAATAATGTAAATGTTCTAGTTGTTGCACTAAATCCAAAACGGTCTCTTGCTAATATCGTAAATGAGTACGATCTATCCAGTGTTGTTTTAGCTGCATCAAATGTAGTTTCGCCGTTGTCAAAGAATGTCAATCCGGGAACAGTGGCTGTTCCATAAATTGCTACCTTGCCAATAATTTCACCGTCATCCTTTAATGATAATCCAAACGGCAAGCTACCACTGACTAAACTGTATTTTAGCACTGCATTAGGAACTGAAGTTTCTGCTTCAACACTCAAAGTGCTGATACGGTTAGCATTTAGTGTGCCTAGATCTGCTGGTGTTAGCCAAGTTATAGTGCTATCAACTTCGCCTAGTAAGCGTATAGTAAATGTTTTTGCTTTTGATACTACTTCAGTTTCGTTTACAGAAAATGTTTTATTAAATCCTGTAGTGTTTCTAACACTTATGCTTATTTGTCTGTTGGTACTTAAATTTCTTTGTAAAACTATATCTAGCTTAATTCTATCTTCTTGCACTAATTCGTTAGCATGTATAGCTGCACTGTCTGATGTGTGAAATAAACTCTTAATAAAGTTTTTATTTCGATTTTGAGCTGTTGCAGGAATCAGAAGTCTTAACGATATAATTTTATCTGACTCGTTTCTTGTAGCTGTTATGTAAGCATCTCTACCATCAGCTTCAAGAAAATAAGCCAAGTTGTATTCTATGTCAGTGCTTCCTGATTCTGTTACTACACTATAATTTAGTTCTATACTTCCGCCGGTACTGTCGTCAATTGATATATCCCATTCAATATACGGATAAACATCTTGTATTGTATAAGATTCTGTACTAGAATAATTTAATTTTCTGTTTGTATAAAAACCAGCATCATTTAAACTAAGAGAAGTTGCAAAAAAGTAATCTCTGCCAGCGGGCGCAAATCTGCTCACGTTTATCGGTGTTGCTTTATTATACGGCTGTAGTGCTGATGTAAAATAAAGAATATCGTAATCTTCATTTGCATTGTCAACACTTTCTACTAGATAGTTTCTTTCTTCAATAGCCAGTGTTTTACCTACCAAGCTATCTAGTTCACTTAGCCCATCAATAACATTTTCTGATAATTTATTAATTTTTAACGATGTGCTACCAGATAGCGTGTCTTCGAACGAATTAGCAAATACAGTAACTAACCCTATATCCGGATCGTATCTTAGTGCATTAATAGTAAATTTATATTCTTTTGTAACAGCAGGTTGATAAGGAATGATACCAGCTAGTTCTCCGGTATCTTCGTCTAATGTCAATCCAGGCGGCAACACGCTTGGCGTGTTATCGTCGTTTATAGTTTCGAGGAAATATTTTAATTCACCCTGTATACTGTTTGGATCCAACACGTTTAGATAAACTGTTTGGTAATTGTTTGCACGTCTTACACCCAAGTCTGCCGGAGTTAACCAAAGCGGAGTTCTTAGATAAGTGATGTCTGCTGTATAAATGCCGTCGCCAGCTTTCATTATTGTATTATCACTGCGAGGAAAGTCGTCTCCTACAACATAAATTTGAAATCTTCTTTTTGTGGATGATACATTGTCCGTAACAGTTACGTAGAACTCGTACATTCTATTTAATTTTACTGGGCCTCTTGTTGGAACAGCATAATCATAAACAGTCATGTCGTAGTAAAAACTATCTATACCGCTATCACTGTTTGTGCTAAAGTCAAATGGATTGCGTCCAAACGGTGTTTCGTCATAGCCTGCTTCTCTGTCAGTAACATCTAGGGCAAGTATAGGATCAACTACTCCAGTTAATCTACCATCGGTGGTTAACCTAATTCCTGGAGGTAATTCTCCATCGCCTGACGCAATGTAGTAACTGAGTGTATCGCCTGCCGGCAAGTCTGGGTCTGTAGCAAGTAGCTGGAAATCAATTATAGAACTGTCAAGAATAAAGTATACCCCGTTAGGTCCCACTGGTAGTCTGCCCGCAGGCGTAACCCAATTAGGATTGTCAGGACCTTCGATTGTAATATTAAATGTTCTATCTAACACACCTGCTGTAGTCCTAGCTCTTATAACAAACAAGCTGGACTTTGATCTTGCAATTTCGTACGGAGTACCAACGATAGCATTACTTTCAAGTCTTAATCCTGCAGGAAGTTCTCCTGAGATAACTGTTGTCGTTAAGCTAGCATCTCCTGAAACAGGTAAACTGTAGCTAACTGTTATTCTTTCACTGAAAGATCCTATATTATAATTATTTGGTACTGTCCATGTAGGTAACATTATTATTCCTTATACAAAGCTACCGAAATCAACTAGTGCGTCTGCAGGACTTGTAAATGTTCCAAAGTCTACACCAATTGACTTGACAATAAAATCTAGTATGCTTGTTCTTTCTGCTGAAAATGTTCCAAAATCATAGTCCAGGTATTCACTAATACTTGCCCATGGTTCGCCATTTATATTTGTTATATTTAAATTTGTAATTGTTGCAGTAGGAAACGTTGCCGAAGTTGCAACCAAATTGTTTACGTTGGTGATATTTTTGTTGTTACCATCTAAACCAGCAGCTAGCGACGGACTTAAATCCAGCGCCAGCCCACCGTTGACTGTAATACGTTTGTTATTATTGTCAACACCAATTGTAATACCTTCGCCACCGATTACTGCTAGGTTTATTCCTGCACCGGCAATCAAGCTACCAGTATCACCAGAAACAACAAATGACGTTGGCTGAGTAGGAGCATCGATTCTAATAGTTGTATCTGTTTGCACTAATTCTACGTTAGTTCCTGCTAACAATCTTCTAAATTGTAGCTGAGAACCGCTTTGATTAGCAAACACCTGGTATCCAGATAATCCTAAGTTTGTTGCGGTTGTTTGTTCAGTGCGAGCGTCAATGTCTTGGAAATTTTGATTTACTTTAATAAATGCTTCACGAAGATCATCACCTGTGCCGTCGTTGGCTGCGTTTCCTATATTAATAGTTTCGATTGTCATCTTTGTCTCCGTTTTATATATTTAGTGCAAATCAACCCAGCCTGCTGTACTGTCACCAGTGTCTGCTGCATATCCTTGAAATTTACCAGTTGTAAGGTTATAAACAAACATTCCTTCTGTAGGAGTTATATTATCGAGCTGTGATTGTGTATATTGAGAAGGACCGTTATATAATTCAGTAAAGTTGCTGTTGATCTTAGTAAAGGCTGTACGTAACGGATCGCCGTCACCTTTGTTTGCACTTGACCCTACATTAATGTTTTGTTTTGCCATTATACTCTTCCTACTACTACTTCGACGATACCTTTACTATCATCTGTCTTATTACCAACTGCTTTACCTATTACAGTTCCGACACGTGGATCATTGTCAACAATACCATATCCTGGTATCGCACTTGTAACAATTAAGTCACCTTTTTGTACGTGGCCAAGAACCTTAACTGGAACACGACCTTGCAGCGCAATGCCAGTTACAAACTCGCCCTCTAGCGCACTGTTCATCAAGTGTGCAGGATTAGTTGTAACAACACCTGCTACTCTGCGATCGCCCTTGGTGCTGGTTACAGTAACTTCATGCTCGCCGCCAAATACCAGTACGGTACCGGGTTCGTAACGACTGTCTCCTAAATAGTTTTCTGCCAAGTCAGCGTATAATGCTTCAGTTGCAACACCATTAAACACTGTAGCGTAAACTGTGTTCCATCTGTTGCCAGTACCACCTAGCATTTGTCCGCTGTCTGTAGGACTGTTTGCACCCGGAAGTATACTTCCTGTAATAGTCATACCTGTTTTAACATTAAACGACTGAGCACCTGTTGTAGTTGTTATAACAACTAAATCATTAGGCGATACTGCGTTGTCTGTTATGCTCAACGCATCAGCTAAGTTAGTAGGCAGTACTATTTCGTTTACAGTTGTTGCACCAGCAAATGTAAGTTTGTTAAGTCCGGTCATTAAGCCGGCAGTAAATCCTAGTGTGTTGGTACTAGGAACCCAGGTTAAGCCGGTGTCTGTAAAGTGAGCCAACGAACCAGATGTAGCAGTAACAAATGTCGGATAGTGTGTACCTGCATCAGTGTTTCTTGCTGCAATTGTTACTGTACTTGAGTTAGTAGCAGATGCAGCACTACCTGAAGTATTTGCGTTAATTGTAGCAGGTAGTCCGATTGTTACTGTGCCGCCCGATTGTGTTACTTCAACTTCGCTAGCTGTGCCGCTGAAAGTAAGTGTGCCGCCCAAGGAGATGTTTGAAGGTGTGCTTCCGTCAGTAACAGTAATACTACTGTTTGTTAGCTTGTTGTTAGCAATGCTACCAGCAAGCATAGCATTGGTTATACCACTGTTTGATACATTAATCCATCCGCTGGTTGCAGTAAATGTAGCACTATCAAAGCTAGCCAATCCTAAATCTGCTTGTGTAATGCTAGTAGCATTTGCTCTAGTTGTTGCTGCTGTCATAGCCAATTTGCTTTGACTTATTGCAGCACTTGCACTAACGTCTGCGTTAACAATTACACCTGTACTGATTGATGTTGTTAGTGCAGTGCCATTGTAACTGAATCCAATGTCTCCGCTAACAGTAGCATTTTCCCATTTGCCTGCTACAGCGTCATAAACCAGTGTTTGTCCTGCTGCTGGAGTTGCAATATTCATGTCAGTTAATTCAGACAGTTCGTTAAATGCTGCTACTTGTCCGTCAACATAACCTTTGGTTGCAGCATCACTATTGTTGGTAGGTGTTGCAAGGTCAACTACGTTGTTGCCGCCCATGTTAAGGTTGCCAGTCATGGTGTCGCCGGTTTTCTTAACAGCGCCGCCGCCGATGATATCACCAGCTAAGATTGCCGAACCGTTTCTGTCCCAACCTAGACGTCTGTTAATATACCCTTCAACCGCAGTTTCAGTAGGAACTGCGTCACCTTGCGCATTTGTAAAACTGTCGTCTGCTGAGAATTCGTTTACACGTACACCACGTTTAAAACCAATACCGTCAATGTTGGTAAGAACAAGTGCAGCGTTAAATGTAACACTACCTGTACCTTGGTCAACTGTAAAGAAACGTCCTACACGGAAGAATCCGTCTTGGTCTGTACTTGTAAAGAACACACGACCTTTTATTCTTTCTTGCACTTGTGCTGTAAGAGCAGTACCGTTTTCGTCAATTGAGTTTTCAGAAGATACCCAAGTGTTAACCGGAGCACCGTAAATTCTTGAAGGATAGTTCGAAGCATTGTAACCGCCAGTACCGATGTACAAGAAGTCATGTCCTGTTGCACGGCAAGTACTGATGTTAACAGTTACAGTTGCACTTTCGCCTGCGTCAAGCGTTGCCTTTAATGCGTTTGTTCCACCTGTGGTGTTGTCAACTCTTGCAGAAATACCGTTAGTGTGGCTGTCATTGATAGAATATACATCGGCAAATCTAATAACGCCAAAGTCGCTGCCATCGTTTTCAACTGTGTACTCTGTGATTCTGTGTACAACACCGTTCCATGTAAACAGCATGTTTCCGGTATTGACTCTATTAGGATCGTTGCCTTCCAGTAGTGCAATTGCTATAACAGTATCACCAGCAGTTGCACCCATGGTACCTGCTGAGTCAACACTTGGATCACCGGCTCTGTCGTTGTCTACCAACAGGTTAACATCGTCAAAGTTTGCATCTGTGGTAATTTTAGTTACATTTGCTGGAGTTGGAACAGATCCTACAATACTTGATTCAAACGCAATGGTTCTATAAGTTTGCGATTCTTGTTCAGTAAACACCATTGCAGTACTTGGACGAGTGGCCAAGTTTGCCGGAATTCCGTTGATTAAAAACGCAGTTTTATCTCTGTAGTTACCAAAGGTACCAAATGGTATATCTTCTTGTACACCCGATGCACCAGTTGAAACACCGCTGGATAAGTCAAGTCTCCAAATCTTTGCACGTATAGCAGTATTGGTACTATCGCAAAGAGATGCTACTTTACCTGCTGGTATTACAGCACCCGTGTCTGTAGCTGTAACTACAGCATACGGATAGTATAATCCGCTAGTGTGCTTGATTTCAACTTCTGCACCGTTCATTGGATAGTTTGTTAAGTCATAAACAAAAAGTGCATTATCTGCTTCGTCTGCTGTGTAATCTAGTGTAGTAACAGAAACCGCAGCACCGAAGTTTGTTGGAGACTGTTCTACATCATCGCTGTTATTAAATGATCCATTTACTAAGTTATTAACGTAAACATCGGTGTTTCCGCCTGTCTCGTTAGTAAACACTACGTTACCAGACACTGTTACTGCACCTTGGGTTTGCGTAATAGTAGAACTATCGGCAATACCTAAACTTGTACCAGATAGTTTTACAATTTGCGCAACGTTAAACACCTTAACAGGTTGTGTTAGTGCTGTTTCTAGTGTAACTAGCGATGCTTCTTCGTCAGGGTCGCTGCCTTCTGCAACTAGACCAAAGTTACCATAACTGTTGTTTCCTGACAACGATCTTATTGAAGAACCATTTATAGCATAGTAACCAATGTGACAGTAGTATGTAAATACGCTAACAATTTCTGATGTAGCGTTGTTTGTTGCAACTATACCATAGCCTTGGTCGTTAACCTGAGTATAATCGTTTGCTAGTATAGATTTGTTTCCGCCCATCAACAGGTTTATATCAATTACACCCAGTGCCGAATCAACCGAATCGTCAAGTCCTTGGCCTTCATTGCTGGTTTCGTCAAGTACAAGTGTAGCAGATGCGACACCTGCTGTGTTGGGTATATAATCCTTAATAGCGTTAACTTGATATCGTCTGCCACCAACGTAGAAACTTGTAGGAAGAGTAGGTTTACGTATACCCAATCCAGAACCGCTAGGCGCTTCAACTTGTATTTCAAAATTGTTTGTTTTATCAACAATACGCATTGGCATATTACCAGCATATCCGTCAATTAACATGCCGCCGGCAAAATGCTTTTCATTTATACTTCTTGCAAAACTTGTACAAGATTGCACAAACGGAGATTTTGAAAGTATCTGTCCTTCCGGATCTAACACTGTAGCAAATCCGCCGTGATTTTGGAAAGTCAACGACTTTATTGACGTTCCGTCGTTTAACAAGAATATGTCTATCTCGTTGTTGTATTTTGCTGTACTGTTAGGATTGTTAGGATCAGTTAAGTAATGATGTCCAAAGTATCCTTGTAGTGTACTGTCAGGAGAGTAGTGTCCGTCACCAGTTAACGCAGTAGCCAGTCCGTCGGTTGTAGCATCTCTGTAAAAGTAAATATCTGCCCACGTAGATGTACTTCTGCCTGCTGCTGGTCTAATTATTGATCTTCTAAAATCATCACCAATAACTGTGGTGTTAACAGGAACTCTTATAGGTAGCTGTTCTTCGTATATACCAGTTTCCACGTTGATTGTGATTTGTTGTGTATTGGTTATACTACTGTATTCGACAATTTCACTTGCACTAAATTCAACAGGGGTTAATAGTTGAACTTCGATTGTATCGTAGTTTGGACTACCTACTGTATCTATACCCCTAGAGTAAGAAAGTATACGTCCTACTGCACCTGTGGTTTTACCTCTGATACCTTTACCTGGAAAAATATCTGGATTTGAAACAATAGATTGATCAGTGTATTTGTTCGGTCCAGAATTAATAGTAAATGTATAATAGTTGGTGCTTTCAACCAAAGTAGGGTCGGGTGTTGCACTGTTGATCGTAGTTAATACAACATCAAATAAGTTTGAAACTGCTGTATACCAAGCACCTGTTACACCTGCTGTTGTTAGAGCAGCAAGCATCAGTGTCTTGGCTTCTGTTATTGCAAAAGAAGTTTGTGTATATTGCCCTGTTGGAGCAATTAACGCTTCTGAACTAGGGTTGGCGTAATATCTTAATCCTGAATAGCGTGATAGATAGTTTTGTTTAATCCCTGTAGTGCTTGCCTGTATGTCAAGTTTTACTGCATCGATTATATAAGCTAAATCATCACGATACTGTGTTTCGTTATAAACAAATGTAGGGTATTCTGCGTCTATTGCGTCTATAACATCATCTATTACAGAACTGACTACGCTTTCAATAGTAGATGTTATAAGATCCTGTGTAGCATTGGTAGAATAAGCAGCTATTGAGTTGACTGTGCTGTCAACAGTGTTACCCGATGATTGATATGTTACAGTTTGTACGTATGGACCCAATTCAGGAGCACTGGCTTGTTGCAATCTTTCTGCTTTTTGTGCAGCTTTATTAACAGTTCTAAATGAGTAACTTAATGCACGACCTTCTTTTCCTGGAGGTGTGTTTGTTTGTGTATCATTACCAGAAGTCGAAACGTATAATTGTACAGTGCTGATGAAAGAAGAGCTGTCAACATAATACTTTGTAGCAGCTTGCAAATCGTATTCGCTGCTTGGTGTACCAGCACCTTCAAACGGATAAGGGTGATCGCTTAGATACAACGCACCTGTCATTGTATCGCCTGCTTTTTTAACAACTTCACTTACTCGAGGAACTTGAGATCCAGTTGCACCTGCAGGTACTACTAACGCACCTGACATAGTATCGCCGGAAACGTTGACGTATTTTAAATCGCCATATCCTTTTGAAATTAACAAGTTATCTTCAGTAATTGCTGGTGTTCCGTGTGTGGCGTTCCAGTCTGTAACCAATGCTCCTCTGTTTCCGTCATCCAACATTAGGTTTTGTATAGTACTTGAATATGCTGTAGCTGCACCTAATTTAAATGCATTTGTTACTTCAGGAGAAGGGTCAGTTGAAACTCTTGCATTAATAGCTCTAACCACTAGCTTGCCTGCATCAATGGTAAAGGATATAGTGTTTGCAGGGTCGCTAGGGTTGTTTGTGCCAGCGTCTGATACCAGTTCAAAGAACTCTATACCTGTGCCTGCAGAGTTTACCATAACAACTTTTTCTTCGTTGCCTAGTAATTCATCAGGAGTATCATCTAAAGAGGTAAAACTAATATTACCGCCAAGACCGAAAACTGCATAGATCTCTGTAAAGTTTTCATTTACTTTACGGAAGGATTCACGAATACTGTCGCCAGTACCGTCATTGCCCTCAACGCCAATGTTTACCTCTTGTTTTGCCATACTTTAAACTCCAATTATACCATAAATTCCGGAATGTCCATATCAAAATTTACACTTACACCGCAACCGCAACTGCTTTTTGCATTTGGGTTACGTATTTCAAAATTTGAACCTACTAGGCTACGAACATAATCCACTTCAGTACCAATTAAAAACATGATACTATGTGCGCTAACTACAAATCTACCTGCGCTATCGGTGTGAACTATTTCATCACCTGGATTGAGATCGGATGGATGTGCTACTGTTCCCCAGTCGTATTCAAATCCTGCACAGCCGCCGCCTTTGATATTTAAACTAATAGCATAGCAGTCGTTTTCTCGGCAAAGATAGTCGATCTGTTTTTTAGCTGAATCAGTTAGTGTGCAAATAGTCATTTTAATTCCTTTCTAATATTTATTCTAAATTTTTGTAATCTTAATGTAAATATAGTTATGTTTATAGGACAAAGTGTAATTAAATCTGAACACGTCAGAAAAAGCAAATTAGGCAGTGAACACACCTACTATAGGAATAGAACTATAGTACATTTTAGGTGTGACAACTGCGATGCAGAATTTAGCAGAGAAAGAGGATCAATGGATCCTAAGCGTTTGAGTAACAATTACTTTCACGTGTGTCCGGAATGCGACATAAAAAAATTCGCCCAACGCAAGGGCGTTGAGCGTAAAAAGGTTTGGACATTAAATGCCAGCAGTAATATGCCTATAAGTAAACTTTAGTCCTTGCGCCAAATAGTGTAAGCACCGTATGCAATTGCACCGTATGCAATTAGTTTTGCAAATGGGTAAAATACAATGACTGCTGCCCCGGCAGCAACCATTACAACGCCATCAACGGTTGATCGTTCTGCTAAACGACTGGCGATCCATTTTTTGATCATTTGACAATCTCCTGATTTGTTTTTCAAGTACAGCAAGCCTATTACCTTGCTGTCTTATTTTTTCTTCAAGACCGTTAACGTATGCTTCAGTAGGAATACGCTTTTCTTGTCCATCTTCGCCAAGCATTGTAAACGTATCTACTCCAGCGCCTTTTAGACCGCCAAGAACACGATTAGGGTTTTTTTCTTTAACATTGTTATGTGGCATCTTACTGCCATACATTTGCGATAAGTAACTCATACTTTATTTATGTTGTTCTCGCTTGACCCAATGGTCAGCTTTGAACTGTTTTACGTCTGTAACTGCACTAGTAAGCACGCCTGCATAGTTAATTGCAGTCTGCTCATCCAGCACAATTGTTGTCTGCATCTCAGCATAACCCTTTGTAAGAATTTGCCAAATTTGCTGCCAACGATTCATTTTCCACCATTTAGTATGATTCTTTGCATATATGTGAACCTGCACATCGCAGTCGTCTGCTTCCACGTTCAGTTCATGTGAACAGTCATCATTGCCACAGCTACAGTGAATATGATACCATTTGCTATCACCCCATTCGCTGGTTTTTAAAATACCTTGTGCCGGTGTTTCAGGCTTCATTGATCAACTCCTTGGTATATTGTTTGTAAAGTTGCTGACTTGCAAGATTCTTCATCTTTGCTTCTACCATAATATCAAAGTCTTGCCAAAACGTCAAGACCCAATCATTAGATGCTGTATTCCAGCAATAGTCACTGTGCGCTCTCAGTTTCGCTTTTTTGTAACCTTCTTGGAGGAGCGTTTTGTAATCTGGCCGTGTATTTGTTTCAGTTGTGGGAATAACGTCTTCACGGCTAATGCTATAATGAAGAACGGGCCTAACACCGCGCCAGCTATCAATAATTTTTCTAATACGTCCATCGTTTGCCTCAATATATTCGCCGGTCTTGACCCAGTGGTGATGTACGTCTAGCACCAAAGCGAGATCGTTTGCAAGCTCAAGACTTGCTTCGAGTCCCCAGCTGTTTTCGTCGTTTTCGATAGTAATAGTGTTTCTTGCTTCTGGCGAGAGGCGTTTAAGCACGTCTTTGATACCGGCTGGACCTTTGCGTCCTGAGATGTGGACATTGCACTTGAAATCTTGAAACCGGCGGCCGTAGCCCATCCACCTGATGATATCTGCATGATATTCAAACTCCTCGATACTACGTTCTACAATTTCTGGATCTTCGCTGGCAAGCACTGTAAATTGTCCAGGGTGCATACTTACACGAACATCCAATGCTCTTGCAGTTTCTCCAACTGCACCGTAGTGTTTTTCGCAGTATGCAACCACATCTGGTTTTTTCCAAAAGTAACGCCAGCTGGATTCGGTTGCACAAGGAAGCTGGTTGCTGCCAAGACGTACCATTCTAAGTTCAGGAGGCAGACTGCCTACGTATTCTATCAGTCGCTTTGCGGCAGCGGCATTATGTTCCATGATGTCCCAAAGACGTTGCTCTGCTACATCACGTGTCTGTCTGTTCAGCCATGCAACTGTAGTGCATTTTTCAGTAAGCGGCCGTTGCAACTCTTCTAGAATCTTTGCTGGTTGATTCTGATTGTGGTGAAGATATTTACAAGCAAATCCTATGCGTTTGTGCATTCTAGTTCCTCTCGCCAAACGATAATGTTGGCAGTATACTCTGTTACATTCCAATTGTTAGGATCGCCAAATTTTGAACGAGTTCTAAACAACACTTCATCCTTGGTCTCACCGTACTCGTAACCGAGGAAAGTGAGGCCAGCATATATCATATACGTTCTTATCATACGTTTACTATATGCGACTTCTTTACAGTTGTCAATACCAATTTGCACGTGGCCATTCATCTATACATTCGTCCATGTTAGGAGTTCCATGAAATACTGCAATACTTGTGTCTGGTAAAATTGTAGGGACACCTGGCTTTTTAAAATTACGTTTTCCATTTACAACAGTTAATTCCGATCTGCCTCGCATTTCCCATTTATAACTCTGTACCCACTCATCTGGCCAAAATATATGATTTCGTATATTTGCAAACATAAAGTCTTGGTCTCCAGGATACTTGCGTTGTATAGCAATTGCGTCTTTTTCAAACAATTCGTAAACGTTGTTGTATTCACCGATTTTTATTCTAAACACACTGCTGTTCATACGATCCCAATTTTTTCGTACTTGCCTGTTAAAGTCACGTATAATAACAAATGGAGAATCTTGTTTGTAAAGAAAGTATCTGTCAATGTTTCTAAAAATAACAAGGTCTAGATCAAAGAACAGTGCAGTTCCTGTTATAGGTAACTTATTGCTTAAAAACCAAACCTTATACCACCAACCTTGCAAGTTTATACTCGGTAGGGGTTCTGTGCGTATGTGTTTATCTATACCTTGGGTGTCGTCTGTAAAACAGATGAATTCGTAATCTAGTGTACAATTGCGCTTAACCATATTGTACAATTTGTTAACATACTCGGGTCCGTA